>OLOK01000055.1_pt1 | contig 85862 bp, 77 predicted proteins | sample 1672591 | NCBI WGS metagenome assembly OLOK01 (sample SAMEA3136703, study PRJEB25190) | human gut metagenome | biome: human gut; feature: human-associated habitat; material: faeces | place: Austria | collected 2013 | reverse complement strand
GACTAAGGATCTTGTGATCAATGCGATCGTGTGGGTTCAAGTCCCATCTTCCGCAGTAAGATAAGACCAAGAGTACAGAACAAAGTATTCTTGGTTTTTTTATATATTAGGAAAGTCCTTTCCTAATATATAAAACCGTTCTGCTTGGAAAATAATATTGGAAAAGAAAAAAAGAAGAAAATAAAAAAATAAAAAGGAAAGAGAAGAGTTTTGTCGAATATATATAATAGAGTATTCTTTAAACATTAAGCGGAGGCACTCATGTACTACTCAGAAGAACTGATTGAAGAAGTAAGATCAAGGAATGATATTGTAGATGTGATTTCCGGATATGTCCGGCTGCAGAAGAAAGGCAGCTCTTATTTTGGATTATGTCCGTTCCATAATGAGAAATCACCGTCTTTTTCTGTGAGCAGACAGAAGCAGATGTATTACTGCTTTGGATGTGGGGCGGGAGGGAATGTTTTTACATTTCTTATGGAATATGAGAATTTTTCTTTTGTAGAAGCAGTGAAGTTTCTTGCGGACAGAGCAGGAATCGAACTTCCGGAGATGGAATACTCGAAAGAAGCGAAGGAAAAAGCAGATTTAAAGTCTACGATTCTTGAGATGAATAAGCTGGCTGCAAAGTATTTCTACGTACAGCTGAAATCAGAGCGTGGAAGTCAGGCCTACAGTTATCTTAAGAACCGTGAACTCTCAGATGAGACGATCACAGCGTTTGGACTGGGATTTTCGAACAAATACAGTGATGATCTGTATAAGTATCTGAGAGAGAAGGGATACAGTGAAGACCTGATTCGACAGGCCGGACTGATCAACACGGATGAACGTCAGGGTGTGTACGACAAGTTTTGGAATCGTGTGATGTTTCCAATTATGGATGTCAATAACCGTGTGATCGGATTTGGTGGCCGTGTGATGGGAGATGGGAAACCGAAATATCTGAATTCACCGGAGACAGTCGTTTTTGATAAGAGCCGGAACCTTTATGGTCTGAACCGTGCCAGAACATCAAGAAAGCCATACTTTCTTCTTTGCGAAGGATATATGGATGTGATCTCTCTCCATCAGTCCGGATTTACGAATGCGGTAGCTTCATTGGGGACTGCATTGACAGCAGGGCATGCAGCTCTGATCAAGCGTTATGTCCAGGAAGTTTATCTGACTTATGACAGTGATGAAGCCGGTACAAGAGCAGCACTTCGCGCAGTGCCGATCTTGCGGGAGGCCGGGATTTCTGCTAAAGTTGTAAGGATGGATCCATATAAAGATCCGGATGAATTCATTAAGAACCTTGGAGCAGAAGAATATGAGAAGCGGATCCATGCGGCGCGTAATGGATTCATGTTCAGCCTGGAGATGCTGGAGAAACAATATGATATGAATTCTCCCGAAGGCAAGACAGATTTCTTCAGGGAAGTGTCGAGGAGACTGCTTGAATTCGAAGATGAGCTGGAGCGTAACAACTATATCGAAGCTGTTGCAACAGCATACCGGGTCAGCCGGGAAAGCTTGGAGAAGATGGTCGCAAAGATGGCTGTGAATGCCGGAATGGCGAGACCGGTCGCAAGACCGAAACGGGCAGAGGGATCTGAGAAGAAGCAAAAGGAAGACGGAATCCTTACTTCACAGAAAGCATTGTTGACCTGGATGATCGATGATGACAGGCTCTTTGATCAGATCAGTCAGTACATAAGCCCGGGTGATTTTACAGAAAGTCTGTATCGGACGGTTGCAGAACTTTTATATGAGCAGAGAAAGCAGGGAGCCTTGAATCCTGCGAAGATCCTGAATCATTTCACAGAGGAAGAAGATCACAGAGAAGCAGCCTCTTTGTTTAACACAAGAATCAAAGAGCTGAAGACAAAGGAAGAGAGAGAACAGGCTTTACAGGAGACGATCCTGCGGGTGAAGAGTTATAGCATTGAGCATCAGACAATGAATCTCGACCCGACAGATATGCGGGGGTTACAGCATTTGATGGAAGAAAAACGGAAGCTGGAGAACCTGAAGAATTTGAATATTACAATTCAATAAGGATAAAATAAAACAAGACAGGCTGCGGATGCGCGCAGCGAAGGAAGGAAGAACACATGGACGATATTACACAGAAATTTCTTGATAGATTGAAAGACCTGGTTGCACTTGGTAAAAAGAAAAAGAGCATACTGGATGTCCAGGAGATCAATGATTTTTTCAATGATATGGAACTCAACGCAGAGCAGATGGAGAAGGTATTTGATTACCTTGAGGCAAATAACATTGATGTGCTGCGCATTAGCGGAGATACACCGGATGAGGTGGATGTAGATCTGGATGACATTATCATATCAGAGGAAGACGACGTGGATATGGAGAATATCGACCTGTCAGTTCCGGAAGGCGTGAGTATTGAAGATCCGGTCCGTATGTATTTAAAAGAGATTGGTAAGGTACCTCTTCTGAGTGCAGAACGTGAGATTGAGCTTGCACAGAGAATGGAAGAAGGCGATGAGGAAGCCAAGAAAGAGCTTGCAGAAGCGAACTTAAGACTTGTAGTCAGCATTGCAAAGAGATATGTTGGAAGAGGCATGTTATTCCTTGATCTGATCCAGGAGGGTAACCTCGGTCTGATCAAAGCAGTTGAAAAGTTTGATTATCACAAGGGATATAAGTTCAGTACTTATGCTACATGGTGGATCCGTCAGGCGATCACAAGAGCGATTGCGGATCAGGCAAGAACAATCCGTATCCCGGTTCATATGGTTGAGACGATCAACAAGCTGATCCGTGTATCCAGACAGCTTCTTCAGGAACTGGGAAGAGAACCGCTTCCGGAAGAGATTGCCAAGGAGATGGATATGCCGGTAGAACGTGTACGTGAGATCCTGAAGATTTCACAGGAACCGGTTTCTCTTGAGACACCGATCGGTGAAGAGGAAGACAGCCACCTTGGAGACTTTATCCAGGATGATAATGTACCGGTTCCGGCCGAGGCAGCTGCACAGACACTTCTGAAAGAGCAGCTGGATGAAGTGTTGGATACATTGACAGAGAGAGAGCAGAAAGTCCTCCGTCTTCGTTTCGGAATGAATGACGGAAGAGCACGTACACTTGAAGAGGTAGGACGAGAGTTTGATGTAACAAGAGAGCGTATCCGTCAGATCGAGGCGAAAGCACTCCGTAAGCTCCGTCACCCAAGCAGAAGCAGAAAACTGAGGGATTATCTGGATTAATGATGGAATTATCGAAAAGATTACAGGCGGTCGCAGATCTTGTGACCGCCCATTATAAATTAGCGGACATTGGAACGGATCATGCATATATTCCGATTTATCTGACACAGCAGAAGAAGATTACAGAAGCAGTTGCACTTGATGTCAATGAAGGACCACTGCAGCGAGCAGAGGAACATATCCGCGAGAATGGACTTGAAGCAGAGATAGAGACGAGACTTTCCAATGGATTTCAGGCATTACAGCCGGGAGAAGTCCAATCTGCGGTTATCGCAGGAATGGGCGGCGGACTTGTGATCCGGATCCTGACAGAAGGAGAGGAAGTGGTGCGAAAGCTTGAGGAGTGTATCCTTCAGCCACAGTCAGAGATTGAGAAAGTGCGGGCATTTCTTCTTGAGAAGGGATATGAATTTCTGGAAGAAGATATGGTCTGTGAAGATGGAAAATATTATCCTATGATGAAGGTAAGACCACCGGTAGCTGATATAGCAGGCGAAGATACAGAAGTAAAGTGCTGGGATACGGTTCAGTTAAAATATGGAAAGCTTTTGCTGGAGAAACAACATCCGGTACTCAGAGAGTATCTGGAAAGAGAGATACGCATTTATCAAAGTATTTTAGAAGGATTGAAAGCGAAAGATTCTGACCGGATCCGTCAGAGAAAAGAAGAATTGGAACAGGAACTTGTAGAAGCAGAGAAAGGGATGAAATATTATGCAGTGTAAAGAGATTATACAGGTAATAGAGGCAACATTCCCGCGAACAGCAGCTTTGGGATTTGACAATGTAGGACTGCTTGCAGGACGTTCAGAGAAAGAGGTGTCCAGAATTTATCTGGCACTGGATGCAACAGATGTTGTGATCGACCGTGCGATCAAGGAAGGTGCGGACATGCTGATCACACATCACCCGCTTTTATTCTCAGCAGTAAAGAAAGTGACGGATGAAGATTTTATTACAAGAAGAATTGTGAAGCTGATTCAGAATGACATTTCCTATTATGCAATGCATACGAATTATGATGTGCTTGGTATGGCAGAACTGTCCGGAAAGATCATGGACCTTCAGAATGGGGAAGTGTTAGATGTTACCTATACAGATGAAGAAGGAAATCCGGAAGGAATCGGAAGAATCGGTAATCTGGAGAAAGATATGACATTGGAAGAGTGCTGTGTCTATGTGAAACACAGACTTGAACTTGGAAGTCTGAAAGTATTTGGAGATATGCAGAAGAAGGTGCATCGTCTTGCAATTTCTCCGGGATCAGGAAAGAGCTCGATTGCAGTTGCTCTCGAGAAGGGGGCAGATGTTCTTGTGACAGGAGATATCGGTCATCATGATGGAATTGATGCAGTAGAGCAGGGGCTTGCAGTAATTGATGCAGGACATTATGGCACAGAATACATTTTTATTGAAGATATGAAGCAGTTCTTCGAGAAGAAGCTTCCGGTGCTGGATGTACTTACAGATCCAATCGAGCATCCGTTCCAGATCATATAATCAGAAGTGAACGCATAATAATGTTCAGCAGGGCAGTTGTGAGCGAAAAGCAGTTCACAAAGACAGTGGAGGTGGCTGAGGAGTTGGAAAGTCAGAAATGTAAGGTTACGATAAGCGGAAAAGAGTATCTTTATGAGAAGGGGACGTCTTATCAGGAGATCGCAAAGGATTTTCAGAAAGAGTATAAACATCAGATCGCACTTGTGATGCTGGATGGACATCGTCTGCAAGAACTTAGAAAACAGGTTTCCGGAGACTGTACGCTGCAATTTATTACAACACAGGATACGGCGGGGTATGACACGTATCGGAGAAGTGTCTGCTTTCTTTTTATTAAGGCAGTACACGATGTGATTGGTCATGAGTGTCCGCAGCAGGTGCGGGTAAGGATTCATTTTTCGCTTGGTGCAGGATTTTACTGTACGGTGGAAGGAATCGATCATGTGGGAATGGAATTCCAATGGAAAGTTGAAGAACGCATGTATGAACTTGTACAGCAGAGACTTCCGATCACAAAAGAGTTGATCCATACAGAAGAGGCAGTGGAATTATTCCATCGATATGGAATGTTTGATAAAGAACGCCTGTTCCGGTATCGGAGAAGTTCCCACGTGAACCTGTATGCCATGAATGAATTCCGTGACTATTATTATGGTTATATGATGCCGGATACAGGAGATTTGAAGTATTTTGCATTGTATCTGTATCAGGGCGGAATCGTACTTCAGATGCCGCTGAAAGACGAACCGGAGAAAGTGCCTTTATTTGTGCCAAAGGATAAGCTGTTTCGTGTACTCAGTGAGTCTGTGAGATGGGGAGACCAGCAGGGGATTGATACCGTCGGTGCGCTCAATGACATGATCACGCAGGATGATATGCGAGAGATTGTTCTTGTCCAGGAGGCATTCCAGGAGCGCAAGATCGGAGAGATCGCAAAGCAGATCGCAGATCGTCCGGGGGTAAAGTTTGTTCTGATCGCAGGACCTTCTTCTTCCGGCAAGACAACATTTTCACATCGCTTATCCATTCAGCTCAGAGTGAACGGGCTTCATCCACATCCGATTTCTGTAGATAATTATTTCGTAGATCGGGAGAAAACACCGAAAGACGAGGATGGAAATTATAACTTCGAATGCATTGAAGCAATCGATGTGGAAAAGTTCAATGAGGATATGAGCAATCTGCTGGCAGGTGAGGAAGTCTATCTTCCGGTCTTTGACTTTAAGACCGGTAAACGGAATTTTGAAACAAAGCCAAAGAAACTCGGTGAAAATGATATCCTTGTAATCGAAGGAATCCATTGCCTGAATCCGAAGCTGACAGAACAGTTATGTGATGACCGGAAATTCAGGATCTATATCAGTGCATTAACACAGCTGAACATTGATGAGCATAACCGGATTCCGTCTACAGACGGACGCTTGATCCGAAGACTTGTCAGGGATGCAAGAACAAGAGGGGCATCGGCGACGAAGACCATCTCAATGTGGCCGTCAGTGAGAAGAGGAGAAGAGAAGAATATTTTCCCATATCAGGAATATGCAGATGTGATGTTTAACTCTTCCCTGATCTATGAACTGGCAGTGTTGAAACAGTATGTGGAGCCGTTGCTTCTTGGCGTAAGCAAAGACTCTCCGGAATATGTTGAAGCAAAGCGATTGTTGAAATTCCTGGATTATTTCGTAGGAATCGGAAATGACAATGTGCCAACGAATTCACTTTTGAGAGAATTTATTGGCGGTGGATGTTTCCATGTCTAATGCAATAGAAAGATAGAAGAAAGAGGATGCATAGAAAACTTGTATGTGACAAGAATTTCTATGTATCCTCTTTGCATTAAGATACCTCTTTGTTGATCATATCCTGCAATAAGCAGAAATATACAATATCTAATCCTAAAATCGAGAGAATCAGATAGAGAATAGAAGAATTCCCCTGTATTCCTCTGATGCGGTCACAGCGTTCTCCCATCTTATAAGCCCAGTAAATACCATAGATTCCACAGGTGATCAAAGAAAATAGGAATACCATGCCTCCGCTTGTTGCCTGTGGCTCTCCGGCCAGCTGATTCACCTCATCATTCAGCTTGATCATCCAGTAGATACTGTAGATGCCGCAGGTGAGAAAAGAAAAAACAATTGCAAGCACAAGATTACGTGGCATAATGCCTGCAGTTGCCCCGTTCCGGTAATAATTGTTCTGATTATAGTTGTTCTGGTATGCATTCTGGTAATATGCATTCTGCTGGAACTGGCTTTCCTGCTGTTTTTGATTCTCCTGTGTATGAGCATTATCATTAGGAGTGGGAAGCGGAGCACCACATTCCTGACAGAAAGAAGCACTGTCTTCGCAGAGTGAATTACATTTTGGACAGATTTTCATAGAAGATTCTCCTTTGCATGAATTAGTTCGAAAAATGTCAGAAGTTGACAAGATCCTTCTGAAAAGTATCGTAGCATAAAAAGATACAAGTTACAAGAAATGTAGCCAAGTTTTAGGATATCTTAAGATATTCGATAGAAATAAACCCGGAAGATGCATAATATTCTTCCTTTTTCTTTCAAAAAGTTTGTGGTAGAATAGTAATGTTTCTGAAAACAAAACATGAGGAGATGAAAGTATGCCAGTATTTGACTTTAACAGTGCACCGGAAGATAAGAAAGAAGTTCAGTGTACTTATACAACATTTTGTCCCAACGAAGACCATGCGACACCGGAGTGTCCGATTCTTATTCTGGATAACCAGAACAGGAAGTGGAACCATCATTCCTGCGGTGTATTTACCAATCAGAATAAGCAGACCGCATTTGAGTTTGATGAAAAGGACGGAACATGCAGTGCAGATATCCTGAAAGTGGATGCACGTTTTGTCAGCCTTTTAAAATGGCTTGGAGAAAATCACATTAATGTACGTCTTTCCGGAGAAAATAAGCCGGATGGTTATGCCGTTTACAGAATCCGTGAGATCGCATTTGGAGGCGGAACAAAATTATCTGCTGAGGACGGCTTCCTTCAGTTTATGATTGAGCGGCTGTTTGCAAGTGATGCGCCAAAAGAAGAGATCAATGATGACGAGCAGGAAGAGTCCGGAGATGACATGAAGCTTACAAGTATTCAGAGTATTACAGACTTTATGACGTGCGCAGGACGTACACTTCCGGATAACATTCGTCTGTGGGCAAGAAGAAATCTTGCAGTTGCACGCTCTCATGAGGTTTCTCAGGAAGAGCGCCGTCACGCACAAAGAGCACTTTCTATCATGATGAATATTCAGTGGAAGAGCAATTACTTTGAAGCAATCGATCCGGATGAAGCGAGAAGAATTCTGGATGAAGAGCTGTATGGAATGGAGAAAGTAAAGCAGAGAATCATAGAGACGATCATTCAGATCAACCGTACACACACACTTCCGGCGTACGGACTTCTGCTTGTCGGACCGGCCGGAACAGGTAAATCACAGATTGCTTATGCTGTTGCAAGAATCCTTAAACTTCCTTGGACAACACTGGACATGAGTTCCATTAACGATCCAGAACAGCTGACAGGAAGTTCAAGAATCTATTCAAACGCAAAGCCAGGTATTATCATGGAAGCATTCTCCATGGCAGGGGAATCCAATCTGGTATTCATTATTAATGAGCTGGATAAGGCGGCATCCGGAAAGGGAAACGGAAACCCGGCAGATGTTTTACTTACACTGCTGGACAACCTTGGATTTACAGACAATTACATGGAGTGTATGATTCCTACCGTTGGTGTATATCCAATCGCTACAGCGAATGACAAGGATCAGATCAGTGCACCGCTCATGTCCCGTTTCGCTGTCATTGATATCCCGGATTATACACCGGAAGAGAAGAAAGTAATCTTCTCCAAATTCGCACTTCCGAAGGTGCTGAAACGCATGAGCCTGAAGGCAGAAGAGTGCATTATGACAGATGAGGCACTCAATGAAGTGATTGAACTGTACTCCAACACATCAGGAATCCGTGATCTGGAACAGGCAGCAGAACACATCGCAGCAAATGCACTGTATCAGATTGAGGTGAACCATGTGGAGAGTGTTGAATTTGATGCAGAGATGGTAAGAGAACTGCTTGGATAGAGTTGGGCTTTGCCCTCAATTTGAAAAAAATGAGCTCTGGAAAGTTTTGGCTTTCCAAAGCTCATTTTTTCAATTCCTACTGTCTATAATACTGCAGGAACTCCCCGATTTTACCAACTGCCTCTTTCAGTACTTCAATACGTGGCAGATAAACCACACGGAAATGATCCGGCTGATGCCAGTTAAATCCACTTCCCTGAACGATCAGGATCTTCTTGTCACGAAGCAGATCAAGAGCAAATTTCTCATCATTCACGATATTGAACTTCTTCGTATCAATCTTCGGGAACATATAAAATGCAGCCTGCGGTTTTACTGCGCTGATTCCCGGAATATCCGTCAGAGCCTTGTAAACATATTCACGTTGCTCGTAAATACGTCCTCCCGGAACAATATAATCATTTACACTCTGGTGTCCGCCGAGAGCTGTCTGCACAATGGACTGTGCCGGAACGTTAGAGCAAAGACGCATGTTGGAAAGCATCTTGATTCCTTCGATATAGTCTCTTGCAATATTTTTATTTCCACTTAAGATCATCCATCCGATACGGAATCCGGCGATCATATGGGACTTGGACAGTCCGCTGAATGTTACGCAGAACAGATCCGGTGCGAGAGAAGCGATAGAAACATGCTCTTTTCCATCCATAACAAGACGGTCATAAATCTCATCAGAGAAAATGATCAGCTGGTGCTCTCTTGCGAGGTCTACAATCTGCTGCAGTACTTCCTTCGGATAAAGAGCACCGGTCGGATTGTTTGGATTGATGATAACGATCGCTTTTGTACGGTCATTGATCTTCTTACGCATATCTTCGATATCCGGATACCAGTCAGATTGCTCATCACAGATATAATGCACAGGCTTTCCACCGGCAAGTGTAGCACAAGCTGTCCAGAGCGGATAATCCGGAGACGGGATAAGAATCTCATCCCCTGTATCCAAAAGAGCAGACATGGTAAGATTGATCAGTTCACTGACACCATTTCCTGTGTAAATATCGCTCATCGTTACATTCGGCAGGTGCTTTAACTGGGCATACTGCATGATCGCTTTTCGCGCAGAGAACAGACCGGCAGAAGCAGAGTAGCCTTCGCAGTCAGAAAGCTGACGGCTCATGTCATAGATCACCTCATCCGGTGTACGGAAGCCAAACGGAGCCGGATTTCCGATATTAAGCTTCAGTACATGAGTTCCCATCTCTTCCATTCTGGCAGCCTCATCAACAACCGGACCTCTCACATCATATAATACATTATTTAACTTGGATGATTTCTTGAATTCTCTCACTTTCATACCTCCTGAATTATCTGCGGATGTCTGTATCTTATCAACATCTGACAGTGTGGAATCATTATCATTACTATTGTTTAACCAGTCAGGATCAACCTGCAGGGCATCTGCCAGAAAATGTAAGATGTCGGTACGCGGGATTGTCTTCCCACTGACATACTGGCTGACATGACTTTTCCCAAGCTTGATCCCTTTCTGCTGGGCAAGACGAACAAGATCAACCTGCTTCAGGCCTTGCTCGTTCATAGCGGCTTTTAATCTGTCTGCAAAGGTTTCCATAAAGCTCCTTTCTGGGGGCATCCTTCCGGTGGGTCAGACCCCATTAATAAAGTATTAACAAAATATAAAGTTCAATTTAAAATCTGCTTCAATACGAAAATCTCTAAAAAGTTCAATTTAAAAGTTCAAAACTTTAGTCAGAGTATACCACGATAAATGAAAAAGTTCAATAAAAAAATTACTGTTATAGAAAATCCGCAAAATCACGGTATCATTAAGAAAATATGATATACTAAAAGTGTTTATTACAGCAAAATACAAAGTACACAGAACGAAGGGAAACAGGGAAATGATTCTTGAAAATGAAAAAATAAAACAGGCATTGGAATATATAAAGGAAGAAGATCCGGCGACGACTCAGGATACGCTCAATATGTGTCAGATTCCGGCACCTTCTTATAAGGAAGAGAAAAAAGCGGAGTATATCCGGGAGCGGTTCCGGGAGATCGGGCTTAGGGATGTCAGGATTGACGCTGTTGGAAATGTGCTTGGGATCTGGCCGGGAACCGGTGAAGGACCAAGTGTAATGCTTGCAGCACACACAGACACAGTATTTCCGGAAGGGACAGATCTGACGATAAGAAAAGAAGGAAATCGTTATTATTGTCCTGGCATTAACGATGACACACATGCAGTGGCGGAGATGATCGCAGTGGCGAAAGCAATGATCCATGCAGATCTTCACACAAAAGGGGACTTGATCTTCTGTGCAAATGTGTGTGAAGAAGGACTTGGAGATCTAAGGGGCGTGAAGTATCTGTTCGGATACGACAACAAAGCTTCAGAAGAATGTCCAGAGGTAGATGCATTTGTCTCGATTGATAACCAGTATACGGGCGGGGTGATCTATACGGCAACAGGAAGTCACCGTTATGAGGTGACATTTACCGGAAGAGGTGGTCACAGTTTCCAGAACTTTGGCATTCCTAATCCAATCCATGCAATGGGACGAGCCATCGCACAGATCGCAGAATTCCAGGTCCCGAATGAGCCGAAGACAACATTTAACGTAGGAGTGATCCAGGGAGGAACTTCTGTAAATACAATTTCAGGTTCTGCATCCATGCTGGTAGACCTCCGTTCGGACAGCGAAGAAGAGCTGAACCGACTGGATGAAGAACTTCATAAAGTGATCAAACAGGCAGTGGAAGAAGAAAATGCAAGATGGGATGCTTCAAAGCCGCAGATCAAAGTGCAGATCGAAGGACGCGGTGTGAGACCGGCGGGGGCACAGCCAAAGGACTGTGCGATCGTGAAAGCAGCATTCCGGGCGGCAGAACTGCTGGGGATTGAACCGGAGTATCGGTATGAGAGCAGTACAGATGCGAATATCCCGATCAGTATGGGAATCCCGGCAATCACTGTTGGAAGAGGTGGAGAAGAAGACGGAATCCATACCCTTCAGGAATGGTATGAGCCAAAAGAAGCATGGCTTGGACCACAGAGAGATTTGCTTCTGATGATTCTGCTTGCCGGGGCAGAAGGAGTCTGTGAGCCGGCTATAGAAAAAAGATAAAAAATCTTAAGAAAATATCAATGTCTTTTTAGGCACATTTCCTGTATACTGATGGTATGAGAGAATATTTTGTGCAGATTGTACCGGATGTCCCGGAGATTTTATCTTTTGCACAAAAAGAAGAAAAATAAAACAAAGCAGGAGGGCAAAAGATGCGGGGAATCAGAAAGCAGTCATCCGACACACAGAGCTCCAGTCAGCCGAAAGAAAAAAGAAGATTGGATACAAAACAGAAAAAAGGAGTGTTGATCGGCGGAGGTATCTTCCTTGTGGCAGTGATCGCCCTGATTCTTGTGAAGAATCTGACAGGTGGAGGTGGAGCAGATGGAGAGAATGTTCTCTATGCGGATTCCGTCGGAATGATCACAGGGACAGGACTTGGGACACAGAACCGGTTTACAGGAGTGGTTGAAGCACAGGATACGTTGAAACTGACACTGGCAGACAATCAGAAGGTAAAACAGATCTTTGTTGAAAAAGGGCAGGAAGTAGAGCCTGGAACAAAGCTGTTTGAATACGATACAGAAGAGCTTGCCATGACATTAGATCAGGGAAAACTGGAGCTTGAGAAGATCACGAACAACATCAGCAGTCTGAATTCACAGATCGCGACACTTACAACGGAGAAGAAGAGTGCACCGGCCAGCGAACAGCTGTCCTATACGACACAGATCCAGGAACTTCAGATGGAGATCAAGCAGGAAGAGTACAATTATAAAGTAAAAGAGCTGGAAGTAAACCGTACACAGAAGAGCCTGGAACAGTCTACAGTAACTTCTACAGTTGCCGGAATTGTACAGGAGATCAACGAACAGCAGGGAACAGACCCTTCTACAGGAGAGTCCAAACCGTTTATGAGTATCCTTTCTACAGGAAAATACAGAATCAAAGGAAAGATCAGCGAGCAGAACATCGGAGATCTGACACCGGGCACACAGGTGACGATCCGCTCCAGAGTGAATGAAGATGAGATCTGGACAGGTACAGTAGATAACGTAGACACAGAGAAGCCGGAGAACAGTTCCCAGGATTCTATGAGTTATGGTTCTGAGAACAGCGATAATCAGGCAACAAAGTATCCATTCTATGTCACATTGGATACAGTGGATGGATTGATGCTCGGACAGCATGTCTATATCGAGACAAGTACTTCACTGGAAGCAGACAAGATGTGGCTGATGCGTGACTACATTGTAGACGCAGATTCAGATCATCCATATGTATGGGTAGCAGGAGATAATGACAAGCTGGAGAAGCGTTCTGTTACACTCGGAGAGACGAACGAAGATATGGGAACCTGTGAGATCGTAGACGGACTGAAAGCTTCTGATTACATTGTATGGCCAAGCGAGGAGTGCAAAAAAGGTGCGGCTGTTGTGAAGAACGATTCAGGTACATCAGGCAGTACTTCAGATATGTCAGGAGCCGAGGGCGGTTACGAAGAACCTGTAGAAGAGAATGCAATGCAGGAAGGAGTTCCGGGAACGGAGGAGAGTGTGGATGAATAAAAAGAAAATAATAAAGATCGGCATTCCTGTGGCAGCAGGCTGTATCGTTCTTGCACTTGGAATCGGTTTCGCAGTGAAGAACAGCGGAAAGGCTGTTAAAGTAGCTCCTGTCAGCAGTTTGAATTCCGGCGGCTGGTACGATGATAGTGGGATTGCAAGTTACGGAACCGTCACAACGAACCAGAAGCAGGACATTTACGTGGATGATACTATGCCGATCACACAGGTTTACGTGAAAGCCGGGGATACGGTGAAAGTTGGAGACCGTCTTGTGGCATATGACACGACACTTTCTTCCCTGGAACTTGAGATGAAAGAAATGCAGATTCAGGGGATTGACCTGAACATTCAGAACCTGCAGAAAGAGATCACCCAGCTCAAGGGGACGAAGACCGCGAAGGCAGATACAGGGGCATCCGTCGTGCAGACAAGCGCAGATGGAGAACAGCAGCCAACTGTACAGAAGATGAGTTCTGTAAAGACAACCATTCTTAATACATCAAAAGAGGATGAGAATAAAAAACCGGATGGTGATACCTCGAAGGATGATACGACAAAAGATGATACGACAAAAGATGACAACACAAAAGACGATGCTTCGAAAGATGATAATGCGAAGGATGACACATCCAAAGATGATAATAAAAAAGACGATGTACCGTCTTCCGCAATTGAGCGTCCATTCCCTGAAGCATTAAAGGGAAAAGAGGTTTACAGTGAGATTACATTAGATTCTGTTCCTTATAATAAAGAAGACGCAGACGGAACAATGGAAAAACCGTATCGTTATCTTTGTGCACCGGGGGCAGCCGTAAATGCACCGTTTATGCTCAAAGTATTAAAAGAGGGTCAAGTGTGTGCCTTTGATGTAGTAGATAACGCAGAAGCGCCGACAAAATTCTTATCCTGTTGGATCCTCGATGGAAAAACAGGACAGGTAGTCATACCGGATCCACAACCAACTCCAGACCCGGAGCCGACTCCAAATCCAGAGCCAACTCCGGAACCAGAGCCAACTCCGGAACCAGAGCCAATTCCGGAACCAGAACCAACTCCGGAACCGGATATTTCAGAAGATCCGGTTATCCCAGACACCCCGGACCTCCCGTCAAAGGAAGAAGTGACGAAGCAAATCAAGGAGAAAGAGCAGAAGATCAAAGATCTGGATCTTTCCAAGAGATCCGCTGAACTGGAACTGAAAAAGCTGAAGAAAAAGGTCGGGGACGGCGTGATCAAAAGTATGGTAGAAGGTGTAGTCAAAGAAGCGACTGACGAAGCGTCTGCAAAGAATGAGAACAAACCGGTTGTCAGCGTTGTCGGAGAAGAAGGTTTCTATGTGACTGGAAGAGTCGGAGAGACAATGCTTGATCAGATCAAAGAAGGAATGACTGCGACTGTAATGTCCTGGCAGTCGGGAGAATCCTACGAAGCGACAGTTACAGGTGTTGGCAACTCACCGGTAAGCGATTATTCCACAGGAGAGAACCAGAATCAGTCCTTCTATCCGTTCACGCTCGTGATCCACGGAGACGCAAATCTCTCGAATGGTGAGTCTGTGAATCTGTCGATGGATGGAATTGCAGCAGGCAGTGATGGATCAATCTATCTTGAAAAAATGTTTGTCCGCGAGGAAGGAAACCGCTATTATGTCTACAAGCGGGGCGATAACGGCAGATTAACAAAACAGTATGTAGAGGTTGGCAAAAATATGTACAATTCACTGGAGATCACCTCCGGCCTCACAATGGACGACATGATCGCATTCCCTTACGGCAGAGATGTTAAAGAAGGCGCAAAGACACAGGAAGCAGATACCCTGTACGACTATTATTAAGAAGACTGAACAGTATCAAAATGAAAGAGAGTGAGGTGCCATTATGTTAGAAGACATCAGACTGGCGTTTCAGGGAATCTGGAATCATAAATTAAGATCTGCGCTCACAATGCTCGGAATCATCATAGGAATCGGTTCCATTATAGCAATTGTGTCCACGATCAAAGGAACGAATGAACAGATTAAGAAGAATCTGGTTGGTGCAGGAAATGACGCGGTAAATGTACAGCTCTATCAGGGTGACTGGCCGATCGATCTGCAGTATCAGTCACTCCCGGACGGAGTGCCGGAGATCTCAGACGAGACATTGCAGGAAGTCGTTGAACTCCCGGAAGTGGAGACAGCGTCTTTATATCATACAAGAAATGAATACGACGCAGTTTACCGCGGCGCAAAGTCATTAAGTAACAGCGTGATTCTCGGAATTGACAGAAATTATCTGGATGTTTACGGATATCAGGTGACCAAAGGAAGAGGATTAACAGACAAAGATTATTCCGAAGGACGAAAAGTAGCCTTGATAGACAAGACAACAGCGGCAAGTTTATTCGACAATGCAGATGTGATCGGAAGAACGATCGAAATTAAAGGAGAACCTTTTGTTGTCGTTGGAATGGTTGCGAAGAAAGCAGAGTCCCAGCCGGTAATCAACTCAATGGAAGATTACTACCGCTACATGTCAGATGACCAGAGTGGAAAGATCATTATTCCGGATAATGTATGGCCGGTCATCTACCAGTATGACGAACCACAGAACCTTGTCGTGCGTGCAAAAAGTACAGATGATATGACAACGGCAGGAGAGAAAGCAGCAGATATTTTAAATGCTATGCTGACAGTTTCAGATGATACCGTGAAATACAAAGGAGAAGATCTGTTAGAACAGGCAACACAGATCCAGGAGATCAGTAACTCGACAAATCAGCAGCTGATCTGGATCGCCAGCATTTCCCTGTTAGTTGGTGGAATCGGAGTTATGAATATCATGCTCGTGTCGGTTACAGAACGTACCGGCGAGATTGGATTAAAGAAGGCACTCGGAGCGAGAAAGCGCAGAATTCTGACACAGTTCCTGACAGAGGCAGCGGTGCTGACACTGCTTGGAGGAATTATAGGTGTTCTTGGAGGAATCGCACTTGCGTACATTATATCCGGAGTCTCAGCAGTTCCGGTAGCAATCAGCGGAGTTTCGATTGTGATCGCAGTGCTGTTCTCCACACTGATCGGTATTATCTTCGGATTAATTCCGTCCGTGAAAGCAGCGAACATGAATCCAATCGAGGCACTTAGACATGAATAAAAAAACAGTGGAAAAAGAAAATACTTGTTTCAATTTCCTTCCATATCTGTTATAGTATGTGTTAATTAAAAGAGTCAGGAGAATCTGAGTGATCGGATTCTCCGTCTTTCTATGCAAAGAGAAAATAGCAATTATTAAAAGGAAAAGAGAAAAGGGGCATGTAGATTTGAGCAGCAGTACATTAGAGGGAAAGAAAAAGACAGAGAACGGAACAAAGAGGCTGATCTTCACAGCAGTATCTATCTTGCTGGAGATCGTCTTCCTTCTCTTTCTGTTCACAAAGGTAAGTGAATACGCAACCATTATTGACTGGGCAACAAGAATCGTGGCAATCTTTCTTGTGCTTGGACTTTACAGCATGGATAAGACTTCATCGATGAAAATGCCATGGATCATACTGATGCTTGCATTCCCGATTCTTGGTGTGAGTCTGTATCTTCTCGTAGGTCTGAACGGAAGCACGAAGAAGATGCGGGCAAGATATGAAGAGATTGATAAAAAACTGCTCCCATATCTTCCGGATAACAGACAGATTCTCGAATGGATGAAAAAAGAGAGTCCGCAGGCGGGGGCAATTGCTTCTTATCTGACGAATTACTCTTGTTACCCGGTTTATCAGAACACAGATGTTACCTATTATGATGAGGCGATCAAAGGGCTGGATGCACAGCTGGAGGATCTTTCAAAGGCAGAAAAGTTCATCTTTATGGAGTATCATGCCATCGAAGACGAAGAGGCATGGCAGAGGATTCAGACGGTACTTGAAGACCGTGTGAAAGCAGGCGTAGAAGTCCGTATCTTCTATGATGATATGGGATCGATCTGGTTTGTGAACATGGATTTTGCAACAAAACTGAAATCTTTAGGAATCAAATGCCGTGTATTTAACCCGATTCTGCCGGGACTGAATATGTTCCTGAACAATCGCGATCACCGGAAGATTACTGTGATTGATGGAAAGGTTGCTTACACAGGTGGATACAATCTGGCGAATGAGTATTTCAACATCACGCATCCGTATGGAATCTGGAAAGATACCGGGATTCGTATGGAAGGAGATGCAGTCAAGTCTATGACAGTAGCATTTCTGGAAATGTGGAATGCAGCCGGAAATGTAAAGTCAAAAGAACTTGTACCAGAGAAATATGTGATCCATTATGCATACCAGGCACAACAGCGTGGTTATGTCCAGCCATATGCAGACAGTCCGCTCGATGGTGAGCAGGTAGGCGAGGAAGTATATATCAGTATGGCGAACAAAGCGGAGAAATACTGCTGGTTTATCACTCCATACCTGATTATCACAGACGAGATGACACATGCACTCACACTGGCAGCAAAGCGTGGTGTTGATGTGCGTATCATAACACCGGGTATCCCGGACAAGAAGATGGTCTACAGTGTGACCCGTTCCTTCTATCATAATCTAGTTAAGCATGGAGTCCGTATCTATGAGTGGACACCGGGATTCTGTCATGCGAAGATGAGTGTGGCAGATGATAAAATGGCGACCTGCGGAACGATCAATCTCGATTACCGCAGCCTGTACCATCACTTTGAGAATGGATGCTTCCTGGCAGATTGCGACGCAGTGCTGGAGATCCGGGATGATCTGATCCGCACGATGGGAGAAAGCAGAGAAGTGACAGAGCAGTATAAAGAAGGAAGAAGTGCGGGCTTAAGACTCGGACAGCTGATCTTACGTCTGTTTGCGGAGCTGCTCTGATAATATCGTTTGTGGGTTGAATTTGCATTGGATTGATTGTATAATGAACTTGATTGTTGAGAAATTAACAATAGCTTTTTTATGAAATGGATGGTCTGCCGGTCAGAAGATACTGAACCCGACAGCCGGATATGAACTTTATTTTATGAAGGAGGAATCAACGATGATTACCTGGAACAATTTGGATAAGCTTACTTCTTATCAGGAACTTGAGAAGACAGAAAGTGTAGACCTCGCAGCAGTGATGGCCGGAGAGAACGGAGCAGAGCGTGTGAAGAACTACAGCGTTCCGATGGCAGAAGGATTAGCATACAATTATGCAGCGAAGAAAGTGGATGACACAGTTCTTGCAGCTCTTGAGAAACTGGCAGAAGAAGCACAGCTGACAGAGAAGTTCGAAGCACTTTACAACGGAGAAGTTGTGAACACAGGAGAGAAGCGTCTCGTACTTCACCATATGACACGCGGACAGCTCGGAGATGCTGTTGAGGCTGACGGTGTTGACAAGCGTACTTTCTATGTAGAGCAGCAGAAGAAGATTGCTGAGTTTGCGAACAAAGTACATGCAGGTGAGATCACAAACGGTGCCGGAGAGAAGTTTACAACAGTTGTTCAGATTGGTATCGGCGGAAGTGACCTCGGTCCTCGCGCAATGTACCTTGCACTTGAGAACTGGGCAAAGAAGAATGATACATTCAAGATGGAAGCAAAGTTCATCAGCAACGTTGACCCGGATGATGCGGCAGCAGTTCTGAATTCTGTAGATGTTGCTCACTCCATCTTCGTACTTGTATCCAAGTCAGGAACAACACTTGAGACTCTGACAAATGAGTCCTTTGTTAAGGATGCCCTTAAGAATGCAGGACTTGACGCATCCAAGCATATGATCGCAGTAACAAGTGAGACTTCACCACTTGCAAAGAGTGATGATTACCTTGCAGCCTTCTTCATGGATGACTATATCGGAGGACGTTTCTCATCTACATCAGCAGTTGGTGGAGCAGTACTTTCCCTCGCATTCGGACCGGAAGTATTCGCACAGTTCCTTGACGGAGCAGCAGCTGAGGATAAACTGTCCCTCAATAAGAATATCAAAGAGAACCCGGAGATGCTCGATGCATTGATCGGTGTATATGAGAGAAATGTACTCGGATACCCAAGCACAGCAGTACTTCCTTACTCCCAGGCACTGAGCCGTTTCCCTGCACATCTGCAGCAGCTGGATATGGAGTCTAACGGAAAATCCGTAAACCGCTTTGGTGAGCCGGTTGATTACGTGACAGGACCGGTTATCTTCGGAGAGCCTGGAACAAACGGACAGCACTCCTTCTATCAGCTTCTTCACCAGGGAACAGATATTGTGCCGCTTCAGTTCGTAGGATTCAAGAACAGCCAGATCGGTACAGATGTTGTGATCCAGGACAGCACAAGCCAGCAGAAACTCTGCGCGAACGTAGCTGCTCAGATCGTAGCATTTGCATGTGGTAAAGAAGACGAGAACCGTAACAAGAACTTCGAAGGAGGACGTCCTTCAAGCATCATTATCGGAGAGCAGTTAACACCGGCATCTCTCGGAGCACTGCTTGCTCACTTCGAGAACAAGATCATGTTCCAGGGATTCCTGTGGAATGTAAACAGCTTCGATCAGGAAGGTGTTCAGCTCGGTAAAGTCCTTGCAAAACGCGTACTTGCACATGAGACAGACGGAGCCCTGAGAGTATTCAGTGATCTTCTGAACATCTAATCGAATTATATAAGTAAAAAGTATAGGAATCGTGCTGTCAGCGGAGAGTTCTGCTGACAGCACGATCTTTTATATATTAGGAAAGTGCTTTCCTAATATATAAAAAACGCTCCGCTTAGGATGCACACTGCGGCGTATAATGTAAGTGTGGCAAGCGACCGCCGCAGGCGTAAGAATGTGCCGAGGCACATTCTTTGTTCAAACAGGGATTTTGTAAAAGAGAGAGGAAGCAAATGAAAAAGCGAAGGATTAAAGGAATTCAGATGATTCCATATGGTCTTCTGGCCGGAGTTATGACAGAAGATTCAATAGAAGAGAGGCAAAGAGAAGTCCGCCTGACAGAGATTTCATCCGAAGGATTCCGTATCCGGCTTTGCAGGAGAGGGAAAGCAGAGGAGAACATTTATCCGAAAGCATTCAAGATCTGCTTCTATCAGATGGATCAGGTAGAGTATCGGGAGATTGAAATTCGTCATTTTCAGATAGAGGCCGGGGAACAGACAGAATTCTATCAAGCCTATGATATTTTCACAGCTCAGGAAGATTATAAAGAAGCCTTTCAGAAGCTCTGTGTCGAATACAGCCGATACATTTCGCTCAAGCTGGAAGAGGATGATGCACATCTGGCGCAAGAAATGACCAGTTATCCCGCGCAGGAAGAAGAGGAACATTTCAAGAATGAAACAGAACAAAATAAAGAGTGGTTTCAGAATGCGGAGATCTTCCGAAATCTGCCGGCAGAATTAGCAGTAGAACTGGATCATCCGAAACTATACGAACAATATCTGACCAGACCGATTGAACGGTTCATGAAAGAATACTGGCAGCAGCATGGAATCAAAGATGCGCGGATCCTGGGAAGACAACCGGACCGGTTGTATCTCGGCAACCAATTCTGTCCACATCTATTTCCGAAAGAAGAACAGTTCTTTGCACTTCTTGAGAAAGCAGATAAAGAACGGATGGAAGTGACCGTTGTCTTTTCCTTTATTCGGGAAGACAGGCTTACACAGACAGAACAGCTGTTGACACATCTGGATCAGTGGTGTGAACAACAGAAGACTTCCGGGGCGGAGAAGAAACGACTTGAGGTTGTAGTCAATGATTGGGGACTGGCACATCTTGTGAAGCGGACAGAACATCTGATCCCGTGTCTTGGGACGCTCTTAAATAAGCGGAAGAAAGATCCGAGAATGTCCTACAAGATGGGAGATAAGACGCTGTTGGAACAGAATAATCTGAATGCAGGATTTTATCGCACCTATCTGGAAGAAAGCTTTGGAATCAGTTGTTATGAGTGGGAAAGCTGCGGTTATACACAGGAAATACCGCAAAAGATACAGAACCATCTCCATGTGCCGTTCTATCAGACAAATACGTCGAGCTATTGTACACTTTGCGCTGTGTTGGAGCACGGCGAACGTGGAAAACAAAGGGAGAGACAAGAATGTCCGGCTCCGTGTCTGGAACATAGCTTCTTCTATCCAAAGCATTTATATATGAAGGGAAAATACAACAGTCTGTTTGCATTGGATAAACATCTGCTGGATGAACCGGAGCAGTTGAAGAGAGAACTCGGAATAAAATGGAACCGTCTTGTGGTCAATCTATTGTGAAATGTGAAAAAACAGAAGGATGATGGAAGAATGGAGACACAGAAAAGAAAACAGAATGAAAAAGAAAAAGCAGAGCGAAGGATGAAAATTGTTGCAGGACTTGGCTCTATAGATGAATATATTCCATACGTCCTGGCAGGAGCAGACGAATTGTTCTGCGGATATGTGCCATATAACTGGACAAAAAAATACGGAACCATACTTCCACTGAACCGCAGGGAAGTGCTGGCTTATAATGTGCAGCTCGGTTCTTTCAGTGAATTAGAGATCCTCTCAGCAATGATCAGGAAGTACAGAAAGCCGGTGCATATCGCGATGAATTCTCTCTATTATATTCCGGAACAATATGAAGAGATTGCAGACATTGTGAAACAGTGTATGAAAATCGGATTCGACAGCTTCATCCTTGCCGATCCGGCATTGATTTTGTACCTGAGACAAAAAGGCATATCCTGTAAGATTCATCTTAGCGGTGAAGTTGGAGAAATGAACCGGGAGGCAATCAAAGTTTTCCAGGAAATGGGAATCGGCCGGATCATTTTCCACAGGAAAAATACAGTTGCATCGATGCGGCAGATGATAGAAGCTGTAAATACAGAAAGACTGGAATTCGAGGCCTTTGCATTGAACGAATTGTGTCAGTTCACAGGAGCATTCTGCAATTCCCTTCACTGTGACGAGATGGGTTATCTGTGTAGGACGACCTACTGGGGAGATGCTGAGATGGAAGAGCGTATGGAACGAGTGATAAAAAGAACATTGGAGATAGAAGAGCAACAAGAGCAACAATATCTCTGTGGGAAGAGTGGATGTGCGTTATGTGCGCTGCCACAGCTGGAGGCGGCAGGGATTACCCATCTGAAGCTGGTAGGACGAGGAAATTATGTGGAAGATATGATCCGGGATATTCGGAATCTGAAGGCTGCGCTGGGGCTTCTGGAGGAGAATCAAAGAGAAGAAAAAGAGGCAGGGAGATATATTGATCAATTGAATAAGAAAATATTTGATGGTCAGCCGTGTGGAAATAATTGTATTTATAATCCGGGGCATTTTCTTTGAGGTGTATGGGGAAAAAGAGAAAAGTTCAGAATAGAAAAAGAAAGCGTATTTCGTGGAGTAGATTACTCTACGAATTTTTACGGAAAGCCTTGGAAATCAATAGTTTTCAGGTGTCTGACCAAAAAATTGACGGTAAATAAATGCTGTGAAATTTATAATTATGATTGATTTTTAAATACATGTGATTGTAAAAGCGCGAAGTGACTTAGATAAATTAAGATAACTATTTTAAATTTTCTGATCGGATAGATTGGAAATTGACTGACAATTGACCATAAATTTGACGGCGAATAGATAAAAATCCACTCAAAAAAGGAGATTAAAATGACGAAAGTGTCTATTTTTCGACTTTTTTTGCTAAGAGATTGTATAAATTCATGAAATGAACGTATATAGATTGACAGAAATGTTTGAAAAGAGTAGACTGAACACGATAATTATACTAAGATTTGAAACAATTTAAAGAAAAAGCGTATTTCGTAGAGTAATCTACTCTACGAAATTTTTTGCAAAAAGGGTGAAGGCTTATGGGAAGAAGACCAGCAGATCTGTCAGGAAGAAAGTTCGGTATGTTGACAGCCAAGTATGCGACGGAGAAAAGAGATAAACGAGGCTCCGTTTATTGGCATTGTGTCTGTGATTGTGGAAATGAAGTTGACGTGACGGCAGCAGGTCTTGTGCATGGTAATTATCATAGCTGCGGTTGTTTACAAAAGAAGAACCGTCAGGAAATTGCGCAGAGACGACATCTCGTAGACGGAACCTGTGTTGAAGTATTAGAAAAAAGAAAAAGCAGAAAAGATAACATGAGTGGTTTCCGTGGCGTTTTCCAGTTGAAGAATTGTAATCGGTATCGTGTGGATATCGGATTCAAGGGAAAGCGCTATTATGTTGGTCTTTTTGATAATTATGACGAAGCGGTGCAAGCAAGACTTGCAGCGGAGAACCTGATCCACAATGGTTTCATTCAGAAATGGAAGGAATGGAATGAGAAGGAGAAGGAAGATCCGGAGTGGGGGAAGGAGCATCCGCTTGTGTTTGATGTGAAGAAAGAGGATGGGGAGATTCGGGTGAGTGTGTGTGATGAGTAGTAAAAAGATGGCGATTGCTATGTTTGGACAAAAACGATTAAGCAGAGAAGGCGGAATAGAAATTGTTGTCAAAGAGCTTTGCACAAGAATGGCGAAGAATGGTTATACAGTTACTTGTTATAACAGATCAGGACATCATGTGAGTGGTGCAGAATATGATAAGAAAACTGAATACGAAGGAATTAATCAGAAATGCGTTCCAACCATCGAAAAGAAAGGTCTTGCAGCTGTTAGCTCATCATTCTTTGCGGCACTTTATAGTGCATTTGGGAAATATAATGTCGTACACATTCATGCCGAAGGACCAGCCTTTTTTTCATGGTTGCCGAAGTTGTTAGGGAAAAGAGTAATAGTGACGGTTCATGGTTTGGACTGGCAACGTGAAAAATGGAAATCAGGTTTCGGATCTAAGTTTATCAAACAGGGCGAGAAAAACGCAGTGAAATACGCTGATGAAATCATCGTTTTGAGCAAAGGCGTACATGATTACTTTAGAAATCAGTATGGAAGAGAGACAAGATTTATCCCAAACGGTGTAAATCGACAAGAAATTAGAAAAGCAGAATTGATTACTGATAAATTTGGATTGATAAAAGATTCTTACATATTATTTCTTGGACGATTAGTACCGGAAAAAGGTATTCGATATTTGATTGAGGCTTTCAAGAACGTTAAGACAGAAAAGAAACTTGTCATCGCCGGTGGATCAAGTGATACAGATTCTTTTATGAAAGAGCTAAAAGAATTGGCGAAAGATGATAAAAGAATTATCTTCACGGGATTTGTTCAAGGTCAGATGTTGGAAGAACTATACAGTAATGCTTATATTTATACACTCCCTTCTGATTTAGAAGGAATGCCTTTGAGCCTCTTGGAAGCAATGAGCTATGGAAATTGTTGCTTGGTTTCTGACATTCAAGAGTGTACAGAGGTTGTGGAAGATAAAGCTCTGATATTTAAAAAGTCGAATGTACAAGATTTACAGAATAAATTACAAGAAGCTTGTGATCGTACTGAAAAAGTAATGGAGCTAAAACAACAGGCGGCAGATTATATTTGCAAAAAATATAATTGGGATGATGTTGTGGAAGAAACACTGAAATTGTACAGGAGAAAATGAAAGTAAGGAAGTTAAGATATGCGGATTTTACTTGTAAATAAATTTATATTTCCAAAAGGTGGAGCGGAAACGTACACATTCGATGTAGGAAAAATGTTAGAAGAACATGGGCACGAAGTCCAGTACTTTGGTCTTGAAAATGAAAAAAATACAGTAGGAAATCGAATCGGTTCATATGTAACGAATATGGATTTTTCTCAAGGAATAAAGGCAAATTTAAATGCACCTTTTCGCATTATCTATTCAAGAGAAGCACGCAAAAAAATTCGTGCAGTTTTAGATGATTTTCAGCCAGATGTAGTGCATCTCAACAATATACAGTATCATCTGACCCCTTCTATTATTCTGGAAACTAACAAATGGCGTAAAGAAACAAAGAAAGAATGTAAGATTGTTTACACGACACATGACTATCAGCTTGTTTGCCCCAGCCATGGAATGTTCGATGTGGATATGAAGCCTTGTGAACGGTGTTTGGATGGTCATTATATTCATTGCCTTCAAACTAAATGCTTGAAAAATTCCAGAGCAAAAAGTCTTCTTGGAACGCTAGATGGATATATGTGGAAATATAGTAAAGCATATTCACATGTAGATGCCTATATTTGCTGCAGCTTTTTTCTTAAATCAAAATTAGACACGCAAAAAAGATTCCGTGATAAAACCATTGGGCTGCATAATTTCAAAAAAGAGATGCCGCATTTGGATAACATTCAAAAAAAGGGTTATGTATTAGAGTTTGGGCATCTTTCGCGAGACAAAGGAACGGATACTTTGCTTGAAGTAGCCAAGAAGATGCCAAATACCGAATTTGTATTTATTGGCTATGGTCCGTCGGCTGATAAAATGAAGGATATTCCAAATGTGAAGTATCTGGGATTTAAGACGGGAGAAGAACTTTATCGTATTATTGCTGAGGCAGCAATCAGTGTCTGCCCGTCTGAGTGGTATGAAAACTGTCCGTACTCTGTTATGGAGTCTGTACTTCTGGGTACGCCTGTTGTTGGATCTAAAATGGGAGGAATTCCCGAATTAATTGAGCCTGGTAAAACCGGAGAGTTGTTTGAAGCAGGTAATGTAGAAGAACTGATGAAGGCGATAAAGAAAGTTCTTCAAACACAAGATGTATTGGAAAGATATACAAAGAATTGCAGTCAGGTGAAATATGAAACGACAGAGAGCTACTATATAAAACTGATGAAAATTTATCGAGGAGAAAAGAATGTGGAATAAATTTCTTCGTAACCCACTTCATATTGTCAAAGATTATGAGCTGAGAAAACTGCTCTGGCAATCGGGGGGGGGCACAGAGGTCTGCAAAAAATATTTGAAGTTCAGAGATACCGTTCCTGAAAAGCTGACATTCCCAGAAACCCATGTGGATGAGCCTATTTGGTTATTTTGGAATACAGGGTTGGAGCAGGCACCTGAGATAGTAAGGACTTGCTATCAATCTATAAAAAAATATGCCGGCAGACAAGTTGTTTTGCTTACGGAAAACAATGTGCAGAACTATATAAATATGCCGGATTATCTGAATGAGAAATTAAAAAGCGGAGTCCTTCCATTAGCGATTTATACAGATTTGATGCGTGTAGCATTATTGGAGCATTATGGTGGGACATGGATGGATGCAACAATACTGCTAACAGATGAAATCCCACAGGAAATATTAAATAGTGATTTTTTTGTTTTTCACAATTCACTCGGTGAAATTGATAATCCCGTATTGTATCCGGTCTGGTTCATCCACGCCAAGCAACATAATAGAACGATTTGTGAGATTCGTAATGTCCTATTTGCTTACTGGAAACGAAATAATCATGTACCAGAATATTTGTTTTCAAATATTGTAATTACACAAATAATGAGGTCATCACCAGAGGTTGAGAAAAAGATGCCTTATTTGAATAGTGACTACAGCGAATATCTGGTTAGAGTATTAGGAGATAAGTTTACAGAGGAAAAATTTAATTGGATTAAGCGACTTACTGGGATACATAAACTAACCTATAAATTAGAACCATCGATTGATAAGGAGGAAACAGTTTACCATTATCTGGTGCGGAATCTATGAGCCTTTTAAATAGTAGTTTCTGCAAGATAAAGGGAGACAATTAAATTATTATGCTGAATGACTACTATCAAAATATTGGTATGAAAGGCTTTATTCAAAGATATGGAATTGTGAATGCCGTCAAACGAGGGGCATTTATGTTTATCAAATTGCATCTTGTCAAGGATTATGAGGTGCGGAAGGTATTGTGGCAGGAACGAGCTTCTACCAAGATAAAACCATATTTAAAGTATAAAGACACAGATGTTGAGGGGCTTAGCTTTCCAGAAAATGATGTAGAGAATCCAATCTGGATTTATTGGAACAAGGGAATTGAACAGGCACCAATCATTGTTCAGAAGTGCTATGAATCTGTATGTGAATATTCCAATCAAAAAATCATTTTGCTGAATGACCAAAATCTTGCAGATTACATTCGATTGCCAGATTACATTGAAAAGAAAAAGGATGCTGGACAGATCCCGATGGCTGGATATGCGGATTTGATGAGATTTGCATTACTGGAGCATTATGGTGGAACATGGATTGATTCAACGGTATATCTTACAGATCCAATTCCAGATATGATTTTAAATAGCGATTTTTTTGCAGTACGAAATTCACTGCTGCTGATAGATAACCCTGTGCTATATCCTGCATGGTTTCTTCATGCAAAAAAGGGAAACAAAACAATTCGAGAAATAAGAAATGTTGCTTTCGCATATTGGCTCAAAAACGAACATGTAATTGAGTATCTGCTGCCAAATTTGATTATAACATTGGTGGTGAAGAGTAATCCAGAAGTTGAGAAAGCAATTCCCTATATGAACAGTGATTATAGTGAGTATCTTGTTAAGGTTTTAGCTGATGATTATTCAGACGAGAAATGGAACTGGATCAAAAAACTTACAGGTATTCACAAGTTGACATATAAATTATCACCGGACATCGAAGCAGAAGGCACATTTTATAAGGCGCTGATTGAAAACAGTATAGAATAAATATTGCAAAGTGGGTTGGAAAAGAAATATGGGAGCAATTGAGTTAATAAAAAGCGATTTGTTTCGCTATGCCGGAACAACATCGTCTAAGGCATTTATTAAAACATATATTAAAGAATCTGGTTTTCGTTTCTCCGTGGCATTTCGGTTGGTAAATGCGGTGGGGGGATTAAAATTGCTGGGAGCAATCCTATGGGAATTGAGAAATCACCAGCAGATTCAGATACTTAGAAAAACGAAAATTGGATATGGACTATATATTGGCCATGGAGGACCTGTTGTTGTTAACCCTTCAACAGTTATTGGAAATAATTGCAATCTTTCTCAATTTGTAACGATTGGCTCAAATGAAGGAAAAGCAGCAGTAATAGGAGATAATGTTTATATTGGCCCTAATACTTGCATAGTTGAGGACGTATGTATTGGAGATAATGCTACGATTGGTGCAGGAAGCGTTGTTACCAAGGATATTCCATCAAATGCAACGGCGGCGGGAAACTATGCAAAAGTGTTGAATTTTAATAATCCGGGTAGATATATTCAAAATAGATATTTGGAATAGTGAGCCGAAGAGTGGAAGAGGAATATTATGAAAAACATATTGTTTGTGATGCCATCGTTAGGTAGTGGCGGAGCAGAAAAAAGTCTTGTGAATTTATTAAACCTTATAGATTATGAAAAGTATGCAGTGGATTTGTTGCTATTCAAACGAGAAGGACTGTTTTTGGCTCAAATTCCTAAGAAAGTACGATTATTACAGCCTACAGATTCACTGCAATATGCTTATAAAATTGATAGAGGGATGTTTAGCTCAGTTTCAGGTATTAAAGCTGGAATTCTAAGAGGGACAAGTACATTTGTATGTAAACTTCTTTACAAGGAAAATGCAAGACAACAGAGATGGATAAAATTCTATAAACGATACTTGCCAAATTTGGAAGAAGAATATGATGTTGCTATTGGATTCTTAGAGGGCGATGCATCATATTATGTGATTGACAAGGTTAATGCAAAGAAAAAAATACTTTGGATTCATAACGATTTCAATGAAATAAAAAAATATGAAGATGCAAAGATTTACGAAAAGTATTTTCAAAAAGCAGACAGCGTTGTAAGTATTTCTGATAAATGTGTGCAGATATTAAAACAGAATTATCCTGCCTTGGTAAACAAATTTTATTACTTGCCCAATTTAACATCAGGCTCTTTATTGAAAAAAATGTCGGAAGAGTTCGATGTATCAGAGTTTGAAAAAAATCAGTTTAATGTTTTGTCAATAGGCCGTTTAACAAAACAAAAGGGCTATGATTTTGCAATCAATGCAGTGAAAATCTTGAAAGAAAAGTATTCAGATATTCATTGGTGGATTATAGGAGCAGGTGAGCTTGAAGAGCAGCTAAAAAAACAAGTAAAAGACAATGATCTAGAGGAGTATATTACATTTTTGGGATTGAGAGCAAATCCATACCCGTATATTAGGAGTTGCGATTTGTTAGTACAGCCTTCCAGATGGGAAGGAAAATCAGTTGTTTTGGATGAAGCAAAAATACTAGCAAAACCAATACTGGCAACTAATTATTCTACAATTAAGGATCAGTTGAAGGATAAGAAAGAGGGACTGATTACTGATATAAGTCCTAATGCAATAGCAGAAGGAATAATTGAACTTAGAGAGAATCCTCAATTGTATAACTCCATTCAGTGTTACTTGGATAAACATGAGTATGGTAATGAAAAAGAGATTCTACAATATTATGAATTGCTAGAAAAACAAGGTAACTAGTGTGGATATGAAAATATAAAAAAGAGGAACAATCGTATGAGGGTTTTGTTTATATCAAAAAGCATTCATGATGTATCAGGGGCAGGAGTAGGCTCAAGAATGCATTTGAATGTATTGAAAAAATTAGTTGGAGAAGAAAATGTATATGTAGTGGATGTTGGGGTATCTGAGACTGCCTGCAGAGAAGAAAAGTATATTGCATATGGAAAATATCACGGTATTTTAGATCGACTGAATAGGTGTTTAGAGGGAAACACATATTTATTCAGTAATAAGATTATAGGTGATATATGTCAATTAATAAAAAATGAGAGTATTTCTTTTGTTTTTGTTGATGATTCTTACTATGGGAATTTAGTAAAAACGATAAAAGAAAAATGCGATGCAGTGGCAGTTGTCACCTTTTTTCATGACGTCAAGGCAGAGTTGTTTAGAATTTGGATAAAAAACGCACCATGGTACGACAAAATTGATTTCAGAATTGGATTGACCCAGGAAAAGATCAGCACGACAAGTACAGACGCCAATATCGTCTTAAACCAAAATGAAAATAAGTTACTAAAAAGATATTATAATGTGGATGCGGACTTTTATTTTCCTGTATGCATATCGAAAAATCACACGCAACAAATGGGCTTGAATCCATATTGTGGAAATAAAAAGCATATTCTATTTGTTGGCACATATTATTTGCCAAACATTCAGGGCCTGCATTGGTTTTGTGATACGGTATTTGATAGTGTAAAAGAGAATTATGATATATGGGTAGTTGGAAAAGGACTAGAAAAAGTACGAGATGAGTTTAATGACAATGATATCCATGTGATTGGGTTTGTTGATAGTTTATCAGAATACTATAATTATGCAGATATGGTGATAGCACCATTAACAGATGGTGGAGGTATGAAAATAAAAACTGCAGAGGCAATCTCATATGGAAAGATGTTTTTAGGATCTTCAGAAAGTCTATATGGATACTGGGAGGAAATTCCAGATGATTTGAAAGATAAAGTTGTGTTTAAATGCGATACAGCGGAAGAATATCTGAAAGCTTTCAACAAGATAGATAGAAAGCCAATCTGTAAGAAAAATGATGAGCTGATTACGCTTTATGATCGATTCTATTCTGAAAATGCAGCTTATAATATCATGAAGGAAATTGTCGAAAAAACAACAGGAGCTAAACTATGATTATTACAAAAACACCATTCCGCATGTCTTTTTTTGGTGGCGGAACAGATATGGAAAGTTTTTTTAGGGAAAACGGTGGAGCTGTTTTATCTACCACATTTGACAAGTATTGTTATGTGAATGTACGCCATTTACCAAGATTCTTTGACTATTCTACGGAGTTGTCGTATTCAAAGACGGAGCGCGTGACAAACATTGATGACATTCAGCACCCTGCAATCCGCAATGCAATGAAAATGTTAGATATGCATGAGATTCGTCTTACATATGAAGCAGACCTTCCGGCACGTTCTGGCTTAGGAACGTCAAGTTCCTTTGCAGTTGGGATGTTGAATGCTTTTTATGCTTTGAAGGGTAAGTATGCTGACAAAAAGAAACTGGCAGATGAAGCCATTTATTTGGAGCGTAATCTTTGCCAGGAAGCTGGTGGTTGGCAGGATCAAATTGCTGCATCTTTCGGTGGGTTCAATCGTATTAACTTTAATGCAGACGGATATGAAGTCCTGCCTATTATTATTTCACCAGAGAGAAAGAAACAGCTCAATCAGAATTTAATGATGTTTTTTACTGGGTTTACCCGCTTTTCTTCTGATGTGCAGAAAGCAAACGCAGCAGGAAAGCAGGATAAGACGACGCAGTTGAAAGAGATGTTGGCATTGGTCGATGATGCTGAACGTGTTTTGACAGATAAGAATGCAGATCTTGATGATTTTGGCAGAATGCTGGATCACACTTGGAAACTTAAGCGTCAAACTGGATCGGCAGTTTCCACGAATAGTATTGATGAACTTTATGCAAAAGGCGTAGCGGCTGGTGCATTGGGCGGAAAATTGCTGGGTGCTGGTGGCGGTGGATTTCTTGTATTCTATGTTCAGCCTGAACGACAGGATGCGGTGCGCTGGGCGATGCGTGACCTGATGCATATTCCGTTTGCGTTTGAAGATGGTGGTACGAGGGTGATTCATTATACACCAGAGGCTTATGAACCAAACATGTAAAGAGGTAGAGGCAATGAAGGAGCTTAGAAAAAAACTGAAAGAACATGTCGAACTACTGATTGCGAGATATCCGATGTTAGAAGGTTGTGAAGATAGTATAATTCGCGCCTATTTTCTACTGGAAGAAAGTTATTCTAAAGGAAATAAATTGCTTGTCGCAGGCAACGGTGGCTCTGCAGCAGATTCGGAACATATCGTTGGAGAATTGATGAAGGGATTTAAACTCCCAAGAAAATTGGATGCAGAAATTTCTCAAAAATTAATTGATGAGAGTGAAGAGCTTGGAAAGACTCTCGTAGAGAATTTACAAGGTGCATTACCGGCAATTGCATTAGATGGTCATCCGGCGCTATCAACAGCATACATGAATGACTGCGAACCGTTACTTTGTTTTGCACAACAAGTTAATGGCTATGGGGTAGAGGGGGATGTGTTTTTAGGCATATCCACAAGCGGAAACAGCAAGAATATTCTGTATGCGGCTGTTACTGCACATGCAAAAGGAATGAAAGTAATTGGTTTGACAGGAGCAAAAAATAGTAAGCTTGAACAGATGAGCGATGTTTGCATTAAAGTGCCGCAGACAGAGACCTACATGATTCAAGAATTGCATTTGCCAGTATATCATTGTCTTTGCTTGATGTTAGAAGAGACTTTTTTTGGTGGTGAAAAGAACATAATACAAAGAGGAATGAGATGACAACTATTAAGGTTTCAAAAAATACGATTATCTTTACTTTTTTTTCATTGATTGTTTTGATGCCAGCTTACATTACTGATCAATTGTCATTTATTAAAATGTTGAGCAATGTTATAGCTGCCTGTATGGTATTATTTCTTGTCAAAGAAAAAATACAATTATCAAAATTTGGAGCAGTGGTTAGTGTTTATTATTTATATACTGTGATAAATAGTTATTTTCATGGGCAAGGAGAAATACACTTTTTGATATCAACAGCTAAAATGCTATTTTTTTTGTGTGTAGTTGATATAGTATTATCTAAGCGTTACGAGAAGGCTATTACAATTTTATATGTTATCTTTCTAATTATTACTGTGGCAGATGTCCTTTCTGTTTTTTTGTTTCCGAATGGATTATATCAGACAACGACAACATGGAATGAATGGTCTAGTTCTGATGTAAAAGGATGGCTGTTAGGCAATAAGAATAATCATATTATTTGGTATTTAACAACGATTTATTTGTCGTATGTTAAATACAGAATGACAGATCTGAAAAAATATGAAGTAAGATGGTACATAGTAATGTTTATTACATTGGTGACTGTCATACATATCCAATCGTCAACGTCAATTGTAGTGGCAATTATAGCAGATGTTGGTATGCTGTATTTTCATTCTAGAAAGAAACAGACAATTCATATTAATATAGTAATAGTAGGAATCGTCTATGTGATTATGCAAACCATAATACTCATGGGTAGCATCACTTTTTTACAACCAATTATTACTGGGGTGTTAGGAAAAGATTTGACGTTTTCTGGAAGAGTTACAGCATGGATGAATGTGAGCGTTTATATTTTCCAGAAACCGATTTTGGGTTGGGGACAAATGACGGCGGAAAATGCCAAAAAGATGTTAGGAAGTGCTGCACTTGTTAACGCACATAATCAATGGCTGCAGATTTTATGGGAAGGCGGCATTATTCAGTTAGTCCTTTTAATGGTTGTGTTCGTAGTTATGATTAGAAAAATTCAACAATGCAGTGAGAAAACGATTTCTGATATTTCTAATATTTTGTTTACCGTTGTTTTAATTGCTATGGCTTTTGAGGTTGAATTGGGTAATTTGGTTTCCTGGGTATTAATTGCACTATTTTACCATACAAATTGGTATTTTGATGAGCACAAAGAAAAACAGGAGAGTTTGGCATGAAAAAGATATTAATAAAGGGATACTATGGGTATCATAATTTAGGCGACGATTTTATATTATATTCGTTATTAAAAAGTTTGGATCGAGCAGCTAAATTGGAAGCAGGTGTAAAAGAGCCTTATCAAGTATCTGTAATTTCAAACGGAGATGATTATCAAGAATTATTTAAGAAATTCCATAATATAAGCTGTAAAATTATTCCCGAACGAAAATTTCGGAAACTTCATAAAAGAATAGAGCTAATAAAATGCGACTATTGGATTATTGGTGGTGGAGGGCTTTTTCCGGATGAAAATGCGGCGAATTTTCCGAGCCTTCTTAGTAGCATTCAATTTGCAAAGAAATTCAATGCAAAAGTTTGCATATACGGTATAGACATAAATTCGATTAATAGTTCTGAAAACAAAATCGTGTGGAAAAAGATTTCCCAATTAGTAGATTTCATTATTGTTCGCAATCATAAAAGCTATTGTTTACTTAAGGAATTAGGATGTACAAATGTTAAGGAATCAGTTGATATTACATTTGGGGTGGATACAGAAGCGGAAACTAAAAACGTGGATAGCTGTTTGAAAAAATTACATCTTGAACAGGGAAAATATAATTTATGGGCTATTCCTATGCCATGGTTTCCGAACGAATATGACGAGAAAGTACATGGGAATCGTTATAAGAAATTATTGGATAATTTATCAGAAATAGCACATAATCAGCATTTAAAAGAGAATATAAATGTTTTTTTGCCTTTTTATTATGACATGGATATGGGATTGATTAAAGATATGGTAGAGAAATTGAAGCTGCCATATGTAATTTGTGATAATTCTAAAGCACTAACGTTAGGGGAAAAGCGGGCATTATTTCGCTTTTCAAACTGCAATATATGTATGCGTTTCCATTCAGTAATGTTTTCTATTTATAATGGTCAAGCAGGTGTTTTTATCTCATATTCAGATAAAACATCTAATGTGATACGCATGATGGGATTAGAGGATTATTTGGTTGAATATGGCATTCGCAATAGTGCGGATTTTTATAAAGAGTTTGATTTGGATATGCAAAGGGTGAATCAAGTGATGGATAATATCTTCTCTGATGATAAAAAATCAATCGAAAAGATCACTTCGAAAATGAAGCAGGAAGCAGCTGTGGCACAAGAGGAACTGATTAAGTGGTTGAAATAGAGGAATATGCATAATGAGTAAAGAAAACAAGAGATTATTTCAAACAATTTTTATTTCTGGAATAGCTACAGTTTTTAGCTACTTGATTAATTTTCTGCTGACACCTTACATATCAAATCATGTGGGAATTGAAGCATATGGTTTTGTTTCGATTGCAAAAACAGCAGTTTCGTATGCTCAAATTATTACAGTAGCTTTGACAACTTTTATTGTTCGCTATATTACGCTTAATTATCATAAAAACAAGATTGAAGAGGCAAATTCATATTATTCCTCATCAATCCTAGCATGTTTTCAATTATCGGGAGCATTGTTGGTTTTTGCATTATTATGTATATTTAAATTGGAATATCTTCTGAAGATTCCGGAAAAATTGATTCCATCTGTAAAAGCTTTGTTTATACTCGTTTTTATCAATTTTGTTCTGACAACAATAGTTACGCCTTTAAATGCTAGTTGTTTCATAAAAAATCGCTTAGACTTAAACGGAATTGTTAAAATTATCTCCTACATAGCAGAGTCGGTAGTGCTGGTTGTTGTTTTTAGGTATTGTACTGCAGATATTTGGGTTGTAGGATTTGGTTCATTTATTGCGGCAATTGTATTAGTTGACGGAAATTACATTCTAAAGCAGAAGCTTACTCCGGAACTTAAGTTCAGAAAAAAACTTGTTTCTTATAAACGAGTAAAGGAAATGATGAGTAACGGGGTTTGGCAATCTGTTAATAGTTTAGGTAATACTTTAAATAGCGGGCTTGATTTATTGATTTCGAACTTGATGCTTACTGCTGTACAAACAGGGCAAATTGCAGTTGTTAAAACTATCGGAACGATGTTTTCTATGTTATATCAAGTGGTCAGTCAACCATTTCAACCACGTATGTTAAAGATGTATTCAACAGGAAACAAAGAGCAGTTCTTTAATGAGCTAACAAAAGCCATGAGAATATGTGGATATTTTTCTAATGTTGCATTTGCGGGTTTTGTAGTATTAGGGTGGACGTATTTTAAACTTTGGATTCCAAACGAAGATACAAATATATTGTATGTATTAGCTATTTTGACCATTATAAGTAGCGTGACGGAAGGCGTAGTACAACCTTTATATTATATCAACACTCTTACTTTAAAAAAGAAAATTCCATGCCTTGTGACGATAGGTGGCGGATTATTAAATGTCTTATTTATGTATCTCTTGTTGAAATACACAAATTTGGGAATTTATTCTATTGTTGTAACTACAGCAGTTATAATGACCGTAATTAATTTTGTATTTACACCAATGTATGCGGCATACTCTATAAAACTTCAACCTCTTGGAATATATAAAGTGCTGATTAGACATATATGTTCGGTTATAATTATGGTAGTGATTTTCAAAGGAATTACTTTAATTTATATGCCACACAACTGGGCTGGATTAATACTTGAAGCGTTGATAATGGCACTATTAGGCATAATAATTCATGGTGTGACTATGCTAAATAAGACTGAAAAAGATAAGGAATTAAAAAAATTGAATCAGATAGCTCAGAAAATAATGCATTAAACGCAATTTGGAGAAAAAATAAAATGATATCAACAAAAGAAGATTTAAAAAACATAATAGCACTTGAAGAAAAGGAATATGGCAGAAGTAGCTTAATACGTCGATACATACGAGAATTAAGAATTTGTGAGTACTATAAAAATTGTGCGGGGGGGGGCACAACACGACTCTTATTTAAACTCCATAACTTTTATAGAAATAGGTTAGGGCTGCGATTAGGGTTTGAAATTCCGTTAAATGTTTTTGGAAAAGGACTACATATATTTCATATAGGAAACATTATCATCAATGAAACTTCATCTGTCGGAGAATATTGTAATATAATTGGATCAACTTGTTTGGGCAGTAAAGATGGTGGAAACGGTCCCACAATAGGAAATCATTGCGAATTAGGGATGAATTCAGTTGTCATTGGAAATGTTAAAATAGGAAATAATGTTTATATTGGAGCTGGGGCAGTGGTAACTAAAAGCTTTGAGCAGAACGGAGTTTCTTTGGCTGGGGTTCCAGCTAAAATTGTAGCAAGCAGAAAAGATAGTAAGAAAGCTGATTGAAAAATTATGAAAACAGTGATTATGGCCGGAGGGCGAGGAACTCGAATATCTGAATTATTCCCTGATATTCCGAAGCCTTTGATTCCGATTGAAGGTGTTCCGGTTCTTGAGCGAGAGATTATCTCGTTAAGAGATCAGGGATTTAAAGATATCATTATGACAGTTTCCCATATGGGAGACAAAATCATGAACCATTTTGGAGATGGCTCTAAACTTGGGGTTTCGATTCAGTACTACAATGAAGTCACACCGCTTGGAAATGCTGGTGCACTTTTTAAGTTGCGAGAGCAATTAGGGGATAGACCGTTTCTACTTTTAAATGCGGATGCCATTTTTGATGTTGATTTCAACCGGATGGTTAGATTCCATCAGGAACATGGTGGATTGGTGACATTGTTCACCCATCCAAATAACCATCCGTATGATAGCGGGCTCATCATTGCGGAAAAAGATATGTCAGTTAAATCTTGGCTGGCGAAGGAGGATGTTCGCCCGACATATTATAAAAACAGAGTCAATGCAGGTCTGCATGTGATTGATCCTAAAGTCCTTGATATGGTGGCAATTGATACAGATAAAATCGGCACTGTGGACAAGACGACAGGGAAGACCGTAAAAGTTGATCTGGATCGTCAACTTCTGAAACCGCTGGCTGGATCTGGTAAGATGTTCTGCTACGATTCTCCAGAATATGTAAAGGATATGGGAACACCTGACCGCTTCCATCAGGTAGAAGAGGATTTCAAAGCAGGAAGAGTATCGTCTAAGAACCTTTCTAATAAGCAAAAAGCTGTGTTCCTCGACCGGGATGGTACAATTAATAAATATGTTGGATTTCTTAGAAACATTAATGACTTTGAGTTGATTGATGGCGTGGCAGAGGCAATCAAGAAGATCAATGCATCTGGTTATCTTGCAATTGTAGTTACAAACCAGCCAGTCATTGCAAGAGGAGAGATAACGTTCCAGGAATTGGAAGAAATCCATAATAAGATGGAAACAGAACTTGGACTTAAAGGGGCCTATCTTGATGCAATCTATTATTGCCCGCATCATCCGCACAAGGGATATGAAGGTGAAGTCCCAGAGTTGAAGATTGAATGCGATTGTCGTAAACCAAAGCCGGGAATGCTGCTGAATGCGGCTGGCGATTATAATATCGATTTGAGTCAGAGCTATATGATTGGTGATGGTGAGAATGATATTAAAGCTGGATTGGCGGCTGGATGCAAAGCGATTCTGGTTAACGGAGTCGGAACAGATGCTAAGAACGAAGATTTTGGACAAGCCGACACACTGTCTTCTGTACTGGAGTTCGTAGACAAGCATTTGCGTTGAGAAAAGTCTAGAAGAATTTTTGGGTTTAATTAAATTGCGAGTACAGAGAGGAGAGAGTATGAAAACAACATTACTTATCATGGCAGCCGGTATCGGTAGCCGTTTCGGAACGGGAATTAAACAGCTGGAGCCGGTGGATGCTTCTAACCATATCATCATGGATTACTCGATTCATGATGCAATCGAGGCTGGCTTCAATTATGTGGTATTTATCATCCGCAAGGATATCGAGAAGGAGTTCAAAGAAGTCATCGGAGACCGCATTGCCTCTATTTGCGCTTCTCATGGTGTAACTGTGGACTACGCTTTCCAGGATATTAACGACATTCCGGGGATTCTGCCGGAAGGCCGTACAAAACCGTGGGGAACCGGTCAGGCCGTGCTTGCAGCGAAGAAGGTTATCCATACTCCGTTCATTGTCATTAATGCAGACGATTACTACGGCAAGGAAGGCTTTAAGGCGGTCCATGAGTATCTGGTGAATGGTGGCAAGTCCTGTATGGCTGGCTTTGTGCTGAAGAATACGCTGTCTGATAACGGTGGCGTGACTCGTGGTATCTGCAAAATGGATGGGAATGGAAACTTGACTGAGGTTGTGGAAACCAAGAACATCGTAAAGACTGCGGATGGGGCAGAAGCAGACGGCGTGTCTGTGGATGTTGATTCTCTGGTATCCATGAATATGTGGGGACTGACACCTGATTTTCTGGACGTGCTGGAGAAAGGCTTCAAAGAGTTCTTTGAGAAGGAAGTCCCGGACAATCCTCTGAAAGCAGAGTATCTGATTCCAATCTTTATCGGTGAATTGCTGGAGCAGGGTAAAATGTCTGTGAAGGTTCTGAAAACCAATGATACATGGTATGGCATGACTTATCATGAGGATGTCGTAGCTGTAAAGGACAGCTTTAAGAAGATGCTGGAGAACGGTGTGTATAAGGCTGACCTGTTCAGTGACCTGTAAACAGCGATGAAAGAAACGATTGATTTACTCGGAAAGATTATCACAAACATTCTGACTGCTCTCTATGAGCCATTTGGATTTTCACTCCTGCTTTCCTTCTTGGTCATGTTTTTCTATCTTTATGCTTATGAGCCAATACATGCAGGCAAAGGATGGAAGAGTGCCATAGTGACCTGGTATCAGAAGTTCAAAGAAAGCATGTTCTTCCGGAAGTTGTTTTTCTTAGCTTTTGTGACCTCACTTATTCTGTTCCGAACCCTGTTAAACCGTCAGCTATGGATGAATCCTTTATCCGATGTCATGGGTGGCTGGGGCATCTGGGAGACAGTGAATGGCGAACAGAAGCTGACAACCGAATGCATCGAGAACGTAATTATGATGGTGCCGTTTTCAGCAGTAGTGATGTGGACATTCGAAGAAAAGCTGGAGAAAGGCTGGAAAAAGATACTGTGGTATAGTGGAAAGATAGCGCTTATCTTTTCTATGAGCATAGAGATGCTGCAGTTATTGCTTCGCTTGGGTACATTCCAGCTATCAGACATCTTCTACAACACAGTCGGCGGAGTGCTAGGCGGATTGATGTACTGTGCGGTGATGAAGGCAAGAAAGTGTCTGTAAAACTGGATGAAATTGTGATATACTGGGAGCGGTAGCTCCCTACGCTGCTCTGATAATCACACACCTCTTCGTGGTGAGCAGCAGGCAATGATCTTATGTTCGGCGAAGATGTGAAAAGAGACTGATATGAGGGAGGAAAAAGTCAATGGGTAAAGTGAAAAAATTTGAGCCAATTTCTGCAATATGTAAAGATTGCGGTAGAGATTTTATAATTACTGTTGAAGAACAAAAACGCTTTAAGTCATTGGGGTTTGAACTTCCAAAAAGATGTTGCGAATGTAGAAAAAAGCGGAAAGAAGAAAAAAGAGTAGCTGAAGCTAAAATAAAGGAAAAACAAGAGACTCTAGAAAATGAGAAGCGACAGAAAAAATGGGAAAAAGAAGAAAAAGCAATAGAACGGCTTACAAAAAAACTTCCGATTCCACAAATTTCGATTAAGGATATGGCGCTTGAAAATCCATCAGAGTCTCTTGTAATCATAGGAAATGGATTTGACTTGATGCATGGGGTAGAATCTTCCTATTGGGATTTTCAAAAAACTATAGGGAAAAATACTTCTTTCCGGTTTTATATGGAGACTTATCTTGATACATCAGATTTATGGTCTAACCTTGAAGAATCATTAGGAAAGCTTAATTATAGTATCTTCCTTAATCCGGATATTATTGATATGTGGCTTGATAATTTTGGAGCATATAATCCTGATGCACAGGCAGCTGATTTCTTTGCTGCTGTGGAAACAGCAATCGCACCAACTTTTGAAATTCCGAGAGAGTTAAAACAACGGTTTAAGAAGTGGATTAAAACATTAGTTGTGCAAAGTGATGACAGGCCGTTCTCAATGCTCCACGGAGATTATAAAGTGCTGTCTTTTAATTACACTGAATTCATTGAAACTCTATATGGAGCAAAGTCAAATAATGTTTGCTATATTCATGGGTGTCGAAAGAATAGAAATAATGGTAAGCCCAGTGAACTAATTCTTGGACACAGACCAGGAATGGAAGAGGAACAGTGGAATAAAGTTAGACTTAAACCATTTAAGTTTAAAGACCCTTATAAAAGATATATTATGGAATCAGCGTTAGAGACTGCTGCTAGAGAGGCTGCTTGGTATGAAGAAGAGACCACAAAGAAATGTAGCGACATTATAAAAAAGCATCGCTCATTTTTTGATGAGTTAACTACTATTAAATATATCTTTGTAATAGGGCATTCATTGTCAGAGGTTGATTATCCTTATTTTGAAGAAATATGTAAAAAAACGAATGCAAAATGGTATATTGGATATCATTCCTTGGATGATCTAAAAAGGTTGCTTTCTTTTGCAGATAAGATGAATTTAAGAGAGATTACAATTTTTAGGAGTTAAGGCATTGGCAAGGCGGAAATTATTGGAGCCTGGCATTCGAAAAGAAAGAATCTTCTAAAGAATTTATAAATAGGGGGGGAGTATTAACTCCTCGCACTGCTCTGATAATTACACACCTCTCCGTGGTGAGCAGCAGGCAACGATCTTTTTGATCGGCGAAGATGTGAAAAAAGAAAAACGAGATGAGGAGGGATGGTATTATGCTAATAAGTGACTTTACAATTATGTGTGATGATTGCGGACGAAAATACAGAATACCATCGGATTCTCTTGATGTAGATTACGCTTGTTCTGAACGTCCGATGGGTACAGAAGTACAGCATATATTTTATGGCGTAATGGATTGCCAATGTGGAAACAGGTTGTCCTACACAATTACTGCTGTTGAATACCCGGAAGGCGCATATAATTTCCATATCTGCGAGTCAGTAGGTTGTGCTTATATTGATGAACCAAGTGCAGAGATGGACTATTATCTTCCAGAACCGGTTCTTTCAATTTATGAAGAAATACTTCAAAATCCGGGATATGTATATAACTTAGAGCCTTGTGAATTTGAAGAATTAGTCGCGGACGTATTTCGTCGTATGGGCTTTAATGCTGATGTAACTCAGAAAACACATGATGGCGGCAAAGATATTGTTGCAACTTTTGAAATGGGTGGGGGTTTGTATACCACCTATTTTGAATGCAAGCGATATTCCCCGGATAGACCGGTGGGGGTTGAAATCGTTAGAGAACTATACGCCGTTATGGAAATGGAACGAGTTGACAAAGGAGTCATTGTTACGACATCTCATTTCACAAGAGGTGCCGTGGCAGAGGCACAGAGACTAAATGGTAGAATTAGACTGATTGATTTCGATGAGCTATGTAAATTGATGCAGCAGAAGTAAATGTGTCTTGCAATATTGAAAATACAGAGGAGAGCGTAGATGAGCGAAACATATCTAGTTTATCATTATTGTACAGTTGAAACATTTAAAAGCATTTTGCAGAGTAAGGTGCTTTGGCTGTGTGATTTAACAGATTCTAATGATGAACAGGAAGTCATCAGAACTTTTGTTGTTCTTTGGGAGCGAGTTAAGAAAAGGCTGGAACAAACAGAGATTCCGAAGGATGTCTTAAATAATGCTATTCAGTTGATTGACCAACAATATAAAACGGAAATTCAAACTGAACCACCGTATGGAGTCTGCTTTTGTCAAAAAGAAGATATATCCTCTCAATGGACTGAGTATGGAGACCACACAAAAGGATTATCGTTGGGATTTGATATAAACTGGTTTATACATAATGATGGCATCAAGCAGCAGAAACCGCATCCAAGCAGCATTCAATCCAATGCGATAGGGTGTGATACTGTTATATATCATTCAGAAGAATTTGAAGCACAAATGGCAGATATTTGCTATAAAGCTTTGAAAGAACAAGGAACATCGGCATGGATTATGTGCATTCGCCCTACATTCAAACACTATTCAGGATTTGTGAAAAACCCTACTTTTGAGACAGAAGCAGAAATTCGAATTGTTTATTATCCAATAGAGGGAATTGAATTTGCACAGAAAGATGTCAGTGTTAGTGACTTAAAAACGAATGTAAAAAAACATTATGAAATTCCGTGGATAAAAGGTTCGTCAAAAGCATTAAAGTCTGTGTGTATTGGTCATAACTGTGAGTTATCTGAAGCAGATGTTAGAAAGTTGCTTGAAGAAAATAAAATTGGAACCGATGTCCAAATAAAACAATCAGAGTGCACATATAGAATACGATGAAATCTTGCTGTTGCCCTCACCCCAACACAGTGCTATACTTAAACAACTATAAAAGGAAAGAGGTTATCACCTATGCCCAGAACGAAAGGTAGCAAAAACCGTCCCAAAACCAATATTACCAAAGACTATGCAACTTAGATCGCAGAGAAGCAAGAGACTATTGCGTCTCTGACTACCGAGATCGCATCCATCACCGCCAATATTGATACTTTGAAGGCTGACCTGAAAGAGAAGAAGACTGCTCTGAAGAAGGCCGAAAAAGAAGTGGCATCTCTGGAAGTAAAGAAGGCCAAGGCAGATGCTAAGGCCGCTGAGGAAGCTAAGAAGACCGAAGCAGAGGCTGTGCTGAAGAAGTTGCTGGCAAGCGGGATGAGTGCGGACGAGATTTTGGAAAAGCTGAAATAAACAAGAAAACTAATAACAAAAATAAATGCCGTGTGGACAAACTGAACTCCAGGAGTTCACACGGTATTTTTTGAAGGCTGCCGTATAGTTTATAACGAAAATAAAAGAAGAACAAAATTTAAAGAAATGGAGTGTGACACAAAATGAATTTATCTAAAATACATCATATTGCAATTATCGTATCTGACTACGAAGCCGCAAAGGATTTCTATGTGAACAAGCTGGGATTCTCTGTTATCAGAGAAAACTATCGCCCAGAGCGTAAAGACTGGAAGTTGGATCTTCGTGTCAATGAGCACACGGAACTGGAGATTTTTGCAGAAGAAAACCCGCCGAAGCGTGTGAACCGCCCGGAGGCCTGTGGGCTGCGTCACCTTGCATTTTGTGTGGAGAGCGTGGAGCAGACAGTGAATGAGTTGACAGAGGTAGGAATTGAATGTGAGCTAATTCGTGTGGATGATTACACCGGCAAGAAGATGACTTTCTTCCATGACCCGGACGGACTGCCGTTGGAGCTGCATGAGTAAAATGAAGAAAACAAGAAAACCCGGCGGTGGCCGGAAGAAGCTGAAGCCAGAGTACGATGCTGGGAAAAATCTGAAAGAGCAGATGGAAAGTGCTATGGCACTTTATGATTCTGAGATGTCCTTGCAGGCCATCGGAGATGAGCTGGGATTAAATTCCATCAAGGTACGGAAGCTACTCATCACGGCAGGTGTGTATGAATCAGAAGTAGCGGAAAAAGTAAAGAACACTTTTGAAGAATACCGAGAAACACAGGACTACAAAACCTCTATACTCTCAACTGCAAACACCCTGAAACTCTCCAAAGCTTCAGTCACTTCGTACCTGCCTTATAAAAAAGGCGTGTACTTCTCTAGTACAGAGAAAGATAAGATTAGTGTCGGAGCAGAGCGGCAGCGGAGATACAGAGCAATGAAGCGGTGGAGGGCTGATCCGACAGAAGAGAACTTCTGGGGAGTGGTTGTGGCTTATGCTGGTGTGAAATTCAAAACCTACTCCGGGTTGCCATTCTCTTACGAAATTAAAAAAGGCAGAAGCGGCGAGTATACAAAAGAACTGTGGATTGACAGGCGGGAGAAGAGCAAGAGTCTGGCGTGGAGTTCAGTGCTGCTGGCGCTGAAGAATATCAAAGGAGAAGTGGTAGACCGCCCGAAAGCTCTGGGCGATATCCGGGGAGTGACTTACATCTACGGAATGTTCTATCGGTTCGGACTGATCGATGTTCCAGACAAGGTAAAGGAGAAGATGGGCCGTCCAAAAGACCGCAAAAAATAGGTTGCTATGTACAGAGGTGTGCGGTAATATGTGCCGTAACTGAGGATGTGAATCTTAGTTGGGAAGGCTGGTAGCATTATAGAAAAATTGAAGGCTGCGTAAGTATTTGTCGAAATAAGTGCTTACTTGTAAACGGTGAATGGGTAGGTACCACGATTTTTGCTAGTTTTCATGAGATAATTACTTAAAAAAATCTAAGTTTTTTAGAGGGAGGATAATCTCAAGGATAAAATAACTCATAAAGTCCGATGTGAACAATGGACAAGTTTTTTAAAAAGACAAAAAAATTGGCGTAGGCATATTATTTATAATATACATGGAAGTTCTTTTGCAAACAGCATTTTTTTCACGAGAAGAGGGCAGTAGAAAAGGAATCGATCTTACAATTTTAAGTACATGGGGAAAAACAGCACAAGAACACGCATATTTTATAGAGAATATTATGATGTTTGTTCCATTAGGTATTTTATTACCAATGCTTTTTAAGAAAATAAGAAAATTACAATATTGTGTGCTGACCGGATTTTTATGTTCATGTACGATAGAAGTAAGTCAGCTGATTACACAAAGAGGATTTTGCCAGTTAGATGATGTGATAACTAATACAGTGGGAGCGGTAGTGGGATGGATGATTTGGCAATGCGTTTGGAAATGCTTACACAATTCTAGGTGACAGGCACCATTAAATTTTTATAAGAATATGTGAAGATAAATAGTAGTGAGATTTCACGCTACTATCTCCCATAACAATCACAAATGATAGTATGACAACATAGGGGGCTGACCCTCGAAAAAAGTAAGACCAAGAAAGAGATATTAAAAACAATTGAAAAATATCCGATTTTAAAAGATTAAAACGAAAATTGAAAGAGCGTATAGAAAAAGTATAGGAGAAAATATGGCAGAATATCTTATAGAGGGTAAATTAGATAATACAGTACATGATATTACGTATGAGCAGATAAAACAGTTATATTATGATAATAAAAGAGAAGAAAGAGAAGGCTGGGGAATGACAGATTCTTCGTATAGAGGAGAAAGCTTTTATTCTAATAATAGTAAGAATCTAGGAAATGAGATAGAAAGAGAATATCTAGAGCGAGATTCTAGAACCGCTGGATTTAGAATAGAATATCCACATGGAGTTGTGATAGAACAAGCTGTACGGAAGAATTATTATAGAGGTGAAAATCAAGTTTATAAAGAGAGTATACCTTCTTTGAACAGAACTTTAAATTTATATGAAACTAATCAGGAACGAGAATTATATCGAATGGTGTCAGATATGAGAATCGCAGAATTTTCTTTTCTGCTTCAAAAATTTAAACATGTAAAAGAATGGAATTATGGTGATATATTATACGAAGTTATTGCGCAACATTACGGACTACAAACAGGATGGTTGGATATTACGTCTGACTTTAATGTTGCATTGTTTTTTGCAACCTGTTTTTTTGATTATAAAGAAAAGCGATGGAAACCATTAACTAAGATACAGACAGAAATTGATGAAAATCATAAATATGGTATAATATTTCATATGCCAAGTAATAGAATGGGGATCCGTTGGTGCCAAGAGCAAGACAAATTTTCGACAGTGTCTTCAAAAGTAATAGAAACAGATGGCAATGGGAATCCAACGAAATATGAAATTTTAGAACATCCAAGGGCTGGTTTGCCGGAAAATATAGCATATCCTATAGGATTTCAACCATTTATGCGATGCCATATGCAAAATGGATATGGAATATATATGAGGAATAATCAACCACTTCAAGAAGACATACTCTTTGAAAAACTAAGATTTAAACATGAGGAACAATTATCAAAAAGGATTTTTGAAAAAATGCAAGGGGGAGAATTAATATATCCACATGAAGGATTAAAAGAAGCAGATTATATCATTGAAGATATTGCACATGAGACTGATTTTTCAGAAGAAGCATTTTCGTATGCATTAAAAAGAAATCATTATTATAAGTTGTCGGAACCGCAGAAATGTAAAGAGGATTTAAATAATTTTGAGGTAGAAGGAAAGCGAGTAAATATAGTTAGTAAGCATCCATGGAAATTGAGTGATGGAAGAAGAAAAAAGATAGATGCATTATATGATGATTTTTCCATTGAGAAGCATTATGGTATAAAAATTGTACAAAGAAAAAGGGCAAATAGAAGTGGTGGTATTTTTGAACCTTGGATGTTATGCGAAACAGATGATGAGCCAGGCATAATAGATTTTCATGCAAGACCAGCATCAGATTGTACTAGTGTACAGGATCGTAATATGTTTAGAATTCTACATATGATAAAGAATGCAAAGCTGTCAGATTTTTAATTCTTCAATGATAATCAACAATCAATTCTAGGTGACATGATATAATAAAGTCAATATTTTTTGACCATGGGCTTTATGGGCTTTAAAAGGTGACAGGCACCAATGATAGCTACCTACCATTGGTGTCAGGCACTATAAAATTCTTATAAACTTTACGGAAGAAGGCATACACAAATGATAAACACCATTTTAACCTCAATATTCTCATACAATCTCAAAGACTGGCTTTTCCTGCTATTCCTGCTTATCCTTGCCGCCATTACCGTACATACTATTTCCTGGTGTGGAAGTGTATTACACAGTGTCACTAATAGTGGAAGACCGTATGCGGTATTTACATTTCGCGCGGATCAGAACAAAGGAATGTCAACAAATATTTTAATGAATATCTTGATTCCAAATATCGTTTTGATCTTTCTGTCAATGTTTTGCTATAACATGAAGGAATTAGCCTTTGGCAGAAAATTCTTGATTGTTTACGTGCTAGCATATTATGTGTACCGTGCATCTCTTATTTGTATTTTACTGAACAGAAGAGAACTGTATAATGTGCGATATGAACTTTTTAATGCGGTATTAGGAATCGGAGCGGCCGGTTTTCTGATTAAGTATTTTCTCTGTGAACCGGAAAAAGTATTTATACCAGCTTCTGAACTTGTGAATGAATTCTGGCTCGTTGTAATTGCTGTGGTATATAAATTTATGACCGTTTTTCTTGATAAAGTGTATACACAGAAAGAGGTCGTGAGTGAATCAAGACTGGACAAATATATCAGTAATAGATTTAATTATTTTTACAAAAAGTATAAAGATATTATTCAGATTACGGAAAACGATAGCCGGATCTGGATTTTGCTTTTTTCAATCATGATTTTTGAAAATTATAACAGAGGCAGATTTAAAAGAAAACTGGAGAGAATTAAAGTACGGTCGGGAAGACATACAACAGTAGGAATCATGCAGGTGGGATCAGATGCAGATTTGACAGATGAAGAGTCGATCAATCGGGCATATTTCAAATTAAAAGATGAAATTGTGATGGGGAATATTGTGACGGATGACGAAGATGAGATCAATCACTATGCATTTCAATATAATCCGGATGAAGATTATGCGCGATCTATCACTTATATTTACCAGAGGCTATGCGGTTATCTGAAGAGTACACAGAGATTTTATATTGCCTTTCATCTGGAGGATCATCCGGAGGAAGAGTACCCGGTTGATCTTCCGGATGAATCAATGATGAGCTTTGGAGAGCCTAAGAGTTATCTGACGTTTGATGATGTTAGGAGACTGACGGGATTATCAAAAAAGGAACTTAAGAAAAAGCTGAAGGAGAAACAGATTGTGGCAATGTATGATGAGGACGCAGTTCGGCAGGCATTTGATGAGGATATTTGTTAACTTCCAACTGTTTCGGCAGCAATTAGGGAACTTGAGAAAATCGAAATGATAAGACAACTGGATAAGATATACCGATTGGATCATGCAGTGTCAAAAAACACAAAAAGTTGTGCTGAGTGCATATGGAAAAATTTTTAGAAACAAAGGGCCTTCTTGTAGAAGCTGAAGACTATGTGGAGAAGGCTATACAGGACACGGAGGAGTTACCATTTGATTAATAAATCGGTATATCTTTAAAACGAATCGTAAAAATACTGGAAGTTAACAACACGGTCTTTTTTGAAGGTCGCCATATAGTTTGTGATGGAAATAAAAGAAATGGAGCGTGAGAAAAATGAATTTATCAAAAATACATCATATTGCAATTATCGTATCTGATTACGAAGCAGCTAAGGATTTCTATGTGAACAAGCTGGGTTTCTCTGTTATCAGAGAAAACTATCGCCTGGAGCGCAAGGACTGGAAGCTGGATCTGCGTGTCAATGAGCAAACAGAGCTGGAGATTTTCTCCGAGGCAAATCCTCCGAAGCGTGTAAACCGGCCGGAGGCCTGTGGTCTGCGTCATCTTGCGTTCTGCGTTGATAGCGTGGAGCAGACGGTGAATGAGTTGGCGGAAGTCGGTATTGAATGTGAGCCGATTCGGGTTGACGATTATACAGGGAAGAAGATGACTTTCTTCCATGACCCGGACGGACTGCCGCTGGAACTGCATGAGTAAAGAGGTAGGCAAAATGATATTCCGTAAGGCAGAAAAAGAAAGAATGAAAACAATCTACTGTAAGCAGAGAAATATGCTATATAGAGCAGCTGTTTTGAGATTGCAAAAAAATATCAGAGCATAAAAAATTCAGCTTGCAATAATAGAATTCTCATGTTAATCTAATACCACGCAGTTATCATTCTGATGAACTGCAAAAAGATCTATGAACCAAATCGGTAATTATTCAATAAGCTCAGAATTCCTGGCAGATAATCCGATGACAAAGCCAAAAGATGAATATTGTTTGAAGATTATGTGATTGAGGAAGTTTGTTTTTTCAAACATCTGATTTTAAGGGATAGTTACTTCCATAGAAAACTATCTTGTGTTAAGATAAATATAACTTTAGAATTCTCTTCTTCAGGCAATCATTCATCCCACAGAAGAGAGGAGAATTCTATGAAAGAAAACAAGAAAAGTGTATCAACAAGGAGAGTATCATCACATTGTAAAACATCGAAAGAGAAGCGGGAAGACTTTATCATGCTTCCAGGAAAAGAGTATACGGATCTTATGGAAATGCATATCTTAGAATTGTCAAAACTTCCGCCGGAAGAGAAAAATGAGACAAGCCTGTTGCAGTGGATGCGCTTTCTTGGAGGAAAAACCAGAAAGGATTTTGAAAAAATGGCAAAGAAAAATTCTGAATTGGAAGAAGCATATGACGTGTTGGATAAATTAAGCGCAGATGAAAAGAAGAGGTTAGAATACGAGACAAGACAAAGAGCGATTAGAGATTACAATATAGGAATGTTAACCGCAGAAAGACGAGGAATTGAGAATGGACGTAAGATTGGGATAGAAGAAGGAAGAGCAGAAATCAATCAATTAATTCTAGAACTGTCAAAACTTGGACGTACAGAAGACATTACAAAAGCGGCGGCTGACAAAGAATATCAGGGAAAACTATTGAAAGAGTTTGGTTTACATTAAACAATTATGAAGTCGGAGAGCTTTTTAAGAAGCATGAATATCTCATGGAAAGCCCTGTGCTGAATGCAGAAGAAAAAAAGAAGTTTATGAAAAACCAGATGAATACTGGAAAGATACAAGTGATAATGCAATTATTCGTTCATTTATTGATTATGTGGGTGCAAGCTTATTTTTCTAAAAATGATTGGAAGAGTCAGATTTATAGTGTATGATAAGAATGCAGGGTTAAGCTGTCAAAATTTACAACAGGAGGTTTACATCATGGAAAAAGCAAAGGTATATTATACTGATTTCCGGGCGAAGCTTGGCGAAGGTCTTCCAACAAAGCTGAAACGTCTGATGAAGAAAGCAGGAATCAGTGAGATTGACATGGAGAATAAATTTGTGGCGATTAAGATGCATTTTGGAGAGATGGGGAATATCAGTTATCTCCGTCCGAATTATGCCAAGGCGGTTGTTGATGTCGTGAAGGAGCTTGGAGGAAAGCCATTTCTTACAGATTGTAATACACTATATCCGGGCAGTAGAAAGAACGCACTGGAGCATCTTTACTGTGCATGGGAGAATGGATTTACACCGTTGAGTGTCGGATGTCCGGTGATTATCGGAGACGGCCTGAAGGGAACGGATGATATTGAAGTTCCGGTACAGGGAGGAGAGTACATAGAGAAAGCGAAGATCGGACGTGCCGTGATGGATGCGGATGTATTTATCAGTCTGACGCATTTTAAAGGGCATGAGACGACAGGTTTCGGTGGTACGATCAAGAATATCGGAATGGGATGTGGTTCCAGAGCCGGTAAGAAGGATCAGCATTCTGTTGGTAAACCGACGATCGATCAGGAAGCCTGTAGAGGATGTAAGAGCTGTCTGAGAGAGTGTGCGAATGACGGCCTGATTTATGATGCTGATGCAAGAAAGATGTCGATTGATCTTGAACATTGTGTTGGATGTGGAAGATGTATCGGGGCATGTAACTTTGATGCAATTTCATTTATGGACAGTGCGGCAACCAAGGTATTGAACTGCAAGATGGCAGAGTATACAAAGGCGGTTGTGGATGGAAGACCGAACTTCCATATTTCACTGATCGTTGACGTATCACCGAACTGTGACTGTCATCCGGAGAATGATGCACCGATCCTGCCGAATATCGGTATGTTTGCCTCTTTTGATCCGCTGGCACTGGATCAGGCGTGTGCAGATGTCTGTCTTAGCGCAACACCGTTGCCGCACAGCCAGCTTGCAGATCGTATGGAAGAAGAGAATTTCTGCGATCATCATGATCATTTTGAGAATACAACACCGAATTCAGAGTACAAGACTTGTCTGGCACATGCAGAGAAGATTGGTCTTGGAACAAGAGAGTATGAATTGATCTATATGAAATAAATGTCAGATAAAAGACGTATTGTAGCAAATAAGCTTTACAATAAAAATGTTTTAGGAGGAATTGAAGATGAGTGAATTAAGAGTTGAGAGAAAAGAAAACATGGCTGGTGGAAAGGGACACGTTATCATCAAGCACATTCTGGAAGATAAGGAACTGAACGGAAAGTGCAAGATGTATGCAGAAGTCACACTGGAGCCGGGATGTTCTCTTGGATATCATGAGCATCACAACGAGAGTGAGACATATTATATCCTTCGCGGGGAAGGAAATTATGATGACAATGGACGTATCCGCCCGGTGAAAGCAGGAGATGTGACATTTACACCGGATGGAATGGGACACGGACTGACGAATACAGGGGATACAGATCTTGTATTTATGGCACTGATCATTTTGGATTAATGCATCGTATTTTTTGAGACTGGCCCATAAATTTTAAAAGTGCATCCGGCAATGATTTCGTAATTGATTTCATTGCCGGGTGCACTTTTTGTAAAGGGAATATTGTATTCTAATTGGAACTTTTGTATTTTCTGATCAGGCAGGAGATGACTCCGGCTGCACACAGTCCAAACAATACATTGTGGAGGGAACCGTATACATCAAGAGCTCCTTTCACTCCGTAGATCACTTCCGGTGAATCAGGGAGTAACGGACTGAAGAGGAACGCAGCATAGGAAATCGCGAATACAAGGATAAAAGACCACAGGCCTCTTCCGGTATCTTCTCTCCAGCTGGAGACTCCGTCACGTACACGGACGCGTGTCATTGACCAGAGAAGGGAGATGAATTCGAAGAACAGGAAGAGGGCAGCTACACATAAGTAAGCGGCCAGAGTCTGGGAAATCTTCTGTGTCTGGATTGCCTCCTGGATATCTCCGTACGGTGTGCTTGCACGGTAAAAGTTGTAGAGTACAAATGCTGTTGTGGCCAGAATTAACACAATAGAAAGCTGCTGAAGCAATGTGCTTGTGAGCCTTGATAATGCCTTTCCGCCTTTTTTGATCGGTGCGGCAAGTTTTACTCCGCCACCGGAACGTTTCCTGCCGGAGGAGCGTCTGTCGTAGTCGCGATCATTATATGAATCATTATAAGGATTGTTGCGATTTGATCGTTTGTTGGGAGTGTCATAATCATCCTCATAATAATCATCCTCGTAATCTGCATCCTCTTCATAATCATCGTCATATTCAGGAAGTACTTCTTCGAACTGGCTGTCATCGGAATCGTTAAAGTTATCTCGGTAATCGTCTGCGTTCATAACGATTGTCTCCGTGTTAGAATCAGGTCTGTTTATTTGTTCTGTATCTTCAGAAGTATGAAAATTGATTTCCGGATCTTCTTCATATGTAACTTCAAAATCATCATCGAAAATGTCTGAGAAATCATTCTTCGGGCTCATATCATTTACCTCACTTTCCATTTGAAACCATGTCATTGCATGTATCTCACTATGTTATAACGTTTTCCGTGTTTTCTCAACCCTTTCAAATATGAATTTAAAAATTTTTAAGATTTTCAGTGTCTGAAATATCTGTTATACTGGAATGGCGATGTGATTGATAAAAATGCAGAAAAACAGAAAGCAGGGAAAAGAATGAACTTAATTAATATAGAACATATTTCTAAAATATATGGGGAAAAAGTGATTTTTGATGATGCATCGTTTGGTGTTCAGCAGGGGGATAAGATCGGGATCGTTGGAATTAACGGAACCGGAAAGTCAACTCTTTTGAAGGTGGTTGCGGGAGAGGAAGTGCCGGATGAGGGGCAGGTTGTTCGTCAGAATGGTCTGAAGATTGCTTTTGTTCCGCAGAATCCGACATTTCCGGAGGGGATAGATATCCGTTCCTATGCACTTCAGGATGCAGATGCGGAGAGCTGGCAGGTGGAGAGTAATCTGACGGAGCTTGGGATCACGCAGTGGGATCAGAAGATCGACACTTTATCCGGGGGACAGAAGAGACGCGTAGTTCTTGCGAAGATACTTGCAGGAGACTTTGACGTACTTCTTCTGGACGAGCCGACGAATCATCTGGATCAGGAGATGATTTCCTGGTTGGAAGATTATCTGAGATCTTACCGTGGAACTGTTCTTATGGTAACACATGACCGCTATTTCCTTGATCGTGTGACGAACCGTATCCTGGAGCTGAGCCATGGAAAGATGTATGGATATGATGCGGATTATTCCGGATTCCTTGAATTGAAGGCGCAGAGGGAAGAGATGGAGCTTGCAAGTCAGAGAAAGCGTCAGAGTATCCTTCGGATGGAACTGGAATGGGCGAAGCGTGGATGCCGTGCGAGAACGACAAAGCAGAAGGCAAGACTGGAACGTCTGGAAGCGTTGAAAGCAGGAAAAGCACCTGTGACGGATCAGACGGTGGAGCTTGATTCTGTAGAGACAAGAATGGGCAAGAAGACGATCGAACTTCATCATGTCAGCAAGCGTTTTGGGGAGAAGAAGATTCTGGATGATTTCAGTTATATTGTGCTTCGCAATCAGCGGCTTGGAATTATCGGACCGAACGGCTGTGGGAAATCAACAATTCTTAAGATGATCGCAGGTGTACTCAAGCCGGATGCAGGAGAGATTGAGATCGGTGAGACGATCAAGATCGGATATTTTGCACAGGAAGAACAGCATATGGATGATTCCCAGCGTGTGATCGATTATGTGAAGGATATTGCGGAGTATGTGACGACAAAGGACGGACAGATCAGTGCGAGCCAATTGTTGGAGAGGTTCTTATTTACACCGGATATGCAGTATGCACCGATCGGTAAGCTTTCCGGAGGGGAGAAGAGAAGGCTTTATCTTCTTGGTGTTCTTGCGGAGAATGCGAATGTTCTGTTGTTTGACGAGGCCGGAAATAATCTGGATATCCCGACACTTACGATCCTTGAGGACTATCTGAATTCATTTACAGGAATCGTGATCACCGTATCACATGACAGATATTTTCTGGACAATGTAGTTGACCGTATCTTTGAACTGGATGGAAACGGCGGGATCCGACAGTTTGAGGGAGGATACACGGATTATGTAGAGGCGAAGAAACGCAGATTCGGAGAGGAAAGCAAAGATATCACAGGAAAGTCTGAAATGAAACCGGCAGAGAAGTCCACAGAAGAGGAGACGCAGGAGAAGAAGACGGGAAAGAACTGGAAGGATGGACAGCGTCAGAAGGTGAAGTTTTCGTTCAAGGAGCAGCGTGAATATGAGACAATTGATGAGGAGATTGCAAAGTTGGAAGAAAAAATTGCGTCTCTTGATCGTCAGATTGCCGCAAATGCAACGAATTCAGTGAAACTGCGTGAGCTGATGGAAGAGCAGGAGAAGGTAAGAGAGCAGCTCGAAGAGAAGGAAGAGCGCTGGATGTATTTGAATGAACTGGCAGAGGAATTTGGTCTGTGATGAAAAATCTCAAAAAAGAGGGTTGACAAAGCCGGTTCTAGTTGTTAATATTAAGTAAGTAAAAAACAGAACGCACTCTGTTTTATACAAATCATGGAAGGAGCGAACCAGTCATCTTAGTCAGTCATAATATTTTCGCTTCCTGAAGTGAGAAAGAGAGGATACATATGAGAAGTCAGGTATTTTCACTGCTCGTAGATAACAATTCAGGTGTTTTGAGCAGAATTTCAGGACTCTTCAGCCGTCGTGGATACAGCATTGACAGTATTACGGCAGGTATGACAGCAGATCCTAGATTTACAAGGATCACAATTGTTTCATCCGGTGATGAGCAGATCCTATCACAGATTGAGAAGCAACTTCGTAAGTTGGAGGATGTTGTGGATATCAAGGCTTTGAAAGCAGAAGAATCCGTTTGCAGAGAGTTGATTATGGTGAAGCTTCGTGCGAATGCCGCACAGCGTGGGGAGATCATCTCAGTCGCAGATATTTTCAGAGCGAAGATCGTAGATGTGGAAGAAGATTGTCTGATCATTGAATTGACAGGTACACAGAATAAGCTGGAAGCTTTCTTGAATCTTCTGAAGGATTACGAGATACTCGAACTGGCAAGAACCGGAATTACCGGACTTTCCAGAGGCAGCAAGGATGTTGCATTTTTCTGATTCATTAAGAGTCAGAGAACCGCGGAAAAACCGGCGGAACAGATAAAGCTAGTAAAGGACAAGACCTTTCACTATATAGGATACCCCCGCAGAGATCGGGAGCATTCTACTCTATATTTTAAATTCAATTAGGAGGAATGCAAAATGGCAGCAAAAATTTATTATCAGGAAGATTGTAACCTTTCTCTTCTCGAAGGACAGAAGATCGCTATCATTGGATACGGAAGCCAGGGACATGCACATGCACTGAACTTAAGAGAGTCAGGATGTGATGTTATCATCGGTCTGTACGAGGGAAGCCGTTCTTGGAAGAAAGCAGAAGAGCAGGGATTCAAAGTATATACAGCAGCAGAAGCTGCAAAGCAGGCTGATATCATCATGATTCTGATCAACGATGAGAAACAGGCTAAACTTTACAAAGAAGACATCGAGCCAAACCTTGAAGAGGGTAACATGCTTATGTTCGCTCACGGATTCAACATCCATTTCGGAACAATCGTACCGCCAAAGAATGTTGATGTTACAATGATCGCACCTAAGGCACCAGGACATACAGTAAGAAGCGAGTATCAGGCTGGAAAAGGAACACCTTGTCTGGTAGCTGTAGAGCAGGATTACACAGGAAAGGCTCTTGACAGAGCACTTGCTTATGGTCTTGGAATCGGTGGAGCAAGAGCCGGAGTTCTTGAGACAACATTCAGAACAGAGACAGAGACAGACCTCTTCGGAGAGCAGGCTGTACTTTGTGGTGGTGTTTGTGCACTTATGCAGGCTGGATTCGAGACTCTTTGTGAGGCTGGATATGATCCGAGAAATGCATACTTTGAGTGTATCCATGAGATGAAGCTGATCGTTGACCTGATTTACCAGTCAGGATTCGCTGGAATGAGATATTCTATCTCTAACACAGCTGAGTACGGTGATTATATCACAGGACCTAAGATCGTTACAGCTGAGACAAAGAAAGCTATGAAGAAAATTCTTTCTGATATCCAGGATGGTACATTTGCAAAAGACTTCCTGCTTGATATGTCTGATGCAGGTGGACAGGTTCACTTCAAGGCTATGAGAAAACTTGCTGCTGAGCACCAGTCAGAGAAGGTTGGAGCTGAGATCAGAAAGCTTTACAGCTGGAGTGATGAGGACAAACTGATCAACAACTAATCAGTTGTCTGAGATTATAGAATAAGATAATAGAAGACCGGTACTTTTCGAGTCGAGGCATTAAGCTAGCTTGAGAGTACCGGTCTTTTTGACTGAGGCGTCGTGCAGCAGCCAGGCATCTCTAAAATGCTACGCATTTTATCGATGTGGCGTATCCGCCACATAGTTCTAAGAATACAGAATCTCGCTCATGCGAGCATGGCTCGTATCTGTATCTTTAGAACTGCCTGGCTCTGAACGTATAACAAAAGGCGCATCTGCCATGACGGTAGCAGATGCGCCTGAAAATTCTATTCTCTATTTATAATTAAGCGATAGAGTCAACAGCTTTGGAAAGACGAGCGATCTTTCTGGAAACTGTTTTCTTGTGATAAACACCCTTGCTTCCAGCTTTGGAAATCTCAACGATTGCTGTGTGAAGAGCAGCCTTAGCAGCCTCTACATTCTTCTCAGCTACAGCTGTCTCTACTTTCTTTACAGCTGTTTTAACCTTAGATTTGATTGCTTTGTTTCTAGCAGCTTTTGTCTCTGTTACTAAAATTCTTTTCTTTGCAGATTTAATATTAGCCAATGTGTGCACCTCCAAAATATTCTATCATATGATTTTCAAATGTGATTCATGTGTTCAATAGACTCGGACACGGACGTTCTATCGAAACATACTCATTTATTCTAGTCCAACAAACGTGTTCTGTCAATACATATTTTACAAAAAAATGCTAAAAATAGGCTGTAATAAAACGAATCGTGGTTACAGTATACAAGAATCTATAACCTGACACGGAGAAAAGGGAGGCTATGATGAAAAATTACAGTGTGCGTACGGATCTTGCACTTGAGGAGAAGGAACGTTTTGCATCTGACAATGTAGAAGTGCAGGGAGTTGTTCTGGAGGAAGAGTATGACGAGGAGAATGAGATCCGGCTGACCCGTGTGGTGATCGAGACGGAGAATGGAGCGAAGATCATGGGAAAACCGACAGGCATTTATCTGACACTGGAATCTCCGGATCTGGCATTGGAGGTGGAAGAAAATAGCAGGGTATTACAGGAACGGATCTGTGATTGCATCCGGGAATTGATTTTTCATAAAATTTCCTATAAAGATGGAAAAGAATTAAAGATTCTTTTTGTCGGGCTCGGTAACAGAGCGGTGACACCGGATGCGCTTGGCCCTTATGTTGCAGATCATCTGGAGGTAAACCGGCATATAGTAAAAGAATACGGGAAATATGCGATGCGTACGGAGCAATTGATTGTTCTTAGTGCAATTGTTCCCGGCGTGATGGGACAGACGGGGATGGAAACGGCGGAGATTGTCCGTGGAATTGTCCATGAGACGAAGCCGGATCTGATCCTTGCAGTGGATGCACTTGCTGCACGAAACAGCAGACGATTGAACCGGACAATCCAAATTGCTGATACAGGAATTCATCCGGGTTCCGGTGTTGGAAATTACAGGAATGCAATGACGGAAGAATCTCTGGGGGTTCCTGTGATTGGAATCGGAGTGCCTACGGTTGTTGATGCGGCAACGATCGTCAATGATACGATGGAAAATTTCATCACTGCACTGGAACAGTCGCAGGCATTAAGGAGTACAGGAGAGATTTTGCGCTCTTATAGTGCGGCGGAAAAATATGAGTTTGTAAAAGAATTGATCTCCCCACATTTAAATGGAATGTTTGTGACACCAAAGGATGTGGATGAAATGGTTCATCAGATCAGTCATACGATAGCAGCGTCCTTGAATCTTCTTTTTTCTGATATAAATGCAGGAGAAAGTGAATAGAATGATAGAAATGAGTGGAAGGACTCTGCAATGCGTGTGTATAAGAAAAAAACAATCCGACGTATGAAATGGTATGGGGTGATTCTGGTTCTGTCAGGTATTCCGTTAGGAATTGGGATGGGGCGGTCATTGGAAGAGGGGAGAACATTTTTATTAGAAGAAAGTCAGACTTATGCGCAGAAATTGTACCTTCCGCTTTTTTCTTATCAGAAAGAACAGGGATCAGAAAGGGAAAAGATCTTCAAGATCCCACTTCATGTGTGGATGCCGTTGGCAGGATATCTGGAAGATCAGACAGAAAAAAGGGGGAAGGAAGAACCGGCGGAAGTATTGGAAGATGAGGAGACGATCGCATGGATTCTTCAGTGTCAGGCTAATGATGAACATGCGGTAGATGAAGAGGGAAAACTGGTCGGAGCAGAGCCGGAAACTCAGGAAAGTGCTGTAGAACAGCCGGTTCCTGGAATGGATCTTTCTATTGAGCGGCTGCGTGATTTTGAATATCTGACAAGCAATCTTTATACAATAGACAGTTCTACAATGATCGGACCGGAGCAGCTTAATGTGGATGATCTTTTAAACCGGAGTATGAAGATAGATCAAAGTACAGGAGGGCCGAAAATTTTGATCTTTCATACGCATTCACAGGAAGAATTTGCCGACTCCATACCGGGTGATCCATCTACAAGCATCGTTGGGATTGGGGAATATCTGACGCAGTTATTAAATGCGGATGGAATTGAGACACTTCATGACAGCGGAGTGTATGATATTATTAATGGGAAACTTGACCGCAGCAGGGCATATGAGAATGCAGAAAGTGCAGTACGGCCGGTTCTGGAAGCGAACCCGACGATTGAAGTTGCAATCGATCTTCACAGAGACGGTGTAAATGCGGACACACATCTGGTAACGGAAGTGAATGGAAAACCGACTGCGAAGATCATGTATTTTAATGGATTGAGCAGGACACGGACAAATGGCGATATTGCCTATTTGTATAATCCATATATCCAGGATAATCTGGCGTTCTCCTTGCAGATGCAGATTGCATCGGAACAGTATTACCCGGGATTTGCAAGGCATATTTATCTGAAAGCTTACCGTTATAATCTTCATCTGCTGCCAAAGTCTCTGTTGATCGAAGCAGGGGCGCAGACAAATACGGTGGAAGAGATGAAGAATGCAATGGAGGTGCTGGAACGGACATTAAAGCGGGTAGTTACAGAATAAACGGTTGTCGGACAGTTACAGTCCTCTTTTGTCAGAAGAAGGTTGACAGAACATATGAGCGAAAAAGAAGTTGAAAATCAGATGGTTAAATGATATCATATTTGTTGATTGACTGTATAGAACAGTTTGAGTTCGAGAAAGAAGGAGAAAGAGTAATGGCGGGAAATAATACATACGATGCAGGGAGTATCGCGGTATTGGAAGGTCTTGAGGCAGTACGGAAACGCCCGGGAATGTACATAGGAAGTGTTTCTACAAAGGGACTGAATCATCTGATCTATGAGATCGTGGACAATGCAGTAGATGAGCACCTGGCAGGATTCTGCAGTGAGATCCAGGTGACATTGGAAAAAGACGGATCTGCAACCGTTTCAGATAACGGTCGTGGAGTTCCGGTTGATATGCATCAGAAGGGTGTATCTGCGGCTCGTCTGGTTTATACGACACTCCATGCAGGTGGTAAGTTTGATGATTCTGCATATAAGACAAGTGGTGGACTTCACGGAGTAGGTTCCTCTGTTGTAAATGCTCTTTCTACTTATATGGATGTGAAGATCAGCAGGGATGGATTTGTTCATCATGACCGGTACGAGAGAGGAATCCCGGTGATCGAACTGGAAGATGGACTTCTTCCTAAGATCGGAAAGACGAGAAAGACGGGAACAACGGTAAATTTTCTGCCGGATGATACGATCTTTGAGAAGACGAAGTTCAAAGCGGAAGAGGTTAAGAGCCGTCTGCATGAGACTGCGTATCTGAATCCGAATCTGACGATCGTGTTTGATGATAAGAGAGATGGAAGTGTTGAGCACATCGTTTATCACGAACCGGAAGGAATCATTGGATTTATCCAGGATCTGAACCGTAAGAAAGAAGTACTTCATGACCCGGTTTATTTTAAAGGGGAAGCAGACGGGATTGAAGTAGAGGTAACACTGCAGTATGTGAATGAGTTTCATGAGAATGTACTTGGATTTTGTAATAATATTTATAATGCAGAGGGCGGAACACATCTGACAGGATTTAAGACAACCTTTACAACTGTCATGAACCAGTATGCGAGAGAGATAGGAATCCTGAAAGAAAAGGATGCGAATTTTACCGGTGCAGATATCCGTAACGGAATGACTGCAATTGTATCCATTAAGCACCCGGATCCGAGATTTGAGGGGCAGACGAAGACAAAGTTGGATAACCCGGATGCGGCGAAAGCAGTCAGCAAGGTAACAGGAGAAGAGATTGTTCGTTTCTTCGATCGAAATCTGGATACACTTAAGACAGTTCTTTCCAGTGCGGAGAAAGCTGCGAAGATCCGCAAGACAGAAGAGAAGGCAAAGACCAATCTCCTGACAAAGCAGAAATATTCATTTGACAGTAACGGAAAGCTGGCAAACTGTGAGAGCAGAGATCCGAAGAAGTGTGAGATCTTTATCGTTGAGGGAGATTCCGCCGGCGGTTCTGCGAAGACAGCGAGAAACAGAAATTATCAGGCAATTCTTCCGATTCGTGGTAAGATCTTAAATGTTGAGAAAGCAAGTATTGATAAGGTGCTTGCCAATGCAGAGATCAAGACGATGATCAATGCATTTGGCTGCGGATTTTCTGAAGGATACGGAAATGACTTTGATATTACAAAGTTGAGATATGATAAGATCATCATCATGGCCGATGCCGATGTCGATGGTGCACATATTTCTACCTTATTGCTCACCTTATTCTATCGCTTTATGCCGGAGCTTATTTTTGAGGGACATGTGTATATTGCGATGCCGCCACTTTATAAGGCAATGCCAAAGAGTGGAGAAGAAGAGTATCTGTATGATGATAAGGCACTGGAACGTTATAGAAAGACACATACAGGTCCGTTCACACTTCAGCGTTACAAAGGTCTTGGAGAGATGGATGCGGAGCAGCTCTGGGAGACAACACTGGATCCGGAGAGACGTATGTTGAAACGAGTAGAGATTGAGGATGCCCGAATGGCTTCGAGTGTAACGGAGATGCTGATGGGAACTGAAGTACCGCCGCGTCGTAATTTTATCTATGAAAATGCGACAGAGGCAGAACTGGATATCTAAGGAGAAGAAGAATGAGTAATGAATCACAGATCATAAGGACAGAATATTCTGATCTTATGAAGAAATCTTATATTGATTATGCGATGAGTGTTATTATCGCCAGAGCACTTCCGGATGTCCGTGATGGTCTCAAGCCGGTTCAGCGTCGTACACTTTATGATATGTACGAGCTTGGTATCCGTTATGATAAGCCTTATCGTAAGAGCGCACGTATCGTCGGAGATACGATGGGTAAATATCATCCGCATGGAGACAGTTCCATCTACGATTCTCTTGTAGTAATGGCGCAGGACTTCAAGAAGGGACAGGTTCTTGTTGACGGGCACGGTAACTTTGGATCCATTGAGGGAGACGGAGCTGCTGCGATGCGTTATACAGAGGCGCGCCTTACGAAATTCACGCAGGAAGTATGTCTGGCCGATCTGGATAAGAATGTTATTGATTTTGGTCCAAACTTTGATGAGACGGAGAAGGAACCGCTTGTGCTTCCGATGCGTGTGCCGAACCTTCTGATCAATGGTGCGGAAGGAATTGCAGTCGGTATGGCGACAAGTATCCCGACACATAATCTCTGCGAAGTGGTCGATGCGGTCAAGGCATATATGAAGAATGACAAGATCACTACAAAGCAGCTGATGAAATATATCAAAGGACCGGATTTCCCGACCGGAGGAATTGTGGTCAATAAGGATGATCTTCCGGCAATCTATGAGAGCGGACAGGGGAAGATCAAGCTGCGTGGAAAAGTGGAAGTGGAAGAGCTCAAAGGCGGCAAGAAGCAGCTTGTGATCACAGAAATCCCATACACGATGATCGGAGCCGGAATCGGAAAGTTCTTAAACGATGTCTGCAATCTTGTGGAATCCAAGAAGACGACAGATATCGTTGATATTTCAAACCAGTCTTCAAAAGAAGGAATCCGTATCGTGATCGAATTGAAGCGTGGTGCGGATGTTGAGAACCTGAAGAACATGCTTTATAAGAAGACACGTCTGGAAGATACATTTGGCGTAAATATGCTGGCGGTTGCGAATGGCAGACCGGAGACTTTAAGCCTGAAACAGATCATAGAACATCATGTAGATTTCCAGTTTGAGCTTGCAACGAGGAAATATACAACTTTGCTTGGCAAAGAGCGGGAGAAGAGTGAAGTTCAGGAAGGTCTGATCAAAGCATGTGATGTGATCGACCTGATCATTGAGATTTTACGAGGAAGTAAATCTGTAAAAGATGCGCGTGCCTGTCTGGTAAACGGTGAGACGGAAAACATTAAGTTCAAGTCTGCGATTTCCAAAAAGATGGCGGCAATGCTCCGTTTTACAGAACGTCAGGCAACGGCAATTCTGGAGATGCGTCTTTATCGTCTGATCGGTCTGGAGATTGAAGCACTTCAGAAAGAACATGAGAAGACATTAGAAAATATTGCCCGTTATGAAGATATTTTAAATAACTATGATTCTATGGCAGGCGTGATCATGGAAGAGCTTGACAGTTATAAAAAAGAATTCGGAAGAAAGCGTCGTACCGTTGTGGAGAATGCAGAAGAAGCTGTTTTTGAAGAGAAGAAGATTGAAGAGCAGCAGGTCGTCTTTCTGATGGATCGCTTTGGTTACGCGAAGACAGTGGATACCGGAGTCTATGAGAGGAATAAAGAAGCTGCAGACAAAGAGAATAAATACATTGTGCATTGTATGAACATTGGAAAACTCTGTCTGTTTACAGATGAAGGCAAGATGCATCAGGTGAAGGTGCTTGATCTTCCACATGGAAAGTTCAGAGACAAAGGGATTCCGATTGATAATGTAAGTAATTATTCAAGCAGTGAAGAACAGATTGTTATGATCTGTGAAGAAGAGCAGATGCGTTATTCAAAATTATTGTTTGCAACAGCACAGGGAATGATCAAGCGTGTGGATGGAAGTGAGTTCCAGGTATCCAAGCGCACGATCGCGGCAACAAAGCTGCAGGAAGAAGACAGGCTTGTCGCAGTGAAGGTTGTGACGGAACAGCAGAATGTTGTCCTTCAGACGAAGAACGGATATTTCCTGAGGTTTTTATCTTCGGATGTTCCGGAAAAGAAAAAAGCAGCTGTCGGTGTCAGAGGAATTAAGCTTCAGAAGAAGGATGAATTAGAAGAAGTTTATCTTTTTGAAGAAGGAACAGAGACGAAGATTACTTATGGAGAAAAGACAGTTTCACTGAACCGCCTGAAACTGGCGAAACGGGATGGAACAGGAACCAAAAGCCGCTAGAAGTCTTGCCGGAAGCGGAGACGGTGAAGAAAGAGAAAGTCAAGGAGATTTCTAAGGTATTGTAAGAAAATGTGCAAAAACCCTTGATTTCCTCAAAGAAAAGTGCTAGAGTAAATATAGTTACATAAGGAATTGGCAGAAGAGTGGACGAAAGTTCACTCTTCTTTGGTGATATGGAGAATTCTTTATGAATCAGATCACAAACTATATTATAGAAGAAAAGGAGTTTGACGCAGCGTGTCCAGAAGAGAAGATTATGAACAGCAGACAGAAGCACTTCTCGAGCCTATCGTAGAGGAACTCGGGTTTGAGCTGGTAGATGTAGAATATGTGAAAGAAGGAGGTACCTGGTACCTTCGCGCGTATATTGACAAACCAGGCGGAATTGCCGTGGATGACTGTGAGGCAGTCAGCAGGAGATTCTCCGATATCCTTGATGAGAAGGATTATATTGAAGACTCCTATATCTTTGAAGTAAGTTCTCCGGGACTTGGAAGACCACTTAAGAAAGAGAAGGATTTTAAGAGAAATCTTGGAGAAGAAGTAGAGATCCGCACATACCGTGCAATCGACCGACAGAAAGAGTTCGTCGGAATTTTAAAGAGTTATGATGAGAATACAGTGACCATCACATACGAAGATGAGACAGAGCAGACATTTGACAGAAAAGAAATCGCTTTGATCCGTCAGGCTTTGGATTTTTAATTTAGGAGGAAAGAAAAATGAACACAGAATTACTCGAAGCATTGGATATTCTTGAAAAAGAGAAAAACATCAGCAAGGATGTCATGTTGGAGGCCATTGAGAATTCACTTTTAAGTGCATGTAAGAACCATTTCGGAACATCCGATAATATTAAGATCGTTATGGACCGCAACACATGTGACTACTCTGTATACGCAGAGAGAGAAGTTGTTGAAGAAGTATTTGATCCTGCAATCGAGATCAGTCTTGAGGATGCAGAGAAGATCAATCCGGCACTTCATATCGGAGATATCGCACAGGTTGAGCTTCATTCCAAGGAATTCGGACGTATTGCAACACAGAATGCAAAGAACCTGATTCTTCAGAAGATCAGAGAAGAAGAGCGCAAGGCAGTATTTGATCAGTATTTCGAGAAAGAGAAGGATATCGTAACAGGTATCGTACAGCGTTATATTGGCAAGAATATCAGTGTAAATCTTGGAAAAGCAGATGCAATCCTTACAGAGAACGAACAGGTGAAAGGAGAGCATTTCGAGCCGACAGAGCGTATTAAGCTTTATATCGTAGAAGTTAAGAACACACCAAAGGGACCAAAGATCCTTGTATCCCGTACACATCCGGAACTTGTAAAACGTCTGTTTGAATCAGAGGTTGCAGAGGTAAAGGACGGAACAGTTGAGATCAAGAGCATTGCCCGTGAGGCAGGTTCCCGTACAAAGATGGCTGTATGGTCTAACGATCCGAATGTTGATCCGGTCGGAGCTTGTGTTGGTATGAACGGTGCAAGAGTAAATGCAGTCGTAAAAGAGCTTCGTGGTGAGAAGATTGATATCATTAACTGGGATGAGAATCCGGCACTTCTGATTGAGAATGCACTCAGCCCTGCGAAGGTTATTTCTGTTATGGCTGATCCGGATGAGAAGATTGCAGGAGTTATTGTTCCTGATTATCAGCTTTCGCTTGCAATCGGTAAAGAAGGCCAGAATGCAAGACTTGCAGCCCGTCTGACAGGATACAAGATCGATATCAAGAGTGAGACACAGGCAATTGAGTGTGGAGATCTTCCGGAGAACTACATGGAGCAGATGGGTATGGTCGGAGAAGAAGGCTATACAGTCGGAGAAGAGGAAGAAGAGTACGATGATGTTCCGGCAGATGCAGCTGATGAAGACGGAGCAGATGAGATTGAATTCGTTGAGACAGACGAAGAGTAAGATCTGAGGGAGTGAATTGTTTGGCAGTAAAGAAGAAAGTACCTATGCGTAAATGTGTAGGCTGCGGCGAGATGAAACCAAAGAAGGAACTGATTCGGATCCTCAGAACAGAGGAAGAAGAATTTGTCATTGACACAACCGGAAAGAAAAACGGACGTGGAGCGTATCTCTGTCCGCAGAAGGCATGTTTTGAGCAGGCTGTGAAGAACAGAGGACTGGAGCGTTCCTTTAAGCAGGCAATACCGCAGGAAGTATATGAACGGCTGGAAAAGGAGATGGATGAGATTGGCTAGAGATAAAGTACTGTCTCTGATCAGTCTGGCAACGAAAGCGGGGCGCTGCGCAAGCGGTGAATTTATGACAGAAGGACAGACAAAGTCCGGAAGAGCAAGCCTTGTAGTTGTTGCAGAAGACGCTTCAGATAATACAAAGAAAAAATTCCGTGATATGTGTAAATTTTATAAAGTTCCAATGATAGTTTACGGAGATAAAGATACCTTGGGGCATGCGATGGGAAAACAATTCCGTGCATCTCTGGCGATATTAGACGAAGGATTTGCAAAAGGAATATTAAAAGAACTGAAATCCCGTACCTGATGAATGGGAGTAGAAGACAAAGGTTCCCCGTTGATTGCTTGAAGGAGGTAGATTTATATGGCAGATGAGAAGATGCAGAATGAAAATAAAAAGAGTTTAAACACCAGGGAGGATAACGTGGCAGAAGATATTAGAAGAGAAGCAGCTGGCAAAGATGCTGAGATGGCTGCAGATAAAACAACAGAAAAAGAGGGTGCTCCAAAGAAGAAAAATCTTGCATTTGTAGTTCGCCCACAGAATTCAAAGAACAGCAGCAGACTGCAGGGAAAACGTCCGGGACAGGGACGTCAGGGACAGAACCAGGGTCGTCCAAACGGTGATGGAAAACGCCCGGCAGCAGGACAGAGCCGTTCGAATGGTGAAGGAAAACCGGCTCGTACAGAGAAACTGGCAGCAAAAAGCGAAAGACCGGTTCGTGCAGCAGAGGACAGACCGGCACGTCCGGCACAGAACGGAGCACGTTCTGAGAGACCGCAGGGATCAAGAACAGAAAGAACAGGACGTCCGAGCGGTGAGGGAAGACAGGTACGCTCTGACAGACCGGGACAGAGACCATTTGGAGACAGACGTTCTAATGGCGAGAACAGAGGCGAAAACAGAGGACCACGTCAGGACAGAGACGGACGCGGACAGCGTTCTGACAGAGGAGGACGTGACGGATTCCAGGGACGCGACAACCGTGATGGAAGAGAGAACCGTGACGGAAGAGACGGACGCGGACAGGGACAGCGCTCTGACAGAAGAAATGACAATCGCAGAAACGACAGAAGTGACGTTACACCGATCGTAGAACAGCAGAAGACACAGAGAAACAAAGCGAAAGACAAAGAAAGAGATAATAAGAAGAAAGAATACAGAGATGAAGCTTTCGAAGGAAAAGGAAGAAAAGGCAAGAAGCAGAAACCGGCAGTGGAAGTGAAGAAGCCACAGGTGAAGGAAGAGAAGCAGGAAGAGCAGATCAAACAGATCGTGATTCCAGAAGTTCTTACAATTAAAGAGCTTGCTGATAAGATGAAGATCGTTCCTTCTGTTATTGTTAAGAAGCTTTTCATGCAGGGCAAGATCGTAACTGTAAATCAGGAAGTTGATTATGAGACAGCAGAAGAGATCGCGATGGAATTCGATGTTCTCTGTGAGAAAGAAGAAGTTGTAGATGTGATCGAAGAACTTCTGAAAGAGGATGAAGAAGACGAAAGCCTTATGGTAAAACGCCCACCGGTTGTATGTGTTATGGGTCATGTTGACCATGGTAAGACATCTCTTCTGGATGCAATCCGTAACAGTAATGTAACAGGTCGTGAGGCCGGTGGTATCACACAGCACATCGGTGCATCTGTTGTTGAGATTAACGGAGAAAAGATCACATTCCTCGACACACCGGGACATGAGGCATTTACTGCAATGCGTATGCGTGGAGCAAACTCTACAGATATCGCAATCCTTGTAGTTGCTGCGGATGACGGTGTTATGCCACAGACAATTGAGGCAATCAACCATGCGAAAGCAGCAGGAATTGAGATTATTGTTGCGATCAACAAGATCGATAAGCCAAGTGCGAATGTTGAACGTGTAAAACAGGAACTGACAGAATACGAACTGATTCCGGAAGACTGGGGCGGAAGCACAATCTTTGTTCCGGTATCAGCGCATACACATGAAGGAATCCAGGATCTTCTTGAGATGATCCTTCTGACAGCAGAGGTTATGGAACTGAAAGCGAACCCGAACCGTGCCGCACGTGGTCTTGTGATCGAGGCTGAGCTTGATAAAGGTAAGGGATCTGTTGCAACTGTTCTTGTACAGAAAGGTACACTCCACGTAGGAGATGCGATCGCAGCAGGAAGCGCTCATGGTCGTGTAAGAGCGATGATGGATGACAAGGGAAGACGTGTGAAAGAAGCAGGTCCGTCCCAGCCGGTTGAGATCCTTGGTCTGAATGATGTTCCGAATGCGGGAGAAGTATTCGTAGGATGTGAGTCTGATAAAGAAGCAAGAGCGTTTGCAGAGACATTTATTTCCCAGAACAAGGTAAAACTTCTGGAAGAGACGAAGTCCAAGATGTCTCTGGATGATTTGTTCAACCAGATCCAGGAAGGTAACCTGAAAGAACTTGATATTGTTGTTAAGGCTGATGTTCAGGGATCTGTAGAGGCAATCAAGCAGAGTCTTCTGAAGCTGAGTAACGATGAAGTTGTTGTTAAGATCATCCATGGCGGTGTTGGTGCAATCAATGAATCTGACGTTATCCTTGCATCTGCATCAAATGCGATCATCATTGGATTTAACGTTCGTCCGGATGCAACAGCGAAAGATATCGCTGAGCGCGAGGGTGTTGACTTAAGACTTTACAGAGTTATCTACAATGCCATCGAAGATGTAGAGGCAGCCATGAAGGGTATGCTTGATCCTGTCTTTGAGGAGAAGGTTCTCGGTCATGCGGAAGTACGTCAGACATTCAAGGCATCAGGAGTTGGAACAATTGCCGGTGCGTATGTGCTTGACGGTATCTTCGAGAGAAACTGTTCTGTTCGTCTGATCCGTGACGGAATCGTTGTATTCGACGGACCGCTGGCATCTCTGAAGCGTTTCAAAGATGACGTGAAGGAAGTCAGAACAGGATATGAGTGTGGTCTCGTATTCGAGAACTACAATGACATTAAAGAAGGCGATCAGGTTGAAGCCTACAAGATGGTAGAGACAGAACGCAAGTAAGAATAAAAGATGCCGACATTTGCAGAGTGTTGTAATTGTCAGCAGGTGACAGAATTGTTACTCGTGCAGGGGTCATACATTGCAGGAGTAACTTTTCTGTATAAAAAAGGAGTTATAACATGAGAAAGAACAGTATTAAGAATACAAGAGTCAATGCAGAAGTACAGCGTGAGCTGAGTAATATCCTGCGTGGCGGGATCAAAGATCCACGTGTTGCACCGCTGACATCTGTTGTTGCTGTTGAAGTAGCACCGGATCTTAAGACATGCAAGGCATATATCAGTGTTCTCGGAGACAAGAAAGCACAGGAAGATACGATCAAAGGTCTTCAGAGTGCAGAGGGATATATCCGCAGAGAACTTGCACGTACAGTGAATATGCGCAACACACCACAGATTACATTTATCGTAGACCAGTCCATTGAATATGGAGTAAATATCAGCAAGAAAATTGACGAAGTGACAAGAGATTTGAAAGATGGAGCTGAGGAATAGATGATCGTATTAAACGATGTATTAAAAGGGAAACACAGTGTAGCCATTGGCGGACACATTCGTCCGGATGGGGACTGCGTTGGTTCTACACTTGGATTATATCTTTATCTGACCACTTATTATCCGGAGATTGAGACAGATCTGTATCTGGAGGAGATTCCGGAAGCATTTCAGATGATGGGACACAGAGATGTGCCGAAGCATGAGATTGTAGAAGGCAAAGTTTATGACCTTTTCATCAGTCTGGATTGCGGGGACGAAAGACGTCTTGGTTTTTCCGAGCCAATGTTCCAAAATGCAAAGGAAACTTTATGTGTGGATCACCACGTCAGTAACGAGTCTTTTGCAGACACGAATTATATCGTGCCGGATGCAAGTTCTACTTCGGAACTTGTTTTCCGTCTGCTGAATGAGGAGAAGATTACGGAAGAAATCGCATCTTTCCTTTATATGGGGATTGTGCATGATACCGGAGTGTTCCAGTATTCCTGTACTTCACCGGAGACAATGGAAGTCGGTGCTGCACTTTTAAGAAAAGGGATCAATGGAAGCGCGATCATTGACGGAACATATTTTGAAAAATCCTATGTTCAGAATCAGATGCTTGGGAAGGCACTTCTTGAGAGTATGATGATCCTGAATAAGAAAGCGGTTGTCTCAGTGATACGTTTGAAAGAAATGGAGTTCTTCCAGGCAAAACCGTCTGATCTGGATGGAATTGTCAGCGTATTGCGTCAGACAAGAGGTGTGGAGGTTGCAATCCTTCTTTACGAGCTCGAACCGCAGACATTTAAAGTAAGTCTTAGATCAAAAGAAATCGTTGATGTAAGTGCAGTTGCGAAATATTATGGTGGTGGCGGTCATGTGAGAGCAGCCGGTGTTACAATGAAAGGTTCCCCGTATGATGTGATCAACAATCTGACACTTTTAATTGAAAGACAGCTTAGAGCGGCAGAAGAGAAAAACGAGGAAAAATGATAAACGGAATAGTTAATATTTACAAAGAAAAAGGATACACTTCCCATGATGTGGTTGCGGTTCTTCGAAAAGTTGTCGGACAGAAGAAGATCGGCCATACAGGTACGCTTGATCCGGATGCAACGGGAGTCCTTCCGGTGTGTCTTGGAAGAGCAACAAAGGTTTGTGAGCTTCTGACAGATCATGATAAGACATATGAGGCTCTGCTGCTTTTAGGAAAGACGACAGATACGCAGGACATTTCCGGAGAGGTTCTGGAGGAGAGGGATCCGGGCGATCTGACGGAAGAGGAAGTACGTTCCTGTATCGAATCATTTATCGGAGAATATGATCAGATTCCGCCAATGTACTCTGCGTTGAAAGTGAATGGGAAGAAGCTTTATGAGCTTGCCCGTGAAGGAAAGACCGTGGAGCGTAAGAGCAGAAAAGTCCAGATCCATGGAATTCGCATTTTGGAGATGAATCTTCCGCATGTGCGTATGGAGGTGGACTGTTCTAAGGGAACATATATCCGTACTTTGTGCCATGACATTGGGGAGAAGCTTCAGGTGGGCGGCTGTATGGAAGAACTTGAGCGTACGAAAGTCGGCCATTTCCTGAAAGAAGATGCGGTAACACTGGATGAAGTGCGACAGAAGATGGAACAGGGAGAAGGTGCAGAACTTTTCACTCCGCTGGATCAGATCTTCGCGGAACTGCCGGCCGTTACTGTGACGGATGCGAAGGCATGGATGTCTTATAACGGAAATGATCTTCCGGAGCGTTTTCTGTTAGAAAAAGAAGCGTGGACAGATGGACAGGAAGTCAGAGTATATGATTCCAGAAAGAATTTTATCGGTCTTTATCAGTATCGTGCACCGAAGAAGCTGTTCCATATTAAGAAAATGTTTCTGGATCCTGAAGCAGAGAAAATTGAGAAATAAAGGACGAATAAGACAGACATGCAATATATAAAAGGATTAGATGCCTTTGACGGAAGAAATCACACAGCGGTAACGCTTGGAAAGTTTGATGGATTGCACAGAGGACATCAGAAGCTGCTCAACAGAATAATGAAATATGCGCAGAAGGAAGATTGCGACAGTGTCGTTTGTGCCTTTGATATGGACAGAGACTGTCTGATGACAAATGAAGAGCGAAGAGCATTTCTTGAGGACAAGGTAGATTATCTGATCGAGATTCCATTTACGAGAGAAATGATGGAGATGGAAGCAGAGAAATTTATCGATGAAATCCTGCATAAGAAACTGCACGCATCATACATTGTTGTAGGAACGGATTTTAATTTTGGTCATGAAAAAAGAGGCAATCATCAGATGCTGGAGAAATATGCAGCGAAATATGGCTATACAGTTGATGTGGTCGAGAAAGCATATTACAAAGACCGGGAGATCAGCAGCACTTATATCAGGGAACTTCTCCTCGATGGAAATGTTCCTCTTGCAAATAAGCTTCTGGGGTATCCGTATGAGATCACCAGTGTTGTGGAACATGGACAGCAGCTTGGAAGAACACTTGGATTTCCGACAATGAATCTTGCACCGCAGGAAAAGAAAATCTTGCCAAAGTACGGTGTCTATGCCTGTCGCGTCCTTGTGGATGGTGTATGGTATGGCGGTGTGGGAAATGCCGGGGTGAAACCGACCGTTGCGCAAGAGAAAAGACGGTTGTTCGAAGTTTATGTTTACGGATATGAAGGCGATGCTTACGGGAAGACTGCCACAGTGCAGATCCTGGAGTTCGAACGTCCGGAAACGAAATTTCATTCGGTTGAAGAACTCAAAGACCGCGTGATGAAAGATATGCGGTACGGAGAGGAATATCTGAAAAATCATCCATTCGATGAAAGATAAAAGATTTTAAATTTGTGCTTTACAAGCAGATATCTCTGTGCTATACTATCCGAGGTATCAAATCAGCCGGTGTTCGGTAATCGGATCACTCCGACCATTGCTTAATGCCAGGCGGTTTAACTAAGAATTTTAAGGAGGATATTACAATGATCGCAAAAGAGAAGAAACAGGCTATCATCAAAGAATTTGGAAGAACAGAGGGAGATACAGGATCACCGGAAGTACAGGTTGCTATCCTTACAGCAAGAATCAACGAGCTGACAGATCACTTCAAAGCTAACCCGAAGGATCACCACTCAAGAAGAGGACTTCTTAAGATGGTTGGACAGAGAAGAGGACTTCTTGCATACCTCAAGAAAGTAGATATCGAGAGATACCGTGCTCTGATCGAGAAACTTGGTCTGAGAAAATAATAAGATTTTCCAAAAAAGAAGATCAATTGACAGATCAGAAACTGCATCTGATGATGTGGTTTCTGGTCTGTTTCTTTTTGTCTGAATTTTTGGTACTTTTTGTTCTTTTTTGGGAAAACTATTTACTTCTTATTATGGAATATGATATAATTTAAAAGCTTGTGGGCAGAGAAGAACCGAGACCACTGAAAAGTGTATTATCAATCGATTACAGTGGGCTTCAATTGCTATGGAATAGTACATTTTTCAGTAGTTTCGGAGCGAATTGTTCTGCTCATATAAAACGAAGATAAGATAAAAAGGAGAAAACCATGTATAAAAAGTTTGAAATGGAACTGGCCGGCAGAACACTGCGCGTGGATGTTGACCGTGTGGCAAAACAGGCGAATGGTGCAGTGCTGATGCATTATGGTGACACAACTGTACTGTGTACAGCAACAGCATCTGACAAGCCGAGAGAAGGAATTGATTTCTTCCCACTCAGCGTAGAGTATAATGAGAGAATGTACGCTGTAGGAAAGATCCCGGGAGGATTTAATAAGAGAGAGGGTAAAGCATCTGAGAATGCAATCCTGACAGACCGTGTCATCGACCGTCCGATGCGTCCTCTGTTCCCGAAAGATTATAGAAATGACGTAACACTTGAGAATCTTGTTCTTTCTGTAGATCAGGACTGCAGCCCGGAACTTACAGCTATGCTTGGTGCTGCACTTGCGACAAGTATTTCTGATATTCCGTTTGACGGACCAATCTCTACAACACAGGTTGGACTTGTTGACGGAGAATTCGTATTCAACCCGACAGCAGCACAGAAGGAAGTATCTGATCTTGCATTGACAGTTGCTTCTACAAAGGAAAAGGTTATCATGATCGAGGCCGGTGCGAAGGAAGTTCCGGAAGCGAAGATGATTGAAGCAATCTTTGCGGCACATGATCTGAACCAGAAAGTGATCGCTTTCTTTGACACGATCGTTGCAGAGTGTGGAAAGCCAAAACATGAGTATCAGAGCTTTGCTGTTCCGCAGGAACTCTTTGATGCGATCCAGGAGATCGTTCCGGCTGCTGAGATGGAAGAGGCTGTATTTACAGATGACAAGCAGACAAGAGAAGAGAATATCCGTGTGATCACAGAGAGACTCGAGGAAGCATTTGCAGACAACGAAGAGTATCTTGCGAAGCTTGGTGAGGCTGTTTACCAGTATCAGAAGAAGACAGTAAGAAAGATGATCCTCAAAGATCATAAGCGTCCGGATGGTCGTGCAATCGATCAGATCAGACCGCTTGCAGCAGAAGTAGACCTGATCCCGAGAGTTCATGGTTCTGCTATGTTCACAAGAGGACAGACACAGATCTGCACAATGACAACACTTGCTCCACTTTCTGAAGCACAGAAGCTTGACGGTCTTGATGAAGCAGAGAAGACAAAGAGATATATGCATCATTACAACTTCCCGTCCTACTCTGTAGGAGAGACAAGACCTTCCAGAGGACCGGGACGTCGTGAGATTGGACATGGAGCACTGGCTGAGAGAGCACTTCTTCCGGTACTTCCAAGCGAGTCTGAGTTCCCATATGCGATCCGTACAGTATCTGAGACATTTGAGTCTAATGGATCTACATCACAGGCAAGTGTCTGCGCATCCAGCATGTCACTGATGGCAGCAGGTGTGCCGATCAAGTCTGCTGTAGCAGGTATCTCTGCAGGACTTGTAACAGGTGAGACAGATGATGATTACCTTGTATTGACAGATATCCAGGGACTCGAGGACTTCTTCGGAGACATGGACTTCAAGGTAGCAGGTACTCACGAAGGTATCACAGCAATCCAGATGGATATCAAGATCCACGGATTGACAAGACCGATCATCGAAGAAGCAATCGCTGCTACAAAGAAAGCAAGAACTTACATCATGGATGAAGTTATGAGTAAAGCAATCGCTGAGCCTAGAAAAGAAGTTGGAGAGTTTGCACCGAAGATTATTCAGATGCAGATCGATCCACAGAAGATCGGTGATGTTGTCGGACAGCGTGGTAAGACAATCAATGCAATCATCGACGAGACAGGTGTTAAGATCGACATCGATGATGAAGGAAATGTATCTATCTGCGGTACAGAGAAAGAGAACATGGAGAAAGCTGCGAAGTACATCCAGACAATCGTTACAGATTACGAAGCAGGACAGCTTTTTGAAGGAAAGGTTATCAGCATCAAAGAATTCGGAGCATTCGTTGAGTTTGCACCGGGTAAAGAAGGAATGGTACACATTTCCAAACTTTCCAAGCAGAGAGTTGACAAGGTAGAAGACGTTGTAAGCATCGGTGATGTTGTGAAGGTTGTATGCCTTGGTAAAGATAAGATGGGAAGATTCAGCTTCAGCATGAAAGATGTTGCAGAATAAGAATCAGAAAGAATAAGAAAAGAGGAACAGAATTCAGGAAACTGGGTTTTGTTCCTCTTTTCTTGTATGCGCAAGGAATACTTTAAGAATCTTATCCATATATTGTGTAGAGAGGAGGGGTACGGACAACAACTGGAGAGGTGGACAAGATGGAAATGGAAAGACAGAACAAGAAGATGCAGGTCTGGAATCTGCTGGCAGAAAAAATCCGTAAGCTTGTAGAAGAATCCGTCAGTAATCCGGAGGAACTGCAGGAGATCAGGATACGTACAGGTCAGCCGCTGCTGATTCAGATGAAAGGGCAGGAACGGGTTCTTCCGGACTCGGTACACCCGTATCTGGTTACGAAAGAAGATATTGGTGAGACAATGGGATATATTTGTCATTATTCGCTCTATGCATATGAAAATGAGTTGAAACAGGGATTTATTACAGTGGAAGGAGGTCACAGGGTCGGGGTGGCAGGAAAAGTAATTATAGAAAATGAAAAAGTAAAAAATATACAGTATATTTCTTCGCTAAATGTAAGAATTTCTCACGAAGTACTTGGGTGTGCTGACGCATTGATTCCATATATTACGGAAAATAAACAGATTTGCCATACATTGATCATTTCTCCGCCGTGTTGCGGAAAGACTACTTTGATCCGTGATCTGATCCGTCAGATATCGGATGGAAATGAATACATAAAAGGGTGTTCTGTCGGTGTGGTAGATGAAAGATCGGAGCTTGGTGGGTGTTATCTTGGAATCGCGCAGAATCATCTGGGTACAAGGACTGATATTTTAGACTGTTGTCCGAAAGCGGAGGGGATGATCATGTTGATCCGTTCTATGGCGCCGCGTGTGATCGCAGTGGATGAGATCGGTACAAGTGAGGATATCCATGCCATTGAATATGCCATGCAGTGCGGCTGCCGGCTGATCGCGAGTGTACACAGCCTTGATATGGATGAGGCTTCTAAAAAGCCGATCCTGGGTGACCTGATCCGCAGAAGAATGTTTCAGCGTTATGTTGTGCTTGGACAGGATCACGGTCCTGGCAAGATCCGGGAAATCTATGATGAGCGGGGGCGTGTGCTGTGCAGAAATTAGTCGGATGTTTTCTGATCTTGTTGGCGACGACCGGAGCAGGATGGATGTATGGAAAAGAACTTCGGAATTATCTGGAAGAATTGAGTCATTTTCGCAGAATTATAGAACAAATAAAAGGCGAATTACTGTATGCAGGACTTCCGCTTTCGGAAATTTTTTATAATATTGCATCAAGAGAGAAGGAACCTTATGAAAACTGGCTGATGGATCTGGCATTTCAATGTCAGGGCACACAGGAAAAGCGGTTTGCTGACTTGTGGACAGATACGATAGGAAAAGATCTTCCGGAACTGAAATGGAGAGGGAAAATGAATCCTCTGATCTGCGAACCTGGGGAACTGCTTGAAATAGGAGACAGAGAAGGTGTAGTTCGTCTGCTGGAGTATCATTTGAAAAGGCTGGATATGGAAATTGAAAAGAGAACTGCGGAAACGTCTGAGAAGAAAAAGCTCGGTAGCTGGCTGGGGGCAGCAGGAGGGATTTTTCTTGTGATCCTTCTGCTTTAAAAGGGCGGGAACAAAAGGGAGAGGAGGGAGAGTATGAGTATCAATCTGATATTTAAAATTGCGGCGGTGGGAATTCTTGTATCCATTCTGAGTCAGGTTTTGAAGCATAGCGGCAGAGAGGAACAGGCATTCCTGACAAGTCTTGCAGGGCTGATTCTTGTATTATCCTGGGTTCTCCCGGCGATTTATGACTTATTTTCTTCGATCCGGCAATTGTTTTCTCTTTAAGGAGGGCGGAACAGAATTGAACAGTATACAAATCGCACTTTTTGGTGTCGTTGGAACATTACTTGCTTTGCAGTTTAAAAGTGGGAAAAGTGAATATGGCATTTATGTAAGTCTTGCAGTCAGCCTGTTTTTATTTCTTTGTATGCTTTCACGACTTGAAATCTTTGTGCGGACAGTAAAGAAAATTGCAGATTATATAAAACTGGATGCCGGACAGATGAGTATTCTGTTGAAAATGGCCGGTGTGACTTATGTGGCTGAATTTGCATCCGGAATCTGTAAAGATGCAGGGTATCAGAATATTGCTGTACAGATTGAGATTTTTACAAAGTTGACGATCCTTGCGATAGGAATGCCGGTACTTCTTGCGCTGCTGGAACTAATCGGAGATTTTCTGATATGAAAAGGGAAAAATATTTTTGGAAAAAGCTCTTCTGTTTTGTGTTTTTATTTACGGTTGTGACAGGATGTGGCAGCGTGTATGCAGCAGAGCATGGTACAGCGGAGGAAAAGGAAACAGAAGATCATTCCGGGATGTTGGAGGATGAGCTGGAACAAATGGAAGAAAGTCTGCTGGATGAATTTGATTTCAGACAGATCGATCAGTTATCAGGAGAGACAGAACTGGGAGAAAAAGTTCGGTTTCGTGATCTTACAGAGATGCTGATCAGCGGAAATACGAAGGAATTGGGAGAAAGATTTCTTGAGTTTTTTTCAGGACAGGTGTTCTCTGTTTTTCAGAAAGGAAGGAAGAATCTGGCGCGCTTGCTGCTGATTACAGTGGCGGCTGCATTTTTCTCGAATTTTACAAGTATCTTTCAAAACAGACAGACAGCGGAAGCGGGTTTTTATATTTTGTATCTTGTTGTGATCGCAATCTGTCTGGAAGCATATCAATCGATGAATTTATATGCCGAAGAAAAAACAGGAGAGCTTGTCCAATTGATGCAGGTGTTTTGCCCAAGTTTCTTTCTGGCGGTTGCATTTACCGGAAAGAGCAGTTCGGCGTTGATGTTTTATAATACAATACTGTTCCTGATCTATCTGGTGGAACTGCTTGTACTTCACTTTCTTTTACCGGCTGTGAAGATCTACGGGATGGTGAGGGTCTTATCCTGCCTGACCGGAGAAGATCTTTTCTCAGAATTTGCAGAACTTCTGGAAAAATGTATCCAATGGAGTCTGAAAAGTATGATTGCCGCTGTGAGTGGGATTAGTCTGATCCGGGGATTTTTGAATCCGGCAATTGATTCTTTGAAAATGACTGCTGCGGGACGAACACTGGAGGCGGTTCCGTGGATCGGAGACGTTGCCGGAGGTACAATGGATGTTGCATTAGGAGTTGCAGTACTGCTTAAGAATGGAATCGGTGTAGCAGGAATGATTTTTATAGTTGTCCTGGCACTTATTCCACTGGTGGAATTTCTGATATTGGCATTTTTGTACCAACTTGTGGCGGCATTAGTCCAACCGGTTTCTGACCGGAGAATTACAACATGCATATCTGGAGTTAGTTCCGGTTATCAGCTTATGGTGAAGGTAATAGCATCCACAACACTGTTGTTTGTCTTAAGCATTGCACTTGTGGTGGCTGTAACATCTTAAGGTTTCAGAGGAGAGAGGAGGAATCTGCCGGATGCTTACACAATGGATACAAAAAATCATTTCAATGCTTCTCGTTATGAGTGCAGTTCTGCAGGTGATTCCGGGAAAGGATTATGAAAAATATATTCGTTTTTTCTGTGGACTTGTCCTGATCCTGCTTGCACTATCCCCTGTTGCGGCGTTGAAAGGACTGAAAGCAGAGCAGTTTTATCAAAGGGAAGTGTATCAGCAATATGAGAAAGAAATAGAGCGGATGTCGGATTCTATAAAACGGGAGGAAATCGGAATTGGACAATAATTGGCAGGAGTGGAAAGAAAGGATCGTGGGATACACAAGGAAGATAAAACAGGCGGATCGTGGTCAGAAAAGAACAAGATTAGCTATTTTATTCCTGTGTGGACTGCTGCTTCTTGTAGTTGCGGTTCCGGTTCCGAAGACAGGGGAGGTGGATAAGGATACAAAGATTAACGGGGAATCCGGGAAAGGAGAGACATATGAGACAGATTCCATGGCAGACTATGAAAAATATCTGGAACAGAAGACAGCGCAGACACTTGGTGTCGTAGATGGGGCGGGAAAGGTGACGGTGATGATCACATTAAAGTCTACAGGACAGAAGGTGGTTGAAAAAGATCAGCAAAGTACACATCAGACGACGAAGGAAGCAGGCAACCAGGGAGAGACAAGAGAAAGTGAAGAGAAATCTTTGGATAAAACGACCGTGTACAGTCAGGGGACAGACGGAACGCAGATCCCATATGTAAGTAAAGAAAATGCACCGGAAGTGGAGGGAATTCTTGTAATAGCAGATGGAGGTGGGAATGCAGTTGTCGCGAAGAATCTGACAGAAGCGGTGCAGGCATTATTTGGTGTAGAAGCGCATAAGATAAAAATAATGAAACGTGCGCCTACATAAAAGGAGGTTTATCTTAATGAAAGGGAAAGTGAAGAAAAACCAGTTGATCATTGTGGCACTTGCGGTTATGATCGCGGCAGCAGGATATCTGAACTACACGGGACGTCTGTTTGGCGAGAATGCGAAAGGAACAAAAGAAGCTAATGCAGATCTTACAAATCAGGAACTTTTGGATATTTCACAGGAAGATACAGAAGCAGGAAGCGAAGAAATTGAAAGTAATGATTCTGAAACGGAAGGAACACCTGGAGAGGCGGTTCTAACAAATGGTTCAGCCCAGACTACGGTAGCCCAGGCAAAAGTTACAAGAGAACAGGTGCGTGCCCAGAATAAAGAAACCCTGCAGTCGATCATAGACAATACAGAGCTCAGTGAAGAGGAAAAGTCAGATGCAGTTGCACAGATGGTGGAGCTTACAAAACAATCAGAGACGGAGATGGAAATTGAGACATTGATGGCAACAAAAGGATTTTCAGAGGCAGTGGTAAGTCTGGGGGAAGATAGTGCAGATGTTGTTGTAAATGCAGAGGAGCTTACGGATGCAAACCGTGCCCAGATTGAGGATATTGTGACAAGAAAGTCGGATGTAAAGCCGGAGAAGATTGTAATTACACCAATTCATGAATAGAAAGTATATTTTTGGAAAAACTTTTTATAAAAGATTTGCTGTCAGAGAGGACTTGTGATACACTATTTACTGGTTTATTATGTAACTGTCTACGGGATGCCTGCGGACAGTTATCTATTGCGTGAAAATGATAGGAGATTAGAAATGTCAGAAATTACGAATGAGATAAAGAAAAGAAGAACATTTGCCATTATATCCCATCCGGATGCCGGTAAGACAACATTGACAGAGAAATTCCTTCTGTACGGAGGAGCCATCAACCAGGCAGGATCTGTTAAGGGAAAAGCAACTGCGAAGCATGCGGTTTCCGACTGGATGGAGATTGAGAAGGAGAGAGGTATTTCTGTAACTTCTTCTGTACTTCAGTTCAATTATGGTGGATACTGTATTAATATTCTGGATACACCGGGACATCAGGACTTCTCAGAGGATACATACCGTACTTTGATGGCAGCGGATTCCGCAGTTATGGTTATCGATGCATCCAAGGGTGTTGAGGCACAGACAAGAAAGCTGTTTAAAGTCTGTGTGATGCGTCACATCCCGATCTTTACATTTATCAATAAGCTCGACCGTGAGGCGAAAGATACATTTGAATTGCTAGATGATATAGAGAAAGAGCTTGGAATCGCAACTTGTCCGATCAACTGGCCAATCGGTTCCGGTAAGGAATTCAAGGGAGTTTACGACAGAGCAAAACGTGAAGTTGAGCTGTTCTCAGATACGAAAAAGGGTACTGCGATGGGTGAAGTGAAGATGATACCGATCGACGCACCGGAGACAGAAGAACTGATCGGAGCAGATGCAAAAGACATTCTTGCAGATGAGATTGAACTTCTGGACGGAGCAGCCGCTGAGTTTGATCAGGAACTGGTTGATAAGGGACAGCTTTCACCGGTATTTTTCGGATCCGCGCTTACCAACTTTGGTGTAGAGACTTTCCTGAAGCATTTCCTGAAGATGACAACCTCTCCGCTTCCGAGAAAATCAGATCATGGCGAGATCGATCCGATGACAGAAAAAGACTTCTCAGCATTTGTATTTAAGATCCAGGCGAATATGAACAAAGCCCACAGAGACAGAATCGCATTCATGAGAATCTGTTCCGGAGAATTCGAGGCCGGTATGAGTGTTTATCATGTGCAGGGAGGAAAGGATGTGCGTCTTTCCCAGCCGCAGCAGATGATGGCAAGTGAAAGAAAGATGATCGATAAGGCTTACGGCGGAGATATCATCGGGGTATTTGACCCGGGTATCTTTTCAATCGGAGATACATTGACAACATCAAAAGAGAAATTTGCTTACGAAGGAATCCCGACCTTTGCACCGGAGCACTTTGCACGTGTCCGTCAGGTTGACACGATGAAGAGAAAGCAGTTTGTAAAGGGAATCAATCAGATTGCACAGGAAGGTGCGATCCAGATCTTCCAGGAATTCAACACGGGTATGGAAGAGATTATCGTAGGTGTTGTAGGTGTACTTCAGTTTGATGTATTGAAGTATCGTCTCCAGAATGAATATAATGTAGAGATCCGTCTGGAGAATCTGCCATATGAGTACATCCGTTGGATTGAGAATGAAGAGATCGATATGGATCGCTTGAGCGGAACATCTGATATGAAGAAGATCATGGATCTGAAGGGACGTCCGCTTCTTCTCTTTGCGCATGAGTGGAGTATCCGTATGACAGAAGAGAGAAATGAAGGACTTATTTTGTCAGAATTCGGACGTTCATAAAAATCTTTTCAAATAGAAAGATTTTTGATATAATGTAGAAAGAATCAGACAAAACAGGAGGTTTTGATTATGGCAAAGGACGAAAGAAATATTTATACAATACAGAACGACGCAAGCAAAGGTGAGATTAAGATTGCAGATGAAGTTGTAGCGATCATTGCAGCGCTTGCTGCCACAGAAGTGGAAGGTGTTGCTTCTATGGCCGGAAACATCACGAATGAACTGATCGGAAAGCTCGGAATGAAGAATCTTTCCAAAGGTGTGAAGGTTGATGTACTGGAAGGTATTGTGACTGTATCCTTGGCATTGAACCTGAAGTACAATTACAGCATCGTTGAGGTGTCTGCAAGAGTGCAGGAGAAAGTTAAGAATGCAATTGAGAATATGACAGGACTTGAAGTGGCTGATGTGAACATTAAGGTTGCAGGAGTCGAGATGGAGAGTCAGGAATAAAAGCGAACAGGAAAGGAATCAGCCAACATGGTTAGAAAAGAACTTCGCGAGCACATTTTCAAGATGTTGTTTCAGATAGAATTTAATGATCCGCAGGAGATGCCGGAGCAGATTGAATACTATTTTTCTACACTGGAAGATGCAGCGGATAAGGATAAAGAATATATTAAGAGAAAATATGCGGCAGTACTTGAGAAGACAGAAGAGATTGATGAACTGATCAATGCCAATGCAAAGGGATGGAAGACGACAAGAATGAACAAAGTAGATCTGTCCATTCTGAGACTTGCGGTATATGAGATGAAGTGGGATGACGAGGTACCGGTAGGAGTTGCGATTAACGAGGCAGTAGAACTGGCAAAGACGTTCAGTTCAGATGAGGCTCCGTCATTTATCAACGGAGTACTTGGCAAGATTGCGCGTTCACTGGAAGAGACGAAAGAATGAAAAATGTCTATACGGTGAAGCAGGTTAATTCTTATATTAAGAATATGTTCACCCAGGACTTCATGCTGAACCGAATCTATGTAAAGGGTGAGGTGTCTAATTTAAAGTACCACACATCAGGGCATATATATTTTTCATTGAAAGACGAGTCCGGCACGATAGCCTGCGTGATGTTCGCAGGCTCAAGGTCTGGGCTTTCTTTTCATATGGAGGAAGGACAGCAGGTAGTAGTACTGGGTTCGGTCAGTGTCTATGAGCGGGATGGAAAGTATCAGCTGTACGCAAGAGAGATCATTCTGGACGGTGCGGGACTTTTGTATGAAAGATTCGAGGCACTGAAGAAAGAACTCGAAGAGATGGGAATGTTTGCAGCAGAGTACAAACAGCCGGTTCCACGCTATGCACGTACGATCGGGGTTGTGACCGCACCGACAGGAGCAGCGATCAGAGATATCATCAATGTGGCAAAGAGAAGAAATCCATTTGTCCAGATCCTGCTTTATCCTGCACTGGTACAGGGTGATGGTGCCGTGAGCAGCATCGTGAAAGGAATCCATATGCTGGAAGAGAAGCAGGTGGATGTCATGATCGTCGGAAGAGGCGGAGGAAGCATTGAAGATCTGTGGGCATTCAATGAGGAAGCTGTTGCGCGTGCGATTTTTGACTGTCGCGTTCCGGTGATCTCTGCAGTCGGACATGAGACAGATACAACGATTGCCGATTATGTGGCAGACTTAAGAGCACCGACACCATCTGCAGCGGCAGAGCTTGCAGTGTATGAATATTCTGAAGTGAAAGAACAGATTCTTAATTGTGAGAGTTTACTTCGAAGAGCAATAAATCAGAAGCTGCTAAACGAGCGTATGCATCTGGAACACAGCAGATTGAAACTTCAGACGCTCCATCCAAGACAGAAACTCAATGAGAAGAGACAAAGAACGGTTGACGCTGAGAATACACTGCGCTCGCTTATGGAGCGGCATCTGACAAAAGAAAAGCACAGACTCGCACTGTATGCAGAACGGATGAAGGGATTGTCTCCACTTGAGAAATTAAGTCAGGGATATTCTTATGTCTGTAATGCACAAGGACAGAATATAAAGAAAACAGATCAGGTAAGAGAAGGAGATTTGTTGCAGATATATGTAACGGACGGACAGATTAAAGCTGCTGTTACAGGCACTGTAAAACCAGAAGGGGAAAGAGGACAAAGTTCCCACGAACAGTAACCGGGAGGAAATGATGAAAGACACGAAGAAGATAGAACAGGCTGCAAGTCTTGAGGAGTTATTTGAGAGACTGGATCGCGTCATTGGCGGACTGGAAGGAGAGGAGCTTTCTCTTGAAGATTCTTTTAATTTATATCAGGAAGGCATGGAACTTGTGAAGTGTTGTAATCGTACAATTAACGATGTGGAAAAGAAAGTTCTTGCCTTGGATGAGAATGGAGAGAGTCATGAATTTTAAAGAAGAACAGAAAGAAAAAGTAGAAAAAATTGAAGCAATACTCAGAGAATATCTTCCGGAAGCAAACGGATATCAGAGTGTGATCATGGAAGCAATGGAATACAGTCTGATGGCAGGAGGTAAGCGCCTTCGCCCAATGCTGATGATGGAAACATACCGTCTGTTTGGTGGAGAGACAGAAGTGATTTATCCGTTTATGGCAGCAATGGAGATGATCCATACCTATTCACTGGTTCATGATGATCTCCCGGCAATGGATAATGATGAGTACCGTAGAGGAAGAAAGACGACACATATTGTTTATGGAGAGGATATGGGAATCCTTGCGGGTGATGCACTTTTAAACTATGCATTTGAGACAGCATGCAAGGCATTTGAGCAATTTCCGGAGGAAAGCCTTAGAATCGGACAAGCGATGAGAGTTCTGGCAGGAAAGGCCGGAATCTATGGTATGATCGGTGGACAGGTTGTAGATGTGAAAGAATCCGGACATCAGATTGATGAGGAAGTTCTTGATTTTATTTTCAGACTGAAGACAGGTGCACTGATCGAGTCTGCTATGATGATTGGAGCAATCCTTGCGGGAGCATCAAAAGAAGATGTAAAGAGTATGCAGAAAATCGCAGGAAAGATCGGAATGGCATTCCAGATCCAGGACGATATTCTGGATGTGACAAGCACACTGGAGGAATTGGGCAAGCCCATCCACAGTGATGAAAAAAATCAGAAAACAACGTATGTGACGCTGTTTGGGATTGAAAAATCAAGAGAGATTGCGGCAAGGCTTTCCGCCGAGGCTGTTTCCATCTGGGAGGAGCAGGGCGAGGGCTGTGCATTTTTATTAGAGTTGACAAAATATCTTACAACCAGAACATTTTAAGAAGATCCTTCCGAGAGATTTTTTGAGGTTGTGAGAATAGAGAGTTGGTGAAACTGTGGACGGTATTTTAAAGCATATCCATTCCACTGAAGATATAAAGAATTTAAACGAAAAAGAGTTAAAGCAGCTTTGCAAAGAGCTGCGGCGGTTCCTTTTGCAGAAGGTATCCAAAACAGGAGGACATCTTGCGTCCAATCTGGGCATTGTGGAGCT
>OLOK01000050.1_pt1 | contig 87140 bp, 122 predicted proteins | sample 1672591 | NCBI WGS metagenome assembly OLOK01 (sample SAMEA3136703, study PRJEB25190) | human gut metagenome | biome: human gut; feature: human-associated habitat; material: faeces | place: Austria | collected 2013 | reverse complement strand
GCCGCCGAAGCGGTGCTTAAGCCGCTAGGCGGGAATTGTGCGGTGTTGCCATAACTTTTCTTTTTCTCTTTTTCCCAAAAAGTTTTCCCCATTCTCGTCATTTTGTTCAAACCCCAAAAATCCATCTTGACACAGAATGTGAAACCTGCTAGAATCCATATTGTTATCAATTCACAAATGCAATGATGGGGAAAAAGCAATTTCCTTTCAGCTTCAGAGAGTCGCCGGTTGGTGCAAGGCGGTGCGGAAGGTTTTGCGTCACTGGCCCCTGAGCAGCTGCGCTGAGCGCTTTGCGTTAGGTGCAGCCGGAACCTGACCGTTATCTTGCAGGAGCGATTCACTGTTTGCTTTCTATAAAACAGCCGATCGTGCAGAGCGGCCGCCCCCTGGCGGCAATGAGAGTGGTACCGCGGGTATTTGTAAAATTTACATCCCGTCTCTCAAAGGTAAAAACGCCTTTGAGAGACGGGATTTTTATTTTGTCCGGTTTTCAGGGGCAGACAAACTTTGATGGAGGCAATAAAAAATGATGGACGCAACAAAGTATCATGTAGGTTATTATCCCCCGCCGGTTGAGCCCGGCCATGTCTATGAATGGCCCCAGAAAGACCATATCGAAAAGGCTCCCGCCTGGTGCAGCGTAGACCTGCGCGATGGCAACCAGAGCTTGATCGTTCCCATGAATCTGGAAGAAAAGCTTGAATTTTATGATATGCTCATCAGGATCGGCTTTAAGGAGATTGAGGTCGGCTTCCCGGCAGCGTCCGAGACCGAGTACGACTTCCTGCGCGCCTTGATCGATGGCAACCGCATCCCGAACGACGTCACCGTTCAGGTGCTGACCCAGTGCCGCGACCATATCATCCGTAAAACATTTGAGGCCGTTAAGGGCGCGCCGCGCGCCATCATCCACTTTTATAACTCCACCAGCGTTGCCCAGCGCGAGCAGGTGTTCAAAAAGAGCAAGGAAGAGATCAAGCAAATCGCTGTTGACGGCGCGAAGCTGGTTAAAAAGCTGAGTGAAGAATACGAGGGCAACTTCCTGTTTGAATACAGCCCCGAAAGCTTTACCGGCACCGAGCCGGAATACGCCGTTGAGGTTTGCAACGCCGTATTGGATGTGATGCAGCCCACCCCGGACCGCCCGATGATCATCAATCTGCCGGTCACGGTGGAAATGAGCATGCCGCACATTTACGCCAACCAGATCGAATGGTGCTCCAAGCACCTCAAGTACCGCGACAGCGTGATCCTGTCCACCCACCCCCACAACGACCGCGGCTGCGGCGTGGCAGATGCCGAGCTGGCTGTTCTGGCCGGTGCCCAGCGCATTGAATGCTGCCTGTTCGGCAACGGCGAGCGCACCGGCAACGTGGATGCCATCACCCTGGCCATGAATATGTACAGCCACGGCGTGGACCCGCACCTCGACTTCAGCAACATGCCGGCCATCTGCGAAACGTATGAACGCGTGACCCGCATGCATGTGTACGAGCGCAGCCCGTATGCCGGTTCCCTGGTGTTTGCTGCGTTCAGCGGCAGCCACCAGGACGCCATTGCCAAGGGCATGACCTGGCGCAAGGAGCATAACCTGCACGAGTGGACCTGCCCGTACATTCCCATTGACCCGCATGACATTGGCCGCACTTACGATGCCGACGTCATCCGCATCAACAGCCAGAGCGGCAAGGGCGGCATCGGCTTCCTGCTGCAGCAGAATTACGGCTACAATCCCCCGCCGCGCATGCGGGAAGACCTTGGCTACCGCGTAAAGGATGTATCCGACCACGAGCACAAAGAGCTGAGCGTCCAGGAAGTGCTGTATGTGTTCGAGCGCGCTTACCTGAACAACAAGACCCCGCTGAATGTTCCGGAAGCACACTTTACCCAGAACCCGGATTCTACCATTACCGCCCATATTACCGTGGCTAACGGCAGCAACGCCCCCGTTACCTGCGATGCTGTCGGCAACGGCCGTCTGGATGCTGTGGCTAACGCCATCGAGCAGACCACCGGCATGCACTTCACCCTGGTGCATTACAGCGAGCACGCACTGGACAACGATACCGACTCCCGCGCTTGCTGCTATGTGGGCCTGAAATGGGCATCCGGTAAGGAGACCTGGGGCTGCGGCACCCACACCGATATCATCGTTGCCGGTATCCGCGCGCTGGTCAGTGCAATCAATAACCAGTAAGGTTGCAAATAAAAAAGAATAGAGAATAATTAAAAATGATGGTGTGCCTGCGGCACGGTTTGGATATGATGTGCGACACGTCCCGCTGTGCCTGCCTCCGGGTTATCGTTTATCCCCGTTTTTGAGCGGCGCTTGTGCGCCGCGGTCCACCACCATTATTCTTTATTCATTATTACTTATTCTTTAATTCGTAAGATATACGTCAGAGCAAAAGGAGCAGAAATCTATGGGAATGACCATGACACAGAAGATCCTCGCTGCGCATTGCGGCGAAGCTTCGGTAACGGCCGGGCAGCTCATCAATGCCAAGTTGGACATTGTGCTTGGCAACGATATTACCACCCCGGTTGCCATCAATGAGTTCGAGAAAGCCGGGTTCAACTCGGTGTTTGATAAAACCCGCGTGAACATTGTGCTGGACCACTTTGTGCCCAACAAGGATATCAAGAGTGCCCAGCAGTCCAAGCAGTGCCGTGAGTTTGCCAACAAATACGATATCCTCAACTTTTATGATGTCGGCCAGATGGGTGTTGAACATGCCCTGCTGCCCGAAAAGGGCATTGTGACCGCCGGTGACTGCATCATTGGTGCCGACAGCCACACCTGCACGTACGGCGCGGTGGGCGCGTTTTCCACCGGCGTTGGCTCCACCGATATGGCCGCCGGTATGGCAACCGGCATGGCATGGTTCAAGGTGCCTGCCGCCATCAAGGTTGAGCTGAAAGGTGCCATCCACGCCCCTGTGTGCGGCAAGGACGTGATCCTGCACCTGATCGGCGAGATCGGCGTTTCCGGCGCGCTGTACAAGAGCCTGGAATTTGTGGGCGAGGGCGTTAAGAGCCTGACCATGGAGGACCGCCTGTGCATCTGCAACATGGCCATTGAAGCCGGTGCCAAAAACGGCATCTTCCCGGTGGATGAAGCCTGCGAAGCATACCTGAAGGGCCGCAGCCAGCGTCCCTGGACCAAATACGAAGCCGACCCCGATGCCGAATATGAGCGCACCGTGGTGATCGATTTGGATACCCTGGAGCCTACCGTCAGCTACCCCCACCTGCCGGAGAACACCCACCTTGCCAAGGAAGGTGCTGACATCAAGATTGACCAAGTAGTGATCGGTTCCTGCACCAACGGCCGCATTGAGGATATGGAAGCCGCTTACAGCGTGCTGAAAGGCAAGCACATTGCCAAGGGTGTGCGCGGCATCATCATTCCCGCCACGATGGCTGTTTACAAAGAGTGCATCCTGCGCGGCTACACCGAAGCGTTTATTGATGCCGGCTGCATTGTTTCCACCCCCACCTGCGGCCCCTGCCTGGGCGGCTACATGGGTATTCTGGCCGAGTACGAGCGCTGCGTTTCCACCACCAACCGCAACTTTGTCGGCCGCATGGGGCACGTTACCTCTGAAATTTATCTGGCAAGCCCCGCCACCGCCGCCGCCAGCGCACTGACCGGCCACATCACTGACCCCAGGGAGGTAGAAGCATGAACGCAAAAGGACCTGTTTTTAAGTACGGTGACAACATTGACACCGATGTGATCATTCCCGCCCGTTACCTGAACACGCAGAGCCCCGCCGAGCTGGCCGCCCACTGCATGGAGGACATTGACAAGACCTTTGTGACCCGCGTAAAGGCCGGTGACATTATGGTTGGCGGCGAAAACTTCGGCTGCGGTTCTTCCCGCGAGCATGCCCCCGTTGCCATCAAGGCCGCCGGCATTGACTGCGTGATTGCCAAGAGCTTTGCCCGTATCTTCTACCGCAACGCCATCAACATCGGCCTGCCCATTCTGGAATGCCCCGCCGCCAGCGAGGCCATCAACGAGGGCGATGTGGTTGCCATCAACTTTGACACCGGCGTGATCACTGATGAAACCACCGGCCAGACCTTCCAGGCTGCGCCGTTCCCGCCGTTTATCCAGAAGATCATCAAGGCCGGCGGCCTGATGAAGAGCATCCAGGAGGGAAAGTAAGATGCAGAAAAACATTGCCCTGATTTATGGCGACTGCTCCAGCCCGGAGATCGTGACCCAGGCAGTGCGCGTGCTGGACAAAGTTGCTGAAAAGTTTGGCCACACCTTTACCTACACCCGCGCTTACATGGGCGGCGAAGCCATTGACAAGTTTGGCGATCCCCTGCCCCAGAGCGAGCTGGACAAGTGCCTGGCTTCGGATTCCGTTCTGCTTGGCGCCGTTGGCGGCCCCAAGTGGGAGGGCATGGCCGGTGACAAGCGCCCGGAAAAAGGCCTGCTGCGCCTGCGCGCCGGGATGGGCCTGTACGCCAACAACCGCCCGGCCAGGATCTGGCCCCAGCTGGCGGATGCTTCCCCGCTGAAGAAAGAGATCGTGGACAAAGGCATCGACTTTATTGTGGTGCGTGAGCTGATTGGCGGCGTGTATTTTGGCGAGCACAAAACCATTGAGCAGAACGGCGAAAAAGTTGCGATTGACAGCATGCCCTACTCGGAGCACGAGATCGAGCGCATTGGCCGCATTGGCTTTGAAACTGCCATGAAGCGCCGCAAAAAGCTGACCTGTGTGGATAAAGCCAACGTGCTGGATACCAGCCGCCTGTGGCGTGCCGTGATGCATCGCCTGCAGGCCGAGTACCCCGAAGTGGAGTACAGCGAGATGTTTGTGGACAACTGCGCCATGCAGATCTGCAAGAACCCCAGCCAGTTTGACGTGATTGTGACCGAGAACATGTTTGGCGATATTCTGAGCGACGAAGCCAGCGAGATCACCGGCAGCATTGGCATGGTGCCGTCCTCTTCCCTGGGTGCCACCACCTGCGGTCTGTACGAGCCCATCCATGGTTCTGCCCCGGACATTGCCGGGCAGGATGTGGTCAACCCGATTGCCTGCATCCTTTCCGCCGCCATGATGCTGCGCTACAGCTTTGGCATGGCCGCTGAGGCCGACGCCATTGAAAGCGCCGTGAACGCCGTGCTGGATGCCGGCCTGCGCACCGCCGACATGATGGCCGACGGCTGCACCAAGGTTGGCTGCACTGCCATGGGTGACGCCATTTTGGAGCGCATCTGATTGGTTTTACGGTGGTTGTTTTATTCCTTCTTTGAAAAGAAGGAACCGAAGAAACTTTAATCATCTTGACCTCATTTTAGATCGTATAACAAAGAAAGTCCGGTACAAGTTTTTTGGCTTGTACCGGGCTTTTGGTTTTGGGGAGATATTCGTGTGAAGGCAAGCTGTAGGGCGGCCAGCCTCCCGGCTGCCGGGGGATGGGCTTGGGATTTTGGTATTCACCTTAGTCTCCCCCATTCTGTAGGGGACGGCGTCCTCGACGTCCCGGACGGATATATATATTTATCGGGTAATCGCAGGCAATTATGCCGCATATCGGGATTTGCTATAAAATTTCTTTACGCCATATATGGTTAGGCCACGGAACGGTCACTGCGCCCGCAGGCGCGTTTCGGAGGCCAACCGGGGCAACGCCCCGGCTCTTAGACCGGAGATAGACTGTTCCCTACCGAATACTTTACAGCGGGGAATCATTATTTAACGCATATCCCACCCGTAGGGGCACACGTTGTGTGCCCACGGCCGTGCGGGGAATGATGTGGTAATATATCCAGTAAAGCCCGTCATTTGGGACGATGCAAGCATCGTCCCCTACAAACCATTTTTCGGTTTGCGGCAAAAATTTCACGTTTCTTTGCGGGCGAATCATATTCGCCCCCCTACAGCGTTTTTTTTGACTTTCACCACACAAAAACGCGCACAGCGTCTGGTTTATCCCGCGCTGTGTGCGTTTTGCTAACTCCTAACTCTTCTTCGCCTTCATCGTTTCCTTCATATGCCGGACTGCCAGCACGGGGTGGACGAACAGCATGCGGGGGCCGCTCCAGCGCATAACGGTGCGGATCTGCTCACGCATTTCGGGCTTGTATCATCCTTTAATTATATCGTTCTGTTCTGGGGTGGATTGCTTCAGCGCTGTGTCACGCGCGTTTTGTCCGGCACAGCGCGGGCATAGCACAGCGGGGCCAGGGTATCCCCCAGCAGGGCATGTTCCTGCACGGCAAAGCCGCCCGCCTGCAAAAATGCCAGGTATTGCGGCACCATCCAGCTGTTATAGATTTGCAGCCCCGCGCACCGCATGGCAAGCATGCGCAGCCGGGTGCGGGGTACCTCGCCATGCACAAAGGTTGGGGCAAACAGCTGGCCGCCGGGCTTGAGCACCCGGTAAATTTCTGCCAGAGCCTTTTCCGGCCGGGGCATAATGTGCAGGGCGTTGGCGATCAGCACCGCATCAAAGGTTTCGTCCGCATAGGGCAGGCTGGTGGCATCCTGCACCGAAAAGTGCAGCCCCGCCCCGCGGGGTTTCAGCTTTGCCTGGGCGATCATTTTGGGCGAAAAATCCGTAGCCTCCCAGTCCCGCACCAGGCGGGAAAGCCGGAAGCTGAGCTGGCCGGACCCGCAGGCCAGTTCCAGCACGTTCATTTCCGGCGTCAGGTGCGGCTGCATATGCTGCGCAATGGCAGCATACAGCGGCTCGCTGCTTTGCATCAGCGGGCCATAGCAGCTGGCCCACCGCTGCCAGAATTGCTTGTTATCAGTTTGTTTTGACATTGAGCTTTTTTGCACTTCCTTGGTTAACAAATGTTAGATTCGACTAACATTTGATTCATAAAAACGGCGGTGCGTTGCCGAACCGTCGCAATTTTTTTCTGGGGAACGCCTTGTTTGTTTTGATCAGACGTCATTAGTTTATCATGACTAACCCAAAAAGTCAAATGCTCTGCCGGGGTCCCGGTGCTGCGGCACCGTTATTGCTCCGGCAGAGCGTTCCGATTGTTCAAACCAGGCCGCTGTTCCCTGCCAGCCACACCCCAGCGGCCAGCTGTGCGGCCAGAATCAGCGGCATACCCACCACAAAATACCAGTGCTTGGTTTTGTGGTGGAACAGATACATGCCCGCCCATGCCCCGGCGCTGCCGCCCAGCAGGGCTGCGCCAAACAGTGCGGCTTCCGGCACGCGCCACTGGTGCCGCTTGGCTCGGCGTTTGTCCTCTGCCATCATCAGCAGCGCCGCCGCGTTGATAATAACCAGGTACCCCGCCAACATTGTAATGGCCATGGTCTTTCCCCTCTCTTTCTCATGGTTCAAGCCTTGAGCGGCTCTTACCGGTGTGCCCGCTCCCAGGTTTGCATGGCATCTAGCTGAGCCGGGGTGTGGAACCAATGCTCGCCCGGTTCGTATACCGTCAGTTCCGCATGGTGTTTTTGGGCGAACGTTGTCACCGTGTCCCGGCTTGTCATGGTGTCCTGCCCGGCGTACAGGATTGCTGTGGGGATCTGCCAGCCATCCAGCGGGTGTTGGCGCACCCAACACAGGTACCGCCACGAAAGGGTCTGCCCAAATTCTGTGGTGATCTCACCTTTTTCGCAAAGCTGCTCCGGCGTTACTTTTGCCCACTGCATCATATCACAGATCAGCCGCTCCATATCCACAATCGGCGAAACAAACAGCGCTTTTTCAATCGTTGCCCCGGCAAAAGCCAGCATGGAAAAATAGGCCCCGATGCTGTTGGCCCGCAGCCGAATCCCCTGCCAGTGCTGCTGCAGATAGGCCAGCACCGTTTGCAGCTCCGGCACCACCTGCCAGGGAGTAAAGTCAGTTTCCCCCGTGCGGTCTCCATGTTCCGGCAGGTCAATGCCCAGCACCTGCCAGCCGGTTGGGGCGGCAAGCGCCGCAAATGCTGCGGCTTCCGTTTTATTACCGCCCTGGCCATGCACGAACAACCAGATGTTGGGGGCCGGTTTGCCGTACAGTACAGCCGGAATTGTGCCAATTTTTAATTCTTGAGTGCACATTTGTGGTTTTCCTCTTTATGTGTTGGACAACACTGTAAAAAACGTTTGAAAAAAGGGGCTGATGAGCTCGTCGTTTTTTAGCGATACAACAAAAAAAGCTGTGACACATTTATGCCACAGCTTTTTGGTGGGAGCTGGTGGATTCGAACCACCGAAGCATTAAGCAGCAGATTTACAGTCTGTCCCCATTGGCCACTCGGGAAAGCTCCCATATTCATTTGTGCCTCTGCCTTAACAGCGCTTGATTATTATAGCAGGATAAGATGGAAAAAGCAAGCCCTATTTCAAAAATATTTTTGTAAACGGCGGAACGGGAAACGGACGGCTGCGGTGGCAAGTGCCTTGCAGTCCGAGAAAAACAATGCCACACCGAAAGAAACAGCCTGAGATACAGGGAGATCACCGCCCAGAGTATTCAGCGCATGCAAATTCTGCACCGTGGTATTTTTATGCCTGCTTTTGACCGCATATTGCAGCTGGCCCGCATGGAAGAGATGGACTGCGAGTTTGTGGAAGTGCCCGCCCACGAAGGTGCCCGCCCTACCCATGCGGTGTGGCAGGGCAGGGTTTACCACCGCGGCGGCGCTGTGGTGCAGGACGGTGAGCGGTACGAGGATTTTGAAGCCGCTACCGGTTACGGCACCGGGCCGGGCCTGTGCGGCTGGAACTGCCGCCACAACTTTTACCCGTTCTACCCCGGTATCTCCGTGCGCAACTACACGGATGAACGCCTGGCTGAGCTGGATGCCCGCAATATTCCCTATGGCGGCGGGCTGTACACCCGGTACGAGATCACCCAGATGCAGCGGGCGCTGGAACGCAGGGTGCGCAAGTATAAGCGCCGTTACCTGGCCGAGACCGCCGCCGGGGTGGATGCCAGCCAAAGCGCCGCCAAGCTGAAAGCCGCCCGGCAGCAGCTGAGTGCTTTCCTGGCAGAAACCGGGGAGAGGCTGGACGGCGCAAGGGCCGGTGTACCTGGCTTTGGGCGAAGGGAAGCGAGGCAGGCGGATGCGGCGGCAAGTGCCTTGCAATCCGCCCAAAACAATGCTATACTGAAAGAAATCAGCCTGGGATATAAAGAGATCACTGCCCAAAGCATTCAGCATATTCAGCCGTTTGCCTGTGAGACGCTAGACGCCGCGGGCAGCCGTGCCCTTGCCAACGCCCACAAGCGGCTGCTGTTGGAAGCCCGGAAAGTTCCGCTTGGAACAGAAAAGGCCCGCTGCTATGGGCTGGATATGCAGCCGCTGGGCGGTTACAAGGAAAGTTCTGAACCGGGAACGCCTGTAAAGATCAAGGTTCCAAATGTTGACTGCATTGTAATGCACTCGCACCCAAGCGGGCTGACATTTTCACCTGATGATTTGGACGCATTCTCTAAAAACAAAACCATCCGCATTCTGACCGCCGTTGGCAATGATGGTTCCCTTTACGCGATTGAAAGAACTAACAATACCGATGAAACAACTTTGGAAAACCTGACTTCCCTGTTGATGTTTGACATGAACAAAGCGACAACCAAAGCCGCCGTTTATGATACATTGAATACTTATTTCAAAGAGGTTCAGAATTATGGCATTCACTATTACGCCAGAGAAAATTGAAGAAATGAAAAAGTTCCTTCAAGAGAACCCTATTGACCCAAAGTATACCGTGCCGGACGGTTGGGTTGCGCTTGATGGAGACATTCCTCCTGCCCAACTGGCTGCCCGTGGATGCTACAACATTCTGAAACGATTGGGCGAACTTCCCGAATAGCCCTTAACGATTCAACCACGATGCACACGCACCGTGGTTTTTTCATGCCCATTTTTAGGAGGATACAATGAAGAATCTGCTTGTCCTGATGCTTGCCATTTTGACCGTGTTGACCAGCCCGGAACGGTTCAAGGTGAATTACATCTGCCCGCACCAGTACCGGCTGTGCTTTTACACGGACGTTTTGCCCAGCATTGAAATTGTGCCGTAAAGACCGCACCAACATTTGTTGAAACCACGATGCACACGCACCGTGGTTTTTTATGCCTGCCCTGTATAAGGGGCAGGCGGGCTGTTCGCAGGGCATTCAAACACCGGGCAAACCACTGGTATCATGAGAGTGATTCCGCCGAGGATGACGAACGCACGGCATCCGCGTTCCGCATCGGCCATCGGGCTGGTACTGCGGTACTGCCGCCCTGTTCGACTCCTTAGCAGCTCACGGAGCACCAAAACAAAAACACCCGCCGGGGTACGGCGGGTGCTTTTATTTTGGTGGACCATTTCCCACCCCAATCGAACACATTTTTACTCCTACATTCGTCAAAAAGTTCATCTGCATTCCCGTTTTCTATGCTGGTGATCGGGATATCAGCCGGGGTCTTTTGGCCGAGGGGATTGAACCAAATCAGGAAGTGATCATCGTACAGATCTACCCGCACCAGGAACGTTTCAAACAGGCTTGCCAGGTACTTGCTGTCATTGATGTCACCATCCCGGTAGATGTGCAGCAGTGAAACAAAATTATCCCGTGTAATGGGTACCAGTTCGGCGCGGGCGTTTTCAATCTGGGCGTTCAACCGCCCCTGTTCCTGTTCCAGCTCCACCATGCGGGTCTTGGTGGTTTCGGTGATGACCCCCATCTCAATGGCTTTGAGCAGGTTGGCTGCGGAGGTTTTGACCGCGGCCAGCTGGCCTTGCAGGTCCTGCAGGTGCAGGTCTTTTTCCTGGCGGGCATTGTAGGCCATGGTTGCATCGGCCATGTGCTGGATCATCTCGTCCGTCAGCATATACTGCTTGATGGCCTGTGCCACACTCTTCTCGATCTGCTCGCGGATCACGTTCTTTTTATCACAGGCGCGTTCCCGGCGGCGCTTTTGGCAGGTGTAATAGTAGTGCATTTCGCCGGAGCGGCTGGTGCCGGAAACGCCCGTCATGGGCCTGCCGCATTTGCCGCAGAACAGCTTGCCTGTCAACAGGTAATCCTCTGCCCCGGTATGATGCCGAGCGGATTGTGGGGTCTTTTTCACTTTCAGCACCTCCTGCACACGATAAAACAGGCCGTCCGAAACAATACGCGGAACGCCGCCTTCCACCCGGACGTCATCGTAAATATAAATGCCGCGGTAGCGCTCATTGCGGCAGATCGTATAAAAGCTGCTTTTGGTCCACGGGCCCCCGCGCTTGGTTTTGATGCCGCGCCGGTTCAGATCCGCCGCAATATCCACAAAAGGCTCCCGGCAGGCCACCCGCGTGTAAATTTCCTGAACCACGGCAGCCTGCGCCTTATCCAGCACAATGCGGCCGTTCTCCCCTGCCTTGTACCCCAATGGCAGCGCGCCGTTGCTCAGGCACTTGCTGGCATTATCCATCATGCCGCGGGTGATGTCCTCTGCCATATTCTCGCTGTAGAACTGGTTGACGTTCATCATATTGCGCAACGCAAAGCGGCCGGCAGCGGTATCGTCAAAATCTTCCTCCGCGTAAAAGGTCCTTACGCCCCAGTCTTTCAGGCGGGCTTCATTGGTCATGGCCTGCAGCATATTGCGGCCCATACGGTTGGACTTCCACGCCAGCACGCAGTCAAAATAACCTTTTTCCGCATCCCGCAGCAGGCGCTGAAAGCTGGGGCGGCGGTCGGATTTGCCGCTGATGGCTTTATCCTCGTAAGTTTCCACCACATCCAGCCCCAGCCGCACGGCCAGTTCCCGGCAGGCTTTGACCTGCTGTTCAATGGATGCTTCCCGCTGGTTATGGGACGAATACCGGGCGTAAATCGCCGCCCGGCCATGGCGGGTATTTGGTTGCTTCTTTTTCATGGTATCACCTTTTGGGTTTGCAATCCTGCCCGCAAGGTGGTACAATACGATTGTCGGGTCGATTGTATCCACTTTTGTGGGCAAGCTGATCTATGGAAACGCTCTCGGTGTTGGCGCACCGGGGGCGTTTTTTTATTTTGTTCTGGTCAAAATGTAGCCTGCGGAGCTTTACTATTTTAGTAGCATCTCTTACAAGGTGTATACCCAGCGGCTTCTGCCTGCTCTACCGTTACGGCGGTGGCATCGTCCATTCCGCTGCAATCGGGGGTACGGTGGTACTTTTTTCCGTTGCCGCTGCTTGCAATATAAACCATACCTGGCTGATAATCTGATGTGCCGGTTGCTGTGGTGCCGTTACTTGTCTGGCTAGTGTTACCTGTTTCTGGCACCGCTGTAGGGTCAGGTGTGGGGGCTTCCGTGGGTGCAGAGGTCGGGGCTTCTGTTGGGGTTACTGTGGGGGCCGGGGTTGCGGTAGCCACTTCTGTCGGCTGCGGCGTTTCTTCTGCTATTGTGGCGGTTGGAAGCGGTTGTTCTGCCTTCTGCTGGCTGCCTCCGCTGAACGTTCCGATACAAAACATTACGATCCAAAACGCCGTAATAATTGCCGCACGAATCTTTTTACTTGCCTGGAATTTATCGGTTTTCCATATCCAGTAGCTCAGAGCAAATGGCCAAAACATCAAGGCAAGCAAAATCATCAGGCAGCCGCCTTTATTCTTTTTACCGCCACCATTTCCTGATGAATGGGTTCCGCCGCTTTTTGTCCTCGAAGAGGACTTTCCCGTTGATTCTGTAACTGAATACGAAATGCCCGTTCCCGGCAGCCCCACCGTTGCTGTTTTGCGCCCAGTTGAGCTTACTGTGTAGTGCGCGCCCTTGCCGCCCAGCGAAATGCTGGCACTTTTTCGATTCAGATTCAGGCGGACACCCGGTGCAATTTTTACACTCTTACGAAAGCGAAATCCCATCAAGAACACATCCTTATCGATTAAAGTCTATCCCCCTGCACTATGTCCAGTAGTGCAGGGCCTTTTTACAACCCCCGGCACAGCCCCACGGCTTTCCCTTCGATATGAACATCATTCATTGCTTCTCCTATACGAACAATAGAAGCAAATGCCGGATTTTCTGCACGCAATTCAACATGATCTTCAAAAAGAAACACACGTTTCAACGTGGCTTCATCTCCGATGCGTACAGCCGCAATCTCCCCATTTTCAACGCGCGGCTGACAATGGATTGCCACCAAATCCCCATCATGGATTTTGGGCTCCATACTGGCTCCTTCACACATTAAGGTAAAATCTGCATGCCATTCTGTCGGGATAGAAACCAAGCGTTCCACATTTTCTTCAGCGGTAATGGGCTGGCCGCAAGCAATGCGGCCAACAAGCGGTACATTCGACATTTTCGGCAACGGTTGGAACCCTGCCGGAATCGTCCTTTGCCCTACAGATTCAACTTTTCCTACAAGGTAATCAATGCTTGTGCCAAAAAAGTTTGCAATCTGTATCAAGATTTCAGAACTCGGTTCACGAGTTCCTTTTTCATAGTTTACATAGGTTGTATATGGCATTCCCAAAGCTTTGGCGACGTCTTTCATATTCAGTCCCTTTTCTTCGCGCAGCTGCTTCATTCGGTTCACCATAGGCACCTCCTTTATCTCTATTCTTATTTCTATAATACACATTTTGAGTAACAAGTCAATTCAAATTACCCGATTTGAGCAACTTGCACAAAAACCACTTACGCATTTCGGGCATTATTTTGCTTTACAAATACTCATTTTGGGTATATTATAATGTCATGGTACTCAAAACGAGTATCGCAAAACGAAAGGAGGACACCAAATGCCCTATCCAAACATCAACGCCGAACGGAGTCGCCTTGGGCTTTCCATGGAAGCCCTTGCGCAACAGCTGGGAGTAACCAGAAAGACGGTTTACAACTGGATGTCCCACGGACACATCCCTCAAAGCAAACTTATCCAGATGGCTAATCTGTTCGATTGTTCGATTGACTATCTGCTTGAGAACAACCAGCGCCGCTGAGCTCTTCTGTTCCATTCTTCCGTTCCCGCCCTGTCTCATGCACAGGGGCATCACCTATTTATCAGTGCTCAGTCTTTTGCAGGGTATAAGTCGTTGTTTTGGGATTACCAGTCCAGTAGGACCAGTAGATCAGTTCATATCCGTCAGTCAAGAGTCGCTTTACTTCGCCAACGGATTTTACAGTGACTTTTTTCACAGCAGCACCTCCTTTCCGCCACGAAAGAAGGCGCGCCCCTGTGCATGAGATAGGGCGGGAGCAAAATCAAAACACTGTCATGGAGTTTTTAATTCTCGCTATCAAGATACTCATTACTGAGCAGAAAGTCAATTTTCTTGACAACATCTGTCATATCTGCGAAAAAATCGAACGCTGGCTTATGCAGCATCGCTAAAAAGGAGGTATCCTATTGACCCCTTCCTCTCTCCCCGCCACTATCAAAATCACCACCACCGCGGAGCCGGACCCCTATGCTACCGAGCGGCTGGCGGCGGCAACGCTGGATTTTTACCACCGCTTTATGCAGCGTCCCGATGCCAAGGAGCTACTGGAACGCAAAAAGGCCGAGCTACGCGCCCGCGGCGTGCGGCTAAACTGAAAGGAGTACATCATGCCCCAAACAAAAACAGCCGCCCCGGCGCTGCAACACCGGAACGGCCAGACGAAAAAATTCATCACCTGTATTTTACCCTACATCAGCCCCATTTGCAAGGCTTTCGCCAATTTCACGCTAACGGCCTGCGGGTTGGGCGTGTTGTGTGCCGTAACTGCCCTGGCCCAGGGCGGAGGAGCGTCTGCCCTGGCCGGGCTGGCCTGCTGCCTGCTGGGCGGGTGGGCTGCGCTTAAAGTACATTACCTGGAGTAACTGATGGAAAAGTTTTTATTTTATTGCCTTTGCGGCGCGGCGTGGTACCTTTGCCTGTGGACGATCCACCACGCGCTGCTGGCGCTGGTGGTTGGGGCTTGAACACCCCCACCCCGGCAGAAAGGACCCCTGAATGGAAAATGCCAAACCAAATATTTCCCCGCGGCGCGGCATGACGCCGTTAGAACGCGCCTGGGCCGCTGCCCTGTGTGCAAGCGGGGATGCTGTTGCCAACATGGGCACGGATGCCCTGCGATTGATGGCGACCAAAAAACTGCAGGACGTAACCAGCGCCGGCATTATGGAGAGCACTCACAAGCTGGCGCGCGCCTGCCGGATCATTGACGTCTCGACCGCCAGCACCCCGGCGGCCCAGAAAGCCGCCGACGCCTATGCGCTGGAAGCTGCCCTGTACGCCGTGGCGTATGAATCCGCGCGCCTTGTGCGGTCTGACATGTGGCCGCTTGTGGCCATGCGGCTGGACGCGGCGCAGGAAGTGGGCACAAGAACGTCTGACCTGCACATCCGCCAGCCGTTGGGCAAGCTGATTATGCGCCGCCACCCGCTGGCCGTGCGCGGATCGACCGCCCAGAACCTGGTGGAAGAGCTGCTGTACGCCGCGGCAAAGCGCGGCCGGCGGCGGCAGGACTGGGCCAACACACTGGAAGCCGCCGTGGCCTGCGGCTGCATGATGGACGCGGTATTAAGCTACCCGCCCCAATGGGAGGACACCAACCAATGGAAACAAGAGAACTGACCGACATGACTGCCGTGCTGCGGTCTATCAATGACGGAAATCCCAGCAATGCCGAACGCTGGGTAACCCTGACACAGCGCGTTGTCCGCGCCGAAACCCGCGCCAATGCGGCAGAGCGCGCCGCCGCCCGCAAGGATTGGGAAAAGCAGAACGCCGAATACGACAGCTGGCAGTCCAACTACCGCGCCGAGGTTGCCCAGCAGGAAGCCGCCAAAGCGCAGGACAAAGCCGCCCGCTGGGAAGTGCTTGCCCTGACCATGGCCGCGGCGCTGGTGCTGACTTTGAGCATTGCGGCGCACCAGGCGAATGAGGCCGCCCGCTGGCGGTACGAAGCCCAGGGAATGGGGCAAACGGAGATTGTTACTCCGCAGAATCAGAACACGGCGGTGCAGCCATGACGGTGCTGGAATGGCTGCAGGAACTGGAAGAGGAAGAGCGGATCGTCAAGGTTGGCTGCGTGGACAACACCCTGCGGGGCCTGCGCCGCTGCACCGCCAGGATGGCCGCCGCCAGCTACCTGCACTGGGCCTGCCCGGAATACCTTGCGCCGCAGCTGGGGCTTGCATTTGAGTGCAAAAGCCCGGCGGTCAACAACGAAAAATTCTGCGAGCGCTGCGCGGCGGCGTTTTTGTCCGCGCAGATGCCGAACACGGGGAGGGTGAAAAAGCCATGGAAGCACCAATGACGCCGCGGGAGGCTGTGGCCTGGCTGGTGGAAAACACTGCTGCCACCCGCAAAACCTACTGCATTATACTGCGCAGCACCAACGGCGTACACAACCCCGGCACGCGTGGCATGCTGATCTGCCAAGCGGCAGAGCTGGCAGGCCGCCTGCACGCTTACCGGGAAAGCCTGCACCACATGATGCAGGCCGGGATGATACCAGCCGATCTGCTGGACGATGTGAAGGAAGTGCTGAAATAATGATCTGCTATCTTATTACTGCCGGGGTTGTGGCCCTGGGGCTGCTGGCTACCTGGACCAGTGGCCGGGATGTGGGCTACCGCAATGCCATGCGGGATGCAGAACGGCTGCACGATGATGATGCTGTATTCCGCCCTGGCAAAGGTGGCCGCCAATGACGGCGGAGGAACGCGCGGCCCTGATTGACCGGCTGGCCCCGCTGATCATTGAGGAACGCCGCAAGGCCGCAGAGCAGAACCCCAAGCGCCCGCCCTGGTACATGATGAACATTGCCCACCCCGTGATGGGCTGGCTGTACAACCAGTACCTGGCCAAGCTGGGCGAGGTAAGTCCGCCCGGCGATGCCTGCCGCACCCGGTTTGAGCTATCCATATTGCACCCGGCTGTGCTGAAAAAGCTGGCCGAGCACTACAAGATCCAATAACCCCGCCCCGGCGGGGCAGATATGCCGCCAAAGCTGCACGAGGCCGCGGCGGCCCCTGAATCCTCCCACAGTTGCTGCGTGGGCAAGTACGGCAACACCACTGTGCAGGTAATGCACAACGCCCGGCACCGGCCACTACTCACGGCTTGTGCCCGGCGGCCGCCTGTTAGCTTTTCAGCCCGGCTTTTTCCATCGGGTGCCAGGCCCCTGCGTGCAGATTGCCAAGCGCCGCGGGTGCGCCTGGGCAGGCGGGTTTTTATGGTGCGTGTGCAGCACCGGCATGGCCCAAGCAACCCATGCCGCCCGGATCAACACCGGGACGCACTGCCAAAGAATGGGAGGTTGAATGATACCAATGACAATTTTTGATTCCAACTGCCTTTATGTCATTAAGTGCCTGGCCCTTGTGTTTGTTGCGGCCCCCTGCGTGCTCTTTGCCGGCGGAATGCTGATTTGCCTGCTGATGTGGTGCGGGCTGCACATCACCCGCGCCATGCACCTGCGGCGGCTGGGCCTGCCGCGTTGCGGGCGCTGCCGCTACTGGGCCACCGTGCAGTGCCCGCTGTATGGCCGCAACACGCCGGATGATTTCTGCAGCCGTGGCGAAAGGCGGGGTGGCTGATGGAACGAAGCTGTAAAAACTGCCAACAGCGCCGCGTGGGCTGCCATGCCAACTGCGAGCGCTACAAGGCCGACTGCGCCCAGGATGCCAAGCGCCGGGCCTATGAGAAACAGTTTGCGTATATGGACAGCATGCCGCAAACCGCCACCGCCTTAAAAAAGACCCTCGCACCCCGGCGGGTTGGCGGCCAACAGTAAAACAAAGCCGCAGCCCTTAAACCAGGGCGGCGGCTTTCGCAAAACCGGGCACAGCTTACCTATTATATAGAGCATGTGGCTGCGCAGCCGCAGCGAGCTGCCGCCAAACGGTCCGAGGGGGGCCGTTTGGGCGGCTTGTATAGGGGTTATTTCAAGGTCCATTCTCCCACAAAGAAAGAAAAGAAGTGAACAGCATGAAAACTACCAGAAAGCAATACATCCGAGAGCAGAAAACAATCTGCGGTGATAGCTATGCCGAGGTAGATTTTTGCTGGATCACTGAGCGGGAACACCGGGCAGGCCCCCGCGGAAAAAAGCAATTTGCCAGCAGCCTTGCCCAGCAAAAGCGCAACCGGGAACGATCGGCGCGGCTGCTGGTACAACTGCTGAACACAAATTTTGACCAGCGGGGTTTTGCTCTTACCCTGACCTACGAAGACATGTGGCTGCCGGATGACGATGAAGCTGCCTGGAAGGACGTGTACAACTACCTGAAACGGGTGCGCCGATGGCTGACCCGGCAGAACTGGCAGGATGCAACACCCATCAAGTGGGTGTGCGTGACGGAGAACCAGGAAGCTGACCCCGCCAACAGCCTGAAAGAAGTGCGATACCACCACCACATGGTGCTGCAGGTGGACGGCCTGACCGCGGAACGCCGCGCCGCTCTGCGTGATGCGCTGGAAGATCTGTGGTGCACCGGCCGCAGCCGGGAACCGTTGGGCACCGTGAACGCTGACCGCCTGCAGCCGGAACACGATAGCCTGGAAGGGCTGGCAAAGTACATGCTGAAATACCCCCGCCGCCGCAAAAGCTGGCATGCAAGCCGCGGCCTAAAGCGGCCCACCTATCCCCGCCCCAATGATACCCACTGGACCCCGCGCAAGCTGGCCGATGCCTGCACCATGCGCGTGGACGATGCCGATTATTGGGAGCGGCGCTACCCCGGTTACAGATTTTTGGGGGCTGTGCCCAGCTATAACGAGGAGCGGGCCGAATGGCGGCTATACATCAAGCTGCGCCGGAAACGCAGGTAATACAACGTTATCCCCCGCCCCGGCGGGATAAAATAAAACAATAGGGAGTAAACGCAAATGGAAAACAAACAAAAAGCGCTGGAAATGGCTGCGGCCATGCAGCAAAAAGAGAAAAGCGGCAGCCTGCTGTGGTGCGTGGCCGAGGATTTGAAGGCCACGATCCAGAGCATGAACGAAGAGGAGGCCAAAGTGATTGTGGCAGATCTTGAAGCCGGCACGCATGATCTGAAAACCTGCGAGAAAGCGATCCACGACTATGCCAACAAGCACAAAAGCGGCGGTTCTGCCTGCTGCCCCGGCCCGGCCGTGCCGGGTATCCTGCGCGTGCATTTTGGCCTGCCGGAGAGCGGGCAAGCCGCTGCTGGCGACCAGAGTACCGCACCCGCCCAGGCAGAACGCCCCAAGCGCCAGCGCCTGAACATCATGGACTTCATGTAAGAGGGCAGCGCCATGAGAACACTGGAAGAATATGTGGCCATGATACCAACCGCACCGCCGGACGACATTGAACGCTATCTGGATGCCCTGGGTAGAAAGCCGTTTGCTGTAACAAGTTACCGGTGCATATCACGGGATGATGCCGAATCCCGCCTGGATTGCGAAGATTTCCGGGCTGATCTGCGCCCCAGTGCCGCCATACGCCCTGCCGCCCTGTGGTGCAGCGAGTGCGAAAGCTGGTATCTGGCGGAATACGTCCCGGCCTATGGCGCGCCCTGCAGCCCAAACCTGACATACCAGAACACCAGCGGCGTGCAGGTCGTGAACGTTGAGCAAGACACCATTGACAAAAAGCGAAACGGCGAAACCATGGTATGCCCCCTGTGCGGTGCTCAAACGCAGCTGCGCAACGTGCAGGAGCTGCGGTACGGGCGGGCAGCCCAAGACTTTATCGCGGTGCCCACCGTTGCGGAAAACTGCCTAGTATTAACGCAGTGGTGCATTGAGCGCCACATGTACGAAGGTTACCGCCACACCGAGCGGAACGCTATTAACGCCTTTGTGGTTGATGGCCGGCGGATCATCAAGCTGGCGCACTACCAGTACAACGCTATGGCTGGCAGTTGGCGGAACCTGGGCACGTGGGTACAGCGCGCAAAACTGGTAGATGATATTGGCTGCCCGAAAATGTACGCCGCAAACCTGCCAGATTTGGGCGGCACCGGCGCAGAGAATGCCAAGCTGTGGGAGTACATGGAGCAATCAAACGCAGCAAAAACGTTTTACCCGGTGGCATACCTGCGGCTGTATTTTAAGCACCCCAATGTTGAGAACCTGGTAACCGCAGGGCTGGGAAACCTGGTGGGCGATGGAATCAACGGTGAAATGACACATCGCTACTATACCGGACTTGCCCCGCAAACAGCGGCTCCAAAGCTGGAGTGGGTGGGCTGGAAAGAAAAACGCCCTGCCCAAATGCTAGGTATGACAAAGCAAGAATTGCGAACTTGGAGAGAGTACGGTCTGGGAGTTGACTGTCTGAGAACGTGGAAAGAGCTGGATACGCTGCCATGCGGCGTAAGCTTCCGCGACCTTTGCGCCGCGATGAAAGCCATCGGAGCATACGACACGCGCCGGATTTTGCGCGAAAAACTGCCGATGATGCGGACCATAAATTACATAGAGCGCCAAGAGCAGGATCTTACGCAGCTTGAGGATTATTGGCGCATGGCTGCCGTGGCCGGCTGTGACCTGAACCAGGATGCAGTGCGCTGGCCCAAAGACCTGCGCACCGCCCATGACCGAATGAGCGAAACAATACAGTACGAGCGGGTAAGTGGCAAATGCCAGCAAGCGTTCGCCGCCATGACGGCCCGCTGCGCCGGGTTGACATGGGAACATGATGGGATTTGCATTCGCCCGGCGGAAACGCCGCTTGAGCTGATCCGGGAGGGCAGCACCCTGCACCATTGCGTTGGCAGATACTCAGATGCCCATGCACGGGGCAGAATTATCCTGTTTGTGAGGCATACCCGACGGCCAGAACGCAGCTGGTACACCCTGAACATTGACGTAACCAGCAAGAGAGAAATCCAGCTGCATGGATACGGAAACGAATTTGCCCACGGCAAAAAGCTAAAAATACCCCGGCGGGTCCGGGAATTTGTGGATCTGTGGGAGCGCGAAGTGCTGGCTAAGTGGCAGCTGCCGCCAGAGCAGAAAGCCAAGAAAAAGAAAAACAAGGCCACCCAGGCAGTGGCATGATAGGAAGGTGAAAGCATGGACGAAATAGTGGTCCGCCTGAAATCAGGAGAAGAAATTATATACCCGCACCCCGCGACGGCAGAATGGAAGGCCATTCCCAATGCTGTAATAGTCATAACAAACGGCAGCCAGGCGGTTGATATATACAATGCCAACGAGGTTGTTTTTGTGATACATCGCGAAAAAGAGGCACCAAAAGTTGAGGAGGAACCGAAAAAATGAAATACGATAGCGAACAGATGACGTTTGTGGGTGCCGCCGCTACGGCGGAAGAATCTGCCGCTCTGCGCCTGCATTATGAGATCATGGCCGCAGCGCAGGCAGCGGCGGCCAGCCTGCTGGATCTGGCCCGCAAAATCAAACTAATGCGGGATACCGGTGGATACAAGGCCCTGGGCTTTGACACGCTGGAAGCCTACACACTGACCACCATGGGCATGAAGCAGCGCCAGGCGTATAACTACATTGCCATTGCCGAAAAACTGCCCGCGCAGCTGATAGAGCAGAACGCGGCCGCGGGCGTTACTAAGCTGGCCTTGCTGGCGCAATTGAGTGGGCAGGAGCAGCAACAGATTACAGCGGAAACCAACCTGACGGAAACGACAGTGGCCGAGCTGAAAGCGCAGATCAAAGAGCTGCAGGCCAAAAATGCCGGGTACGCCGAACAGCTCAGCCTGCTGCAGAATCAGCCGCCGGTGGCTGAGGTACAGGCCGAAGAAGTGGACATGGATGCCCTGCGTGCGGAGATTCGCGCCGAAATGAAGGCTGAAATGGAAAGCCAGCGCCGGGCCGATGCCAAAATGACCGAGCTGAACCAGAAAGAGCGCGATGAAGCCATAAAGGCCGCACAGAAAGCCAGGGCTGAACTGGAAGAGGCAAAACGTGCTGCGGCGGCGGCTGAACAGGCACGCGCTAAAGAACTGGATCAGGCGCGCCACCAGGCAGAAGAAACCGCTGCCCGGCTGAACATGGTCGCGGATGAATCCGCGGTGCGCTTCGGCTTGCTGTTTGACCAGTTGCAGGACACCGCCGGAAAAATATTTGACCTAGTTGATACTTTGCAGCAGGGTGGCCTGACCGAAAAGGCGGAAAAATTCCAGACAGCGCTCCATAAGGCGCTGCTTGCCTTGGCCGATGAAGCGGAGGATGTACAGAAATGATGGAAGCATTTGAGGCGGGCGTGCGGCTGAGCATTTTCATGCTGGGCGCTGGGGTCGGCCTGGTCGGCAGCCGCGGCGAAAGGTGGGGTGACTGATGGACATCCTGCTTTCGATCATCGGCAGCGCTGTTCTGGCCGTGCTGCTGGCCACCGCCTATACCGCCGGGGTAGCCGCTGGGAAAGCTGCCGCGCATGTGGATGATGAAGAATCAAAAATTTATATGCCGCACACACATGGCGGAGATCCTGACACCTGAACGCAGAGACAGCCATATTTCGGATTAAGGGAGGTATACACACGTGGGGAAAAACAAACGCTTGCCGAATGACATCGTATTGGCTGCCCTGCAGCTGGTGCGCGGCCAGGCCAGGCGCAAGGCCGAGTATAAGCGCCAGGTGGATGAGATCATCCTGCGCAGCGGCACAAATTTTGTGGATACCACAACCAGCTGCGGCGCGCCCGTGCGTGTGTACCTGCCGCATGCCGGCGGGAATTCCAACGACATCACCGCCGACAAGGCCGAGGCGATCCAGCAGCTTGAGACACAGCGGGATGTGCAGATCATGCGGGCCATCGATGCCGCCGCGGATGAGATCGGGGCGGACATCCAGAGCGCCACGGTACGGGCCGCGCTGCAAAAGGCTATTGCACTCAACTGCAAGGCCTGCCGCACCTGGACATACGAGCGCTTGGAAGTGCCGGGAATTAGCCGGATAGAATTCTATCGCCGCCGCCGCAAATATTTGGAAAATGTTGCGCAACGCGTAGGAATTGGCTAAAAGTTGATACTGTGCAAGATTTTTTAGTGCTAGAATTGATATCATAGAATATTGAGAGGACAGCCCACCGGCTGCCCTCTTTTGTTTTGGAGTGTAACCCATGGCAGATAAAAACAACAAAACAACCAACCCCTGCGCCCGCTGTATCTGGCGCATGTGCGGCAACGAACGGGTGATCTGTTCCCTACCGCGCTGCGTAAATCCTACGCAGTGTAAACGCCCAAAATATAAACTTGGTCCCGGCGGATGTTGGACTTACCAGCGGCCACTGAAAAGGTCCCGGCGTAAGCTGCCGCAGGAAGGCACCCCTCATGACTAACCCCCGGTATGCCAACGGAGCCCTGCGCAGAAAGCACCGGGCACGGCTGAAAGCCATGGGTGCCCCGTGCGGAATCTGCGGCGGACGCCTTGGCCCGATCCATTACGACGAACCGTCCGATGCGGCGCACCCGCTCAGCTTTGTGGTGGATGAGATACGCCCCGTTGCCCGCTGGCGCGAGTTCGGGTACGCTTCCCCGCGGGCTGCGGCTGAAGATTGGGACAATCTGCAGGCTGCGCATTACTGGTGCAACGCGCAGAAAGGCTGCAAGCTTTCGCCCGCAAAAACCAATTCTGCGCAGCACACCCGCACACAAAGGCCCCCTGCAGACGGCAGCTGGTAAGGGGTGGGGAGGGACCCCCGCCCCGGCCGGCGGGCGACCCCAAGCCGTCCAGCGCCGATTTACCCCCGCAAAAAACAATTTGATTGGGGGGTGGTATCAAAACAGGAAGGAGAAGCAAAAAGTGGCAGCAGATACTTCTAATCGCGCGCGCGCGGAGATCGCGAAAAGGTCTGCCGCAGAGCGCAGAAAACTGGCTAAATTTTTGGCCAAAAACGGATTGAATGACGAAAAAATCAAGTCGCTTGACCCGGTGATTTTGAATGTTTCGTGGATGAAATCCAAGCTGGACGATGCCAGGGAAGCCATCGGTGAGGAAGGCATCACGGTGGAATATGACAACGGCGGTGGGCAGTCGGGCGTGAGAGAGAACCCGGCCTTCCGGGCTTATGAGGCATTGTGGAAAACGTACCTGTCTGGATTGGATATGCTGATTAAGCTCCTACCTGTGGAGGTGCCGCAAGAGCAAATATCCGACATTAAGCCGACAAGCGTACTCACTCTGGTGCAGAATCGGAGAAAACAGGACGCATGACCGGCGCACAGATTCCAAGATACCGCATCGAGCCGGAGCGCGTTACGACCGACGGTGCGGACGCCGCAGCGCTGATGGCCGCCTACGGCAATGCGCTGGATGAATGGCAGCAGCTGGTGCTGGACTGCTGGCTGGGTCGGGATGCATCCGGGCGGTACACCGTGACCTCTGCCGGGCTGGCCGTGCCCCGGCAGAACGGGAAAAACGTGTGCCTGGAGGGGCGAGAGTTTTTCGGAATGGTCATCAACGGTGAGAAGATCCTGCACACCGCCCATCAGGTGCGCACGGCAAAAAAGAGCTTTAACCGGCTGGCCCGGATGTTTACCGACAAGCGGCACCCAGAGGTGTTGGAACTGGTGAAAAACATCCGCTACACCAACGGCGAGGAGTGCATCGAGCTTCTGAACGGCGGGTGCATTGAGTTCTCGGCCCGATCCCGGCAGGCGGCCCGCGGCTTTGACGGCATCTCGCTGGTGGTCTATGACGAGGCACAGGAGCTGACGGACGACCAGGTGGAGGCCATCATGGCCACGCTGGCCGCATCGGCCACCGGCACCCGGCAGCTGATCTATACCGGCACGCCGCCTTATCCGGGCTGCCCCGGCGACGTATTCCGCCGCCGCCGGACAGCCTGTCTTGACGCACCGGGCGCGCACGATGCCTGGCACGAATGGTCAGTGGAGGGAGAGCAGGTTGACAAGATCGACCTAGAAGATCACGCGGTCTGGTATCAGACTAACCCGGCCATGGGCATTCGGCTCAGCGAGGAGTTTGCGGCGGAGGAGTGCCGGAGCATGAGCGCCGACGGCTTTGCCAGAGAACGCCTGGGCTGGTGGAGCCCCGTTCTGACGGAGCAGAGCGACAAGGCGCTGGATGCCCGGGCCTGGGAAGCCTGTGCCAGCGAGGCGGAAAAGCCGGACGGCAAAACCGCTTACGGCGTCAAGTTTGCCGCGGATGGTTCCGCTGTCTGCCTGTGCGGCGCGGTGATCCCGAAAGATGGCCCGGCCCGCGTCTCGCTGATCGAACAGCAGCCCACCGGCCGCGGCCTGGCCTGGCTGGTGGACTGGCTGAACGAACGCTATGACCGCGCAAGCTGTGTGGTGATTGATGGCCGCAACGGGGTGGACGTGCTGGTGGAGCGCATCCGCCCCACCTGGAAAGCCAAAAGCGCCGTGCTCCGCCCCTCTGCCAGGGACGTAATCGCATCGGTGGGGCTGTTTACCACCACCGTGAACGAGCGCGGCCTGACCTGGTACAAGCCGCAGCAGGCCCTTGCCGAAAGCGCCGTTACCAGCACCAAGCGCCCCATCAGCGGCGGGTATGGCTTTGGCGGCGACAACAGCCTGCCGCTGGAAGCCTGCGCCCTGGCACTGTGGGGCGCGAAAACCTGCAAGCGCGACCCGACACGCAAGATGAGGATTGGATAAAGGAGAACCATGACGACTACCCTGAATTTTGGTATTGTGGCCGGGCTGACCGCCGCGGAACAGCAGCAACTCAGCGACCTGGCCGAGGCGTACACCTATCACCAGAGCCACAACGCCACCAAAGACAAATATTATGAGGGTCATGTGACCCTGAGGGATGTCAACCTTGGCATTGCCCTGCCCACGGGGCTGCGCGGGCTGGAGGTCGGCTGCAGCTGGGGTCAGAAAGCGGTGGATGTGCTTGCCGCCCGCAGTATGTTTGACGGCTTTGTGGGCACCGGCGGCAGTCTGGACAGCCTTGCCCGGCTGGTGGCGGATAACCGCCTTGTGGCCGAATACGCCAAAGCCTGCCGTGATGAGCTGAAATACGGCTGCGTGTTTGCCACGCTTTCGGCTGACGATGCGATCGGCTGCCGGATCCGGTTCCACTCCCCTGCTGCGGCCGCTGCCCTGTGGAGCGGCGAGAAAGGCCGGATCGACTGCGGCCTTGCCATCATCGACACCATGAAGGACGAAAAGGACGAAGGGAAATGGACCCCGTCCATCGTCAACTTCTATACCGACACCGCCCTGATCGTACTGACCCGCGAAGGGACCGTCTGGACAGCAAAACGGCATCCCAATAAGATGGGGCGGCCGCTGATGGAGCCACTAATCTGGAACGCCACCAGCAGCAAGCCGTTTGGCCGCTCCCGGCTGAAACGGCCCATCCGCTCACTGATTGACGATTATGTCCGGGTTGTGGCCAACGCCGCCATTGCGCTGGAGTTTGACACCACGCCGCAGAAATACATCCTTGGCGTGACGGATGAGCAGTACGATACCATCGTATCGGACAAGTTCCGGCAGTATGTCGGGGCGATCATCGCGGCCACGACCAACCCCGACACCGGCGAAAAACCCGCGTTCGGCCAGCTGGCACAGGGCAGCCTTTCGCCGCACGTTGAAAAGATGCGGATGACGGCCACCCAGTTTGCCGCTGCCACCGGTCTGACCGTGACCGATGTTGGCGTGGTGAACGATGCCAACCCCACCAGCAGCGATGCCATTCTGGCCCAGAGCCAGACCCTTGTATTGCTGGCCCAGCAGCTGAACACCGGCAACGGGGATGCACTACGCACCATTGCCCGGATGGCCCAGGCCATTGCCCGCAAAGTAACGCTGGATGAGCTGACCGAGGAAGAGCGGGACGTGATGGCCCACTTCAAGAACCCGGCGATGCCCAGTGTAGCCGTGACCGCCGATGCGGCCATCAAGATTGCTTCCGCCCGGCAGGAGTTTGCCGCCACCGACACGTTTTTGGAGATGATCGGCTTTGACCAGGCCGATATCCGGCGCATCCGGGCGCAGGAACAGCGGGTGCGCGGGCAGCAGTTGCTTGTTGAGGTAGACAATGCAGATAACGGCGAAAACGTGGAATGAATACATCACCCGGCTGTCCCGCCTGAACCAGAAAGCCGGGCAGTTGATGCGGCAGTACATAGACACCCACGGCACCGGGGATACCGATGCACTGATTACTTACGCCGCCGCGCTGGTGACAAAATACGGCGAGGGCAGCGCGGAGCTGGCCTGCCAGATGTATGACGCCCTGGCCGAAGCGGCCAACGCCGGGGTGCCCGCAGCGGAGCCTGCCGAACCGGCAGATTACAGCGAGGTGGCCCGCATGGTGAACGCCACCAAGAACCAAAACCCGGCCAACCTGCCCAACGGCGTCAGCCGCCTGGTCAAGCGTGCCGGGGCCGATACCACTCTGAAAAACGCCGTCCGCGATGGGGCCGAGTGGGCCTGGGTACCCCACGGGGACACCTGCCCGTTCTGCATCACGCTGGCAAGCAACGGCTGGCAGAAAGCCAGCAGCAAGGTGCTGAAAGGCGGCCACGCAGAACACATCCACGCCAACTGTGACTGTGAGTTTGCCATCCGTTTTGACCACAATACCACTGTGGCGGGATATGACCCGGAAAAATACCTGAAACAGTACCGGGATGCGGGCGGCGACATCAACAAAATGCGCCGGGTGAACTACGCCGACAACAAGGAACGCATCAACGCACAGAAAAGGGCGGCGTATGCGGCCCGGCGGTTGCGGGAACAGGCGAACCGTGGTATACTTGATGACATAATGGGTGGTTACCTGCTCGTTACCGAGCAATCCATCGAGGCTGTGCAGCCATTCACTTGCCGCGTGCTGGATGAGGCAGGACAGCAGGCGTTGGCCCGGGCGCATCGGGAGCTTTTGCAGGCAGCCGCCGCCCACCCGGTGGGAACCGAAGTGGCTTGCTGCTATGGGTTGGATATGCAGCCCCTGAGTAAGATCATCATCAGCGGGCAGCAAGGGCGGGTGCGCATCCCGGACCAGGACGTGCCCTACATAGCGGCGCACACCCACCCTAGCGGTTTGACATTCTCGCCGTCCGATATCCGCCGGTTTGCCCTACGGGAGAATATGCGGATGCTGACGGCAGTGGGCAATGACGGGACCGTGTATGCAATCGAGAAAACGGCACAGTTTGACCGGAGCGGTCTGCTTGCCCTGTTCCGCGATTCTGAGATCCGCCTGGCCGCAGCGAAAGACCCGAAAGAACTCCAGGAAATCATGCAGCAACTTTTGAAGGAGGCAAAACAGTATGGCGCGAACTTTTACGCCGGAAGAGATCGCTGAGATGAAAGCCTTCTTGCGGGCGCACCCTCCCGACCCGGCTTACGATGAGGAGGATGAATTGTTCGACGGAAAACTTCCGCCGGAGGAATTCAAAGCCCGCTGCGTCCGGGATATTCTGAAAAACCTGGGCGAGCTGCCCACATCCAACAACTGAACACCCAAAGCACGATGCAGAACCGCACCGTGCTTTTTTCATGCCTGTTTGCCCTGCATGAGGGGTGGGCGGGCACTTTTTATACCAATTTTTGCCCGGCATGGCGTAAAACTGTACAGCCAAAGCGGATGCGACCCGCGTAAATAAAAGCGCAGGCAGAAAGGACACAACATGAAACGCGAAGACGTAAAGAAGCAGATCCCCAACATCACCGATGAGCAGCTGGACTGGCTGATGGGCGAAAACGGCAGGGATATCACCGCCGAAAAGACCAAAGCCACCAACCTGCAGATCCAGGTGAACGGCCTGACCACCCAGCTGAACACCGCCAAAGACAGCCTGAAAGCCTTTGAAGGCGTGGACGTGGCCGACCTGAAAGGCCAGATCACCAAGCTTCAGGGCCAGCTGGCCGATCAGGCCGACAGTTTTGCCTTTGATTCCGCTTTGGATGGTGCCATCCGCGATGCCCACGGGCGCGATGTAAAGGCCATCCGCGGTATGTTGGACGTGGATGCACTGAAAGTCAGCAAGGACCGCACCAGCGATATCCAGGCCGCGCTGGATGCCCTGGCCAAGGAAAAAGCCTGGGCCTTTGATGCCGCCCCCGGCGGCTACCCCAACGTCCGCGACGGAGGCGACCCGAACAAAACCCCAACCGGTTCCACGCGCGAGCAGTTCGCGGAGTGGTTCAACGAAGTCATGAAGTAAAGGAGCAAAAGTATGGCATCTATTGATATCAACCGCACGACTACTATTTCCCTGCCGGGCAGCGTGTCCAGCGAAATTTTGCAGAAAGCCCAGGAATCCAGCGCCGTCATGGCACTGGCCCGGCAGATTCCGCTGCCCGGCCTGGGCGTAACCATCCCCGTTATCACCGGCGACCCCGAAGCGGGCTGGGTCGGTGAGACCGAGAAAAAGCCAGTCAAGCGCGGCACTCTGGCCACCAAGCAGATGACGCCCTATACCCTGGCCGTCATCGTGCCGTTTTCCAACCAGTTCCGCCGCGATGTGCCCGCCCTGTATGATCAGCTGGTGCAGCATCTGCCCGGCGCTCTGGCCAAAAAGTTTGACCAGACCGTGTTCGGGGCGGTGAAAGCCCCCGGCTCCAACTTCGACACCCTGAAAGCCTGCACGGCCCAGAGCATCCTGACCAATGCCTACGGCGGTCTGGTTGCCGCCGATGCGGACATCGCCGTCCATGACGGCATTCTGAACGGCTGGGTGCTGGCCCCGCAGGGCAAGGCCATCCTGCTGAACGCGGTGGACGACAATAAGCGTCCCCTGTTCATCAACAGCGTGGCCGAAGGCGCAGTGCCCATGATTCTGGGCGCGCAGGTGCGCCAGAGCAAGGGTGCCTACACGGCCAACACGGCCAGCGATGCCGCCGTTGTCGGCTTTGCGGGCGACTGGAGCCAGGCTGTATACGGCACCGTGGAGGGCGTGCAGATCGCCATTTCCGACCAGGCCACCCTGACCGACGGTTCCACCACCATCAACCTGTTTGAACAGAACATGTTCGCCGTGCGCGCCGAGATCGAAGTCGGCTTCCGCTGCGACACCACGGTGTTCAACAAGCTGACCGGCGCAGCCAAAACGGGGTCCTGATCATGATTGAATTCAAGAACCGCCTGACCGGCACCCTGATGGCCGTTGCCCCGGAACGGGAAGCTGAATATCTGGCGGCAGGGCATACCCGCGTAGATGCCCCGGCGGCCGTCCCCGCCAGGCAGACCGCCGAAGAGCCCGCTGAAGAGCCCGCCGCCAAGCAGACCGCCGAAGAGCCCGCCGAAGAGCCCACCGAAGAGCCCACCGCCCCCGCCGCCAAGCAGACCGCCGCCCCGGCCCCGAAGAAGAAAGCCGCCGCCAGGAAATGAGGTGATGGCAATGGTCTATGCAACCGTGGAAGAGGTCGAAGCCGGTTTCCGCACGCTGAGCGATGACGAAAAGACGCTCTGCAGCGCCCTGCTGGCCGAAGCCGGCATTGTCATCGACGCATACAGCCAGGACGCCCCGTTTGAGCGCAAACAGCTGGTATCCTGCCGCATGGTGCGCCGCCAACTGGACGCGGGCCCCGGCGGGCAGGGCGCCGCCATGTACCCGATGGGCGCCACCCAGGCGTCCGCATCGGCGCTGGGCTACCAGCAGAGCTGGACGGTGTCCGGCGGCTCGGTCGGAGAGTTGTACTTGTCAAAGCTCGAAAAACGGCTTCTGGGCGTCGGAGACAAAATCGGTGCCCACAGCCCGCTGGAGGACTTATGCTGAAGGGTATCGACATCATCCTGTACGAAAAGACCAAGACCGGCGAGGACGCTTTCCACGCGCCGATCTACACTGAAACACCAGTCACTGTACACAACGTGTTGGTGGGCGAACCTGCTACGGAGGACATCGTCAACGATCTGCAGCTCTACGGCAGGCGGCTGGCCTATACGCTGGCCCTGCCCAAGGGAGACGCCAACGATTGGCACAACGTGACGGTGGAATTCTGGGGCCAGAAATTCCGCACCTACGGGGATGTGGTGCAGGGCATTGAGAACCTGATCCCGCTGTGCTGGAACAAGAAGGTGAAGGTGGAACGGTATGAGTAAATACAAATTCGAGCTGAACCGTCCCGGTGTCCGCGCTCTGCTGCGCTCGGACGAGGTGAAGGCAATCCTGAAAAGCAAAGCCGATGCAGCGGCGCAGGCGTGCGGGAATGGTTACGCATCCGGCGACTATCTCATGCCAACCCGCGTGGTAGCCCGTGTTTCTGCGGTTTCGGCCAAAGCCAAACAGGACAACCTGAAAAACAACACGATCTTGAAGGCGCTGAAATGATAGAGAAAATCGCAATAAATCACCTGAGCACCGCCCTTACCGTGCCGGTGTACATGGAGATCCCGGAAAATCCGCCCAACACGTTTGTGCTGGTGGAGAAAACCGGCAGCAGCCGCACCAACCGGGTCAACCGTGCCACATTGGCCGTGCAGAGCTGGGCTGGCAGTTTGCTGGCAGCGGCCGAACTGAACGAACGGGTCAAGGCGGCGATGGATGAACTGGCCGGCATTGACGATGTCAGCGCCTGCCGCCTGAACAGCGACTACAATTTTACCGATACAACAACCAAACACTACCGTTACCAGGCCGTTTTCGACCTGGTTTTTTATTGAGAAAGGATGATTCACATGGCAAACGCATCCAATGTTACCACCGGCAAGCCCAAAAAAGGCGGTGCAATCTTCCGCGCCCCGGCGGGCACTACCCTGCCCACCGATGCAACCACCGCGCTGAATGCAAAGTTCGTCTGCTTGGGTTACTGCGGTGAGGATGGCCTGACCAACGCAAACAGCCCGAAAAGCGACAACATCAAAGCGTGGGGCGGGGATACAGTTCTCACTTATCAGAGCTCGAAAGACGATACCTTCGCCTTTGTTCTGATTGAAGCGCTGAACCCCGATGTACTCAAAGCTGTCTATGGCGATGACAACGTGACCGGCACGCTGGAGACCGGCATCACCGTGAAAGCGAACAGTGACCCGCAGGAGAGCGCCGCGTGGGTCATTGAGCAGGTCATGCGCGGTGGCGCCCACAAGCGCATTGTCATCCCGTCCGCCGCCGTGACCGAGGTTGGCGAAATCACCTACTCTGACGAGGATGCAGTGGGCTATGAAACCACCATCACCGCCACGCCGGACACGGACGGGAATACGCACTACGAGTACATCAAGGCGAAAGGAGAATCGTGATGATTGAGGGAAAAACCAAAAGAGGCTTTGCCTATGCCATTGCAGAAGAGAATGTAGACCAGGAATTTCTGGATGCACTGGCGGAAGCGGAGGACGGCCAACCGCTGAAAGTTAGCAAGGCGCTGCGCCTGCTGCTGGGGGAAGAGCAGCGCGAAAAGTTATACGACTACCTGCGCAATGACAAAGGGAAGGTTCCGATCGACGCTGTGATGGAAGCGTTTTATGACATTCTTTCCAATGACGGGACCGGCGCAAAAAACTCCTGATCCTCGCTGCGATGGTCCATGCCGATGAGGATGCGCTGATCTGCGATTTTGCCGAAACCTACCACATCTTTGACTGGCGTGCGCTTCCGGTACGGCTGGCTGCCACCCTGGCGGCCGGCCTGCCGGAAACTTCGCGCATCCGCATGAAGATGGCGGGGGCTAAAATGACGGCCTCACTGCTGATGCAGGCAGCCATGGTGGACCGGTTGAGCCTGCTGGTCTGGATGCAGACCAAGGACGGGCAGAAAAACCGGCACCGCCCCCAGAGCGTTGCAGAGATGCTTACCGGAAAAGAAAAGCGCAGCACGGTACAGGCATTTAACAGCGAGGAAGAATTTTGGGCGGCCATCCGGGCCGCTGATGAAGGAAAGTGAGATCATGGCAGAGGGTACAGAACTTGGCAAGGCGTATGTGCAGATCATCCCGAGCGCCAAGGGGATCAGCGGGAAAATCAAGGAAGCGCTGGGCGATGCCCCGGCGCAGACTGGGGAATCCGCAGGGCAAAGCCTAGGCAGCCGTCTTGTCAGTACGTTCAAAAAAGTAATCGCTGCGGCCGGTATCGGGGCTGCCATTTCCAAGGCCGTCACCGAGGGCGCTGCGCTTGAGCAGAGCATCGGCGGCGTTGAAACGCTGTTTAAGGACAGTGCGGATACCATCAAGCAATACGCAGCCGTCGCCTATAAAACAGCCGGTGTCAGCGCCAACGACTATATGGAACAGGTGACGAGCTTTTCGGCTACCCTGCTGCAGGGCCTGGGCGGAGATACCGCCGCGGCGGCCAAGTACGCCAACCAGGCTATTATCCAGATGTCGGACAACGCCAACAAGATGGGCACCGATATGTCCGCCATCCAGTACGCATACCAGGGTTTCGCCAAAGACAACTACACGATGCTGGACAACCTCAAGCTTGGTTACGGCGGCACCCAAGCGGAAATGGCCCGGCTGATCAATGACAGCGGCGTGCTCGGAGACAGCGTTAAAGTCACGGCCGACACTGTCAAGGACGTGCCATTCAACTCCATCATCGACGCCATCCAGGTAATCCAGGACAACCTGGGTTTAACGGGAACCACAGCCAAGGAGGCGGCAACGACCATTTCGGGTTCGATGGCGTCCGTGAAGGCGGCGTTTTCCAACGTCCTTGCAGAGCTGACCCTGGGGCAGGATATTCAGCCCGCCCTGAACGGTCTCGCAGACACGGTAACGTCATTCCTGTTCGGAAATCTGTTCCCGGCGGTTGGGAATATCCTCAAGGGGTTGCCGTCAGCCATTGGAACTTTTATAACCAGCGCCGGTCCGCAGATCAGCGCGGCCATTGGGCAGGCACTTGGAAGTATTTTCCCTGATTTGAGCGGCCTGTGGACTTCGATAAGCGGCAAGCTGGGTGGACTATGGTCATCGCTGTATGGGGCAATGGCTCCGCTGTCCGGCCTGCTATCTTCTATGATGCCGCTGCTTCAAAGCGTTCTGAGCCTTGTTGATGAAGCACTTGGAAAAATTCAGAGTGCCGTATCGGAGATTGACCCGGCGGTGGAAGCGGCAGCACCCGTTCTGCAAAGCATTTTTCAGGAAATCGGCACATTTGTGCAAAACCATGCGGACGGGCTAGTTACCGCGTTTGCATCCATTGGCGCAGGGCTTGGTGTGTTCAAAACGTTGACCGGGCTTGGTGCTCTTTTGGCTCCCGTTGTGTCTGTCATTACCAGTGTGGTCACGGCCATCACCAGTGCGACCTCGGCGGGTGCAGCCTTTGGCGGGGTAATCGCTGCGCTTGGGGGGCCTGTGACGGTGGTAATTGGTGTCCTGTCTGCACTTGTTGCAGGGTTCATCTACCTGTGGAACACCTGCGAACCGTTCAAGCAGTTTTGGATTGACCTGGGAACTAATATTACCAACTTCGTGAGTAATGCGGCCCAGGCGATCGTGAACTTCTTTACGGTAACCCTGCCAACCGGCATCCAGAACGCCATGACGTTCATCCAGCAGCTGCCCGACAATATTTCGGCCTTTTTCTCTCAGATCCCCTATATGGTCGGCAATTTCCTGGGCCAGGCACTAGGCACGCTGGCAAGCTGGGCGGTGCAGCTGCCGGCGCTGGCAAAACAGGCGGCGAGCACATTTCTTACCAATGTCGTGGCATTCTTCTGCCAGCTGCCGGGGAATACCCTGAAATGGCTGACCACGGCCTTGACCAATGTGGCCCAGTGGGCTGTTCAGCTGGGGAAGAAAGGCACCGAAGCGGCCAAGACACTGCTCAACAATGTCGTGAACGGCCTTATGCAGCTGCCCGGCAAATTGCTTGATATCGGCAGGCAGGCCGTGGAAGGTCTGTGGAACGGTATCAAAGCCGCAGCCGGATGGTTGCAGGATCAGATCGGCAGCTTCGTTTCCGGCATTGTCGATGGATTTACCAGTGCGTTCAAAATCGGCAGTCCGTCCCGCATTATGAGAGACAAAGTTGGGCGTTGGATCACCCCCGGCATTGCCGAAGGCATCACAGGCAGCATGGGATGCCTGAAATCCGCGATGACTGATGTGCGTGACCTTGTGACCGGGCAGATGGCGGGGCTGCAGACAGGGGTGTCTACCGCGCTGAGCGTTGATCCTGCCTGGGCCGTGCCGACAGTCTCTCCTCAAAGCAGTGGGAGCGTGCAGCCCGTCACGTTGGACGAACTTGCCGACCTGGTCACGCTTATCATCCAATCCATCCGGGAGAATGGTGGCCCCATCATCATCGGCGATGAGGTCATCGGCCGCGCCAACGACCGATACCGCCAAAATCGCGCAATCATGACAGGAGGAATGGCATGAAAGCATTGAAGCGCACTTCCCTCTTGCAAATCGACAGCCATTCCCTACCGGTTCCCACCGGCTCCCCCACCATCAAGTTTTCGGACGTTGAGAGCAGTGACAGCGGCGCCGACGAGATGGGCGTCTACCATCGTGAGGTGCTGCGCTATGGCGTGCTGACCGCCTCGCTGGAATATTCCTACCTCGATAACGCCGACTGTGCCTACCTGTTGGGGCTTTTGCAAAACAAGACCACGTTCCAGTTCACCTGCCCTGTGGCCAGCGATGCTGCAGACGTGACCCAGACCATCACCCGCACCTGCTACTGCTCCAACTACGGGGCGGCCCTGCAGCGGCTGAAAGCGGGCGTCTGGCGGGATATGACGCTGGAAATCAAAGAATGCTAAAGAGGTGCCTGAATGGTTAAGAACATCCTGGTGCTGGATGACGGCACTGAGATTGCCGCCGGCACCGTTGGTCAGAATGCCATCCGTTCCCTGATCTGTACCGAGACAGTATCCAAAACCACAGACCTGTGCCCTGGCGCAGCCTGCTCCAATAAGCTGGAAATCACAATCTGGGTGGAGCCGGGAACCGATCTGTCGATTACATCCGGAACCCGGCTGACCCACTACCGGGAGACATCCGGCCATCGAACCCTGGCGGGCACCTACTGGGCAGTTAAACCTACCAGCCAGACCCGCAACACCTATAAAGTATACGCTTATGACGCTGTATCCCGGCTTGATAGCGTACAGTCTACCTGGCTGCGATCCATTCAGGATCAGTTTCCGATGACATTGTGGAAATTCGCCGGGCTGGTAGCACAGCGGTGCGGCGTAACCATTGCCAACAACTCCCTGCCCCGCAACGGAACCTATCTGGTGCAGGCCTTTTATGCCGATAACCTGACCGGCCGCCAGCTGCTTGCATGGGTGGCCGAAGCGTCCTGTACCTTTTTGCGGGCCACATCGGACGGGAAAATCGAATTTGCCTGGTACACAAATTACAGTACATCGCAGAGCATCGGGCCAACCGTATACATAAGGGACGGCCTGTCGCATGACAAGTTTCAGACCGCGCCGGTCGTCAAAGTACAGATCCGGCAAAGCGATGACGACGTGGGTGTGCTGTATCCGTCCGACGAGAGTGGATCAAATGCCTTGGTTATCCAGGGCAACCTGCTGCTGACATCCGCCACTGCGGATGCACTGAAGCCGGTCGCGCAGGCGATATTTGAAACGATGCAGGGCGTGACCTACACACCGCTCAAAGTAACCGTCCCGGCGGATTTTCCCCTGCCCGCGCCTGGAAACATTGTATCTGTCACTGATGCCCGCGGAAACGTGCTGAGTTCCTATATCATGAACCGGACAATATCCGGTCAGCAGGTCACGCTGGAATCCACCGGCAACGCCACACGGGACGGAACCGCAGCCGTAAATGAGCAGAGCTACAAGAACCTGACCGGCAAGATGCTGGAGATCAAGACCAGCGTGGACGGCCTGGAAGTAAAGGCCAGCGACCTGACCGGCAAGTACACCGACCTGAAAGCAACGGTGGACGGGCTTTCCTCTGAGGTGAAAAAAGACACCAAAATCACCGGCGGCGGCAACCTGATCCTGGGCAGTGAGAGCTTCAAGAACGCCAAGCTGCAAGGCAACGCGGTCAGCGGCAGTTCGGTCACGTACAACGATACCGGCAGCGTGACCGTAACAAACGCAAACTCCAATCGGTATTTTCATTGGCAGACGGTGAACGAACATGTGTCAGCGGGCGTTACCCTGTGCCTGTCCGTTATGTACAAGCCTGTTTCCGGCACGGATGAGCTGTGCATGGAAATCAATTATAACAATACGTGGGCGGTCATCAAAGCTGCTGACCAGATCGAAATTAAGCAGACAAACGGCTGGGTGCTGCGGTACGGGCTGTGGACACCATCCAGCGACGCTATCGTAAAATGGGTGGATATCGGCAGCGGCTCTACCCACGCAGGAACAGGCAACTACACCAACAAGTTTGAACTGTTGCACCCCATGCTGCAATACGGCAATGCGCCGACCGCGTGGACAGCTAGCAGCGGGGACTACATAACAGAGGAAACCGCCAAAAGCCTGATCTCCCAATCGGCGAATGAGATCAAAACGGAAGTCAGCAGCCTGAAAGAGACCACCACAACCATTTCAAACGACCTGAACAGCACCAAGAAGGAATTCAAAACCGTTAAAGAATCAGTATCCGCGATTGACCAGAAAGCTGACAGAATTACTCAGACGGTAACGCAGCGGATCACCGGCGGCAACAATATTATTGCGGGCACCGACGACTGGAACAATGCGACCCTGGATGCAGGCGGCAATGACCTGAGAAAAAAAGGGACATACACGATCAGCGGTGAATCCGTCCGAGTGACCAATAGGGCGCAGAACACCCGCTTCCACTTTGGCGCGGACAAAACGCTGGTGATTGCCAAGGGCATGACCTACTGCGCCAGCGTACTGTACAAGCTCAACTCTGGCACGGACAGCCTGTTTTTGCAGTTTGAAACCAAATCCACCAGCGGAACAAAAACCTACTATGGCAGTGCATTCAAAAACGCGAAGCAGGACATTGAGCTGGACAACGGCTGGAAGCTGCGATGGGCGGCCTTTACGGCGACCGCGGACGGCTATGCAGACGGTCTGTTTGTGAGTACCGCGAACGATAACGCCACCGTTACCAACGATCTGACCATCATGCACCCCATGGTGCAGATGGGCAACGCCCCCACTGCCTGGACGGCCAGCACCGGCGACTATCTGACCGCCAACGAAACCAAAACCGAGATCAAGCAGACGGTGAACGAAATTAAGCTGACAGCCAGCACAAGCGGAACTAGCAGCACCATCAAGCTGACGGCGGGCGGAACAGAGATCACCAGCGCACAGATCAACCTATCCGGCGTGGTGACATTTTCGGATTTGAGTACCTGGAACCAGAACAAGACAATCATCAACGGCGGAAACATTACGACCGGGCAGCTGCATAACCTCAACTACACCACCGTGTACGACCTGGACAACGCGTGGATACGTATGGGCACCGAGGCCGGTGAGCGTGTGTACATCGACAACAGGCACATTGCCTGGTATGCCACCATCAACACCGGCAGCATCGGTCTGACCGGCGTGCTGTACTCGGAGGCTGGGCGGTCCTATTTTGGCGCAAGCAGCAAGTACATGAGCTATGGCTGGGTGAATGGACTTAACCCCACATCTTACGTTGGGATGCAGATCACCTACAACCGCAGCGACGACAGCGACGCCGATTTTAATACGACGCGCGTCGGTGTGAGCGGCAAGCTGAATGTACACAATCTGGACGTTTGGGGCGAGAAATCCCGCGTGGTAAATACCAGCTTTGGCGCGGTCAAAATGGCCGCATTTGAGACCCCCACCCCAACCTTTGCCGATTGGGGTAAGGGCCGGTGCAGCCCAGACGGCTGGTGCCTGATTGCCCTTGACCCACGCTATGCGGAGACCATCGCCCAGTACGGGCAGCCCGCCTGGCTGCTGACTGACCTTGACGGCACGGGGCACCTGTGGGCGCAGGACTGCGGCCAGTATGCCATTGTGCACGGTGCGGCAGGCCAGCGCTTTGCGTGGCTCTGCATGGCCGCGCAGCGTGGGTACGAGGGCAGTTATGCCGACCGCAGCGACAGCAGCTACCCTGCCGGTGATCCGGCAGGCATTGAGCTGGCCGCCAGCACCGCAGCCCGTGCGCAGGAGGCCAGCACCGATGCCGCAGCTGACCTGCTTGCTATGAACACCGGCGCAGATGAAACCTCAGACATTTTATTGGAAGAACTGGAGGAATTGCAATGAAGAAATTATCCGGCGTGGCGGTCGTAACGACTGCCGAAGGCGAGCGAGTGAGCTACACCTACATGGAACTGGACGACAGCGGCAACATCACCAGCCAGAACAACCGAGGGTCTTTTGTGGCCCTTGATGAAGAAGTTCTGGCGGCCATTGCCACGCTGAAAAATGCCGTGAACGCGCGGCTGTAAGGAGGAAAAACCATGACTGATACCAAACGCATCAAAGAGTGCAAACGCAAGATTATTGCCGCGATCAATGAAGCGAAAATCCCCTTTGCGGTATCTGAGCTGATCCTCGAAAACATGCTTGCCGTCGTGCGTGAAAATATGGCAGCCGAAGAAGCCGCGGCGGCAAACATCGAAACTCCGAAAACCGAGGAAGAAAAACTGCCGAACTAGGAGAAAAACGAATGAAACAGGGAACGCAATTCGTGCTGCCCGTGGAAATCGGGATGGATCTGGATGATGTGAGCCGGATTGAATTTGTGTTCAAGCAGAAGAGCTGCAAAGGCTTCCCGGCCATTAAATCCAACGTCTGGCCGGATGACTGCACCCGGCAGGAAGGACAGAACATCATCCTTATCCCCTGGACGCGGGAAGAAACGTACAAATTCCTGGGCGGTGAAGCATTGTACATGGACACCCGCATCACGTTGCGGGACAGCACTGACCAGCCGCAGACGGAGATTTTGACGCTCAAAATGAGCCCGACCTTATTTCAGGAGGTTGATGGTGCATGATTCAGGTGCGAGTGGCCCAACAGAGCGCCGTATCAGTGCGCATTGCCGGGACGGCATCCGTGCGGGTGGACGTGACCGGCACCACAGTGGTGGGTGCGCCGGAGTACAGCGGGCCGTATGACATCACGCCGTTGTTCTCGGCGCAGGTTTTGCCCACCGCAAAGCGACTAATGCAGCAGGACCTAACAATCAAGAAGATACCTCAGTACGAGGTAGCCAACGATTCCAGTGGCTACACACTGATTATAGGAGAGGAGTACTACAATGCCCAATAAATATGTGAACAAGGTGGTTATTGGCAAGGAGACTAAGCTGGACCTTACCGCAGACACTGTAACCCCGGACAAGCTGGCCAAAGGTATCACAGCGCACGACAAGTCCGGCGCCCCTATTACCGGTACCAGCACGAAAGACGCGGATACCAGCGATGCCACCGCAGCTGTGGCGGAGGTTTTGAACGGTAAAACATTCTACGCGCGTGGCGCCAAAATGACTGGCACGATGCCCAACAACGGCGAAGTCAACGGTGAAATCAGCACCGTTTCTGGTAAGTACACCATCCCCATGGGCTTCCACGATGGCGCAGGCGGGGTGACCATCGCAGCGACCGAACAGGCCAAGCTGGTGCCCACAAATATCCGCGAGGGCGTTACGGTCCTGGGCGTGAAAGGCTCTATGAGCGGCAGCGAAGGTATGAAGCCGCAGGCCAAGAGCGTTACGCCGACCTTTGAGCAGCAGGTTGTGCTGCCCGACAAAGCGTATAACTGCCTGTCTCAAGTTACTGTGCAGGCGATCCCGGCCACATACGTTGATAATGCGGCTGGCGGCCAGACGTTGACGATTGGGGGCTGAGCATGGCCGTAAACAAGGTTGTTATCAATGATGAAGTTGTCCTCGACCTGACCGGCGATACGGTGCGGGCTGCCGACCTGCCGAAAGGGGTAATTGCCCACAGTGCCACAGGGGCCAAAGTCACCGGAACCACAAACTATGCCGGTTCCAGCAACGCAGGCGGCTCCGCAACGAGCGCCGAAAAACTAAATAACAGCCTGACCATCAAACTGAACGGAACCAGTCAGGGCGCATGGGACGGCAGCAGCGCAAAAAACATTGACATAACGGCAGCCAGCGTTGGCGCGACAAACGTTACGCTCAGAAGGTGGTGACAGTTGCATGGGTGTGTATTTAGGCAGCAATGCCGTTGACATGCAGGGCGGCTTTGTGAGTGGTGGCTCCAGCGGCGTAAAATTGCAGAGCAAAACAGTTACCCCAAGTGAGAATACTCAAACCGTAAATCCTGACAGCAGTTACGACGCTTTAAGTTCCGTCACGGTGGGGGCCATATCGAACACGTATATCGGTAGCGGCGTGACGAAAAAGAGCGCTGCGACTTATACGCCAGGAACGAGTGACCAGAGCATTGCATCCGGCCAGTATTTGAATGGAACCCAGACGATTAAGGGTGACAGCAATTTGACCGCCGGTAACATTAGAAACGGTGTGAAGATTTTTAATGTGACAGGCAGTTATGCTGGGAGCAGCAGTGGCGGAAGCAGCCCCAGGCTACAGACAAAAACCGCGACGCCTAGTGAAAGTACCCAGACCATCAGCCCAGACAGCGGATATGATGGTTTGAGTTCCGTAACGGTAAACGCTGTTTCCAGAACTTATGTTGGCAGTGGCGTAACCAAGAAGGCTGCGGCAACTTACACCCCAAAGACCAGTGACCAAAGTATTGCGGCAAGCCAGTATTTAAGTGGTGCCCAGACCATTAAAGGCGATGCAAACCTGGTGGCCGGGAACATTAAGAGCGGTGTGAACATTTTTGGTGTGACAGGAACTTATGCCGGCGGCGGGAGTTCCGGCGGCAATGGCAATAACAATGTGGAGGCTTATGCCATTACGGACACCAACCCCAGTGTGAATTTTAAGACCGCCAGCGGAACCATTAAGATTTGGGGCTATGGCACCATAACCAGTTCCGGCGGCTGGGGCGGGCAGACTACGAGCCTGGTCGCGTTTGAGGGCGACAAGTACCACAAGAGCGCCATATACGGCGGCCCAAGCAGCACCAACCTGAGCCTAAGCATCAGCAACGGAAAACTGACTGGGCTGCCGAGTGGACTATCCGCAATCAGCGCGATTGTAACGAGAGGTATATGATTATGGCCACTGATACAAAGCTGGACAGCCTGGTGATCAACTACCTGACGCAAGCCCAGTATGATAATGCTAAGAGTGAAGGAACACTGAACAGCAACCAGATCTATATGACACCGGCCTCCTCCGGTACCCATACGCTGCCTGCCGCTACCAGTTCAACCCTGGGTGGCGTAAAGATTGGCAGCAATATTACAGTGAACAGCGGCACGATCAGCATTAGTAAGACTAACGTGACAAATGCACTGGGCTATACGCCACCGACTACTGATACCAAGTACACACTGCCAACCGCAAGTGCTTGGACTTTGGGTGGTGTAAAAATCGGGAGTAACATTACGGAGAATTCCGGCACGATTAGTTTGACAAAGGCGAACGTGACAAGTGCTTTGGGATACACACCGCCGACAACCGACACCAAGTACACACTGCCGACAGGTAATGCTTCGACTTTGGGCGGTGTGAAATTGAGTGATTCGACCAGTTCAACCAGTTCAACCAGCGGAGGAATTGCAGCAACACCAGCAGCGGTAAAAGCAGCCATCGCGGAAGCAAAACTTGCGGCCTGGCCGATTGGCAGCATTTACATGAGCGTAAACAGTACAAGCCCGGCAAATCTATTTGGTGGCACGTGGGAAAGAATATCTGATACTTTCCTGTTTGCTGCTTCCAGCAGTTATCCCGCAGGTAGCACTGGGGGCGAATTCACCCATAAGCTTACACAAAGCGAGCTACCGGATTATTCGCTGTCTGTGGCCAACGGAAGCAACGTAATACGCTCCAAAACCGGAAGCTCTGCGGATGCGTATGTCCAAACGCAATCAAGTGGCTGGGGTATTCCGAACTGGGAATCCAAAACCGTAACAGTCGCCTCCGGCGGTTCCGGGGCAGCCCACAACAACATGCCGCCTTATTTATCGGTATGGATATGGAAGAGGACAAAATAAGGAGGATAAAAATGCGGCTGAAGAATGAAGAAGCCCTGCTGCATTGGCCCCTGGCCCAGCACATTATCACCGCAGGCTGGCTCTACAATGACGGCAGCCTGCACCGGGCGCTGGATTTCCGCGCAGCGGTGGGCACGCCAGTGTACGCTGCGGAGGCCGGCACGGTTGCAATCGCGTACCACTGGAATGGCAAGCGCACCAGCGGCGATACAAACAGCTATGGCAACATGGTCAAGCTGAAACACGCTACATACAAGTATGGTACGCTCGAAACGCTGTACGCACATCTTAATAAGATTGTTGTCAAGCAAGGTCAGCAGGTGCAGGAGGGTCAGCTGATCGGCTACAGCGGCGATACCGGCAACTGCTATGGAGCACACCTGCATTTTGAAGTGCGCTGGAAAGGCCAGCGTACCAACCCGCTGAACTGGCTGGATGCTGATTTCAGCACGGCCAGCAGTGCGGTCAAGCTGGGCAGTTACAGCAGCATACAACACACAGAGGAAGTGAAGCGCATGTATTATGCAATCGACGTATCGAAACACCAAAACAAATTTGATTGGCAGGCAGCCTACAGCAAGGGCATCCGCCACGCCATGCTGCGCGCCGGGTATGGCCGTTACAGCAGCCAGGTTGACCCGCAGTTTGAGCGCAACGCAGCGGAATGCGCCCGCCTGGGTATCCAGTACGGCGTGTACTGGTACAGTTATGCAAGCACCCCGGAGGAGGCACGCCAGGAGGCCCGCTGCTGCCTGGCCGCGATCAAGGACAAGCATCTGTGCCTGCCGGTGGCGTATGATATCGAGTATGAGCCGTGCATCCTGCGCCTGACCAACGCGCAGCGCACGGCACTTGTACATGCCTTTTTGTCGGAGATTGAGGCCGCAGGGTATTACGGCATCCTGTATGCTAGCTGCGGTTTTATTCGCAACCGCCTGGACTACAAGGCGCTGTCCAAATACGATATCTGGGTTGCCCAGTATGGCAGCACATGCACCTGCCCCCTGCCGTATGGCATCTGGCAGTACAGCAGCCGCAACGCGCTGGGCGTGCCCGGCTACGGCACCAGCCTGGACTGCAACCGGGTGTATAAGGACTATGAGCAGCTGATGATCCAGGCATGCTTGCAGGGCCACACCGCGCCCACACCGGAGGACACCACCCCAAACAAGCTGGACAAGCAGCGTATTACCATTGGCCGTATCTCCAGCGGCGACCGCGCAACCATCCGCGCCCTGTGCGAGGGGCTGGGGCTGATCGCGGCGGGCCTGTACCGCGAAACCTGTGCGGATGGCAACCAGTGGATGCTGGACGTTGGGCCGGTATCCAGCGGCGACGCCTGGTACATTATGCGCAAGTGCGCAGAGCTGCAGCTGATTGATGCAGGGCTGTACAAGGCCGAATATGTGGAGGAGTGATTTGGTGGATGCTATTGTTGTTGCGCTGATTACTGGCGGGTTGAGCCTTATCGGCGTTATTATTACCAATCTTGCCGGGCAGCGGCGCACAGAGCAGAGGATGGCCACCGCGCAAGCCGTGACCGATACAAAAATTGAAGAGCTGACCCGTGAAGTCCGTGCCCACAATAATTTTGCCCAACGTGTACCGGTGCTAGAAGAACAAATCAAGGTTGCAAACCACCGCATCACCGATCTCGAGAACAAAACCGCTTGAACACGAATACATAGGAGGAAAAACTCATGGATTTTGCATCTTTTGGCATCGCATCCGTTGCCTGCATCACCGTCATCTGCTACCTGGCCGCAACGGCTGTCAAGCAGACCCCACTGGCAAATAAGTGGCTGCCGTCCATCTGTGGTGCCCTTGGCGGCCTGCTGGGGGTGGCCGCCATGTACATCAACGTGCCGGACTTTCCCGCCACTGATCCGCTGACCGCGCTTGCCGTGGGCATTGTTTCCGGCCTTGCGGCTACCGGTGCGGATCAGGTTATCAAGCAGATCGGCAAAGGCAACTGACCGGCAAGTTACTTGCAAATTACCGGCAAATTAAATAATCCATAATAAAAGCGGCAGGCCGTCTCCTTTTTCAGGGGTAGCCCGCCGCTTATTTTGTTGAAATGGGTCTCTAATGATGTTCTATTTGTTCACAAATTAGACTTAATTTATTTCTATTTCAGGCCCGGAAACGGACAAAACAAAACGAACACATTACCTATCATCGTGATAAAAGTAGTGTGTTCGTCTTGATGGTTTATGGTGGGACACTGCGCACAGCATCCGAACGCTCCTCCAGTCGATGCATCGTCAATTTCCTGCATCTTCACAATTACCTTTCCGTTTTCGGTGTAATTGAAAGCGATATCGAAATGGTCATCGTACAGATAGATAGCATTGACAAAGGTTTTAATTAGTCGTTTTTGACTGTCCCGATCCGAGATATCCATAGCGGCCATTTTTCGCAGAAAGTATAGGACCATATTCCGTGTGAGCTTAAAGCCCCTGGCCAGCCCCGCATCCGCGCGGGCAGCGCTGAGGGCTTGCTTTTGTTCGGTCAGTTCATCCATGCGGGCTTTTGTCATTTCATTGATAATGCCCATTTCGATGGCTTTCATCACATTGGAAAGCGCTCTATCTACATCCGCAATCTGTCTGTCCAGCGCCCTGATGGTATCGCCAGAAGTATCACTGCGTTCGTATTCAGCCCACACTCTATCTGCGATGTATTTCAGTGTAGCATCATCTTGTAATAAATTTCTGATAGACTTTAACACCAATGGCTCAAGAACATCCTGACGCACAGACTTTTTCGTGCATGATTTTTTCCTTTTACGGTTTAGGCAGGTGTAATAGTTATGCTTTACTCCAGTATGCCCGTGACCACTTACCCCAGCCATTGGCGCTCCACAATGGCCACAGAATAATTTATCGGTCAGCAAGTATTCTGCTCTTGACCACACTCTTGACGGAGCACGGCGGTTGACCTTGAGCATCTCCTGTACCTTATCAAACGTAGCACGGTCAATCAATGCCGGCATACCGCCCTCATTACGGATATCGCGGAATATATACACGCCGGTATATTTTTCGTTTTTCAGCAGCCGATGAAGGCTATTAACGGTAAACATACCGCCCCGTGTTGCTCTGAGACCCTGCGCATTGAGCCAGGCCGCGATTTCGGCCATTGTTTGGCCTCCCGCATACCGCCGGAAAACCTCAGTTATAAAGGGGGCTGTATCCGGATCGACCTCATATCGTTTGGTATCGGGATTGACCTTGTAACCTATCATTCGTGTACCGCCGTTTGACTGCGACTTTTTAGCGCTCTCACGCTGGCCCCGGCGCACGTTCTGCGCTAGTTGGAGCGAGTAATATTCTGCCATGCCCTCAAGCACGGAATCCAGAATAACGCCCTCCGGGCCGTCCGGCACATCCTCTGCAACGCGCTCCACCCTGACTCCGTTCTTTTTGCAGCGGTAACGGTTAAAGGCAATTTCTTCACGGTTGCGCCCGAATCGGTCAATCTTCCATAGCAGGATTACCCCGAATTGATGCGTTGCGGTATCGGACAGCATCTTTTGAAATTGCTCTCGATCATCATTGCGCCCTGTCATCGCCCGATCCGCATAGATGTGGATTATCGTGTAGCCTTTGCCCTCTGCATATTTTTGCGCCGCTGCAATCTGCCCGTCGATGGATTGCTCGGTCTGTCCATGGGACGAATACCGCGCATAAATTACGGCTGTTTTATCTACTGAGCTCAAAATACCACACCCCCATTTAACGAAAATAGGCTTAAATTTGCAATTAAGGCTTTGATTTTGTGCTTAAAAAGCCAAGTCAGAATTGAAAAATGATTGCTATTTTAGGAAACCCAAAACCGCAATAAACAAAATGCCGAATATTACTGTTGCCGCTATAGACCCAATTTCTCCGTTATTGAACTTTTTATACTCTTCATCGAGGTCTTTTTGTGTCGTGAAATCAAAAGTGTATCCGCAATCTTCGCAGTAAGCCATGTTTTTACGCTGAATTTTCTTTTCCCCCGATGCGAATCTGACATTAGCAACTCTTGTAGATCTGCCCGTACCAGTTGTTCCACTGCTCACATACTTAAATTTTATGCGCTGGCCGCCGCACATTGGGCATACTCGTTCTGATGGTCTGACTTTCGCAATTTTACGCTTTGCAAGGGCGCATCCTATGGCAAGGAAAAGAGAAAGCATAAATGCTACTGCTACCACCGCAATGCCGAGCATCATATACAGCGCTACCACAATAATTATTGAGATAATTGTAACCATGTTTTATACCTCCGCTTCGTTATTGGAGCATTAAACTTCCGTGTTATATTCTGGCAGGCCACGGCAGATGCCAACAGCCACGCCCTCAATACGCAAGTCGTTAATTTCTTCTTTTGTGTAGGTCATCGGTGTGAAGCGAGGGTTTTCCGGATGCAAGATTACTGTATCTCCATGACGATAGAACCGTTTTAGCGTTGCTTCGTCATCAATCAATACTGCCGTAATTTGTCCATTTGCCGCTGTCAACTGTGAGCGGATGCACACCAGATCACCATCACAAATAGTCGGAGACATTGAATCCCCTTTACACATGAGGGCAAAGTCTGCCCGCCACATAGATGGTACGCTGATGTACATTTCAACATTTTCTTCCGCGAGAATGGGAGTGCCACAGGCAATCGTGCCAATCAGCGGCACAGTGCTCATTGCAGGCATTGGTACGAAGCCTTTCGGGACAGCCTTATTTTTCGCCGCCTCTTGCGCAGCATCTTGTTCCATTGCCTGCCAATCATCCCACATGAGGCGGCTGTTGCCTTGGTGCTTTTCATTTAGCTCATTTCTTATGCTGTCTGGAATAGCGTCAAGTCGATTATCCGGGTCATTATCCCAATCATAATCATCTGTTGTCCACCCTATTAAATACTCAGGTGTGGTTTTTAATGCTCGTGCAAGTGCAACTATTTTACTGTGGTACGGGTCGATTTTGCCTGCTTCGATTTTCGCAATAGTTGAGCGCGTTCCATATCCGACCGCCTCAGCAAGTGCAGCCTGCGAAATTCCAAGCCGTTTTCGACATAGCTTAATTCTATCACCTATGGAATCCATATAAACCTCCATACATCGTAATGTCTAAATTTTTCTTTATACAGTATTCTACTATAAGTGTGATTAAAAATCAAGTTTTTTTTATTTTTTTCAAAAAAGCTGTTGACATATAATCACTTTAGTGTTATGATGCGTGTAGTGATAAATAATCACTTTCAAACAGAACAGAGAGGAGGATTGATTGAATGTTCAATAGTTTAATGCTTGAAATTGCGATTACTCGTTCGCAAATTTCAAAACGTGATCTCGCAAAAAAACTCGGTATATCGGAACAAGGGCTGTATAACAAGTTGAATGGCATTAGTGAATTTAAGGCTAGCGAAATCCGCGCACTGTCTGATGAATTGTCCTTGTCCTCACAAGAACGAGAGGAAATTTTTTTCGCAAAAGGGTGATTATTTATCACTCTTTTGAACAAGAGGTGACAGTAATGGAAAGCATCAAATTCAACTTCGACCAAATCCCTGAAAAGGAAGCCCGCGTTTTGGGCCAAACACTTCTTGAAGCCTGCAAGAAATTCTACTCTGATCCTAAAAACCTTGCCGCGTATGAGGCTTGGGAAGCACAGCAGGAGGCTTAACATGAATAAAGCGTTGAACGTTGTAGGCCGTATCCTGATTTTCTGTGTTGGCGAGGTTTCTATGTACTTTGCCATGATGGATCCGGTCGTTCACATCATGCTAGGCGATGACATCAACGCATCACGGCTCTTGATCAGCTGGGCCGCCTTGATCCTCACCGCCATCATTGATGACAAAGTTCTCCCCGTTTTCAATTACGACAAGGGCAACAATGTCCACGTCAAATAAGTTTTTTGGAGGTAACACACCATGATCGAACTGAAAGTAACCGTTGACGCTCCTGAACTGAGCGTCGCCATCAACCATCTGGCCGATGCCATTGAAAGCAAGGGCACTGATGCCCCCGCCGCTCCGGTAAAAAACTCTCGCAGCAAGAAAGTCGCTGTCAAGACTGCCCCGGACGTACCTGCGGTTTCTGCTCCTGCCCATTCTGAACCTGTCGGATCCCCGGTGCCCGTTGAACAGCCTGCCGCGGCTCCTCAGCCTGTACAGGCGCCCGCGGCTGCCCCGGTGCAGCAGGCCATCCCCGCCACTCCTGTGGCCGCGCCTATGATGCAGCAGCCTGTTGCAACTGCCGCTCCCGTGATGACCCCGCCTGCCGCTCCCGTGACCCAGCAGTTTATCCCCCAGCCCGCTGCGCCGACACAGTCTCAGCAGGGTATCACTTGTGAGCAGATCATCAACGCCGCCATGCCGCTGATGAACAGCAACCCTGCCTTTGCAATGCAGCTGCAGGGCATCCTTGCAAAGTATGGCGTTCAGGCTGTCACCCAAATTCCCGAAAATATGCTGCCCAATGTGGCCGCGGATCTCCGCGCCCTTGGCGCAAAGATTTAAGGGAGGGCCATTATGGCAAGCCCTGAAATTCACGCCAAGTGTGGCGCGTCCAATGCGTACCGCTATCTGGCCTGTACCGCGTCGCCCACGTTTGAGGCGCAATTCCCGGCCAGTACGAGCATCTATGCCGAGGAGGGAACGCTGGCGCACAGCATTTGCGAACTGTTCGTCAAGACCCACAGCGATGCAGACGCGATGGCCGGGGAACTGCGCTCCCTGCAGCAGCACAAGCTCTATCAGCCCGAAATGCTGACCTGCGCCAAAATCTACTGTGACTGGATTATGGAAAAGGCGCTGGGCTACACCAATTCTCCGGCGATTATGACAGAGCAGCAGGTAGACTTTTCCGATGTTGTGCCGGAGGGTTTCGGTACTTGTGACTGTGTGATGATTGGCGATGACGTGCTGAACATCTTTGACTACAAACACGGCAAGGGTGTCCGTGTGGATGCCGTAGGCAATCCACAGATGCGGCTTTATGCCCTCGGTGCCCTTGCAAAGTACAGGCCCTTGTACGGTGACACCATCAAAAAGGCGCGCATGACCATCATCCAGCCTCGAATCAGCGCAGATCCGTCCGAGGATGAGATGTCTGTAGACGATCTGCTGGCATGGGGCGACCGCGTCCATCCCATTGCCGTGGAGGCGTTCAACGGCCCCGGCACATTTGTGCCCGGTGAACACTGCAAATTCTGCCGGGGCAAGGCCAAATGCCGCGCCCGTGCCAACGTCAACACCGCTCTGGAAGATTTCGCATCCTGCGTGCCCATGGGCCGTGTTCCTGCCGATGAGCCGAAAGATAATGCCTCTCGCATGGCGATGGGCCTGCAAAAGGCGTTGACGGATTCGGAAATCGGCCAACTGCTGACGCGCGGCCAGTTTTTGGTGAGTTGGTATGATGACCTGAAAGCCTATGCGCAGCAGACTATCCTCGACGGCGGCGAAATTCCCGGCTGGAAAGTCGTTGCTGGTCGCAGCGTCCGCGCGTTCCACGATACCGATGCCGCATTCCAGACGCTCATCAAGGCCGGGTATGATGAGGCTATGCTCTATGACCGCAAGCCAGTCTCCCTGTCCGAACTGGAAAAGCGGCTCGGCAAGAAAAAGTTTGCCGAACTGCTGGCCGACCAGATCGACCGCCCAATGGGCAAGCCGACACTGGTTGACGAATCTGATAAGCGTGAGCCGTACAACAGCGCCGCCGCTGATTTTGGAGGAGTGAACGCCAATGTTTGACGATTACGACCATATCACAATCAGCTATCACCATCGGGACGATGGCTGGTTTGAGATGGAGCTATATCTGCCGCTGTTGGTTGACTGCCCCAAAAATAAGATGCCTGCCATCCTCTCCCAATTCGTCAAGGACGAAAAGTGCGAGGATAAGGCCAAAAAGCTGCTGGCCTACTGGGAGCGGCAGCGCGATAAGTACGAGCGTGACCGCAAGGATGCGGCAGATGCCTATGTGAACATCTCTACTGAGGTTTCAGAACTGCAAACCGTTGTCAACACCAAAAAGCACCCTGTCGGCACACGCCTGACGAAAGTCGAATTGCAGGATGCAAAAAAGCGGCTTGCAGACAAGAAAGCACTCAAAAAACGCACCTACGATACCTTGAAATACAGCTATAACCGTAAGACCCGGCTGGACTTCTTTATCGAGATGCTGAAATGTCACCCTAAATTGCAATGGATATTTTCTGAGGAGGTACAGAAGTGAAAGTTGATAAAAACAGCCCTTTGGGCGAAATGCTCTTGAAAATGGCCGCCGAACATGACCCGAAACTGCGCAGGACCATCCGCAACGATGAAGTTGGCGACCTGAACATCATCGTCCTCGGCGCACCCGATGATGAAATCAAAGATTTGCTGGAATCCTTGTTTATGGGCGAGGACAAATGCAAGAACTGCGAGGAAGTCAAGGCGGCTACACTCACTGATGCGGATGATGCATCCAATCTTGATGCCCTTCTGGACGAACTGCGCAATCTGGTTTGCGATGACGATACCCCGGAGGCCGTTGCCATGCCCTCCCGCATCGTGCTGTTGTCCAATGACATCATGCAAATTCTTAATCACCTGCCGCATCTCATTGCACCCAAAAAGGACGTGCCCTATACCGTGCGCCGCGCCGAGATGCTGGGTGCCATCAAAGACGCAATGCTCGATGCCCGTGCGGATATCGTAACCGTTCTGGCTCGCTATCCCGAATTTGCTGAAATCACGGATAAATACTTCGATGACGACGAAGAAGATACCGCCGAAACCGAATAAAGAAAGGAAATGTGTCATGTATAACAACGATGCACAGAGATGTTTGACCGGCGAGGTTCGCCTGTCCTATGTCAACCTCGACAAGCCCCGTCAGCCGCAGGGCGGCGTGGGCGATGCCAAGTACAGCGCCACCTTGCTAATTCCCAAGACCGACACCGCCACTATCGCAGATTTCCGTGCCGCTATTCAGGCGGCAGCGCAGATCGGCGCGGGGACGCTGTGGGGCGGTATCATCCCGCCGAATCTGGATTCCATCATCCACGACGGCGACGGTGTACGCCCCAGCGGTATCCCGTTTGGCGATGAGTGTCACGGATGCTGGGTCATCACCGCCAGCTCCAAAAACAAGCCGCAGGTCGTCGGACAGGACAACATCAATGTCGAACTGGCCCCGCAGGACATCTACAGCGGTATGTACGCCCGTGTGACCGTCCGCTTCTATCCCTTTAACACCGCTGGCAAGCGCGGTGTCGGCTGTGGGCTGGGCAACGTGATGAAAGTCCGTGACGGTGAGCCGCTGTCTGGTGGTGCATCTGCTGCCGCTGACTTTGCCGGTATTGGCAACGCCGTGGCCCCGGCTCCTGGTGGTATGCCGGGCACTCCGATGCAGCAGAGCTGGCCGCAGGCAAACCCTGTGCCGACTGCCGCTCCGGCTGCGCCCGTGTACCAACCGCCCTACTCCGCGCCTGCCGCGAACCCGGCACCATGGAACGGCGCTACACAGATGTATGCTTCTGGCGGCGCTGTGAATCCGCTTACCGGGCAGCCGATGTAACCGAAACACTCCCTCGCAGGGTGCGTGATGCCCTGTTCGACCCAGCTACCACGCTTTTCGGCAGGGTGCTGGTAATTAAGTAACCATTCACCTCTTTCTATACCGGGAGGGGCTGCGCCCCTCCTCTTATGAACTCGGATAGCTCAATGGCAGAGCAAGCGCGCGATGTCGGTTCAAGTCCGGCTCCGGGGCAGAAATTAAGAGGAAATCCAAGCCCGTACATAAAGGAAAGGAATCTACAAATGAGCTTTGCAACTTTGCGTAAAAACGTCTGTATCGATACTGACATCGGTACTGCCCTGAAAGAAATCGCATCCAATCCGCACATTAGCGATGTGCTGGCTTTTGACCTGCTGGATGGTCGTCATATCGAGTGCGCTGTCACTGACATCGACGATAATGCAATCCGCTTTGATTCTGTGGATTGCCTCGGTGACGACATGATCTATGGTAATGTAGAAAAATGGCTTGACTGCATCGATCATCTGCTACCCGATGAACTGTGCAAGGCTATCGTTGATACCGAACGCAAGCATACCATCAACGGCAAGAAAATTAGTCGTCTTGAGCGCCTGTTCCTGCCTGCCGCGTCTGAACTGTTCAGCGGTGACAGCGTTCTCGGTGATGAGGATCTGTATAAGCAGATGGATTGGTACAAAGACCGTCGGCACCGCACGAGAATGGATGAACACAACGGCAATTCTACTGCCTATTGGACATCTTCTCAGCACTCCAGCTACTCTACCCTCTTCTGCGGTGTGGCCAGCGGCGGCAGTGCGTGCAGCTACGCCGCCTCCAACACGTGGCTGTCCGCGCCCGTCTGCTTCCGTATCCGTAAATCGTAATTATCCCCCGCCCCTTGTGGGTGCGGTCTATGCGGACCCCCTTATAAATAAGGAAAGGAAATGCCCAGATGAAAACCAGATTTGACAGCGCCGAGGTTTGGCGCACGAACAACGATACGACGGTGAGCATCAAGGAGCTGGAAACCTCGCACCTTATGAACATTGTGCGGATGCTCCTGCGCCGCCCCGAAACCGTCCAGACGATGCTTGTCTGTGACATTGAGCGACAAAGCCGCAACGTATGGAGAGCGAATGATCTTGTTGACGAAGATGCCGTCGCATCTATCCACAATGCCACTTCCATGACTCCTCGTGAGATTGTTCAGTGGGTACAGGGTACGCCCCTGTTTACGGCTATCGTCATTACCCTTGAGGGGCGTGGGGTCAACACCTCCGTGCTGATTGGCTCGGTTTTGGCTGAACTCGGATATGAGGAGAACGGCAATGAGTGAACAGCTACACCATCTGAGTATCGACCTTGAGACTTACAGCACCGTCAGCATCGGCGCGGCGGGGTCATACCGATATATCCTCGACCCGTCTTTTGAGATTCTGCTTTTCGCGTACAGTCTCGACGGGATGCCCGTTGAGGTCATCGACGTGGCAAGCGGGCAGATTATTCCCCTTTGGCTGAAAAATGCCCTCAAAAATCCCTTGTACATCAAACACGCCTACAACGCGGCCTTTGAATGGTTCGCTCTCAGCAAGTATCTGGGATGGCTCCCCCCCGATCAGTGGCGCGATACGATGCTCCACGCGCTCTACTGCGGCTACCCGGCATCTCTGGACGCGGCGGGCAGGGCGATGGGCCTGCCCGAAGATAAGAAAAAGTTGACGACGGGCAAGGCCCTTATCCGCTATTTCTGTGTTCCCTGCAAGCCCTCCAATGCCAACGGCAACCGCACCCGCAATCTGCCCAAGCATGATCCTGACAAATGGAAACTGTTCAAAGAGTACAACGGGCAAGATGTCGTCACCGAAATGGAGATTGACCGCCGCCTGTCGGCGTTCCCCGTGCCCGCATTTGTGCAAAAGCAATGGGAAACCGATTTACAGATGAATGCGCGAGGCGTGGCCGCTGACATGGAATTGGTGCGCGGCGCTCTCGTTATCGGCGCTATTGTTAAAAGTCGGTTGATGACTGAGGCTCGCCAGCTCTCCGGGCTGGATAACCCCAACTCCATCCGGCAGCTTGCTCAATGGCTGACGGATGCCACGGACAGCGATGCGGAAATTACCAGCGTTACTAAGGAAGCCGTCGCCACGATGCTGAAACAGCCGCAACCCGCCAACGTGCAGCGGATGCTCGAAATCCGGCAGGAACTCGGCAAGACCAGCACCAAAAAATATGATGCGCTGGAAACCTGCATAGCGGATGATGGTCGTGTCCGTGGCCTGCTCCAATTCTACGGTGCCAACCGCACCGGGCGCTGGGCGGGCCGTCTGGTGCAGGTACAGAATCTCCCCCGCACATATACCCATCCCCTGCCCCCTGCGCGTCAGCTTGTGAAAGACCGCAATATCGATGGCCTGCGGCTGATGTACGGCAGTATCAACGATACTCTGTCGCAGCTTATCCGCACAGCCTTTGTGGCGACCCCCGGCAATGTGCTGATCGATGCCGACTTTTCGGCTATCGAGGCCCGCGTCATCTCGTGGCTGGCCGGGCAGGAATGGCGGCTTGAAGTTTTTCGCACCCACGGCAAAATCTATGAGGCGTCGGCGTCTCAGATGTTCCATGTGCCCATTGAAAAAATCAAAAAGGGCAACCCGGAATATGCGTTGCGCCAGCGCGGCAAAGTTGCAGAACTGGCCCTCGGCTATCAGGGCGGTGTCAGTGCCATGCGCCGCATGGACGTGGGCCACAACCTTGATGATCTCTCCGATGATGAAGTCAAGGGCATTGTAGACAGATGGCGCGAGACAAACTCGATGATTCGTGATCTATGGAATATCGTTGATTCTGCCGCCATCACTGTCATCACCAACGGCGGCGCACAGACCATCCGCTCCGAAACTACCGATGCCATCATCACACTGGCTTGTGAGCTGGATGTCATTACCGGCACTCGGTATATGACGATTCTGCTGCCGTCTGGGCGCAAGCTGTACTACCCATCCCCAGAAATCGGCGTAAACCGCTGGGGCAATCCCTCGGTCAGCTATATGGGTCAGAACCAGACAACTAAGCGCTGGGAAAGGGTCGAAACCTACGGCGGTAAGCTCGTGGAGAACATCGTGCAGGCCATTGCCCGTGACTGTCTGGCAATCGCCATTGAGAACCTGGAAGCACAGGGCCTACACGTCGTATTCCACATCCATGATGAAGTCGTCATCGACACTCCTGCATGGGCTGATGAGGATACGATGCTGGACACCGTCACCAAAATAATGACAAAGCCCATCCCGTGGGCGCTGGCGCTGCCCCTCAATGCGGATGGCTGGGTCGATAAATTCTTCAAAAAGGACTGATCACCATATGAAAGCGTTAATTCATCTCGATCAGAACGGCAAAAAGGTCATGGAACGGCGCGTCCATGATGCCGTAATGAAAGAACGTGCCGACATCAGCACCCGCGCTCAGTATGTTTGGGCGCTGTCCATGCTCCAATGCGGCCTGCCGCCGTGCACCGTGCAGCGCGTTTCGGATCACTTTGAGGCAGTGCTGGACAAGTACATGGAATACCAGACTGAGGACTTAGGCGACCTATTCATGCGCTCTATGCTCCACGATTCGGGCGTTGAGGTCAAAGCGACCAGCCGAGAAAGGAAGCGTAAAAGAAAATGAGCAAGGTACAAATCACCGCCTTTACTGGCGAATACTACTTTTTGAGCAACTACTGCACCTGCCCCATCACCATTGACGGGCTGACCTATCGGAGTGCCGAGGCCGCTTTTCAGGCAGCAAAATGCAGTGATCCCATCGATCGCGCGGCATTCTGCACCGTCCCGCCCAACGTAGCAAAGGCCATCGGGCGCAAAATCAAGCTGCGCGATGGATGGGAAAAAGAACGCGACGGTATTATGGCCGACATCATCCACGCGAAATTTTCTCAAAATCCAGAATTTGCGCATGCCCTTATCGACACCGGCGATGCCGAACTGATCGAGGGTAACACATGGAACGATAACTACTGGGGCGTGTGCGGATGCGCCCGCTGCCGTAGTGAGGGCACTAAGGGGCTGAACAAGCTGGGGCAGATTTTGATGGCCGAGCGGGCGCGGCTGCAGACGGCTACACCCGCCGTAACCGAGGAGGGCTGACAATGGTACACCTCGGAGACATTACCAAAATGAGCGGGTACACCATCCCGCCTGTGGATGTCATTACTTTTGGTTCACCGTGTCAAGACCTCTCCATCGCTGGCAAGAGGGCCGGTATGGCCGGGGAACGCTCCGGGCTGTTCTCTGAGGCCGTCCGCATCATCCGCGAAATGAGATATGCCACTTTCGGCGCGTACCCCAAATATGCCATTTGGGAGAACGTGCCGGGAGCCTTTAGTTCAAATAAAGGAGAAGATTTCCATGCCGTCCTGCAAAGCCTCTGCCGGGTCATCGACCCCGCCGCTGTTATTCCTAGACCTACGGACGCACGGGGGGGGATCATTAAATGGCCCCGCGCCGGTGCAGTTCTGGCAGACAACTACTCGCTGGCGTGGCGAACAATGGACGCCCAGTATTGGGGTGTGCCCCAACGTCGTTTGCGCATCTCGCTTGTCCTCGATCTTACAGGTGGGCGTGCCGGAGAAATACTATTTGAGCCGGAAAGCTTGCGAGGGCATTTTGCGCCGGGCATCACGCCGGGGCAAGCAACTCCCCGAACTGCTGAAAATGGCGCTGGAACAGCAGATTGCACAGATGCCATCCCCGTAAACCTCCAAATTGCGACCCGTCATAAATCTCTCGGTGAAAGAACGGGCCTCGGTATCGGGCAGGCGGGTGATGCCGCCTATACTTTGCAGGAAGGTCACGAGCATGGGGTCTGCTGTCTTGAGGATGCCAAAGCCTACACTCTAAAAATCCGTTCCGGGTGTGAGGGTGGCGGCAAGGGTGCGTTGGTGCAGACCGAAAAGAGCGCCACCCTCTCCACCTTACAAGATCAAACAGTATTTTGCATTTATGGCAACTTGATTGATAGAGAAACCAATCAAAATGGTAGTGGAATCAAACAGGATTGTAGCTTTACTCTTAACACTGTAGATCGCCATGGCGTTGTTTATGCAGATGGCTGCCTCAACAACATCAAGCCTGTATGCTACGCCGCCACTACAGAACCAAACATGGTCATTTGTGATGATTGCTCCCCAGCGATCCGCAGTCGGGATTACAAGGACCCGAATATTGTCTGCTATGACGCACGTGGCAACGGCGATGGTATGCTGTCCCCTACCATAACAGGCGACCACAACAGCCGAATTACGGATTATACTTCTGTCGTAATTGAAAAAATCATCCACTGGATTGTTCGCCGCCTGACCCCTACTGAGTGTGAGCGCCTGCAAGGCTATCCCGATGGATGGACAGACCTCGGAGACTGGGTAGACAGCAAGGGCAAGGCTCACAAGGCCGCTGACACTCCCCAGTATAAGGCACTGGGTAACTCCATCGCCCTACCGCAGTGGTACTACGTTCTCGGCGGCATCGCTGACCGTCTGCCGGATGATGCCACGCTCGGCAGCTTGTTCGACGGCATCGGTGGTTTCCCGTATGTGTGGGCACAGCTACACGCTGGGCGCAAAGAGTTATGCGTTTGGGCCTCGGAGATTGAGGAGTTCCCCATCGCGGTCACTAAAAAATGGTTCCCGGAGGCTTAGGATGGAAAACTACTTTGATTTTGTCGTTCACAAATCGGAACGGGCAGTACATACCGACAGTATCGCTCTGACCGTGGACGACCTCAACAATAAGCTGTACGACTTCCAAAAGGACATCGTGCGGTGGGCGCTGGCAAAGGGCCGCGCCGCTATTTTTGCCGATTGCGGCCTCGGCAAGACCGCGATGCAGCTTGAATGGGCGCATCGGGTGTGTGTGCATACGGGTGGAAACGCCCTCATTGTAGCGCCGCTAACCGTTTCCCCGCAGACCGTGGGCGAGGGCATGAAATTCGGAGTGCCCGTCACCCTCTGCGAAACCGCCGATGACATCCAGCCCGGTGTGAACATCACCAACTATGAGAAGCTGGACAAGTTCGCCGGGGCGCATTTCTCGGCGGTGGTGCTGGATGAATCCAGCATCCTGAAATCCTTTACGGGCAAGGTGCGGAATCAGATCATCGACTTTTTCTCCGATACGCCGTTCCGGCTGGCCTGTACCGCCACCCCCGCGCCCAATGACTTCATGGAACTGGGCAATCATGCGGAGTTTTTGGGCATCATGTCCTACTCTGAGATGCTGTCCATGTTCTTTGTCCATAACGGCGGGCAGACCTCCAAATGGCGGCTCAAGGGCCACGCTGAGGATGTTTTCTGGCAATGGCTGGGTAGCTGGGCTGTGGTTATGAACAGTCCTGCAGACCTCGGCTATGACCTGCCGGGGTACGACCTGCCGCCGCTGAGGGTGCATGAGGTCATTGTTGATAGCGATGAACCTGTCACCGAAAGCATGACGCTGACGCAGCGCCGGGAGGCCAGACGGGCTACACTCGCGGAGAGATGCCAAGCGGCGGCCAATCTGGTGAATGACGACCCTGGCGAACAGTGGCTCGTGTGGTGTGACCTCAACTCGGAGAGTGAGGCGCTGGCCCACGGTATCCCCGATGCGGTAGAGGTCAAGGGCAGTGATAAGGCATCACTGAAAAGCTCTCGCCTGCTTAGCTTTTCAATGGGTTTTAGCCGGGCGCTCGTCACCAAGCCCTCTATCGCCGGATTCGGCATGAACTGGCAGAATTGCCACAAGATGATATTTGTCGGCCTGTCTGACAGCTATGAGCAATACTATCAAGCCGTGCGCCGCTGCTGGCGTTTTGGGCAGTCTGAGCCGGTGGATGTGTACATCGTTATCAGTGCCCGCGAGGGCGCGGTCAAGGCCAATATTGAGCGTAAGCAGGCCGATTGCGATAAGATGCGGGCCGTGATGGGCGAACAGACCCGCGAAATCGTCAAAAAGCAGTTGCAAAGCACCTGCCGCCTGACAACGCCCTACGAACCGCAAACAACTATGGCACTGCCTGCATGGGAGGAGTTCAGACATGAATGTGCTTAACCAGTTAATCGACAGCGCACAGCGCTGGGCAATGTATCAAGGGGACTGCGTGGAAACCCTGCGCGGCATCCCCGATAACAGCATCCACTACTCCATCTTTTCCCCGCCGTTCGCCAGCCTGTACACCTACTCCAACAGTGACCGGGATATGGGCAACAGCAGCGATGGTGCGGAGTTTGTACAGCATTTCGGCTACCTTGTGGCCGAGCTGTATCGGGTCATCATGCCGGGGCGGCTGGTGTCCATCCACTGCATGAATTTGCCCGCCATGAAATCCCGTGACGGTTTTATCGGCATCAAGGATTTTCGCGGCGACATCATCCGCGAGATGACCGAGTACGGCTTTATTTTCCATTCGGAGGTCTGCATCTGGAAAAACCCGGTCACGGAGATGCAGCGCACGAAAGCACTCGGCTTGCTACACAAACAAATCCGCAAGGATTCGGCGATGTCGAGGCAGGGTCTGCCTGATTATGTCGTGACGTTCCGCAAGCCGGGTGAAAACCCTGAGCCTATCCCCCACGACCATGATTCTTTCCCGGTGGACGTTTGGCAGAAATATGCCTCGCCCGTCTGGATGGATGTGCGACAGTCCAACACTCTGCAACGCAAGAGTGCCCGCGATGAAAAGGACGAAAAACACATCTGCCCTCTGCAACTGGACGTTATCGAGCGGTGCATCGACCTGTGGACGAATCCCGGAGACATCGTGCTTGACCCGTTCGCGGGCATCGGCTCTGTGCCCTATCAGGCCGTCCTTATGGGCCGTCGTGGGCTGGGCATCGAACTTAAAGACAGCTACTACGCGCAGGCCGTGAAAAACCTTGAGAGCGCGGCCACCGAGGCCGACAGCCACGAAATCAACACCAACGTGCGCCTGCGCTGCCCCGTGTGCGGCATCAAGGTTGACGGCAAAATCTGCCCGCTGTGCGGCAAGGATTTAATGGCAAAGGAGGAGTAAAGGCATGGAAGTAACAACAACAACTACCTCTGTACTCGCCCGCCGCGCGGCTAAGTATTTGTCTAAATATTGTGCAGAACACAAAGGATGCGTTAATTGTGCTTTTGCCAATCGTAGCAATAGCACCTGCGAAATCAACATCGCTAAGTTTCCCTCACTCTGGAAATTCACTCCGCTTTGGTCGGATGCAGATGTGGCGCTGGCAAAAGCCATGATGCCGTATGCCAAAATTATCTTTTGGCCCATCGAATCAAACCCCAATCCAAACCACCGTTATTTTAAGGGCGACGGACAGCGCACCATACCGCTGCCGACAGGAGCCTTTAAGGCCCTCTCCCCCGGCGAGGCCGTCTCACTGGTCGATATTGCGATTGCGGGAGGTGCAGACGATGCATGATGACGTTTTGGACATGATCGGCACGGCGGCGCTGTTGGAGCAGCTTGCCGAAGAATCGGCTGAACTGGCGTAGGCCGCGCTCAAGATGGCCCGCAAGCTGCGCAATGAGAATCCCACGCCGAAAACCCACGCGGATTGTGTCTCCAATCTGCAAGAGGAAATCGCGGATGTGGAACTGTGCATCAGCATTTTGCCTGCCGCACTGTACGACCCCGCCGAGGTCGGCAAGACAATGACCGCCAAGCATCGGCGGTGGAATGAACGGCTACACGATGAAAAGCTGTGGGAGGTTGACAACCATGAGGATTGATATTCGGGACAGCAAATACTCCATCATCTACAACGAAAAGACCGGCGCGGTTGAGGATGTCCTGTGGTGCAATGAAAGCGCCGAGGATTTGAAAAACCTCAATGTCGTGGCCGATATGGCACGTGAGCTGGCTGTATATAGGCGGGCTGGCACGGCCATGATTGCTGGGGCACAGCGCCTCGCATACAGCCGTGGCCCGGAGAAATACTCTTTTTCTGTACCGAGTGAGAGACACAGGCATCTGCACACCGTTGACCGCACTGACGCTGTTGCCCTGCTCATGCAGGCGGGTTCTCTCGCTCTGGGTGAAATGGATGTCCTGCGCGAGTGCAAGGCCAAGACCGCTGCCGCAAACCTCTACCGTGCCATGATTGGCTTTTGAGGTGCCGCCATGATGCACTTGAGAATTACCGATGAAATCCGGGAGCGCTGTCTGCGTGAGGCGGCGCACGAGGTCCACATCAATGACCGCATTGTTACCTCTACCCCGCAAACCCTTTCCGAGCGCGGCATGACAATGTTCGGCAGCGCCCGCGCCACCCCGCGCATCCGCTCCTATCTCTACTGTGATGCGGTGGATGCCTGCTTCTACTACGCCGGGGCGGTGCCCAGTGTCGTTGTAGCTGCCCGCTGGACGACTGACAGCCCGGACATTGCGGAGGGTTCTAAAAAGCCGCAAATCGCCGCTGAGGTCGTGCGCCGCATGATGACCGCGATGGATAAGGCGATGAAAGCCGAAAAAGACCGCCAATGGGCGGCATACATGGAGGAGCAAAAACCGAAATGAGCCATACGACCACATACGCCGTTGACTTTGACGGCACCCTCTGCGAAAACGCCTACCCTGAAATCGGCGCACCCAATTTGCCCCTGATCGACAAACTCATATCCTGCCGCCGCCTCGGTGCAAAGATCATTCTGTGGACGTGCCGGGAGGGCGAGCTGCTGACCCGCGCGGTGGAGTTTTGCCGCTGTTTTGGTCTGGAATTTGATGCAGTAAACGATAACACTGATGAATTGAAACGGGCATATGGTACCAACCCGCGTAAAATCGGTGCTGACTACTACATCGACGATAAGGCCATATCACCCGATATTTTCGTGCCATAGGAGGAGATTTGCCATGAATTTGAATTACTGCCCCGTTCCGGGCGCAAGCCAGCCCCGCGGAATGCGTTTCGATACCGAAAACAGCCGGTGCATCCCCACCAAATGGATGACGCCGGACGAATCACGCCAGCTGCACCGCCTGGCCATTGAGCGCCGCCCCGAAGCCTGTTTTGGCTGCGGGCTGAATCACGACTGCTCCGTGCATGGATGTGCCGTCATCCGCAAAGCATTGCAGCTGTTGGGAGGTGAGGCGGATGTCAGTGTTTGAATTTAATTGCTTGTATGCTGCAAAGGCGCTATTTCTAGTTTTTGTTGTCGCACCGCTTCTTTTTATGTTGGGCATTTCGCTGGTATATGCTGTATCGCAATTTCTGGGCAGCATCTGGAATGCGATCATTCTGCACCATTTTCCGATTTTACGCTGCAGAAAGTGCCGCTACTGGGCCACTGTCCAGTGCCCACTGTACGGCCGCAACACACCAAGCGATTTCTGCAGCCGCGGAGAAAGGTGGGATGACTGATGGATATTCTGCTCTCAATCATTGGCAGCGCCGTTTTGGCCGTGCTGCTGTCTGTTGCTTACACCGCCGGGGTCTGTGCAGGGAAAGCCGCCACCCACATGGAAGAAGACGACGAACCTAAGATTTATATGGATCACACCCATGGTGAGGATGAACAGTAGAAAGTAGGAGGATTTGATAATGTTTATTTTAATGCTCTTCATAAAGGTCATTCTAGGGCTATTTATCATCGCTTTGATCTTGGCTTTTATCACCGCCATTTTTCTGCTAATGACTGTCGGGAAAGCAGGTAAAGCGGCTACGCAATCGTCATCGGGGAGCCATCAGGATGATGAGCCGGAGTTGGTGAATCATCCTGACCATTATAACCGCCCCGGCCAGAAAGAGTGCATTGTCGAAATGGAGGAGAAATTCGGCCCCGCCGCCGTGCAGTATTTTTGCCTGTTGAGCCGTTACAAATACTTATATCGCTGCGGCATGAAAGACGATGCCACCCAGGACATATCTAAAGCCAACTGGTATTGCGATAAGTTTCGTGCGCTGGATGGCGATGATGAACTGCTGAACATTGTGCCCGATAACATAAAGGAGGCCATGCGCTATGAAAGTTGAACTGATTGCCTGTTCCCGCCCTCTGTCTGGCCAGTGCGGCACAGTCAAAAATCCGATGGACATCACGCCCAATCCCATGCGCATTATCGAACAGGCTGCGAGTGTGTGCTACGACAGTGAGCCGGATTTTGCCGCCTTTAAGATTGCCGAAACCTGTGCCAAAACCGGGCATCTGAGTGTGTACGAGCATAGTTATTTCACGTTCCACGTCACCGGCGTCAGCCGTGCTTGCCTTGCTCAGTTGACCCGGCATCGTCATTTCAGCTTTTCCGTGCGCAGCCAGCGCTATTGCGATGAAAGTTTCTCTGATCCCGTGTTTCCCGCGGCCACCAATAGCGATCAGGACGGCATAATCGCCGATGCCTACGACTACGCATGGGATGCCTACGACCGCTTGATTAAGGATGGCGTGGCAAAAGAGGATGCGCGGATGGTTCTGCCCAACGGCGCACCCACTGAACTGTATGCGTCTATGAACGCGCGGGCGTTGATTGAGGCTAGCCATTTGCGGCTGTGCCGTAGGGCACAGTTTGAAATCCGCTCACTGTTTATGGCGATGCAGTGCTGCGTTGCCCCCATCGCCCCCGATATTGCAAACATGATGGTTCCGCAATGTGAAACCAACCCGCAATACCAGTTTTGCACCGAGGGCGAATCCTGCGGCAAACACCCTCGCCTGCAAGACGCGCTGGCAACAGCTACACAGAAACAAAGTGAGGATGTGGGCGATGAAGCGTAAAAGCATCTATCGCGGATACATCGGCAAGGGATATTCCGATCAGTCCGAGTTCAGCCACCGATATGCCGCATGGGCGCAGAATCACCGGGGATGGGCAAAGATGAAAGCCTATAACCGCCGCATGGCAAAGCGCCGAGAAAAGCGCGACGGTAAGAAAAATATCAATGATGAAATGAGGTCTACCGAAAATGAAATGTCTGTATAAAGTCCCATTCAGCGGCTTTTTTATAGTTTCCGCCGAATCCGCCGAGGATGCAAAGTCCATGAGCAAGGATGATCCGGAAGTTATCTACTCTGAGGAATCTAACGGCGATGTCGAGACTTGCCCCGACGGTGTATCCGTTCCGATTGATGATCGGCATTACCTTTTTATTGAGCCAACAGACGAGGAGGCCGATTATGCGACTGATTGACGCGGATAAAGTACCGCCCCTGTCTGACCTAAGCGGATGCGCTTATGAGGGCAGCGAGTACCAAGCATATAAAAGCGGCGCAGAGTATGGGCGCGGATTGGTGGATGATACACCAACTGTTGACCCGGAATCCCTGCGGCCTACGGCACACTGGATAAAAGAAGATAGTTTCTACAAGGATTCTACTGTCTGGCGCTGCGCTGCTTGCAAAGGAAAATTCGTTCTGCATGGTGAAACACCAGAAAATGAGAACTACCAATATTGCCCTGCCTGCAGCGCAATAATAATCAAAGATGGTCAAGGACGGTGAATTGCAATGACTAACATCCAAGAGGATTTGATTGCGTTCAATTCTCGCAACAATCCGTTTTATAACGATAGGGGCTATGCCGACCCTACCGCATATCAGGGCATTGAGGCGGCGGCAGCCAGTGAATACCGGGCGCGGTTCGATGCTATCGCCGCGCTTATCCACACGGTCAAGTATATTTGCGGGCTGGCGGGGTTCGAGGTCGTGGGCCGAATCACCCTGCGGCATAAGCAGAGCGGCGACATCTACAAGTGAGGAGGCGATTTGAGATATGGTTACACCGAACGAACAAAAAAAAGAAGATGCCGAGGTTTATCCCGTTATCGTCCTCGACCCGAACGGCAATGAGTACACAAAGGGCATCGCGGCATGGCTGACAGCCATTGCAAAACAGGATCCTAAAAACCTTGTGTGCATCGCTCGCAGCATCGACCCAGAAAAACCAGGGCAGTCCGTGTACACCCTTATGCGATGGGACACCAAAGGCGTTGAGCTTTCCGAAATTGCCGGATACCTGACGTCCGTTGCGTCTGAGCTGTTCACCCGTGAGCAACCCAACAGCGAGACTCCATTATAACGATAAAGCGAGGAAAACGGTCATGCAATTCGATAGACAAATTACCATTACCACCGGCGCATCTCGAAACGACCTCAACTGGAAACCTCAGTTGATGACCGTGGCAGAGCTGTATGACCGTCTGCGGAATCCCGTCCGTTCGACGGAAACGCTCAACGCATATATGCACCTGCCGAAACCTCAGCAGGACGCATTAAAGGATGTCGGCGGATTCGTGGGCGGCTCCCTCAACGGCGGGCGGCGCAAGGCCAATGCCGTGACCGGGCGTGACCTTGTGACGCTTGACTTTGATAATATCCCCGGCTGGGGCACTGATGAGATCATCAGCCGTGTGGACGCCATCGGCTGCAGCTATGCGGTCTACTCCACGCGCAAGCACTGCCCCAATAAGCCCCGCCTGCGTGTCGTAATCCCTCTTGACCGTACTGCTACCCCCGATGAGTACGAGCCGCTGGCGCGGCGGCTGGCGTGGCTGATCGGCATTGATAAGGCCGACCCTACCACATTTCAGGCAAGCCGCCTCATGTACTGGCCGAGCGCCTGCGTGGATTCGGATTATGTGTTCCGTTGCAAGGATGCGCCGCTGGCATCCGTGGACTTCCTGCTGGGCACCTACGCCGACTGGCGCAACATGGCTGAATGGCCGCAGGTTCCCGGCGCGGCCCCGAATTACCAGAAGATGGCACTCAAGCAGGGCGACCCCACGGCCAAGCCTGGCATCGTGGGCGCGTTCTGCCGCGCCTATGACATCCGCACGGCGATGGACAAGTTTCTGCCTGGAATCTATACCCCGTGCATCATGGGCAGCGAGGAGCGGTACACCTATACGGGCGGCAGCACAGCGGGCGGCGCTATCATCTACGACAATGGCAAATTCCTGTACAGCCATCACGCCACCGACCCCTGCTCCATGCAGCTTGTGAACGCCTTTGACCTTGTTCGCCTGCACCTGTACGGCGATAAGGACGACAGCGCCCCCGGCAATACTCCGGTCAGCAAGCTCCCGTCCTACAAGGCGATGTGCGAAATGGCGATGCAGGATAGCGCGGTGCAGGCCATCTACAACAAAGAGCAGTTTGCACAGTTGCAGGCTGACTTCGGCGCTATCGCCCCCATCCCCGGCAACGGGCATCAGCAGACCTCCGGCGACAGTGACGGCGCCGAGCCTGTGCAGGGCGAGGTCATCGGCGATGACGGTCAGCAGACCGACCCCAACGCATGGCTGGGTTATATCCAGCGCGATGAAAACGGCAAAATCAAGCAGACCATCGACAATGTTCTGCTGATTCTCAACAATGACCCCCGCCTGTGCGGGCGGTTCATGCTGAACTCATTCAGCGGGCGCGGTGAGGTGCTGTACCCCCTGCCGTGGGACAAAGACCCCGATAAATTCAAACGGCGGGCGTGGGCTGATTCAGACATTTCGGCAATGTACTGGTACATGGAAAAAGGGTACAAGATCACCAAGCGCAACGCCATCGACGCGGGGCTGGACATCCATGCGGCTACACACGCATTTAACGAGGTTCAGGATTTCCTCAAGGGTCTGGCGTGGGATGGAGTTCCCCGGCTGGACACCCTGTTCATCGACTACCTCGGCGCGGATGATTCCCCCTATACCCGCGCTGTCACCCGCAAGGCGTTTGTCGGTGCTGTGGCCCGCGCGATGGAGCCGGGATGCAAGTTCGATAATATGCTGATTCTGTGCGGCCCGCAGGGCCTCGGCAAATCCACGCTGCTGGACAGGATGAGCAAGGGATGGTACAACGACAGCATCCGCACGTTTGAGGGCAAGGAGGCATCCGAGCTTTTGCAGGGCGTTTGGCTGGTCGAGGTGGCCGAACTTGACGCTTTCCGCAGAACTGATGTTTCCCGCATCAAGCAGTTTTTGAGCCTGCGTTATGACCGCTATCGCGCCGCTTATGGTCGTAATGTAAAGGAACTGCCCCGCTGCTGTGTCTTTTTCGGCACCTGCAACGTCAGCGATTTTCTGCAAGATACCACGGGCAACCGCCGTTTCTGGCCCGTGGATGTGGGCCAATGCGAGCTTGCGCACCGCGCATGGGATTTGACCGATGACGAAATCAATCAGATTTGGGCTGAGGCAAAGATGCGCTGGATGATGGGAGAGCCGCTGTTCCTGACCGGCGACCTGGCAGACGCGGCCCGCGCACGGCAGGAAGATCACCGCGAGGCATCCGTCCGTGAGGGTCTTATCCGTGATTTTGTGGAGCGCGATGTTCCCACGAACTGGCTTGAGTGGCCGCTGGACAAGCGCCGCGACTACTGGGCCGGGGCCTGCAAGGGGCAGGACATTCCGACGATGCCCCGTGACCGCATCTGCGCCGCCGAGGTTTGGTGCGAACTTTTCAACGGTGCCCCCCGTGACATCAAGCAGACCGACACCCGCGAAATCAACGCCGTACTGGCAAGCACCCCCGGCTGGGAGGCCAACCGGGGCATGAAGTTTGGGCCGTACAAGCAGCAGCGCGGTTATCGCAGATTCAACAGACAGACTTAATGTGCGCAAAAATCAACTGACACTTTAGGCCAAAAAGCTGACACTTCTCTATATGCCAAGTGTCAGAACCGTCAGAAGTGTCAGTTAAATATGAAAAAATTATGAACAAGCGCACTGACACAACTGACGCGCAAAACACAAGTGTCAGTTAAAGTGTCAGCCTAATTTTTAACGATGTATCGTTGCAATATATCTATAACTGACACTTCTGACACTTAAAATAAATAAAAATAAAAATAAGTAAAATAACGCGCGTGAGAGCGCATATACCCCCGTATTTACGGGTCTATACGCGCGTGCGCGTGTGTCAGTCAGGTGGACAAGCTCGGCGGCGATGCCGCGAAAAAGATGGGAGGTTATTAGGATGCCAGAATTGGAAAAGGTCATCGAACGCAAGCTGCGTGACGGTGTGAAGAAATTGGGCGGCGGGGCGCAATGCCTGAAATTTGAAAGCCCTGGCACGTCCGGGGTACCCGACAGAATGATTCTGCTGCCGGGTGGTCATACCGTGTTCGTTGAGTTGAAACAGGTGGGCAAGCGGGAGCGGATGCGGCAGACGTATGTACAGAGCCAGATGCGGCGGCTGGGCTTTACCGTGTTCAGCACGGTATCGACCCCGGAGCAGGTGCAGACGATTCTCAGCCATTGCGAGGAGGTCATACGGCATGGCGACAGAGTGTAAAGAGTTCCACCCCTACCCCTATCAGCAGTTCTGCATTCAGCACATCATCGATCACCCCGTCGCCGGCCTTTTCGTGGACATGGGCATGGGAAAAACCGTGATGACGCTGACCGCATTTAACTATCTCAAGTATTATGCGTGGCAAATTCAACGCTGTCTCGTCATTGCGCCAAAGAAAGTTGCCGAGGCAACATGGCGCACCGAAATTTCAGGGTGGCAGCATTTGCGGCATCTGCGCTGCTCCGAGGTGCTGGGAACAGCTACACAACGCCGCGCTGCGATGGCTGTTGATGCCGATGTCTACGTGATGAATCGGGACAATGTGCAATGGCTCGTCAAAGAGTACGGCAAGGCGTGGCCGTTCGATATGGTCGTGCTGGATGAATCATCGAGTTTCAAAAACCATCAGGCCAAGCGGTTTAAGGCACTCCGGGCAATGCGGCCCAAAATCAAGCGCATCGTGGAGTTGACAGGCACCCCATCGCCGCACGGCCTCATGGACTTGTGGGCGCAGGTCTACTTGCTGGACGGTGGGCAGCGGCTGGGCCGCACGATCTCCGTTTACCGCGATATGTACTTTGAGCCGGACAAGCGCAGCAGGTCGCAGATATTTACTTACAAGGCCCGCCGGGGCGCGGCAGATGCCATCTACGCCGCTATCAGCGATATTTGCATCAGCCTGTCCAGTGACGACTATCTGACCCTCCCTGACCGCATCTATGACGAGATTCCCGTCAAGCTGGACGGCCCTGCCGCCGCCGCGTATAAGCGATTGGAGCGGGATGCCCTGCTGCAAGTGGACGAATCGACCATCACGGCAGGCACGGCGGGAGTGCTGGCGGGCAAGCTGTTACAGCTCTGCAATGGGGCTGTGTACGATGAGGAGGGCAAGGTTATCCCCGTCCATGACTGCAAGCTGGCCGCGCTGGTGGAGCTGATCGAGGGTCTGCACGGTCAGCACGCTTTGCTGTTCTACTGGTTTCAACACGACCTCGCCCGCATCCTCGCCGCCCTTGAGCCGCTGGGCTTGCGGGTGCGCGTGTACAACGGCCCGGACGACGAACGGGCATGGAACGCGGGCGAGGTGGACATTCTGCTGGCGCATCCCGTGTCCTGCTGCTACGGCCTGAACCTGCAACACGGCGGGCATCACATCATCTGGTTTGGGCTGACGTACTCGGCGGAGGTTTACTTGCAGGCAAACAAGCGGCTACACCGACAGGGACAGACGCATCCTGTCATCATCCATTCGCTGGTCGTGCAGGGCGGGCAGGATGAAGATGCCATCGCAACGGTCATGGGCCGTGTCACCGAACAAAATCATCTGCTGGAATCCCTAAAAGCAAAAATCATCACAGCAAAGGAGGCTGTCTGACTATGACGATGAAAGAATTATCGCAACTCCACTGGCTGAATGTGGAGATTGACCGTGATAAACAGCGACTGGCAGAGCTTGAGGCCCGCGCCGCATCCCCCGGTGGGCCGAATATGTCCGGGATGCCCGGTGGCGGTGGTGCGGGGTCGAGCGTTGAAAGCGCGGCCCTTGAAATCGTCGAATTAAAGGCCAGTATCGAGGCAAAGATCATCCGCTGTGCCACAGAACGGGCGCGGCTCATTGGCTATATTGATGCGGTGCCCGACAGCCGTATGCGTGAGATTATGTACTTGCGTTTCGTGGACGGTCTGCCGTGGGCGCAGGTGGGCGCGAGTATGGGGTACACGGGCGACGGTGTGCGCAAGGCTTGCAAGCGCTATATTGACGAGAGCGCGGCCTAAAATCACGAAAACAGCGGACAAAAGCGGATTTTTTGAGAAACTGTCCGTTTTTGTCCGCTGTGTCGGTTGTATTCTAATCGCTATTATTATAATATTACATTGCGGGTTTAGGGCGAGGGAGTTCTGGGTACTCCCTCGCTCGTGTTTTCCCCGCTGTCACCTCCATGCGCCGCCGCGTGTATAGGCGCGGCGGCGTTCGTGTTTGTGCCGGGGTGGCATAAACCCTATACGCTGGGTGCGCCTCTCATGCCCGGCGCTGTGCAGGCCTTTGACCCCTGCACAAAATTTTACCCCAGTAACCTACGGGGCCGGGGCATTTTACCGCATAGCTACTCAATCGGCAATTAGAGCGAAAAGGGCGCTGTGTTATCTCCCTATAGCACGGCAAGGGTGCAAGACCCTTATGCGGCCCCATTAGGCCATTGCCGTCGTCCGACCATTACGGCGGCACAAGTGATCTGCACCTCCCCAGTGATGGTAAATTGCGGCTTGTGACCCTATTCACGCAGTTCCACTGCTGGCGATCTCGATCAGTGGCCTATAATATCGCACAGTAGGGCATTGGCAGCCCGGCAGGCCTATGAGCCTGCAGGCAGCTGGTTCGATTCCAGCCTGTGCAACCATGCGAGGCTTGAGGGCATTTCATCCTCGCGGCGCGTCCACGGCAAACGGGCTTTTTACTCCCTCCCCGTATGACGCGCCTGATTTTGGCTATTATCGCGGTTCGCTGCGAGGGCCGATGACGGTACTGCCGTCGTTGACCTGTTTCTATGTTACGCGCCACAGTGTCACAACTGCGGCGCATTTTTATTGCTTTCCCGGAGGTCTATGGTGTACCGCACAGAGCGCAATTATGAAAATCTCAATAAGGGCATTTTCCCCGGCGCTGGGCGGTATGACATCCCCATCCTGCGGCCCGAATTGACTACGGCTGAAAATTGGATAAGTTTCAACTACGCCAAAGGGTGCGATGAGCCATCAGAGCATGGCGTTCACTTTTTCGTGGATGATTACCAGTTCAACCGCATCTGGGCACATCCCGACAACTATCTCGGCATGATGGCGCGGTTCGATACCGTCTGCACCCCCGATTTCAGCACATATACAGATTTTCCCCGCATCATCCAGATTTACAACCACTACCGCAAACACTGGTTGGGTGCCTATTGGCAGGCCCACGGCATCAAGGTTATTCCGACAATCTCATGGAGTACACCGGACAGCTTTGCATGGTGCTTTGATGGTGAGCCGATAGGCGGCGCGGTGGCCGTGTCGAGCGTCGGCACACAGGCAAGCCTCGAATCGGCAGACCTGTTCATGGCCGGGTACAATGAGATGCTGCGGCGCTTACAGCCCGCGCAGATCATCTTCTACGGCAAGGTGCCCGCCGGGTGCGAGGGAAACATTTTTCACGTTACAGCGTTTCAAGAAAAACTCAAGGCGCGAATTCGCGCCGGAAAGGACGATACCGATGGGCGGTAGAGGAAGTAACAGCGGTTTGGCATCCAGCGGTTCGATGACCCCGCAACCTCAGATTAACCCGGCACCGCAGGCAATGCCCGTTCCCGCCGCGGCAGTTCAGAACGCTCCACCCTCGACGGCTCCGCAAGCAATGGGTGGTGGGTCGTTGCTGAGCGGTGGCCAGATCAGTTACACACCGCTGAATCAGAAAGATGAGGCCGATCTCGGTAAGGTCTGGAACGGTTACGACATCAATACCAAGCTCGCTATTAACCAGTACATCCGTCAAGACCAAACCAATACCGGCTACGGTGTGGGTCAGAACCTTAACCATAAGCTGGAAAATGGGCAGGCGCTTAACGCAAACGAGCAGTACATGGTGAACATGATGGATGCGGCCATGCACCCGCTCGGTAAAAATACCACGCTTATCCGTGCTGCGCATCAGGACTTTTTGGAGGCGCTGGGTGTTAAAAATTATCAGCGCATGACCGATGCTCAGCTCAATGCCGCCGTGCAGGGTGTTGAGTATACCGAGAAAAAGTTTGTTTCTACGGCCTATGATGCCAAAAAGAATCCCTTTATCGGCGGTTCTCAGTCTGGTGGTCGTGAGGTGTTCATCAACATTTCGACCCCGGCAAGCACCAACTGCATTATGGGCAATTTGAAGCAGGCTGAAATTATTCTCTCCCGCGATACTAAGTACCGTGTCAAAGGTGCCCATTTTGATGGCACCTTTGCAAATCCGCGTGTTGGCGGCACACTGCCGCGCGTAATCGTGGATGTCGAGATTTACGAGTAAGGAGGCTTGAAATGGCAAGCAAGCAGAAAAAGAGCACTGAATCCGGTAGCCGTTTTATGGCAACGGGTAAAAGCGTGACGATCATCAAAAAGCCCGCCAAGAAGGCCTCGGCCAAGAAAGGCGGTAAATAATATGGGCGGCAGAGGAAGTAACAGTGGCTTGAGCGCGTCATCGCTCGGCGGGTCTGGCGGTGGTGCCAATTTGCCTCCGTTAGTAGTACCGCTAGCGAGTGTTCAGCCTCAGCAGTCGCCCGTGGCCCTGCAGAATCAGCCCGTGCCGCCTACTCCGGCCAGCCTTGCGCCTAATGCTCCCCCGATGGGTGTTACACTTTCGGATGTTCAGCAAATGGATGATACGAGTATGCACGATTTCTTGATTAACGTACAAAGCGTCGATATGCCGCAGTTCCTATGTGATTCGCATTTGCAGCGCATGATTTACGGTTTAGGCATGAATGATAAACCGCAGATTGTTTCCGATAAGCAGCTCAATGCGATGGTTAAACAGGGCGCCGTTCCCATTTATCGTACCGTCAATGACAGTGACGATGATGTTCAGGGAATTTCGATGACATCTGACGATATTTGTGATATGATGACAGATGGTAGTCTGAGTTATGTGGGCCGTGGCGTCCACGGTGATGGCCTGTATTTCTCCGACAGTAAGCGCGGTTCTAAGCTCTACGGAAACCCCGGCCAGAATCCTAAGACCTTGCGGGCTGTTTTGAATCCGGCTAAGGCCCGCGCGATCAGTGAATCCAGTTTGCAGAGCGCCTATGATGCTTTTGTAAAGAGCCATCCTCGCACGCGCCGCGCGTTGGGATTTGCCAAAGCGCACAGCACAAGCGACAGTATGAGTCAGTTTGCGCTGCTTATGGGCTATAATGTCATCACTACCAAAGTCGGCTACAACGAAACATATTACACGGTCATTGATCGTAGCGCCCTTATTATGTCGAAAACCCGCGTATAAGCGGTATTTTAGGAGGTACGCATAATGTCCAATATTGATGAAAAGCTGTCTAAGATGACCCGTGCGCAGGCAAACGCCCTTGCAGATCATCTCAACGCGGGTTATAACAAACCCGCGTACAAGCCTACCGCCAAGATCAAAAAGAAAACCACCGCCCCGAAAAAGGCCACGGCTAAGAAGCCCGCCGCCAAAAAGGGCAAGTAACTGAATATTTCCTTTAGCACTCGACGCTGAAATGCGCCGGGTGCCTTTTTTTATTTTTACCGATAGGAGGTGGCAGCAGATGCCCGAAAATACCGAGGCTGTGCCGGAGATCAGCGCAAGCCCCGCGCCGCAAGACGCGAAGCCCGCCGACACCGGCGAGAAAAAGCAGAAAAAGCCTCGCAATACATCCGGGATGAAACCGCCACTGAATCAACTGCCCCCGGAGGAGGCGTTCGCCATCCGCTCTAAGGGCGGCAAGGCGGCGGCAAAAAAGCGCCGGGAGGAGAAGCTGGTAAAGGATGCCCTGCTGAACCTGCTGACGAAACCTCAGCACAAGAAAAAGGGCGGCAAGGCCCACTACAAGGCCAGCGCCGAGTTGACGAGCTATGATGACGCGTTCTCTGAGAATACGACCCTCATGGTGCAGATGCTCATTCCCCTTATCCAATCTGCCATCAACGGCAATATCGAATCCCTGTTCGCCATTCTGCGCGTTCTGGGGCAGGAGCCGGGCACCCCCGGCCAGTTTGGTGTTGACGAGTTTACCCCGCCAGAGCCGCCCACAGAGGGCGCAGGCGGCCCCGGCAAGTCCGCGTCTGCCAACGATCCTAATGCGGTGCGCATCCACCTGATACGCGGCGAGAAGCCCGCCTCCATGGCTGAGGGCGATGCCCCAGCAGCAGAGCAGGCCGGTGCCGATCAGGCAGGCACGGCTACACCCACCAGCACCCCTGCCGATGGGGAGGCGGTGCCCAATGCCTGATGTCTATATCGAAGATGTCATCGCCCCCAACTATGACAAGCTGCTGGATGATGTTCTCGATCATCGGCACTCGCAGTACATCCTCAAGGGCGGGCGTGGTTCGCTGAAATCCTCTTTCATCGGCTTTGTTATCCCGATGATTATGGTTCAGCCGGGAAACGAGGCTTGCAACGCCGTTATTTTCCGTAAGACCGCCAACACCCTGCGAGATTCGGTCTACGGCCAGATGGTGTTTGCCCTTGATAAACTGGGCCTTGACAGCGAATTTGTCTGTCATGTCTCCCCCATGAGCATCACCCGGAAAAGCACCGGGCAGACGATTCTTTTTCGCGGCCTTGACGACCCGATGAAGCTGAAATCGTTGAAATTTCCCAAAGGGTACTGCGCCATCACATGGTTTGAAGAAGCTGACACATTCGATGGCATGAAAGAAATCCGAAATGTGTTGCAGTCAACCAACCGTGGCGGCTCTCGGTTCTGGAATTTTCTGTCGTTCAACCCGCCCATCACCCTGAACAACTTTATGAATCAGGAGGCGCTCGTACAGCGTCCTGATCGGCTGGTACATTCCAGCACCTATCTGACCGTGCCGCCTGAATGGCTCGGTCAGATGTTCTTTGATGACGCGGAACTGCTGCGGCAGACCAATCCCCGCGCCTATGAGCATGAGTATCTGGGCATCCCCACGGGCACGGGCGGCGAGGTGTTCAACAACCTTGAGCTGCGCGAAATCACCGATGCCGAGATTGCGTCGTTTGATTATATCTACGAGGGCATCGACTGGGGCTGGTATCCCGACCCCAACCATTGGAGCAAGATGTGCTACCGCCCATCGAAAATGACGCTCTATATTTTCGACGAACTGCGTTGCAACAAAACCCCGAATGAGGTTTTCTGGCAGCGCTTGCAGAAAGAAAAGAGCGTCACATCGCAAGACCTCATTATTGCAGATAGTGCCGAGCCGAAATCTATTGCGGACTTGAAAGCCTACGGCGCATCCATCCGGCCCACCGAAAAGGGGCCGGATTCCGTGCGGTACAGCATGAAATGGCTGCAATCGCTCGTGAAAATCGTTGTTGACCCGAACCGCTGCCCGGAGACAGCGCGAGAGTTTGCCGAGTATGAGTACGAGCGCACCAAAGACGATGAACTGACCGGGCAATACCCTGATAAGGATAACCACAGCATTGATAGTGTGCGATACGCGCTCAATCCAATCTGGAAACGACGCGGCCTGTGAGGTACAGCCCATGTCTATTTTTTCAAATATCTATACCATGATAAGGCAGGTGTTAGGCAGAGTGATTCCGTATCAGAATATCCAGCAGGTGGAGAACATCGACACACCGCTGTCGCAGGAGATGCAGATTGCCCTCGAAGCATGGCACCGAGCCTATCTGGACAGACCCATCTACAAAAATGAGCAGGTCAAAACCCTCAACATTCCCGCGTTCATCGCATCCGAGATTTCCCGACAGGTCACACTTGAATTTAAGTGGAGCATTACGGCGGGCAAGGACGACAGCACCGGCGAGGACATCACCAACCCGCGCTCGGAGTTTCTAAGCAAAGAGTTTGAAAAACTGGCTACACAGCTGCGGAGCAAGACCGAGATCGGATGCGCGGCGGGTGGTATGACGATAAAGCCGTATGTCCGTGACGGGCATATCTATTTCGACTATACCCCCGACTGGGATTTATACCCCATCGCTTTCGGCGATGACAGCGACCTGTCCGATGTCGTTTTCCGTGATATGTTCTCGGAGGGCAAGACCTACTATTCCCGCCTTGAGCGGCACACCGTCGAGGGCGATAGAATCAAAATCACGCAGCGGGCCTTTAAGTCCAGTTCCCGCGATGCTCTCGGCAAGGAAATCCCCTTGACGGAAGTACCACAGTGGAAAGACCTCAAGCCCGTGGTCTACGTCAACAACGTAGACGGGCAGCTTTTTGGCTGGTTCCGCGTGGCATCAGCAAATACCGTTGACCCGATCTCTCCTATGGGCGTGGCCGTGTTCGCTAAGAGCATGGACACCATCAAGGAGGCTGACACACAGTACAGCCGCCTGCTGTGGGAGTTTGAGGGCGGCGAAATGGCTATCGACGTTGACCCGATGGCCTTGCGGCCCATTGACGGCGTTATGCGTAACGGCGCAAAGGCTATGGAAACTCCCAAGCTGAACGAGCGCCTGTTCCGCGCGGTCGATCTGGGCACTGATGAAACATATCATGTTTTCGCCCCGACCCTGCGCGATAGCTCCCTTGTGGCCGGTCTGAACCAAATCTTGATGAAGATTGAAGATCAGTCTGGGCTGGCCCGTGGCACCCTCTCCGATGCCAACACAGAGGCCCGCACGGCCACTGAGCTGACTATCCTGCGTAATCGTACCTATACCACCATTGCCGACAACCAGCAGGCCCTTGAGCGGGCACTGCGAGAAGTCGTGCGGGCGATGGATAAGTACGCTGACCTGTACAACCTCGCCCCTGCTGGCGAATATGAGGTGTCGTTCGATTGGGATGATTCCGTCATCGCCGACACCGAAACCCAGTTGCAGCAGCGGATCCTCATGCTCAACAACGGCATGATGAGCAAAATCGAGATGCGTATGTGGTTCTTTGGTGAAACCCGCGCACAAGCCGAAAAAGCCTTGCAGGAAGTCCAGCAGGAAAAGGTCAGCGAGATGCAGGCCGCAATGGCTATCCAGCAGCCCAATCCCGATCAGAGCGATGTCACCGTTCCCCCGGATGATGGCGGCGGCGCCGATCAGGACGGGAGCAACCCGGCTACACCGTTTGGGAGTGGCCCTGGCGAGGAGTGATGACCTGTGCTGACCCAGAAAGAGCTTGAGGCCGCTGTCCGCAAGATGATTGCGAATCTGGATGAAGTCAACCTGTATTTCATCCAGAAAATAGCGACCCAGATAAAGAAAATCGGCGAGATGAATCCTACCAGCATACACCGTTACGCGATCATGTTGGAAATGGGTGCAGATGTCGCCGATATTTCCGGCAAGCTCCAAGCCGCAACCCGGCTGACACAACAGCAGATGGCTGTTGTGTACAACACCGCCTTGCAGGATAACTTCACCGACCCGCGATTCAAAGCCGCGCTGGCGGCGCATCCGCTGCCCCGTGAGGAGAATCAGCGGCTCATACAGTACATGCGCAACATCGCCGCGCAGACCTCCGGGGCGCTGCAAAACCTGTCCAACACTACGGCCATATCCGTGCCCTACCAACAGGCCATTGATAAGGCCATTTTGAGCGTGTCCACCGGCATGACCGACTACAAATCGGCTATGCGGCAGACCATAAAGGACATCGGATGGGCCGGGATGCAAGTGCAGTATGCAAGCGGCTATCACCGCCGCCTTGATACCGCCGCCCGTCAGAACATTATTGACGGGGCCTGCCAAATAGCCCAGCACAGCGCCGACGAAATCGGCAAGGTGCTGGGCTATGATGCCGTGGAGCTGTCCGCGCATCTCAACAGCGCCCCCGACCATGAGCTGGTGCAGGGCCACGTTTTCCTGCTGGCCGAATACGCCAAAATGCAGGCGGGCATGGCCTGCGTGGATGTGGACGGCCATCACTTTGCGGGATTCAAGCGCCCTATCGGCGAGTGGAACTGCGGGCACTTTGCCGCGCCGTTCAGCACCGAATATTCGGTGCGCAAATACTCCGACCATCAACTGGCAGCATGGATAACGTCAAACCATGCAGGCGTGAATATCGGCAACAAAGAGGGTCTGACCCTCTATCAATGTTCGCAGATGATGCGCAAAATTGAAACCGATACCCGCCGCTGGAAAGATGTCGCCATTGCGGCAAGGGCCGCAGACGATGATGACCTGCGCCGTGAGGCACAGCAACACATCAATGCTTTAAGCGCCCGATATAATCTCATCGCCAATCAATCCGGGCTGTCACAGCGCCGTGACCGTATGGCGGTGGATGGCTTTAAGGCCATAAAAGTAAGCGCCTGAAACGGCGCTTTTTCTGTGTTATCACGCCATTTTGGCTTGATATATAATACTCGGCATTGCAGAGACATAAATGCGATGGCGCGACGTGCGCGGAGTGGCCGCGCGATTATAAGCTAAATCAATCGCGGCGAAAGGACAATCTTATGGAATTGCTCAAAAATCTGTTTTCTGAGGGCGAGGCGCTGACCTACGACCAGCTGACCGAAAAGATCAACGCAGCAGGCATGAAACTTGCCAACATCGCGGATGGTTCCTACGTCAGCCGCGATAAGATGGATTCTAAGGTTAAGGGCTTGCAGGGCCAGATTACCGACTTGCAGGCGCAGGTCAAGCAGCGTGATACCGACATGGCCGACTTGCAGACCAAGCTGACCGCTGCGCAAACCGACGCCGACAAGCTGGCATCTGTTCAGTCTGATCTTGCCGCCCTGCGCAAGCAGCGCGAGGATGATGGCAAGGCATGGGCGCAGAAAATCGCCGCGCAGGCGTATGAATTTGCTGTCCGCGAAAAGGCGGGCGAGGTCAAATTCAGCTCTAACGCTGCGAAAAAGCAGTTTATTGCGGATGCCATCGCCAAGCAGTTTAAGCAGGACGAGAACGGCAAGATGCAGGGCTATGACGAGTTTTTGACCCAGTACAAGGCCGATGACCCCGGTAGCTTTGTCTCCGATGACCCGGCCCCCGCTCCTGCACCGAAGCCTAACGCTCCGTCTATCACGGTTCCCGCAAAGCCCGACGGAAATGCGCACAAAATGAGCTTGTCCGAACAGATGGCGGCAGCAAATGCCGATCCTAACTTCGTGCCCGATTTCAGCTAATCGGGCTACACCAACTGAAACCTAAAAAATCAATAGGAGGCATCCCCACATGGCAATCTTTGATTCCAAAAACTTCAATGGTAACGTGTTCAAGCAGTATGTTGACCGCGTTCCCAACCTGAACCGCAACGAGCTGATTAAGTCCCGCGCCATCAAAAAGCGTCAGGACATCGCGCAGTCCATGAGCGATCAGGTCGGTGGCAACTACGTCACCATCCCCCTGCGCGGCATCATCAGCGGCACCGTTCCTCAGAACTACGACGGTTCTACCAACATCACCGCAACCAACACCAAGACTTTCTCCCACTCCCGCGTTGTCGTGGGCCGCGCACAGGCATGGACTGAGCGTGACTTCTCCTATGACATCACCGGTGGTGAGGATTTCCTCGCCGATGTCGCCGCGCAGATTGGCGAATACTGGGATGAAGTTGATCAGGCCACCATCATCAAGATTCTGACTGGTGTTTTCGCCATGAAAGATGCTGAGGGCGTGAAGTTCGTCCGTGAACACACCTACGATGTCACCGGCAAGACCAACTCCGAGGGCGCTCTGGGCCTGATGGATGGCACCTCCCTGAACACCGCCATGCAGCGTGCTTGCGGCGATAACAAGGGCGCTTTCAGCCTTGCCATCATGCACTCCGCTGTTGCTACCGGCCTTGAGAACCTCAAGCTGTTGGCGTACATGAAGTACACCGACAAGGACGGTATCGAGCGCGAGCTGCATATCGGCACCCTGAATGGCCGCACTGTTCTGGTCGATGACTCCATGCCCGCCGTGGAAACCGTCACCACCCCGGAGGTGCAGGGCGTTTACACCATCACCGTCAGCACTGCTGGCACCGATGGCAACACCATCACCGTGGACGGCCAGACCTATACCTTTGCCGCATCCACCTCCACCGCCAATAAGACCCTCAAGACCGGCGATGCTGCTACCGAGGCTCAGGCGCTGAAAACCGTGCTGTCTGCTCAGTATGAGGGCAAGTTCATCGTCACCGTTTCCGGCGCTGTCGTTACCCTCAAGCAGATTTTCGGCGGCGAGGGCAAGCTGCCTGTCGTGACCGTTTCCGGCGCTGTCAAGGCCGTTGCTGCCCAGACCACCGCAGGCGTGGCTAAGGTATCTCAGACCCGTTACACTACCTACGTTCTGGGCGACGGCGCTATCGAGTACACCGACTGCGGCGCTAAGGTGCCCTACGAGATGGATCGTGATCCTCACACCAACGGCGGCGAGGACACCCTCTATGGCCGTCAGCGCAAGTGCTTTGCCCCCTACGGCATCAACTTCACCAAGGCCAAGATGAAGAGCTTGTCTCCCACCGATGACGAGCTGGAGAACGGCGAAAACTGGGAACTGGTGAACTCCAACGAGGCCGAGGGCAAGCAGTACATTGCCCGCAAGGCTATCCCCATCGCCCGTATCCTCTCTCTGGCCTGATTTCGGATTGCTGAGGGGGTTACGCATGGCGCACGATATGTATCTCACCTATGAGGAGTATTTGGCCCTGGGCGGCGCCATTGATGCCGCTGCGTGGCCTCCGCTGGAATGTGCCTGTAGAAAGCGCATTGATCGCATAACGGATTGCCGTGTCCAGAACATGGCTGAGGTTCCGAAGGCGGTCAAGCTCTGCATTTTTGCGCTGGCACAGATGGAGAGTGCCGTCGGCTCCGTGGCACAGGTTATATCGCCCACGGTTACATCGTTCAGTACGGATGGCTACACTGAAAACCACGGGAATGTGCCGAACGCCGAGAAGGCAGCCAAGCAGATGAACGCCATTGCGGCGGATATGCTGTACGGTGAGCTGGACGATTACGGCGTTCCCCTGCTGTATAGAGGAGTAACGTAAAATGCAGCTTTGCAATGACACCATCACCCTATACAACCGGCGATTCGACCCGGATGAGGATTGCGATGTTTATGAGCGCACCGTCATTCGGGGCGTTCACTGGTTCAACTCTGAGGCAACCACCGTTGACAGCACTGGGCTGAAAGCTGCAAACAAGGTCACAATCCGCATCCCCACGGATGCGGATTTCGGCGGCAAGGTGTATCTGCCCCCTAAGCAGTATGCCGTCACCAATGACCAAGCATCCGCTTTCACACTGGCCGCTGGCGATCTCGTGGTTTTGGGCATCGGCGCAGAGGATCTGCGCCCCGCCGCCATCCATGACACCTACTCCGAGGCTGCAACCATCCTGCAGGTCACAGACAACCGCCGTGCTCCACGAGGGCGGCATTGGAAAGTGATAGGTTCATAATGCAATTATCTGTTAATGCACAATTTGATTTTGACGGCATCAGTGCTATTTTGGATCGTCACGGCTTTGGCAATCATGGCATTGTGCAAAAGACTATCGACAACGCCGTGATACGTTGGTGTATGGATTATACACCGGCTGACACATTTATGCTGGCAAAGAGCCCATACGCGGCATCTGACATCGGTTCTGGTATTATCGTTTATCCCGGCCCTTATGCGCATTATATGTATATGGGTGAGGTCTACGGTCCTAACATCCCAGTTTTTGACGATAACAGCGGCACTCCTACGCGGTTTTTTTCGCGTCCCGGCGAAAAGAAAAAGCCCACAGGCCGGGCCATCCAGTATAAAACTGATAAGAATGCTCTGGCTGGGCCATTTTGGGCAGAACGAATGAAAGCAGACCACATTGACGACATCATAAAGGAGGCCAAAAATGTCGCAGGTATCAAATAGTATCGATAGCTTGCGGCAGTGGTTTCGTCAATGCCCGCTCTTGTCGAAAAGTAATCGCTTTGGCGCCGACTATCTGGGCGAGAACCCTACCGAGTATGCCATCTATGCATCGCCATCTACGCTGAAATACCGGGAAAATATTCTGGGCGAAAGTGTTTTAGAGGATAAGCAGACGCAAAACTACATTTTTGCCACGCGCGAAAATTATGGTTCTGATGTCAAACAGAATTCTAACAATCTCGCCTTTTTCACGGGGCTTATTGCCTGGATGATCGAACAGAACAATGCCCGAAACTTCCCCCACATGGAGGAGGGTCGGGTTACTGCCATCGTACCGACGCTGACCGCCTATCCGGCACAGGTCGGTTCGGACAGCGCAAAATATCAGATTCAGATACAAATTACATATAGGAGAAACTGATAAACATGAAAATTGAACGCAAATATATGGCGCATTTCCTCAACGCCACCTTTGGCGGCGATACGGGCACCGCTAGCTACGTCCGCCTAGGCAAAGACTTGGAGGAATACAGTCCCGAGCTCTCTGCTAACGTGGAAAAGAAGCAGAATATTCTGGGCCAGACCTCCGTCACCATTGACAGCTACCAGAAACAGGGCGAGGTCAGCCCTTACTACGCCGAGAAGGGTGACGCCCTGTTTGAAAAGCTGCAGGCCATTATTGACGGCGATTTGGTTCTGGACAATCTGAAAACTGACATCGTAGAGGTCAAACTTTGGGAGAACGGGACAGCCGACGCATTCCCTGCCGTAAAAGAGGAGTGCTACATTGAGGTGTCCAGTTACGGTGGCGACACTACCGGCTACCAGATTCCGTTCAATGTACACTACACCGGTATCAAAACCAAGGGTACGTTTAACCCCACCACTAAAGCATTCACTGCATCGGAATAACACATCATAACATAATGGAGGTACATTATGAAGCTGACATTGGATCGTGGATTGAAAATTTATGAGGTCGAAGATATTGACGGCACGCCGCTTGGCACCATCAAAATCAATCCTGCTGACTTGGGCATTGTAGGCCGCTTGGCACAGACCCGCGATAACCTCGCCGCCATGGCCGAAAAAATCAATGACAACATCGATCCCAAAATGCTGAACGAGATTGATGCAAACGTCAAGGCTGAAATCAACAACATTTTCAACAGTGATGTTGCACCGATCTTTTTCGGTAGTGTTTCAGCGTTGGCGCTGTGCGATGATGGCACTATGGTGTTTGAAAAAGTCCTTAACGCCATTGCTCCCATCATTGAAGATGCTGTGGGCGATGCCATGAAGGCCAGCCAGAAACGGATGGAAAAGTACACTGCCACCTATAGCAATACCGATAAGGGCCTTGCCCCTGGCCAACAGGCATGAGTGCTTGGGAATTACCCACTACCGTAGAAGTCGCCGGGCAGAAATTTGCAATACGATCAGATTTTCGCGCCGTACTAGACGCTTTGGCGGCCTTGGCTGACCCCGAGCTAACTCAGCAAGAGCAATACATGGCCTGTTTGCAAATCCTTTACCCGCGCTGGCGGGATCTGCCTGACCTTAATGGCGCATTGCAGGCAGCTTTTATCTTTATCAATAATGGTAAAGACGAGGAATCCCGCAGCCCGTTGCCCCGCCTGGTAGATTGGGGGCAAGATGCTCCCATCATCGCACCTGCCGTGGATAAGGTACTGGGGTACAGCTGCCGCCGGTGCAACTACCTACACTGGTGGGAGTTTCTAGGTGCCTTTTACGGTATTGGCGATGGGCTGTTTGCGCAGGTGGTCAACATCCGCAGTAAGCAGGCCAAGGGCAAAAAGCTGGAAAAATCCGAATTGGAGTTTGCCAGAGAAAATGCCCGCCTTATCAAGATTCGTGCTCCTGAAAGCGCCGAAGATAAGGCAGAAAAAGAACGACTACTGGAAATGCTAGGGTCGTAAAAGTCATTTGAAACCCAATTTAGATGAAATATCCCACACGATAGCAGTTTAGCCACTGCAAAGCCCTATCCGTTTTCGGATAGGGCTTTCTTATGCCTAATAGGAGGTGGAACCTTGGCAGACGGCTCTATTATCATTGATGCCCGCCTCAATAAGAAAGGCGCAGAATCCGATCTGAAAGCATTGCAGGCCAAGGCCAAAAGCACTGCGCAGCAAATTGCAGCAGTAGATAAACAATTAGGCGGTGCTCAAACAAAACGGAATACGCTGGCTGACAGCCTTGAAAGCGCTCGCCAAAAAGCGCGCGAAACTGCCGATGCCCTAAGCGATGTAAACCGTCAGATCGATGCCGCTGAACAAGCGCACCTGCAAAACATCAAAAATGAATACCCCAGTATGAGTGATACAGGGGTACAGAAGGTTTTGAATTCCCGTATGCAGGGCGAAACCAAGCTAATGGAACAGCAATCCAAACTTCTCGCCTTGTCGAGCAAGCAAGAATCCGTTCTGAATGAAACCGTTTCCGCTTATCAAGATCAGGACAGCGCTGTCCAAGCGTTGCAGCAACGGCATGATACCTTAACCGATCAGCTGGCGCAAGAAAATCAGGCCGTTGAGCGGCAGCAAGACTTGATTCAGCATCTTTCAGGCGATAAATCCGTGCAAGACTACTTCGACAAGCAAGTTAATGCCATCGAAGCAGCATTTGCTAAAGTCGAATCTCGCATAAATAAGACCTACGGATCTACAGAGGAAACCGCTACACAACATGCAGAGCGCATTGTAGCAGAAACCAAAAAGGCTCTCGCATCGCAAAACCAAGCCACAACAAAGCAGCCTGTAATTGCATCGCAAGGTAGCGATGACTCTAAAGATGATTCTAAAGCTGACCGAATTCGGGCGATTGCCGAAGAAGTCAGCAAGCTCACTAAGGATCTGACCCATGCCGCATTAAGCAGTAAGGTATTGAAAAATGCACTGCGCATGGCAGGAGGCATCGGGCAGAAAGCCTTTGCCTGGGTGGGCAGCAAGCTGAAAGCTGTCCAAAACCGATTGGCCCAAGCATCTCAAAGCGTCGCTCAATTCCGTAATCGGATCGCACGGCTCGTATCTGGTGCGTTGGTATTCAATGTGTTGTCATCTGGATTGCGCACACTGACAAACTGTATGGGCACCGCCCTGCTTTCCAGTGCATCCCTGCGGCAGGCCCTAGGCAACCTGCAAGGCGCCGCGTCTACCGCTGCCGCACCGTTGATTCAAGTCCTGACCCCTGCCCTGACCGCGCTGGCCAACGCGGCGGCCACTGTATTTGCCTACCTTGCAAAGCTGGTGGCGTTCCTGACCGGCAAAACGGTGTCATCCGCCAAGGCCGCAGCTAAGGGCATGAGCGGAACATCCAAGGCGGCGAAAGATGCCGCCAAGAGCCTGGCCGGTTTTGACGAAATCGAACGGCTGGACAAGAAGGACAGCTCTTCCGGTGGTTCGGGTGCCAGCGGTATCACCCCCAACTATGACTTTGATACGCTGGATTCGTTTCTGGATTCTGTGCTGGCCGCCATCGAGGCAGGCGAATGGAACCGGGTCGGGCAGCTCATTGCCCAAAAGCTCAACGAAGCGCTGGCCGCTATCCCCTGGCCGGATATCCAGGATAAAGCCCAGACCTGGGCCACAAACATTGCGGATACCCTCAACGGCTTTGTTGCCCGGCTGGATTGGCGGCTGGTTGGCTCCACCATTGCACAGGGGCTGAACACTGCCCTGCTGTTTGTGGATACCTTTATGCAAAAATTTCAATGGGAAACATTGGGCAACGGTCTCGGCAATGGGCTAGAGCAGTGTGTGGCAGAGGTTGATTGGGTAGCTCTTGGCCGCGTACTAACTGATGGTATGCGGGCTGCCATTTTAACACTGTACGGATTCGTGCAGGCCTACACCGGATGGACTGAGCTCGGTAGTTCCATTGCTACCTGCATCAATTCGGCCATTTCCAATATTCCCTGGCAGGAGGCCGGAGCGGGCATGAATGGCGTTGTGTTAGGCTTGCTTGCCGCACTGATTGCCGCCGTGGAGGGCTCCGATTGGACTACTCTGGGCCAGAGCATCGTAACAATGATCGGCTCCATTGACTGGGTGGGCCTTTTTTCTTCACTGAGCACTCTGGCGGTTGATGTACTGGCCGCTATCAACAGCATCCTTGACCAGGTAGACTGGGGTACTGTGGGACAGACATTCTTAGAATGCCTCCAGGCCATTGACTGGGGAGGAATACTTTCTCAGATAGTCACAATCATCATCAACACTTGGCCTCTATTGATAGCCATGCTGGGCGCCAGTCTGCTACCGCAACTTGGATCCTTTATTGTAGGAACAGTCCTGCCCAGCATTTTGGGTGGTCTGGCTTCCCTGATTGCAGGCATCGTTTCTGCCATCGGTCTGTGGCCCGCGCTCTTAATTGCAGCACTAATCGTATTAGCTACTGCCATCATCGCATACTTGGTGACGCACTGGGATGATATTAAGCAGAAATTCGGCGAAACTCTTGACAACCTAAAAGAGACGCTAGATCAGGCAGGAGAAAACATCAAAGAGGTATGGAACGCCTGCTGGACGAGGGTAAAAGAAATTGCTGCGAACCTCTGGGCGAAAATCCAGCAAGGCTGGGACGATTTCTGGACGGGGGTGAGAAACGCTCTCGACACCGCCGCGGCCAACATTAAGCAAGGCTGGAACAACGCCTGGAACACACTCGCCGAGATTGTGTCCGACATTTGGGACGGCATCACCAGTACTATCAAAACCGCCGTCAACGGCATCATCGGCTTCATCAATCGGATGATCTCCGCCGTTGTCACCGGCATCAATGCGGTCATCAACGCGCTGAACGGCCTTTCGTTCGACCTGCCGGACATATTCGGCGGCGGGCATGTCGGGTTTCATATCAGCACCCTGACCGCCCCGCAAATTCCCTACCTGGCGCAAGGCGCGGTCATCCCGGCCAACCGGGAGTTTCTGGCGGTGCTGGGCGATCAGAGCCACGGCACCAACGTGGAAGCTCCGCTGGACACCATCAAGCAGGCTGTGGCCGAAGTCATGGAAGATTTGCAGGCAGGCCAGATGGCGGGCTTTGAAGCCGTGGTTTCCGTGCTGCGGGAGAT
>OLOK01000027.1_pt1 | contig 103366 bp, 99 predicted proteins | sample 1672591 | NCBI WGS metagenome assembly OLOK01 (sample SAMEA3136703, study PRJEB25190) | human gut metagenome | biome: human gut; feature: human-associated habitat; material: faeces | place: Austria | collected 2013 | reverse complement strand
TCTATCCTCATTTTGCTCCTTGGATGACACTCGCATATATCCATAAATGTTTATTTCTTCCATGTATTTTCGCCTCCCATCTGCCAATATCGCCTACTCTGATCTAGTATTTGCAAGTATATTGACACATAACCCCCAGAAGACTGATTCAACGAAACCAGTCTTCTATTAAGTGCATAATCATCATTGCAACAGCGTTGCTCTCACAATCTTCGCCGCTCTTTCAGATAATTTTTTCTTATAAACTCAAATTATCTCACTTCTCCTTCCGGCTCCAAATCAGACATTAGTTTGGTATTAAATAATCTCCTCTTTTTTGTATGTAATATTCATATCTGCCTCTCTTTCTAAAAATTACAATTCGATACTAATATTGTATTTTCTCGATACTCTATATTCTTGCATATGCATGGATTTTTGTTGCGTTGGTTCTTTTACGATTTCCTGTTTTTCCACCAAGCATTCCTTTAGTATCTTACCTCCTTTATCTTTAGTATGGTTAGCAAACCTGTACTTAGTATAACATTGGAGTTTTTTACTGTAAGCTAATGCGTCTGTAGGCAAACCTGCATAGCAGGCGGTTTATTTATATAAGATGCAAAAAAGAGACCGTAAGATGAGGAAAACTTGAACTCATCTTATGGTCTCTGATATTTTTTATTTTATTGTTGACAATACAGTTTTTTGCCCTAAAGACGATAAACCATATTGCCCTTTAACAGTTTTCATTATTCAAACTCTTGGGCTGAGAGATTTATCTGGCTGTTTTCAGGTACACATTTGTGTGTTTTATTCTTCATATTCATCCTATTGTGCATTTTTGTGTACCTCGTCTAAAATTTTTAGAGCCAAAATGGAGCCACTTCAAATTCATTGCATAATCATACGGTAATATTTGCATATTCCGAACATTAAGATATATTTTCAATATCCTTTTCAATGTCTCTTATTTCACGCTTCATTATTTTATGAAACTGTATTTCAACAAAGCGTTCATCTTTGTCAGTCAAATCCATCTGATATATGTCCGATAAAATAGCTTTCTTATCTTCTAATTTCAAATCATCTAAATTCGGAATATACTTAGTCTCATGCAATGCCATATGCATTTCTGCATATGTCCTAACAAATCTCTTTACCTTAATTTCACCCTCTAATTTATACCTTTTAATCAATTTTTGTACAACATCATCTAAGTGAAAAAGCAAACTCAAATCAGTTATTTGAGAATAAAAAAATAACCATCCATACTTATGTCTTTCAATAATAAAACCTGTAATTTTCAGATTTAATTTCCATTGCAAATACTCAATATTTTCTTTTTTTATAGTCCTAAATAATTCTTCTATAGACTGTTCAATTTTTAAAATACTACTTTTTCTCACCGTTACTTCACTATCATTCAAAACATATCCTAAATATTCAAATGTTTGTGTTACAAATCCTTCATCTTCCTTATCATTTAATTCCAATCCAAGTTTATTTATATCATCACATATACTTCTCTTTACATCATAAAATTTATCTTCATTAACCAATATTAATATATCATCAACATACCTATAATATGATATGTAATCAAGATTTCTATATTTTATATCAATATCCTGCATATATATGTTAGCTAAAGTGTTTGAAATAGGTAATCCCTCTGGAACTCCCAATATTCTTTCCTTCTTTACAGTCTTTTCCTTTATTGGACAAAGAAGCGCTTCCGTTCTAATTGCGTTCCATATAATCGAAATAATTTCTGCCTTATGTATCTTTCTTTTTATTATTTTAATCAACTTATCATGATTTATTGAACCATAAAATGATTTCACATCCAATTTTATAAAATGTGTATACATTGGGATTTTTTTTGTAATATCATCTATAACAAGTTGTGGCATTATGGTCTTACATTTATCCCCATATACCCCCACCAGCAATTCATTTAACACCGATGCCGTCAACTTATCTCTTAGCGTAGGCACGCAAATTGCTCTAGGTAGTTTAGCAGGTCCTTTAGTAAATAAAAGCTGTTTATATCTTGTAAAATGATAAGAGTCATTCATGGATTTTCTAATAATAATTTCAATATTCTCATCCAAATTTTGTTCAAATTTTCGAGGCGACACTTTATCCAATCCAACGGACGGCTTATCTTTTACTTTTTCTTCATAATGTTCAATAAGATGTTTTTTTGTGAACAACTTTTTCCATAAATACGATGCCTGCATCTATAAAACCCCACATATCCAATATAAAACCACTGGCAATAATATAACACATATTTTTAAAAGCACACGCCAAATAACATTATAATAATATTTGCACCTTACATTTTTCCATTTCCTATTTCTATATTCACCTATACTACCATGAACTGTCTCATAATAATCAAATGATATATGATTACTGCTTGAATCCAATAAATCGCAATATCTATTGTATATATTCTTAATCAAATCAACATCATCACCATCAATATTGTTTAATTCAAATTCAAGTTTTTGCAACTCTGTATAATTCTTTCTATATTCTCTTGCATGCTCCAGATATTTTTGTCCATTCAAATATAAAATAACAATGAGCAAAGATATTGTCATAAACACTGTCATCAAGCTTAATTTTTCATTGTTATTCAGCAATGTAAGTATTGAAAATATAATTGTAACACAAGAATAATAAATGTTAATTCCCTGAAAAAATGCTTCCTTGTTTACCAATCTTTTTTCAGCATTAACTCTTGAAATTCTTGTTGTCCATATCTGATCTGATAAATCTTTATATTTTTCCAAGTTATATCCTCCTAAAATGTATTAGGGTTTCTATATACTAAGTGCGATACCTTCTTTCGAAAGCCTATAAAATCTCTACAGATTGTTAATTACATTATCTCCTAAGTGGAAATCATAACTTACGTTATAAACCCTAATACAATTAATATTATACCACATTCTACTATAGATTATCATTTGTCAGAATAATCCCTTTCGATTATTTCTATGATTATTCCTCTATAATCTGAATACCACTTTTCTTTATCAGCCTTTGATTCAGGAAAATATTCTTTTAGCCCCTACTTTTGTGCAAAAAGTAAATTTATCTTTTCTTTAGTTTTTACATTATCCTGCAAATGATAACCTCTATTAAGAAATGCACTGTTCATTAACATCTGGGTTTTTGTCAAAGAGGATACCCGATTCAATAATTTTTCAAACTCTGTATATCGAAACGCATAGTACGCATTTCCAGGAACAAACGATTCAAATACTGCCAAACCAAATCCTGGATACAGAAAAACAATATATTCCTGTAATGATGGAACTCCTATATTAGAAAATATTTCTGCTGGATCATGTTCAAGCCACGCATTAAGTCTAAATTTTGTATCCTCGTCTGTTAATTCTGATATCTTATTTCTCACTTCATCCTGAGACATCCTGTCAATTGTTCTATCCTCATAGATATCAAGCTCACTATCCCAATCTAATGCGTCATATTCTTCAGCGTTCAATTCTTCAATTTTTACACATTCTGATTTAAATTTTTCGAACCAGTTAATAAAATCCTGTTCTTCGGGATTATTACAATCTATTTCAAACAGCAGATCTAATTCATAGTTGTTTAAATATGCCGTTTTACTTATATTGGACGAACCAATAATTACAAAGGCCTTATTATCATTAGCAATATAATAAAACTTACCATGATAAAAAGAATTCTGGTATGTATACAACGTCAACGGATATTCATTTCTGAAATTATTAAGTGCAATTACACTATTCCGATCAATCTTTGTATTCTTTCTACTAGATCCGTAAGTTTGGAGCGCCCCTACAACTAATTCAATCTTACCGTTATTACTACGGACTTGGTCCATTAACGGTTTTACCAGGCGTAATCCACTGCTAAATGAAAAACCCACTGCCGCAAAAAATTGAGTTGCCTTTATTTGTTCTCCAAGTTTTATTAGTAATTCATTCAGCACTATGTTATTGCTTAAGACAGAACATTTCTTCCCTACGAAAGGTATTCCCTCAATACTTTCATCTACAATTTTGTTTTTATTAGCAAGTGCTTTTTGAGCTTTTTCATGAATTACCTCTACTAAGCGACTATCATCAAGGATTTTTATATATTCAATAATAGCTTTTTCTCGCTCAGGGAAAAAACCGATCAACCTTACAGCTGTATGAAAACATTCGGTTTCTTGCTCAGCAATTATTATCTTTTTTAAAAACTCTTTATACGCAAACTCAGAATGTAATTCTCCTAAAATCTCAAGTGCTTTTGAAGAATATAAATCGGTTCTATTGTATATCGTTATCAATTTTGCTTCTGCATATGAGTAATCATATTTTGATAAGATTAGCAATAAATCAAAAAGCATTTTTGTTGCATTGTTTCCATCATGCACACCTAATAACTCTTCATCAATACTCTCTTTAATTTCTTTCCAATCAGAAGAAGTTAATTCTTCGTTTCTACACAATTTAAAAGCAATCGAAATACTATTATGGTAAAAATCCATCTCACCATAATCCCATACATTTTCTTTTACAGCCAAATATATTAATGATATTTTTTCAAAATCTGCTATACACTTCTGATTATCCTTTTCTTTTAAATCAAGATACGTTGCAAATATTGATGTTCCCTCAACTCGTTTTTCAATAGCCTCTCGAAGTTCTGGTTGTATTAATTGTAAATAATCCTTATTGGCCAAGAAAATTTTAGTTGTGCGTGCATCTAATCCGTCATCCATTGCTTTAGTAAGAAGTGCATATAATATATCTTCTCTTTCTTCCACTGCAATAAGCGATATTAACCGTATATCAAAATCTTTTGTATCAATGATGTATTTTTTCACTTCTATTTGTTCCTGCTTATCTAAAGGAATATCTTTTACACTTTTAAAAAAACCTATTTCCTTTAAATCTTTCTTTTCGTGAAAAATTTCCATCAAGTATACATATAAATATTCTTTACGCAAAACCTTCACTGCAAGATTTAATATCATACCTGCGTTATATTCGCTTGGTATGTTATCCAAGTATTCATCAATTAATGTTTTGAGAAGCTTTTTATTTCTTGTTTTACGCAAAGCAACACGTGCAGTTTTATTTCCAGAAATACCCATCTGCAGTAGAGTTCTTAATGATTTCTCATCTCCTTTTTTGCTTAGTGAACTACATTTCTCATAGAAATTGGACGTTTCTCCCATACTTACACCTCTTAATCTATTTCAAAATTATGGTTGTTTTATTTTTTTATTAATCCTAAATCTGCAAAGTATCTACAGTCAACCACCTAGCATCTTCTGTTTTCTTCGGAATCAGACGATTAGCGACGGTCTTCGTCCAGAAACAGTCCATACTGAGATGAAACATCGAGTAGCCGTACTCAATCTTATCGATCACCTCACCAACCTTAATCTTTGTATCTAGTTCTTCACAATTATTGTAATATATCGCATATTTTTCCGCTCCCATAAAAATACAAAAACCAATGTATATAAAATTATATATGTGAAAACGCCGTATATCAATTTGTTTCAATAATAAAAAGTACATTTTTACGAAAAAAGGCATCTAAAAATACCACAGATTCCCTATCAGAAATATACTTCTTCAATTTATGTAATTACTTCTATTCCATCGCTGAAGATTACTTTGCAGCTTTTATCCGTTTCCACTTCAATCTCATCGAGTCGGACGTCCCAAAGCTCCTCCAGAAACCCCGTCTGCTTACCATCAAGGTCCTGCAAGTTCATGATGAAGTTTGCAAAAACCCCCTTATCTTTCCAATCCTGAATCTTATCGTTCAGCTCATTATCTCGTTTTTATTTCAAATCCGTTCTTAAAGATGAATCGTATATCATCCTTGGCATTTACCACCACTTCCTGCACCAGACTGCTCCAAAGTCCCTCATCGAATTCTTCTAACAAAGCACCCTGCTTTTCCAATGCCCGGATGAATACCTTGAATAATTCTCTCTGAGCCTTTTTGCTTTCAATCTGTTCTGAAATCTTGTCATACTCTGATTTGATGGTATTGTACCTTTCTGCAAGATCGGCATATCTTCTTTCATATTCATTCTGGTCAAGTGCCGTCCGGCTGTTCTCTGCTATGGCTGTTTGCATCTGTTCTGCAATAATTATATATTACTCCGCCCACAAATAGAGCCAAACTAGAGCCATTTGATAAAACAAATGCCGGAAACCCGCATAAATACAGGCTTTCGGCATTTTAGTCCGTTATTCAAACTCGGCGTGTTCTTTGTTGTTCTTAACTGCATTTGTTTAAGTTTTATGCAAATACACGCCGTTTTATACTTCAATTACATCATTTATTCTGGCTTACTGATTTTCTGTTGCCAATATGTTGCCGCTATATCATAAATTCTCCTACAAAACTATGCTTTCTGCGCTATGATATAGAAAAATCGTAAAATTTTTATCATCAATATCGCTTATCGTTTCAGATATCATCTGATAATCTTTTACTTGTAAGTTTTCTTCTACAATTGCATCAGACACTGTATATTTATAGCCACTCCCGCCTATCTTTTGGATGATTCTCTCACATATTATATCCACATAGAAAAGAAGATTTTCAACCAAATTCTCAATATTCATTATGTCATCTCCATCATGAATTATACGATTTCTTGCACGATAAATTCGTTGCAGATGCCATCTTACTTTTTTTTCATGTTCATTTAACATACGATTGAGATTTTTCTTCGTGCCAAATTGCTCATTTAAAGTAAAAATCCTAAATCTCAATAATGGAAATGCTTCTAATTCCCTATACAATTCTTTTCTCTTATCATCATATACCTCAAGTGCAATAAATGCAAATAATTTCTCTATTTCATCTCTCCCTACCGTGATCCCTGATAAAACCGCATCTGTTTTCCTTTTACTCCATCGTTGCAAATCTGATAGTAAATTTTTTACTATCTTTTCAATATAAGAGTTTATTAAGTAAGGTGTTACCAAATCAATAATATTAAAAATCCTACTGCGGTCATTATCGTTTTTTTCTTTTTCCAACAATAGTTCAAGAATGGACCATAAACTTAGCAAAGCATTCGATGGCGATTGAATCCCTAATGCCATATTATGTATCTCCATAATTCTAGATAGTTTATACAAGTTTTCATAATTTGTAGTCGCCATGTCAAACAGATTCAAAGCACTAGTAGAAGATACCGCAAATGATTTGGTTCTTTTTGATTTTTCTATACCAGATACAGGTTCCTTAATATATTTAATCTTATTTTCTCCTACCTTCACAAATCCATTTTTATAAATACCATTTTCAACATACCTAAAAAACGAGTAAAAATGGTTTAATAATCCGATTATGCTCTTCCCCATTTCATAAGCTGAATATTCATCATATGCATTTAAATTTTTAATTTCAATAACACTATATCCTTCAATCTTTTGAATACCTTTCGGAATTTTATTATTGTCCAAAATAACAATAGAATTTTCAGGCATTTTTTCCGATAATAGTCCACTAAATTTCGCAAGTTCTTTATGAACTGTAAAATACACCGAATATCCTTTCACTTCTGAATCAAAACAACTAAAAAAAGTTTCTAAACTCGCTACATCATTCACACTTTTTAAAAAAAACACTTTATTTAAACATGAAAAAATAAACCTTGAGTTATATCCTAAAACTGTAAGTTCTCTTACTAAATATTTTGAGCATAACTCAATTTCTTTTTTTCTATCCTCTAAAACTGCATTTTTTAACTCCATCTCAATTTCTTCCAAATATCTGCGACTAGATAATTTGTCTAAAAATAGTTGGCAGACCTTTCTTTTCATATCGCTGTCATAGGAACCATGATTTTTTAGGAATTCTTTAGTTTTACTAATACCAATGATTTTTTGCGCTACAATATCCTCTTTCAAAGACCACACAATTTCTTCAAATATTGGAAGCTCATTTTTATCCTTTAGCAATCCCTCTTTAATGCTATCGACAGTTTCCAAATATTCACGTAATAACAATTTTATATTTAACGTTGGTGTTTTATAAGTATCCATTGAATAATGAAAAAGCAATTCATCCATCCGTTGTACAAAAAATAACATTCCTTGCAAATCAGAAATATCCTTCCAGTTTTTCAACCCTCTCTTAATCATTAGTCTCCTCCTATGTGTCTGGAATCTCCCGAAATGTAAGGCTTCCAGAGTATCTAAATCGCAACATTGCCATTAAACATTCTTTTCATCAATCATTAGTCTATCATCTACAATTTCATCAATCTGATTCGATTGTTTAATCCGATTTACAAAATCATAATTCAGCAGTTCTTCATTCCATAAACGCACAATATTTTTCTCCGCACAATACTGTAAACTTTTTATAATTCGAGAAATTTTATATAGATAACCTCCCTCATCATACATGGAATCTTCATTTTCCCATTCTTCCATCTGCCCCGAATACTGAATAGTCGGTAAATTATGCACAGATTCTTTTTCAAGCCTCAAATAATTATTAGCCATTAACTTGCAACTATCATGTGCTTGCAGTAAAGCCTTAAAATCTTTGTATACAATTCTTGATTTTACATCATAAGCAAAATATGGTGTCACTTTCCCATCTATCGGATTAACAAACAAATGACAATATGAAAATCCTTCTAATTCATTAGGTCTTTCTACATCAACAATGCAACCATGTATCTTTCCAGAACCGCCAAGATGTTTGATAAATTCGGAAATTCTCTGTTGACCTCCCACGTACCTGTATAGTAGTTGATTTACATTTTCCACATATTTTTTGAGGTTATCATAATAATAAGCTAAATCCTCTATCCTATTTCGTCCTAATCTCCCCAACTTTCCACCATTCATAAGATATAGTGATTTTCCTCTTGAACGTTTGGAGTATTCACAGTATATCAAAAATAAATATATACTATTTCTTTTTAGCATATAAATTGTTCCATCTTCCCTTTTAAATGACATGGAAACCAATTTCCCTCTGTTAAAATCAATATACTGCTCCCGTGTTATTTCATGTATTCCGTCTTGATAATAAGCAAATATATCATAATTATTATCACAATAGAAATATTTTAACCCAATATTCTTTGTTCTATATCCAATTTGGTTATCAGCATATATAGTTCTTCTATCGCTCACTTCATAAAAGTTTTGGTGATTGTGCCCATTCAAATATATCCAATACGGATTATGTGGTTCAGTATTCCAGTCTCCTTTTTTGACGTGTGTAAGGACAATAACTCTGCTTTTGCCTAAGCTTTTTAATATTTTGGTGTATATCGTATTAAAACGAATTGCCTCTTGTATATCTTTCCTCAAAGCTGCTTCTCTTGATAATTCATCAAAACTTTTCCCATATCGAATATTTGAGGCATTGAATTTTTCATTTAAACCACTAAATCCTATTCCACCCAAAATAATGACCGAACAACATTGAGACTTGCTCCTTATTTCTTCTTCACTCATTTTCAATATTTCTACTTCACTGAATATCTCACATTTTTTCCTATCTTCTACACACATTAAATCATTTTGTAAAAATATTATACCTAAATCATCAAAAAATTTCCTATATATTTCTATATTATCTTCCATGTCAATACAAGGATCCCATAATTCGTGATTACCAGGCACAACCACTATCTGATTTGGATTCCACCACTGTATAAGTTCGTTATAAAAAATAGCGGCAAACTCAAAAATAGATGAAGTATCTCCTGCAATCAGCAAATAGCTATTATATGGCCTGGTTCCAATGGAAGAAACCATACTTCTTGCTAAATACTTTATATATGAGCGTATTTCTTCTTTTGTTGCCTTATCCTTAAATTTATTGCAAACTCGATGTGCTAAGTGAATGTCACTAATATAAAAAAACGGAATATGACTAATATCAAATCGCTCATGTTCATCATCATCTATAGGTTTGGGATAACAAAATTCATTAGGTATCATAATCTCATTACTTCCCATAAATTCATCTGAATCTGTTTCCAAAATCTTTTTAATAGATGAAAAATATGTCCCGTCATATAATCCTTGTAATTGCAATATTTCACTATTGATAGTAGCACCATCAATATTATATTGCTTTAAATCTATTCCTTTAAAATCAAAATTTCTTAATTCTGCATCAAAAAGATCTCCATCTAAAAAGCTATAAAACTTGTCAAAGTCTCCAAATTCCATCACAACACAATATGATTCTTCTATCATCTCATTTTCATCAAATATTGAGGCATGTTGTCCACATACAACCTTAATTTTTACACAAAATTTTCCTTCTTCGGAATTATAATACTTGTGTATAAAATGTAATTTTCCTTTCGTTTTTTGATAGTTCAGAATATCATCAGCAATTTTTATCTGCTCTGGCATATACTGTGCAACAGAAAAATCTTCTTCCATACAACTTATACAAAACGCCCTCACATCTGGGCGGTTAGGCATATACATTAACCATTTAGAATTATGCTCTACAACCTTTTTAATTAAATCAATTTCTGTGTTATTGTCAAACAATTCATATCTTTTTTCTCGTGATACATATGATAAAGTACTTACATCTTTTTTAATAGCATTTATACAAATTCTCAATGTCCTAAAATTCTCTGGTACATTATTCAAAAGTTCCGGGTCTGCCTCAACTGCCAATTCGCACATTTTCCTCGTAATAAATTGACTAGGAACATACCGAAATGCCTGTCCATCCTTTTTTACCGCTGCTAAGCACATTTTTGAATCCAAACATTTTCTGGACACAAATTGTAAAGCTAAAGGATTCTGTCTAATAGCCATTTTGCAAATATCTATCGTTTGTTCCTTTTTAGGAATCTTTTTTAGTAACATACCATCCTTTTTTAATTCCTTTGTAATATCCATTCTCCCTTAACCTTTCTTCAGCCTTTATATTTTAATTATAACTTCTTCGTTTGAAAGAGTAAATGGAAATAGCAAATCCCCACCAGCCAGTCAAGAGTAAATTAACGGCTACGCCACTCTTGACTAACTGGCGGGGATTCGCTTCATGCAGCTAAGAGGTCTTTAAGCAGCCCTCCGCCTGTCAGTGGGCTTCCCGATTATGTTTTCTCCTTGCAGCCCGTTTCTGCTCGGCTTCTATCTGTTCCTGCTGCTTTACCCGGTCAATCACAGCATTAACCTGTTCAGAGCCGACCACAGCTTTTATACGCCCAAAATCTTCCACCACTATCCTCAATTCCCGGTTTTCCTCCAAAACTTCTTCCAGCCTGTTTGTCAGTCGCTCGTTTCCGCTCCGTTCCCTGTTATACGCCGCTTGCAGCTTTGTAAACTTATTTGAAATATCCAGATATGCCGAATAAACGGAGCGCATTCGTTCTTATAACATTACTTCAATCTCAATATCTTGCGACAATTCCATGGTTGCTCTTTTGAATCTATCCCCAACCTCAGACTCTCCAATTACATCCGTGTAATGAGTCGGTATAACCTTTTTAGGTTTAATCTTTTGTGTAAACTCAGCAGCTTCCTTAATGTCAAAAGTATATTTTCCGCCGCAAGGCACAAGCAAAATATCACACTGCACATCTATGTTATCTTCATTCGCATCAGTATCTCCTGTCACGAAATATGTCTCACCATCAAGGGTTACAACATATCCTACCCATCCCATTTCCCTTGTATGAAATGGCTTGTTAATATTATACGCTGGTACCCATTTTATCAAAATGTCCTCTCGATTTAATTCGGTTCCAGACTCCTCAGCGTTAACATACTCTACACAACTTACCATTTTACCGACTTGTTCACATACAACCTGTTTCATACTATATGGTGCAACTAATATCGTCTGCTCTTTAGAAACTTTTCTAATATCTTCCGGTGAAAAATGGTCATAATGCTCATGCGTCACAAAAATAAAATCTGCGTCATGTCTCTCCTCCGCAATCTTAAACGGATCAAAATATACCACCTTCGTTCCTTTAATTCTGATACTGCTTCGCGCGTTAATCGAAATTATTGACATATCAAGTTTCCTTTCTATCATTTTACTTATAACTTCATTCTAGCACACTAATCTTATTTATTCCATGATATCATCTACCTACAACAAATGCCGCAGATTCCTCTGCGGCATTCCCTATCTACATATTAAAATCATTCTGATAACAAATTGATAACACTTTTTTGCAACCAATTTGCAACCACGCTTCCTGTAAATCCAGTGTTTTCGGTCATTCTGAGCGTTTTTTCTCTATTCAAACTCAATCGTCCCAGGCGGCTTACTGGTAATATCATAGAAGCAGCGGTTTACCCCCTTCACTTCATTGATAATCCTGCTCATAACTCTCTGTAACACCTCGAACGGTATATTGGCAGCTTCCGCTGTCATGAAATCGACCGTATTGACCGCGCGCAGTGCAACCGCGTAATCGTACGTTCTCTCATCACCCATGACACCTACGCTTCGCATATTGGTGAGCGCGGCAAAATACTGGTTTGGCATCCACTCCGGTGCCTCTCCATGCTCTTTGCGGTATTCCTCTACCGCGGCATCCACTTCCTCACGGTAAATGTAATCGGCATCCTGCACGATACGAACCTTCTCTGCAGTTACCTCACCGATAATACGGATACCAAGTCCCGGTCCCGGGAATGGCTGACGGAAGACAAGTTTCTCCGGGATGCCAAGCTCCAGACCCGCTTTGCGGACTTCATCTTTGAAGAGGTTGCGCAGCGGCTCGATGATTTCCTTGAAATCCACATAATCCGGGAGACCGCCGACGTTGTGGTGGGACTTGATCACTGCGGATTCTCCGCCAAGTCCGGACTCTACCACATCCGGGTAGATGGTTCCCTGTGCCAGGAAATCCACGGCTCCGATCTTCTTTGCCTCTTCCTCGAATACACGGATGAATTCCTCTCCGATAATTTTACGTTTTTTCTCCGGTTCTGTCACACCGGCAAGTTTTCCATAATAACGCTCCTGCGCGTTGACACGGATAAAGTTCAGGTCAAACTGTCCGTTCGGTCCGAAGACCTCCTCAACCTCGTCTCCTTCGTTCTTTCGGAGCAGACCGTGATCGACGAATACACAGGTAAGCTGTTTTCCGATTGCGCGGGAAAGAAGTCCTGCTGCAACAGAAGAATCCACACCGCCGGATAATGCAAGGAGAACCTTTCCATCACCGACTTTTTCACGGATCTCTTTGATTGTATGCTCCACGAAAGAATCCATGCGCCAGGTGCCGGCACATCCACAGATATTTCTTACAAAGTTGTGAAGCATCCTGCTTCCCTCTACGGTATGCAGTACTTCCGGATGGAACTGGATTGCATAAAGCTTTTTCTCCGGATTTTCATCTGCCGCTACCGGACAGTCAGCGGTGTGTGCTACCACCTGAAATCCCGGTGCCGGTTTGGAAATATAATCAAAATGACTCATCCAGCAGATGGTAGATCCTTCTGCCGAATCCGTTGCCACTCCCTCAAAAAGCGGAGAAGACTTGTCCACGAACACTTCCGTTTTTCCGTACTCACGTACCGGTGCCTTTTCTACTTTTCCACCGAGGATATGATTCATCAACTGCGCACCATAGCACAGACCGAGAACCGGGATGCCAAGTTCAAATAATTCTTTCGTGTATGTCGGGGAATCTGCCTCATAGCAGCTGTTCGGGCCGCCGGTGAGGATAATTCCCTTTGGATTCATTGCCTTGATCTGTTCGATGTCGGTACGGTAAGAATAAATCTCACAGTACACATTGCACTCGCGGACGCGGCGTGCAACCAGCTGATTGTACTGACCACCGAAGTCAATGACGATGACTTTCTCCTGATCCATATTGTGTTTCCTCCTGTTTTCTAAAATGCATTTTTGCATTTATGTGGTGCATTTTTCAAAAGTACACCATTTTTCTACCATTATAATAAAGCCCCTGTGATTTTACAAGTCACAACCTCACGTTTTCTCGTAAAATGCAATCACATCCGCGTAAACTTTTTCATTTTCTTTCTCATTCAGTATTTCATGGCGCATATGCGGATAGGTAATTGTGGAAATATTGGAAAAACCTGCCTGTTTCAGCGTGTCCACACTGTCTTTGGCACCTTTTTCATACCCGGTGCACGGATCTTCGCTGCCGCGGATCATCAGAATCGGTAATGTCTCATTTACGTCCCGGTAATTTGACACCTGATGCATGGCAGTTGTCAGCATATACAGATCGTGAAAAGCGGAAACACTAAATCCGTGCCCGCAATACGGATCTTTCAGATATGCCTGTACCACCTGCTCATCGGAACAGATCCAGTCCACTTCGGTTTTTGCATGTTTTATCTGCTTATTGAAATTTCCCACCGACAGTTGCTGCACCAGCTTGGAATGATACATCGGTCCACGCGCCCTTGTGAGCAGATTTGTCAGGAAAAACCCTATGCGGATAATCTGTGTTCCCGGATAATTCGGGAATCCGCTCAGTACCACCTTTGCGTAACTGTGTGACTGAGTACAAAGCAGATTCCTTGCAATGATGGTTCCCATGGAATGTGCAAAAATCATCACCTTTTCCGTTTGAAACCGCTCCCTGATATATGCCGTGATCTGTACCTGATCCGACAACAGATAACGGTCACCGTCTTTTTCTTTAAAGAACCCCAGCTTTGGAGCATGTTCCCCATGCCCCCGCATGTCCGATGTCACCACCGTAAATCCCGCCTGCCGCAACTGTTCAGCGAAAGCCTCATAACGCTCCTTATGTTCCTCCATCCCATGAATGATCTGAATGTATCCCCGCGGATGCTCACGTTCAAATACCGCCAGACTCAGCGCGTAACCGTCGGACGCTTTCAATACTATATTTTCCATTTATATCCTCTTCTCCGTTCGTACTTTTAAAACCAGTCCACATTTGTTCCATGTTCCAACTGTTCCGGTGTCATCAACGACACGGCATCAATAAACCAGTTGCGAAACGTCATCGTCCCTCTCTTTTGCGCGGTCATTTCTTTCGCCGCAAGTTCTCCTGCAATGCCAGTAAACGCACAGCATGCCACTGCACTCTCCACCGAATTTTCCGCACTTAAAAAAGCACCAAGCATCACGGTGGACATACAGCCGCTTCCCGTAATCCTTGCCATCATCGGGCTTCCATTATGACACCGGTAGACGCAGCTTCCATCCGTGATCAGATCAGTTTCTCCGGATGCGACAAGAATCATCTGATTTTCCTTTGCATATTGCTTCATCAGCTCCGGCAAATCCGTTTCTTCTGCTTCCGCCAGCGCATCCTCGGCTGCATCCACCCCGGTAACCGTTCCACAGTTGTGCAGCAATGCCTGTATTTCCGAATAATTTCCCCGGATACAGGTCGGATGGATTATTTTCATCAACTCCAGACATTTTTCACGCCGATAGGAAGACCCCGACACCCCGACCGGATCAATCACGATCGGATGTCCCAGCGCATGCGCCCGCTTTCCGGCAGTCTTCATCGCCTCATAATCCGAGATGGCCCCGAAATTACAGATCAGTGCCGCTGTACCTGCCGTGATCTCTTCCACCTCACAGGGATGGTGTGCCATCGTCGGTGACGCACCTGCCGCCAGAAGGATATTCGCACAATCGTTGACCGTCACGGCATTTGTGATACAGTGGATAATCGGACGCTTCTGTTGTATTTTCTCATAAATTTCCACCACTTTTTCCCCGGAAAATTTCATCACAGTTTCTCCCGTCTTTGTATTTCACCGTCCAGAATTCCTGCCTTTTTCATTGGAATGGTCACGATAATTGCAATGATCGTACCACCACAGGTACTGATCAAAAACGGCACTACAAATGTAAACAATGCCGCTGCTTTATTCCCCATAATCAGATACGCAATCGGATAAGAAAGCATTCCGCCGATGATACCGGTTCCAAACACTTCTCCCACATATGCAAACGGAAGCTTTTTCCCATACTGGTAAAGTAGTCCTGCAAGCAGTGCACCACACATACTTCCCGGAAATGCCAGCGGGCTGCCAAGTCCTGTCAGATTACGGATTAATGCCGCCATAAAAGCCTGTGCCAGCCCCCACCATGGTCCGACCGTTACCGCGCACAGTACATTCACCAGATGCTGTACCGGCGCACATTTTGAGCCCAATACCGGGAAAGAAAACATACTCCCGACCACAGCCACCGCCGTGAAAAGCGCCGTCAATGTCAGTTTTTTTATCTGCAGATGATTCTTCATTTTACTTTATTACTCCTCTTTTGTTCCCTTTATATGATCTGTTCTACAAGTTCTCCAAGATGCCGGGTGCCTGTCTCAATATCCTCGCAGGCAAAAATGCCGCTGACAACTGCGACACCCGCGATGCCTCTGCCTTTTAACTGCAAAACATTCTCTGCCGTGATTCCCCCGATTGCCACAACCGGAATTTTCACGCTGTGGCAGATTTCTTCCAGCAGCTCGTGCTTCATCGGAATGGCATCCTTTTTGGTTGTAGAGCCAAACACAGCACCACTTCCCAGATAATCAGCGCCTCCCGCTTCTGCGGCTTTCGCCTGTTCCACGGTTTTTGCCGTCACACCAATGATTTTATCCGGTCCGAGAATCTCACGCGCGTGCGCCAGTTCCATATCGGACTGTCCGATATGAACCCCGTCCGCGCCGACTTTTGCCGCCAGTTCCACATCATCATCCAGAATGAGTTTCACCCCGTAACGATGGCAAAGTTCCAGCAATTCTTCTGCCTCCTTCTGCACATCCGCTTCCGGAAGTTCCTTCTCCCGCAGCTGTACCAGAGTGGCGCCACCTTCCAGTGCTTTCTCTACCTGCTCATATAATGTTTCATTGCCCAGCCAGGTGCGGTCGGTCACCGCATAAAGGCGGAGCTGTTCTTTTTTCATATTATTCACTGTTTTTTCCTCCTGCATGTTATCCCATTATAACACGCACGACAGGAGAAAATCTATACTGCATGCAAATGTGCATATTTTTCCTTTGTTGCCATTCCTCCGCGGATATGACGTTCGGATTTATTCACATCAATAATCTTGCGGGTTTCTGCCGCAAGTGCCGGATTCACCTGGCACAGCCGGTCTGTGATATCCTTGTGAACGGTCGATTTTGAAATCCCGTAATGTTTGGCAGCCTGCCGCACAGTTGCCTTATGTTCAATGATATAGTTTGCGATTTCCACGGCTCTTTCTTCAATATAAGCTTTCAAAAAAATACCCCTGCATTCCTGTGTTTGTACAGTTTATGCAAGGATATGTTTGCTTATTACTTACTTTCTGACTTACTTCCCACAAAGACTCTTCTGTCACAACCTGTCCCACAACAGTTCCATCGGGTTTGACTCCAAAATAAAGTTTCCTTTTCAATACCAAGATTCAAATCAACATCTGCCTTCAACGCATATAATCAAATTATATACTGCTTATAATGATATGAGGTCATATAAAGCAAATATTCTTGTCTATGTCCCATGACGAACTGAATAGAGGACATATGGCAAAAAAATAGCCGTCCATGTCCCATGACGAACTAAATAGAGGACATATGATAAAAAAGTGCTCATTTATGTCCCATTAAACAGGTCCTGTGGGACTTTTTCATGCGCTTTTTATACATATGTCCTTTTACCAACTTCTCCTGGGATTTTTCAATGCACTTTCTCTACATATGTCCCTCCGGCAACTTTCACCGAGACTTTCTGGCTTACTTTTTCTCTATATGTCCCCAAAACACAAGGAAACGCGCACGAAAAAGGGAATGTTCCACACACGGAAACATTCCCTCTTTCATTTATGTATTTATTTTTCCAGTTTTGTCAGTTCATTGCTGTCCACATCCGCCGCATGACCGCCCTCATTATGGCTTGCTGATCCGTTCTCAAACCACCATGCCACACCTGCGGCCAACACAACAACTGCTACTACAACTACGATAATGACTTTTTCTAACATGAAATTTTCCTCCTGAACTCTTTGAAAATGGTCGCTTATTTCAAAGAGTCAGAAGCTTTTTCCCCATCCTGCCAGTGTATGTATGCCATGATCCACGCATGGCTGCGCACAAATATGTTTTCGATACGGCAGGATGCCAGATAAATCCGGGTAGCATTCCCGGCAAATCCGCTTGCAAGTCCTGCCCACAAAATGACGTTGCGTTCTGCATTCAGCCGCGTGATCCGTGCACTGACGGTCAGACGCGCCTGTTCGGACTGTGTCAGTTCGGAACGCCCGAGGATATCAAGGAAGGAACCCTGCTGCCGCTCCATCGTATGTACCGCAAGATGATCCGGCTCCGCCTGCGTGATATCGTGCATGTTTTGTACACCATAGCCCTGCTGCAAAGCGAAAAAACATATCACTATCGCCAAAAAGATGCCTATCCACTGGTCAACTCCTTGGGCAATTTCTGATCTGCCCCATCGCATCCGGCTCTTTTGTATCCGCATGATTCCCTCCTTTCCCGGTGCCTGCCCGTGTTATGTAATCGCTGCTACTTTGTCAGGCCGGCTTTTTTCCGAAGCATGGAATACAGCCATTTGCCCTCATCACTCAAATCGCTTTTCTTAAAACCGCTGACTTTTGAACAACTGCTTTTAATAATCGAAGAAGATTCCTGTTTGTTTGACAGATTCCATGCAATGTAGCTGACGCCATATTCATCCATCGTCTGTACCCAGCGGTTTGCTTCTTCTTTGGCAATCGCTCCATTTCCGGAAGCGTCACAGATTCCATACTCTGTAACAAATACCGGAAGCCCTTTGTTGATGGCTGCGGTCATTTTATTGCGCAGGTCTGCCTTGTGGGTAGCCGCATAAAAATGCAGTGCATACATAAGATTCTCCCCTTTGATCGGGTCTGCTGCTGCCTGATCCACATCCTGTGACCAGGTTGGCGTTCCCACAACGATCACCGCTTTTTTATCATTTTCACGGATGGTAGAAATCACGCTTTTCGCATAAGACTTGATCTCTTTCCAGCTTGTTCCGTTGTTCGGCTCGTTGCAGATCTCATAAATCACATTGTTGTAACCTTTTAATTCCTTTGACATCTCCTTGAAAAAGGCTTTTGCTTCTTTTTTATGGGAATTTGGATTGCCATCACTTAAGATGTGCCAGTCCACAATCACATACATTTTGTGTTTCTTTGCCAGCTTGACCCCTTTTTTAATCAGTTTCTTTAAATCACTGCGGTTCTTTGCATCTCCGCTGCAGTAGCCGTTATATTCTTCGGTATACATCGCCAGTCGCACGACATTTGCCCCCCATTTGTCATGCAGCTGGGCAAAACACTTGTCGTTGACATACTGCGGATACCAGCTCAGTCCATGTGTACTGACTCCGCGAAGCTGTACTTCATGCCCCTTTTTGTCCACAAGTTTTGTTCCTTTGACGTGCAGTCTGCCTGCCGATGCATCATAATACGTTGTTTTTGCTTCTGTCATTTGAAATCCCCCTGTCATACACAATCCAAGTGCAAACGCACACAGCAGTGCGAGTACACGCAGAACTTTTGTTTTTTTATGAAATAAATACATGTTTCATACCACCCTTCTCCAACGGGAACAGGCGGCTCCACGTTCCATTGAACCGCTGCAACATTCTTAATCAATCGCTGTAACCTTGTAATCTTTCTCTTCTACTGTTTTCTTTAATACATCATCTGCCACTTCCGAGGACAAGGTCACAACAGCAGTGCCAGCCTCATGGCTGACTTCTGCGGATGTCACCTCCGGAAGTGCCTCAAGTGCTTTCTTTACCGTTGCCTCACAGTGTCCACACATCATTCCTTCAATATGCATTGTCTTTGTCATTACTTTTTCCTCACTTTCGCTTGTTTTTATTTCTACCGGTTCTGCTGCCGGTGCAGCATCTTTATTTGCTTTTCCGTGTACGGAAAACAGGTTCAGCCGTAATGCGTTGGTCACGACACAAAAGCTGGATAAGCTCATGGCTGCCGCGCCAAACATTGGATTTAATTTCCACCCAAATATAGGATACCACACTCCGGCTGCAAGTGGAATCCCTATTACATTATAAAAGAATGCCCAGAACAGATTTTCATGGATGTTCCGCAGCGTTGCCCGGCTTAGGCGGATGGCCGCCGGAACATCCCGCAGACGGCTCTTAACCAGGACAACGGATGCCGCATCGATTGCCACATCGGTTCCGGCACCGATGGCGATTCCGGTATCTGCTCGTGTCAGTGCCGGGGCATCGTTGATTCCGTCTCCGACCATGGCTACTTTGCCCTGTTCCTTCAGCTTACGGATCTCTGCCTCTTTGCCTTCCGGCAGTACACCGGCTATGACTTCGTCCACTCCTGCCTGTGCACCGATGGCTTTTGCTGTGCGCTCGTTATCTCCGGTCAGCATAATGACACGGATTCCCATGTCACGCAATTCGGCCACCGCCTGGGGGCTGTCCTCTTTGAGCGTGTCTGCTACGGCAATCAGGCCGGCACAGGTATGATTTTTGGCAAAAAGCAACGGTGTTTTTCCCTCTTCTGCCAGCTTTTGAGCCTGATCGAGCAGGGTGGAATCTACAGTTACGTTCTCTTTCATATAAGAAACGCTTCCGCCGAGCAGCAGATCTTCCCCACGCACCGCGGAAAGACCATTTCCCGGAAGTGCCTGAAAATCATGTACCACCGTCTGGGAAATCCCCGTCGCTTTGGCATGCTCCATAACCGCTTTGGCCAGCGGATGTTCACTCGAACTCTCCAGATCTGCAGCAAGCTGCATGAGATCACGCTTCGTGTAGCCTTCTGCCGGTAAAATATCGGTCACGCGTGGCTCTCCGGTTGTGATCGTTCCCGTCTTATCCAGTGCTACAATCTGTGTTTTTCCAGCATTTTCGAGTGCCACCGCATTTTTGAACAGGATTCCGTTTTTAGCTCCCATCCCATTTCCGACCATAATCGCTACCGGGGTTGCAAGTCCAAGCGCACACGGACAACTGATGACGAGCACGGAAATACCGCGCGCTAATGCAAATCCGATATCTTTTCCGGCAAGCAGCCATACCATAATGGTGATTACTGCAATGGTGATAACGGCCGGTACAAAAATACCGGATACTTTATCCGCAATTTTTGCGATTGGGGCTTTGGTCGCCGCTGCATCCGATACCATTTTGATGATCTGGGAAAGCGTGGTGTCTTCTCCCACACGGGTTGCCTCACAACGCAGGAACCCTGACTGGTTCGTCGTTGCCGCGCTGACGGAGGAGCCTTTCTGTTTGTCGACCGGAATACTTTCTCCGGTGAGTGCTGCCTCGTTGACCGCACTGCTTCCCTCTAGGACAATCCCATCGACCGGAATGTTTTCTCCCGGACGCACGACAAAGGTATCCCCCTGCCGCACTTCGGTGATCGACACGATAACTTCCTTCCCATCCCGCACTACAGTCGCAGTCTTCGGTGCCAGCCGCATCAGGCTCTTTAAGGCATCGGTCGTCTTTCCTTTGGCGTGGGATTCAAGCATTTTTCCGACGGTGATGAGTGTCAGGATCATGGCAGCGGACTCAAAATAAAATTCATGCATATATCCCATGACCGCGTCCATATCGCCGCGCACCTGTGCTCCAGTCATAGCAAACAGAGCATAGGTACTGTAGCCAAACGATGCTCCGGCGCCGAGTGCCACCAGCGTATCCATATTTGGTGCACCGTGAAGCAGGCTGGTAAATCCGCTTACAAAGAATTTCTGGTTGATCACCATGATGATAATGGTCAGAAGCATCTGTAAGAGTCCCATTGCCACATGATTGTCTTTCATGGCAGCCGGAACCGGCCAGCCCCACATCATATGTCCCATGGAAAAATACATCAGTACCACAAGAAAAATGACAGACGCGATCAAACGTTTGCGCAATTTCGGTGTCTCGTGGTCTTTTAGTGCTTCTTCCTCTTCTGCTGCGGCCTGTTCTTTTTTTGCGCCTTTGGGTGCTGCGCCGTATCCGGCTGCAACGACTGCGTTTACGATTTCCTGATCGGTTGCCGTGCCCTCCACACCCATGGAGTTGGTCAGCAGGCTGACGGAACAGGAAGTTACGCCCGGCACTTTGGATACGGCTTTTTCCACGCGGGCGGAGCATGCCGCACAGCTCATGCCGGTTACTTCATATTGCTTCATAGTTGTCTCCTTATTTCATTAATTTTTGTAACATCGTTACCAGTTCGTCTACTTTATCGTCCTCGCCGTTTCGGATGCCATCTGCGACGCAGGTACGGATATGTTGTGCCAGCAGGACTTTATTAAAACTGTTGAGTGCCGCATTGGCAGCCGCTACCTGTGTGATGATATCCGGGCAGTAACAGTCTTTTTCTACCATGCCTTTGATGCCGCGGATCTGTCCTTCAATGCGGCTCAGGCGATTGATCATATCTTTCCGTTCCTTCTCGGAACGCTCTTTTTTCTTACAGCATTCACAAGTATGTTCTTTTTCCATTCGGATTATGTCTCCTCTCTCTCCGATACCCTGTATGGGTATCCTTCTGCATCGCATTATATACCCCCTGTGGGTATTATGCAAGAATTATTTTTCTCAATAAAAATGAGTGTCTTCCGGTTTTTGGAAAACACTCATGTATTATTTATTATTCCTCTATGGATACAAAAGGAAATTCTTTTGTGAGATTTCGATCCATCTCCATCATATGCAGAAGACGGCTTGCTGCACCTGACGGATGATTGATTCCAGATTCCCATGCCTCCACAGTCTTACAGGAAACACCAAGATAACTTGCAAATGTCTTTTGCGACATTCCGGTTTCGTTACGAATCTTCTTTACTTCGCTGGCATTGTATTCCTTAACAGGAACAACTGTCACGACACGGCGCGGAAGTTTTTTTTCTTTACTTTTTGCATCCTCAATGGCTTCCTGTAATCCAGCCACAATACTTTCATATACATCGCTCATATTATTTCTTCTCCTATAACTTCAATTTCAATTGTTCAATTAAACTTTTGATACCATTACGTTCAGCTTGCGACAGATTTTCTTTTTCATTTTTAGAATACACGGTAATCAAATAAATAACCTCTTGAACCACAAAATCCACATAGCAAACACGGGCACTGCCACTTTTCCCTTCATTTGCAAAAGGAATTCTGATCTTTCGAAGTCCTCCTGTTCCCTTTATTACCGGATGTAAATCAGAATTTTCCAGCAATTCTAATTCCAGCTTTCTTAAATCTTCATCCTTAAACCCAAGTTTATCCCAATTCCTGGAAAATTCGCGTGTCTGTATAAATGTTCTGACCATCTTTTCTCCTTTACATTACCCTATTCAATAGTAGTATGTCAAGTTATCATGTAACCCTTCATTCTGTTTTTTAAATTTCATGGAGTCGTGGGAGAATCCCCCGTGATTTGTTCCTGTTGACATTTACTAATATAATATTCAGAAACAATATAACTTTATGAAATAACATTATCAAACACGTTTTTACCTGTCAAGAACAATTTCTATTATTTTCTCCAAAAGTGTGGTATGCTCTGTCATAGATTATATTTAAATGAGGAAGAAAACATTGAAAAAATTAGTACAAAGATTATTATTCGGAATCGGCATCCTATCCCTTGGCATCACGTTCACCGGTTGTCATGCCAGCCATTCACAGACGGATTCACAAAAAACTATTTCCAGACAGACAGAACCGCAGGCCGGACCAACAGAAACGGAAACTTCTTCCACGCTTTCTCTGATTGACGCTTCCGGCATGACATTAGAAAGCCGCATCCACACATCGGACGGTTACACAAGAACCAAAGAAGCCGACGGAAGTCTTGCAGAGTTTTTGCGAAACTATGCCATGGAGCCTGATCAAAGTCCCGTTCTATTATATGACGGCAGTAAAAAACGCAATCAAAAGGCTCATGTTGCCGTATTTGATCTCCCACTTGAACATGAGGATCTCCAGCAATGCGCGGATTCCGCCATCCGGGTATATGCAGAATATTTTTGGAGTACAAAGCAATACGATCGCATTGCTTTTCATTTTACGAATGGATTTGACGCCCAGTATACGAAGTGGGCAGACGGTTACCGTATCCGTGTAAACGGAAATAATGTAAGCTGGATCAAAAGTGCACAGCCGGACACTTCCTACGACAGTTTGAAAGACTATCTGCGTATCGTTTTTTCTTATGCCGGTACCGCCTCCATGGATACCGAAGCACAGCCGATCCCGCTATCTGATCTGCAGGTGGGAGATGTGTTTTTAAAAGGCGGAAATCCGGGGCATGTTGTGATGGTCGTTGATCTGTGCGAAAATGCAGACGGCAAAAAAGCCTTCCTGCTTGCACAGGGATATATGCCGGCACAACAATTTCATGTATTAAAAAATCCGGCGCACGAAGATGACCCATGGTATTATGAAGATGAAGTCACCTATCCGTTTCACACGCCGGAATATACCTTCCAGAAGGGAAGCTTAAAACGATTAAATTATGGGATTACCCACACTGCTCCTGAATAAGCCTGTGGATTTCCTCTGTGTCTTTATCCAGTGCCACTTCCAGTTCCCCATACAGCAGATTCTCTGCCAGTTTAAAATAACGCCCATCCACCGCCGTAACTTTTCTGCCCTGCCGGACACGCTCTTCTTTCCGGTCGCAGATCAGTTTGATGATCCCCACCAGACGCTCCGGATCATTGCTGGTGATAGTACAGTTTTTTAGAATCTGTATCTGAAAAATCCAGATGCACCAGATCCTTTACCTCACATACTCCGTTTGCAGCTTTGACAATAAATTCTCCTATCTGATACAAGATAATTCCCCCTTTTCCCTGTATTTCTATTGTACCACAAGGAAAAGAGGGCATTCAAAGGTCGAATTCAACGAAAATTTCTCATTATGAGGTTGGGGACGTTGCACAATTTTTCAAAATCTGTCTCACTTTTGAAGCTGCTGCAACACGGGCTTTCTTTCCCTTATCGATCTGCGTAAGTACCTCTGACCACGCATCATACAACCGATCTAAGTCACCATTCTTTGCATTTTTCCACTGTGTTTCATCGGACTGTAAATTTTCCAGATACCCTTCAAACTCAGACACCATCTGTTGAAGATCATGTTCCTTCCATGATGCCCCATAACTTGTTGTTATATACGCGTTTACAGCCTCACGGCAATACCCAAACGCCACCCCGATCCTAAAATCTTTTTCGTCCGGCTCACATGTTTGTAAATATAAAATCTCCTCCTGTATGTGTCCCAGAATACCCTGAAACATCTGATCCTCTGTCGTTTGGTTCCATACAATCTGGGCGTCTTTGTTCCGTATCACCCTGTACTGATAAACATTTGCTGATACGGATACTATGCATACCGCAATTGTGATTATCAACGCAATTTTTTTCTTCATCTTATCCCTCCCACCAAATGAAAATCTTCCATTTTGATATGCCCTTGCTATCACATAGGATGGTTCATAAAATGCACTGCAATTATAATTATCATATTTCCTCTTCCAGTGCATAGTCTTTTATCCAGTCATCTTCTGCTTTTAGCGGATTTTCACAAAATCTGGTAATAGTGTAGCATTTTTCAAACAGAATATCAATCGTTTTCCTCACCTTCACCGCAACACAAATTCCATGTTTCTTTAATTTTAGCCATAAGCGTCTATTTTGTTCGGCAGGAGTGGTGCTATACTCCATCCATAATGAGTATCTTCGAAGCGTGAGTCTGTCAATTCTGCAATTGCTGCCGCTGACACATAATATGCTCCATCGATCTTATAACATGGAATTCCCACTACTTTACCGTCCCACACAATGCTGGTAGCAGGCACTGTCACTTTATGATTTTTGCCGTTGCCTTTCTTCAAAGTCACGGCTTCCCCCTTATATGACGTCATACTGTCAATAATAATTGCATCATTGGGCAGTCTGACTCAGTTCCTCAATCCGCTTTTTATGGTAGTTGACAGATGTCTCACCCGGATAAAAATAGACTTTTGCTGTCTGGGTGTGAACCACAGCATGAGCCTTGACCCCATAGTTTTTAAGGCTTTGTGGCATCTCACGGGGCACCCATTCTTTCTGGATCGCGCGTCCATAGGTCGCATATACTTTCCCCTTCGTGTTTTCCTCACTGCCGTACAGATATTTCGACAGAACTTTCATGTCTAACGGGAATGGATAAAGATCGGCATTCGGATCTTCTGTCAGACAGGCTATGGATTCAGCCGATACGTTTGCCGTCGGCACCAGCGTGATCAGCATTGCCATTATCAGTATGACTATGACGGTTCTTTTTCAGTTGGTAACTTTCATAACTTTCTCCTTTTCTCCGCCCGGTGGCGGAACAAGGTCATACACATTCTCTCTTACGCCTCTTTGTTATTCTTTAAGATAAGTCTCTTATGCTTGCTGGAATAGGTCCAGTACTTTGATGACAATTTCGGACAGTTTGCTGACGTAATGGAAGAAACTTTCTTCGCCTTTGACTGATATGGTACCCAGCTTGTATACTCGCGTCCGCTCTTCTTTCCGGAACCGGTATAGTAATTATCCGATACGGTATTTTCCCCTGATACATAACCGGCGATCTCACCAGCCATGGCATATTTTCCTTTTGCCGTAACTTTTCCTACGTTGTAATTGCAGCTTCCGTCGCGGAATTCTCCGACAACACCACCTGCATAACCTTTTCCGGTAAGGCTGACCGTTCCTGTATTATAACAGTTTTTAATCTTCGTTCCACAGTAACTTACACCGCCAACATTGGTAAATCCGTTTTTCGTATTGACGGTAATCTTTCCGGTATTGTAACATTCGCTCATTGACGCTGCAAATCCTACACCCGCAACTTCATTATCTCCTTCATAGTCTCTTCCGGAGCAGACACCGGTAAAGGAAACCGCCCCCTTGTTATAGCACTGTTTAATTTTTACAGCGGCCGCTTCGATACCACACACTTTGACTACTGCGCGCGAGGTCTTTCCTCCCTGATTTGTCACAGAAATTTTACCGGTATTGCCACATCCCTTAGCCTGTCCATAACACGAGCCGGCAACACCGCAAGCCTCAAATTCAAGCCCGAGTCCTGCATCTCCCTTTGCTGTATTCTTAATTGTAAGATTTCCGGTATTGACACACTTTTCTATTTTCTTCGTGATCATGGCAATACCATATACCGAAAACGAAGTATCCTCATTCCGTGCTCCTGTCAATGTGATATTGCCCTGATTCCGGCAATTCCTGAAATTGGAATTTTCATCTCCCCAGGAGATTCCGGCAAAACAGCCTGGCAACGCATCCGTTACTTTAATATCTGCATTGACTTTACTGGTACAATCGGTAAAATCACAGGATTGTGCGCTATCGACAATTCCGGCACCACCGATTGTCGTTTTTCCGGATACTGTGATATTGGAAAACCTGCACTTTTCCGCCTGATATACCAGAGCTGCTCCCATTTCTTTTCCCTGAATCGTCACATTTGTCATAACAATGTTTTTAAACGTTGCATTTTTTGCATTGTTGAACAGTCCCATTCCCATATAGTCCTTAATCGTATGTCCCCTGCCATCCAACGAACCCGTGAAGCACTCCTCGTGCTGCACCTTTGTATCATAATCATAATAATTCGGAAACAGATTCAGATTCCCCTTAATTGTGATATCTTTCGCCAGATAATAATTTCCATCCGGATTCTCCTGCATTGCAACCAGATCTTCCTCGGAACTGATTGCGACTGCCTGCGCTGTATAAACGGTTTCGGTTGCTGCGCCCGTATGCAGATCCGCCGGGCTACTGGTACATACCAAAGTAAACGCCATCAGAAAAGCTGCCATTTTTTTCATAAACATTACCTCCGTTTTTCACACGATTTTACACATCTGGCCGGACAGTGTGAAAAAACAGGGAACACCTCTGCTTTGTGCAGGGTGTTCCCCATTTTTCTCTATAACAGCCACTTCATCTCTGCAAAAAATTCCCGCAGCATATTGTTCGGCAGATATTTTGGTGTGGAATCCGCCGCAATTCCACATACATCGGAAAGTCCGTACTTTTTGGCAATCTGTAAGGCACGGAATACATGAAAATTGTTGGTCACAATGCCAACGGATGCGCCTTCTTTCATCAGCTTTTTACTGTTCGTGATATTCTGCCCGGTTGTCTGCGATTTATCTTCCGGCAAAATCCGCGCAGTATCAATCCCTTTTTCCTGCAGATACCGTGCCATTCCCTCTGCTTCAGACCACGGCTCATTGCTTCCCTGTCCTCCGGAAACAATGCAGACCGTGTCCGGGTTTTCATTCAGATATTCCACAGCCTTATCCAGACGATATTTAAGAACCGGACTCGGACCGTCCTTTCTCACCTGTGCGCCAAGTACGATAATATAGTCGAGCCCCCCTCGTCCATCCGCGTGCATCTGGCTGATCACACAGCCCTCTACGATACAAAACACAAGCAGTCCGATACAGACAATCATTCCTGCAAAGATTTTTACCGGATGCGGAACCTTTTTCCACACTTCCATGTACACGGAAATTCCAAACAGAAACACCACGATCCCGATACCAATCCATATAAGGAAAAAAGCTGTGCCGGAACCGGTCGCATGAACCATTACCGCATAAATCACACTCAGGATTCCAAGCAGTAAACATATCCAAAATACCATCATATTCTTTTTCATTTCTCCATCCCTTTTCACTCCGCTAATACCGGATATGAAAGCCATTTTCCTGTTCATCCGGTGGTATGTTTTGCCGATCCATCCCGGTAATATCAATATATCTGTCCTGTTTCAACTGCTGGATAATCTGATCAATCTCTCCGACAAGCCCCTGTAGTTCGGCACTGACCGATCCATCATATTCATTTCTTACCCATCCGGTCACACCATAGTACTGGGCCAGATGCGACAGACGGTAGCGAAACCCTACCCCCTGCACATATCCGGTGAAACAGATGTGTTCTCTTCGTTTACTGTCTGACATAATTTCCCCTAACGATAACTCTGATACAATTTTTCAAATGCCAAAAACGACCGCTCAATCATATCGTAATCGACACAGTAGGACACACGCGCATACCCCGGACAGCCGAATCCGGTCGCGGATACAATCAGAAGATCCTGATCCTTGGCACGCTCGCAGAATGCATCTGCATCCGGCTCCAAAGCCTTGACAAACATGTAAAACGCACCCTGCGGCTTAAAACATTCATAGCCAATCTTTGTCAGGCCATCGTAGAGCAGATCGCGGTTTTTCTTATATAATTCAATATCCCCAGTGTTGCCGACACAGGATGCAATCACTTTCTGGAACATGCTCGGTGCACAGACATAGCCCAGCGCACGGCCGGCTCCGGCGATTGCCGCATAGACGGTCTTACTCTCGGTCACTTCATCCGGAACGATCACGTAGCCGATACGCTCGCCTGGCAGTGACAGAGATTTGCTGTAGGAATAGCATACCAGAGTGTTTGCATAATATTTTGTCACATACGGTACTTCCACGCCATCGTATGCGATCTCGCGATACGGTTCATCCGCAAGAATAAAGATCGGTGTGCCGTTTTCTTCGGATTTCTTTGTCAGAAGTGCGGCAAGTTTCTGGATTGTCTCTTTCGAATAGACAGCTCCGGACGGGTTGTTCGGGGAGTTGATGATCACGCCTTTGGTGTGTGCGCTGATGGCTTTTTCTAAGGCTTCAAAATCAATCTGGAAATCACTGGTGTGAGGCGGTACCACAACAAGCTTTGCACCATTGGCTTCCACAAACACACGGTACTCCGGGAAAAACGGTGCAATCGTGATAAACTCATCTTCCGGTGAAGTGGTAAGTGCACGGAAACATACCGACAAGGATGCGGCAGCTCCCATAGTCAGGTAAAAATTGTCTGCCGAAAACGCAGTCTCATATGTCTTGTTCAGGTAATCTGCGATTGCCTGTCTCGTCTCGATATCTCCCTGTGCAGAAGTATATCCGTGCAAAGAAATGGAATCGAGTTTGTGTGTCAGGTCACGGATGGTCTCATTGACGCAGTCCGGTGCCGGTACGGTCGGGTTTCCAAGGGAAAAATCATAGACATTTTCCGCTCCCACAACTGCTGCGCGCTGCTTTCCATACTCAAATAATTCACGGATTGCCGAACGCTGGCTTCCTAATTGATACATATCTTCTGCTACGAACATTTTATTTTCCTCCTCATATAATCAGGTGTCTTTATTAAAATTCAAGGCTTTTCAACCTTTTATATCTCCTGTTTTTCAAGTTATCGCTTCTGACTTGCCAGATAATTTTCATACTCCAGCCGGCTCAGCCGCTCGATCTCCTCCCGGAGATTGTCCGCCGACATGCGAAGCGCCCCCTGACTCATGACCGTAAGCTGCTCCAGCCCGTCATTTGTCGCAACCGTGACACGGTACTTGTGCCCGATCTCATGCACGGTGCGCTCGATAAATGCATCCGCGGTCTCATCGGTTTTCGTGTAGACCACATCCAGATTGTGATACTTGCTTTTGGCACCCGGATGTTCCTTACGCTTATAGGCATCAAACACCACCAGCACCGGACAGCTCTTGTATCCCTGATAATTGCTTAAAATATCCAAAAGCTTGTCCCTTGCGGAATCAATATTGACACGGGAAAGTTCGTTTAAGTCTTTCCATGCAAAAATAATATTGTAACCGTCCACAATCAGATATTCTTCCTGCGGTCCCTTCGCCGGATAGATCGGATTGCCTTTTTTATCATATTTTACCACATTCGGCTTCGCCGCGTCAGATTTCTTTTTCAGCCACTTGCGCCGTTCCTGATCTTCCATATCTTCGCGGCTCATGCCAAACTCACGGGCATAAATCTGCTGCAGCTCCTGATCCAGTTCCCAGCCGGTCTTGCCGGAAGACTGCTGCCGGTGCACCGGACCAAAACTCTGCCCGTCGGTCTCATAACTGCGCCCGTCCGCAGGTGTCTGGGTTTCCTCCTCCGGCACAAACTGCTGCGGCAGATGCATATAATCATCCACCTGATCCCACGGCACGATAAATCCGGCACCGTGCGCACAGAATACCGATCCGGTCGGATTTGCCGTATCCGCTTCACTGTCATACCCAATTCCCGCGATCACTTCCTCACTGTTGTGACAGACATCATAACCGGAAAGTTCCAGTGTAAGATGCCCGAGTCCGCGGGTATACGCATGCACCTCACTGCTGTAGTCCTGCATTGTTGCGACCGGAACCGTGCCCTGCAGCACGGCGTAGTCCATGCCGTTTCCGGTGCCGAATTCCGGCGAATCAAACTTGCCTGCACGCTGCTTTAAATCGGTCATGGCACGACCGACCATCTCCTGCGGCACTTCAAGCGTAAATGCATATACCGGTTCCAGCAGTACGCTTTCCGTGCTCTTTAACCCCTGCCGGATCGCGCGGTAAGTTGCCTGCCGGAAATCACCGCCCTCGGTGTGTTTGATATGGGCGCGTCCGCTTAAAATCGTGATTTTTACATCGGTGAGTGCTGATCCGGTCAGTACGCCCGGATGTTCCCTCTCCATAATATGTGTTGCGATCAGCCGCTGCCAGTTGAGGTCGAGCACATCCTCACTGCACACGCTCTCCACCTCGATTCCGCTGCCCGGTTCGCCCGGCTCCAGCAGCAGATGCACTTCCGCATAGTGGCGCAGTGGCTCAAAATGTCCCACACCCTCCACCGGCTTTGCGATCGTCTCCTTATATACAATGTTGCCCTGTCCAAAGACAACCACAACACCAAAGCGCTCTTTGATCAACTGCGTCAGAACTTCGATCTGCACCTGTCCCATCATCTGCGCATGGATTTCCTGCAGTTGCTCATTCCAGAGGATATGAAGCTGTGGATCTTCCTCCTCAAGCTGCTTTAATTTTTCCATCATCTCCACGGCATTCACTTCGTCCGGCAGATAAATCCGGTAGTTAAGCACCGGCTCGAGTACCGGCACACTGCTCTCCTGCTGCGCGCCGAGCCCCTGTCCCGGTACGGTTGTGGTAAGTCCGGTCACGGCGCAGACTTCCCCCGCCTCCACCGCCTCCGCGGTCTCAAATTTTTCTCCGGAATACAGACGGATCTGGTCGACTTTTTCCTCCAGACCATCATAGGAAATCCGGTCTTTGACATGCAGCGTGCCTCCGGTCACTTTCAGATAGGTCAGCCGCGCTCCTTTTGTATCTCTGCCGATCTTGTATACACGGGCAGAAAATTCGTCTTCATACTCCGGTGCCCTGTGGTATTTTGCAAAGCCTGCAAGCAGTTCTTTCACACCCTCCACTTTGAGTGCCGAGCCATAGTAGCACGGAAACAGTTCGCGCTTTGCCACCGCATGCGCCAGATGCTCCTCTGCAATGCTACCCTGATCCATATACTCATCCAGAAGTGCTTCGCTTCCCATCGCAGCTTCCTCAAAAAATGCTTCTCCGCTGTCCTGTGTAAAATCCACACATCCATCGGACAGTTCGGTTTTTAACTGCTGCTGCACGACTTCCTTGTCCGCCCCCGGCAGATCCATCTTGTTGACAAACAAAAAGGTCGGAATGTTATAGTGCCGCAGGAGCCGCCAGAGTGTCCGCGTGTGTCCCTGCACGCCATCGGTTCCGCTGATGACAAGAATTGCATAGTCGAGCACCTGTAACGTGCGCTCCATCTCCGCGGAAAAATCCACATGCCCCGGCGTATCCAGAATTGTAATACTAATTGACGGTTCGCTATTTAGCCGAAGCCGCGCCTGCTTGGAAAAAATTGTTATTCCACGCGCCCGCTCCTGCGCATCCGTATCCAGAAATGCATCCTGATGATCCACACGCCCCAGCGCACGGATCTGCCCGGTGGCATATAACAGTGCCTCCGACAGTGTGGTCTTTCCGGCATCGACATGCGCCAGCAGACCGATATTTATATTTTTTGCGGGATTTTTTCTACCCATAAAAAAAGCCCCTTTCCATGTATCATAATCCAATAGATTTATGATAGCACAGAAAGGGGGAGAAGTCACGAATCTTACACGGTCGTATTCACTCCATTAATCGTGGCATGCTCGTCCTCATCCATCGGAATCACAAGGCACTTCTGCCCATTAATCACCTGTGACTTGATCTGCGATGCCTTCTCCGGCTTCACGCGCAGTACCACATCATACGTCTTTGTCTCAGCGATATAATTGTCGATTTCTTCCTGCTTTTCAATCAGCTGGGAGGTACGCTCCGCAAGCGCCTCATCCTTTTCATTAAGCTGCACGGTCAGTGTGCCGACCTGATCCTCAAGTGCCATTTTTTCCACACGCAGTTCATTCTGCACAAGCGCCTTGGAGTCGATCACATTCTCGGCTGCAGGCGGTTTCTCGCCAAATGCCTCATCCACAGACTTTTCGATCTTTGCGGCTTTTTCCTCACTGATCTCACTGTCTGCGAGAAGCTTTGTGACCACTTCCTTATCGAGCAGGAAAACATCTTCATCATCATCGTGTGTCTCGGCATACTCATCAATCATATCACTTAAATTCTGCTGCAGATCCAAAAGCACATCATCCGTGTGCTCATCCTCTGCGCCAAGCACGTTGCGGACGATGGAATGGAATGCCATCTTCTGCTCGGTTGCAGTGCGCTCAATGCCGCAACCCAGTCCGTTTGCCATAAATTCAGAATGTGGCTCCTTGGTATTTTTCGTGTAAAACAATGTCGAATGAATATCCGTACTGCGGTCATTGAATGCCGGGAATAAAAATGCAGTGTCCACAGCTCCTACCACCCAGTCGCGCACGCGCGGCCCGATCCGGTGCTCCTCCTCGAGAAAGCCAAGCCCCGGCTTTGACAGATCGACCGGACAGATCGCACAGATCAGATATTCGTACACTTCCTCGGACTCATCGAGATTGTTATTGTCACTCGTCCGGCTCATCACATCGTATGCATCGTGAAACAGCACGATCAGATAATTTCCGGCATGGTCATAGGTATCGATTACCAGATCATAAAAGGTATCCAGCAGATTTTCATCTTCCAGCTTCGATGCGCGCAGTGCCATCAGAATATGCTGACGACCGCCCACTTCCTCTTCCTCAATCGGAAACTTCAATTCCAGAAGGTTATTTCCGATGGTTCCGGACAATGCCTTATTTGCAATTTCCAGATATTTGTAAAATTCATCTTCTTCCAGATTCAGAAATGTATTTCCAAACTTACAGACTTTATTGTGATTTCCGTCAACGTAACAGCCACACACGCGCGTAAACGTTGCCGCCTCTTTCTTGAATCTTCTCTTTAACTCCAGGACTTCCTTTTTATTCATTTCTTGGATTCCTCTTCCCTGATTTTCTCTTTCAGTTCCTCAAACAATGAAAGAAACTCTTTCTCCACATCAGCCATCGGCTGAAATTCATAGCTCGGTGTGCTCACCATAACCGGCTCCACCGAATACATTTTTTCATCCATAAAATGAAGGAACTCATAATACAGGCAGCTGTCATCAATGTTTGTAATCAGTTCTGCCTCTTCCCCCTCCGGCACATATCCCAGAAATTTAGTGTAGATCATATGCTGCAGCTGTTCTTCGATCTGCAGATACATCGTCATGTTTTTCTTGACCGGGCGGGTAATGTCTGCCAGATAAGCTTCACTTCCATCGTGAAGCAAACAGGCAAGTGCCGTCTGTGGCAGATAGTTTCTCGCAGTTGCCTCATGGCAGCACTGGATGCAGTGCTGACCTACAGAAAAAAACTGTGGGAAATGCCCGTTTGCCCGCGTCATCATCGACAGGGCATGTGCAATATCCTCAATTCGTATTTTATCCTCTTCCGGCTCAAAGGTATTAAAGTCAACCTTTGAAAATGTTGTCAGACAATCCTTTTTCATCTGTACTCCCCCATATTACACGCATACGTGAACCCTTTACCAGCTAAGTACTTCATGACCATCCTCAGTGACGAGCACCATGATCTCCCACTGTGCAGATGGCATTCCATCCTCGGTGTATACTTCCCAGTCGTTCTCTTCGTCAATGAAAATCTCCACACCGCCCATGTTAACCATCGGCTCGATGGTAAAGATCATACCCGGTGCAAGTACCATCTGGGTTCCACGCCTGGAATTGTAACCAACCCACGGCTCCTCATGAAATTCCAGGCCAACACCGTGGCCGCCAATTTCACGTACAACGGTATACCCGTTAGCATAAGCATGATCGTGAACTGCCTGACCCATATCACCCAAAAAACCCCAGGGCTTTACTTCCTTAAGTCCAAGTTCTACACATTCTTTCGTTACCTGAACCAGTTTCTTTTTCTCCGGGCTTACTTCCCCAATGCAGAACATCCGGGAAGAATCGGAAAAATATCCGTTCAGAATGGTAGAACAGTCTACATTGATAATATCCCCCTCTTTTAAGATCACCTTCTCGGAAGGAAATCCGTGACATACCTGCTCATTCACTGAAGTACATACACTGTATGGATATCCTTCGTAGTTGAGCGGTGCCGGAATACCTCCCATGGAAGTTGTCATATCATAGACAATCTTATCAATTTCCGCTGTATTCATTCCTGCGTGAATGTTCTTTTCTATGTAATCAAGTACTGCTACATTGATTTTGGCACTCTCCTTTATCCCTGCAATCTGATCCGGCGTCTTGATCAGGTCATGTGTCGGAACAACGTGACCCTCCTGTGCCAGACGTGCAAGTTTATCATCGAAAGCCGCATGACACGCCTTATATTTCTTGCCGCTTCCGCACCAACATGGATCATTTCTTCCTAATTTTACTGACATTTTTTAATCTTCTTTCTTTTTATTATTGTATGTGACATTTCCAAAGCTCACACGATTCCATACTTTAGCATTCACTTTGTATTTTTGCTTTTTCAAAAGCTTCTGATAGGAATCCTCCATATACGCATAATCGTCATAGGTACGGTTATGCAGCTGTGCATACACCTCCTGATATTTCTGGGCGTATGCAATCCTTTGGATCGTCTTTTTTGCATCTTTTCTGGAAATCCCCAGTGCCGTTTCCCCCTGACGCTCCGTTAGGTCCTCCCAGAAATCCTCCAGTTTATTGTCCATATGTTTTTGGTCATTGTCATCCAGTGTAATGCCTTCCTCCATGGCCATCTGATAAAAAAGTTCATCATGAAGCGCCATCTGCATCGCGTTTTTGCGCGCAACGGCATTCATAAATCCCCCTTCTACCCGCATACTCCAGTAACGGTTCGGATCATCCGGATCGTATACCAGTGCCTCCTGCTGAATCTGATATTCCTCATATCCGACATAAAATGCCATGTCTCTGAGGGTCAGTTTTTCATCATTGATCTGCGCTGCCACTTCATCCAGAGACTCCCGGTACACAAGCGGCCTTGCATTCGTCATGCTATTATTATTTCTCATGAGCATCACAAGCACAACTGCAATCAGAACAATGGATACCAGATGTTTTGGTCTCATCAAAAACTCCTATACCAGTCTGCGGATTGCGGTGATCGTGTGACAGTTCACCGGACGGCTGTTTGTAATTCCGGCTCTTGTTGACTGCGCCTCCACGATATTTCCGTTTCCAATATAAATTGCCACATGTCCCGGATATACCACGACATCTCCCGCCTGGATATTCTGATAAGACACCGGCTGTCCCACACTCTTAAATGCCTGGGAATACCGTGGGGTACTGATTCCAAAATGTGCATAGACCTGATGTACAAATCCAGAACAGTCAACACCATTGGTCAGACTGTTTCCTCCCCATACATATGGGTTTCCGACAAACTGCTGCGCATAAGCCACAATATCCGCACCGCCCACATTTGTTGTCTGTGAGGGATTGCAATCCGGATCTTTCAGATAGGAATCGCTTGCAATTCCACCACTGGCACCGGTACCTCCACCGTCATAGGTGTTGGCATTGGCACGCGCTGCCGCAGCCTCCTGTGCACGGATAATTGCCTCCTGTTTGGAAATTGTCTTTTTATAGTCCTGCGCCTGCTTCTGTGCTTCTGCCAGCTGCTGCGCATAGGCATCTTTTTGTTTTTCAAGCTTCGCCATGAGGGTTTTCAGTTCCCCCTGCTGGGTCTGATACTTGTCCTGCAAAGCAAGCAGACTGTCCATCTCATCTGCCAGCTGCATAGTCCAGTCCTCAACCTTCTTTACCGCATTCTGATAAGAAGTCATAAGTTCCCTGTCAGATTTGTACAGATCGGTCGCATATTCAATACGGTTTAACATATCGGAGAGCCCATTGGACTCCAGAATGGCCGACCAGATGGAATTATCGGTACTGTTCTCATACAGATACTGAATCCTAAGCTTCATGGCATCATACTGCTTCTGCTCTTCTTCCTTTGCTTCTTCCAGCTTTTTGTTTGCCTGCTCCACTTCATTCTGCTTGTCCTTAATATCCGACTTCAGCTGTTCCTGCTTGGAAAGAAGTGTTTTCATCTTGGCTGCGGCAACAGAGATGCTGTCTTTTACATCCGACTGACTGTCTTTGATATTTGCAATGTCGCCATTTTTTTCTCTCAGCTTTTTCTTGTACGCATCACGTTTCTTTTCGGCCTCGGTCTTTGCATACACATTCGGCACCGCACACGCACCTGCGGTAAGTGACCCTGCCAGAACAAACACCAATACTGCCGCACAAATCTTATTCTTCGTTTTTACATGTATTTTCTTATGCATATTATGCCTCCAGACTTATCTTCCATGGGAGCACTCCCATACCTCCCTTTATTGTGGCACAAAATACATATTTTTTCTACTGGTTTTTCTTACTAATTAAGGAAAAATTCATAATTTTTTTCAAAAACAGCCATTATTTCCGCAAATCGGCATTATTCATTAACCAAACCGTACTCAGTTTTCCATCTTCCCCATATTGTGCCTGCAGGCTGGTATAATATCCCTCGTCTTCAAAATACCACTCATAGGACGTATAATTGCTCATGCTCACATAATTTGTCAGTTGATATCCCAATACCTGTCCAAAATCATCCGGCTGACTCTCAAACCCCAGATCCCCTACCAGTTTCAGATCATTTTTTTCCACCGGTGAACCCGGATTTAATGTAAGTCCTCCAACGATTCCCTTTTCCGGCACAATATCCTTATCCGATGTATTAAAAATAAAAATCGTCCCGCGGTAAGTTCCATCCTCCTCATAGTATGCATAACCATTGGATTCTCCCGGCTTAATCTTTTTATCTTCATCGTTACTGATGGTAAATCCGGCTTTTTCAAACTCCGAAAATTTACACGGAATCGAAAACTCGTTTCCGGAAAGGGCGAATGTATGAAATCCATGCACATAAGACACATTCTCCCCTTTCAGATTCTTAAATTTTCCATCCGGCGTCTTACTTTTTGAATCTGCCTCAGCATCTTTGTGGGAATTTTCAGAGGTATGGGAACTGTCATCGTCCCGAATCGTCTGAATTGCCTCACGAATCAGACCCACAGCCCCGTTGTCGGACTTTAAATACATTCCCACGATTCCGAAGATTGCAACCACACCCAGAACAATCACAACAATTGCGATGGCCTTTTTGACTCCCGAATTGTCCTTGACCGGATTTCCCTGCGCATCAACCTCACTTTCTCCCTGCTCCCGTTTCGCCCGGCAGTGTATTTTTTCGCGCTCCGCGCGCTCGTATTCCCGCTGGCTCCAGCTCTTCTTTGGCTGATCATCCAGCCGCTGTCCATCACGCGAATAATACACCCCGTTTAAGTTGTATCCCCCCGATGGTTTCTGCTCCGGTGGTGCATAGTCCTGAAATTTCTTTTTTCTTTTGTTTTCCATAACTTTCTCCTTTTGACGCTTTCTATCATCAATTCTAACATTCACTCACTTTCTTTACAATGAGTAACTTATCGCCCTGCTGCACATCTGCCGATTTGAGTCCGTTTGTCTCCATAATTTCTGCCTCGGTAGTATGAAAATGTCTTGCAATGTCCCATAATTGTTCTTCTTTTTTAACAATATAGCCAACAATTCCCGGCTGCTTCATCAGTTCCACCGCGTCTAGCGGTTCCTTATGGATATCCACAATTTTTTCCATGCACACTTCCTGCTGTACAATTGTCTGCAGGGAAATAACCGCCTTGACCTCAAATCGTTCGTTATCCAGCAGATTCACCGCAAGCTGATCAATCGCCGGCTCGATTTCATAAGAAATATCTTCCGTGTGCCCTTTCATGCCGGGAACATCAACAATCTGTGTAAACGGAATCTGTTCCTGCGTATGTGCAATCGGAAAACTGTCATCCGTCGTTGCATACAAAATATCAACCGTCAGGATTCCTTCTACCTGTAACCCGTTTTCCACCGGTTCCACATGATCCATCTCTGCATGCCCCTCAAAAGAACACAGCTGTAAGATCCGTTCCTGTTCTTCCGCCAGCTTCATCTGTTCAGAGATCCGCAGTTTTGCTTCATTTTTAATCAGCAGTTTTTTTGCACAGACCATTTCTTTCTGTGGCACAAGATTTGTTTCCAGCGAATAGACATCTGCCAGAAGTTCCACATTCCTTTCTTCCCACAGCTTCATTTCCACATCCATGGAAAGATTCAGGCTCAGCGCCCTCATTTCGCCATCATAATCTTCTGCCGGTTCCACCTCATATTCTTTCGTCTGGCAATGTACCCAGCAGATCGGCTGTGTTCCGGTCATTCCCCCTTCTATTGATTCGGAAAACGGAACCATCGTTTCATACCACTCCATTTTTCCTTCCGGACTGCTGTACAATACATTCACATACGCTTCTCCCTGAATCTGCATCTGCTCCCCGGTGCAGATCACCTGCCGGTTACGCACTTCCACATAATCATAAAGCAGATGTCCGATATTCGGACTGGACTGTGGCAGTGCAATATCACTGTGCACACGCAGGATATCCTTTTTCGCGGATGTCAGTGCCAAAAGCTGCATCGTCCGGCTTTTCTGCTGAATATCCGGATCATTTTCAACACCACTTACAATTTCTTCTTCCACCGGCACCTCACACACGGCATGAATGCCAAGCAGAGCACGCACGGCAAGCTTTCTGGAATTGATGGCACTGATATTCAGATCCTCCAGATCTCCGCTCAGATTGACGGTATCGCGTTCTTCCACCTCATCCATAAAAATTTTTTCTCCGAAATTTATACTGTCCGTAAAAGATTCCAGCCGGTTATCTTCACTGCGGTATAACACGACAAAACGCAACTGTCCGGTAACCCACACCGTCTGGCTGCTCACCTTGACATCCTCAAAAATAACAGAACCCCTGGTATGTATAATGTTCAACAGATCCGGTTTGTTGTCTTTTACAATACAGTCATCATCCAGCGTAATCTGGGTAAACGCCCTGCTCCTTAGTAAATTCTGTCTGAACAGCTGTCTCTTCAATTCCAAAACAAAAAAATCCCCTCTCTTTGAAGTAAGTATACTAATACTTATTCAAAGAAAGGGAATTTTATTCATTCCTAACAAAGTTTCATTCGAATGTCCTTTGTAATAATATCAGTGTAACTGAATGACAATAACTGTGGAGGATTTTCCTCTCGCTCGTCATCTACAAGTACTGTAAAAACGCTTGGATATGCGCCCTGGATAACGCCTTCCTGAATATCTACCTTGTTACGTCCACGGTCTAACTGAATTTTCACTCTGTTACCGCGCTGCCGATGAACGGATGCCCGAACCTTGCTAATCTGTGCCTGTTCCATTGTTGCCTCCTCCATTTGAGTTGAATATTCTAGAAAATACTATATCTAGTAGCTTTAGTATAGCAGAGTGTTAAACTTTTTACAATAGTTCTTAAGTACCCTATTGAAACAGTACCTCTTCCTCCCGCAGTTCCAGCTTCAATACAATAAACGGATAACTAGGTGCTTTTGTCACCTCTTCTCCGTTTTCCGGTCCCTGCAGTCTCGTCTTTACACAGATGGCGGTATCACTCAGATAACAGTCTTCCACGGAGATGCTGTATCCTCCGGTCTCCTGTATTCCATAACCTCTGGCAACGTATAAATATTCATTATCGCTGTATGTAAAACGGAAATCCCCCTCCTTTTTTTCTTCAATCTGTTGTCTTAAGGCTTCTGGAAGTTCTTCCTCCTTTGTCACGGTAAACTCCAGATCCTTTACCTTCTCCTCACATTCTTTTCGCACACACCCGCTCAGCAGCATAAGCACCCCCAGCAAAATGATCATCAGGATATACTTTCTTTTTTTATCTTTCATGGTTGACCACTCTATTTTCGTTCTTATGCTATCCTATGCAGCGGTCGTGCGATCTATTCTTTTGTATTTTTGTGTTCCTGCAGCATTTCATGAATCACATTCTGACAGTATGCACCGATATGTTTCTGATCTTCTTTGGAAAGTTCGGAAAAAATAATCGGTTCTCCATACGTCAGTTTTACCTCTGTACTGTGCAGCCACGGAAAATGATTTTCAAAAATATCTGCCGTCCCGGTAAGTGCCATCGGAATAATCGGGCATCCCGTCTTCTGTGCTATTTTAAAAGAACCGTCCTTAAACGGCAAAAGCGTCGTTGCATCCTCCCGGTCACGATTTCTCGTTCCCTCCGGGAAAATACAGATAGAAATGCCGGACTTCACCTGATCGATAGCGGTCAGAATGGTCTTAAGTCCCTGCTTTAAATCCTTGCGGTCAAGAAACAGACAATACAGACGGCGCATCCATATTCCCAGCAGCGGAACCTTATTGACACCATCTTTGGAAATATACCCTGTCAGATTCGGACACTGTGCATAAGTAATTACAATATCAAAAATGCTGCGGTGATTTCCAATATAAAGTACAGCCTGATCCGTCGGTACATGTTCTTTTCCCTCAACCGTCAGATGAACCCCCGCCAAAAAAGATACACAGCGCAGTCCCCACTGCACAATCCGAAGCTGGCTGATATCTGCTGCATGTTTATCAAATTTTGCGATAATCCATTCGAATCCGAGAACCGGTAGTCCAAGAATCAAAAATAAAAAAACATAAATGACTACGATAATTGTCCGCATTTTCTTCCTCCATAAAAAAAGCCTGAAGCATTTCATCTTCAGGCTTTTTCACTTTTTGCTTAAACCTGGAACGTTGACAGTGCATCCAGCAGGCTCTGGGCCTTGGTCGTAAGACTCTGGGATGCTTCATCCAGATTCTTGATTGCATCCAGCTGCGTACCTGCTGCCGAATGTACCGATGAAGAACATTCTGCCGTCTGGGTGGACGCATCGGAAATACTCTCGATTGCACTGAGTGTCTCGTTTCGTGCACCATTCATTTCCTGCACATTATTCGAAATCGTCTGCAGTGCCTGAATCAGCTGCGCTACAAGCTGGTCAATCTGTTTAAAGGAATTTGTGGTATCCTCTACAACGGAAGACTGGGAAGAAACTGCATCTTCCGCCTGTCTTGCGATATTTACCACTTCTCCCGTCTTGGAAACGATTTCATCTACAATGGAAGAAATCTGGGAAGAAGAAGCAAGACACTGATCGGCAAGCTTTCGGATTTCTTCTGCGACCACAGAAAATCCTCTGCCGGCATCTCCCGCACGCGCTGCCTCGATGGACGCATTCAGGGAAAGTAAATTCGTCTGTTCCGCAATATCATTGATCGCAGAAACAATGTTGCTGATGGATTTTGATTTTTCTTCCAGTTCCTGTATTGACTGAATGACATTTCTTGTAATGTTTGCAGTGGTCTCGGATGTCTGCGTAAGTGTCTGTACAGAAGATATACCGGTGGTAATGGTTTCTCCTGTTGCAGAAGTAAGTTTTCCCAATTCATCTGCATTGGAGCTTACATTATTAATCTTTCCCGATAAGGAATCCATCTGACTCATACAGTTATCGGAACCGGTATCCAGTTTGTTCACACCACTCTCAATCTCTTCAACTGCACTCTGAATATTCTTAGATGTTTCAAGGAATGTTCCGGATGCCTCTGCCACATGAATTGCCGCTTCTCCAACCTGCTGACTCACATCATTGACATCCAGAATCAGCGATTTCATATGCTCTACGGTATCATTGACACCATCACACAGTAAACCAAATTCATCTTTGTGCTTTGCGGAAAGATGAACCGTAAGGTTTCCATTGGAAACTTTGCGCAGCTGACGCAGAATATATTTGATGGTTCCTGTCATCTGACTCGAAAGGAATAATCCAAGTGCAAGTGCGATGATCATACAGACAATCACAAGTACGGTTGTCAGCTGTTTGATTCCGGATGACTGCTCAAGCAGACGGTCAGAAGGAATCAGTGCCGTAACCATAAGATCTCCGGCTGAAAGTTTACTGTATACAAACATGTATGACTTTCCATTAAATGTAATCATCTGGTTTCCGGAATCTTTTTTCCCGTTCAATGCTTTCTTATAAAAACTTGTACCGTAAATCAGTGCTTTTTCCGTCTTGACGGATTCATCGGAATAAAACTCTTTTCCATCCGTATCCGTAATTAATGCTACATAGCCTCCCTTTCCAGGGTCCAGTGACTGCATGGCGGAACGGATAAAGGAATCACTGATGTTTATGATCATCATGGCCGGCTGATTGTTCATTTTTTTGGCAATTCGCAGACAGTAGGAATCAATTCCCAGATCCAGTACTTTATCCGAACTTTCATCTGCCCCGAAGAAAAACCAGTTTGTTGCACTTTCGCTGACCAGTTTTCCCTGATCGCATCCGACATAGTCCGTATAAACATTTCGGTCACGAACAATTCCCTGACAGTCAATCGTACGCTTGTTGTCCGCGATAATATAGGCTCCCTGAATCTTGCTGTCGAGTGCCATCTTATTGCGCAGTCTGCTCTGATAGTCTTTGCGCACGGAGCTCTCATCATACACCTCCATCAGTCCTGCAAAATACTTACGCAGATCCGACTCGGTCAGATAGGTCTTAAATTCGTCCTTCTCACTCGTGATAACCAGATTGATATACTGCTGCATCGTATCAGCAGTCTGCTGTACAGATTCTTTGTATGTATCCACAATGGCATTGGAAGCGTTATTGTAAGAGGTAATACCAAGAACCAGCACACCAATAACCGGAATCAGGAAAGCGACCACCAGCCGCATCGCAATACTGCGATAGAACGGAATTTCCGCTTTTTCTCTTTTCTGTTCACCAGCCACCTTTTTTATTTTAGGAATTTTTGTCTTTTTTTCCTGCCGGGAAGCATTGTCACGTTTCGGTATTTTCTTTGTTTTTTCTTTTTTGACCTTTTCTTTCTTTAGTTTATTTACTTTCTGCTCATCGTTTTTTCTCATATTGCATACGCCTCCGTAAATTCAGACGATTCCACCCCGCCTATAATATAGATAATATACTACAATCTGACAAAAAACTCAACTTGAAACTACTATAATTTGTTATACTTTACTATTTTAACACAGCAATACTGCATGCCGGCATCTCCAGTTTCCCATCTTTCAGCTGTACCGTCTCTTCCTTCAGTGTCAGGCTTCCCTCCAGGTTCATATTTTCAAGTGCTGTTTTCTTCAGGTCAACCGTACCGTTTCCTTCCCCAAGATTATACACAATTCCGATGGTACTGTCCTGATACGTTTTCGTGATTGCCGCCTGTGAATCTTTACACAGACTTTCTACTTTTTCTATGGTTCCCCTTGCAATTTCCGGATTCTGATTCCGCAGACGAAGCGCATTTTTATAGTAACTTAAGATAGAATCCTTATCCTGTTCCTGTTCATCTTCTGCCGGAAACGGAGATTCAATTCCAGCATCCATATCTGCCGGTCCCTTTGTCATTCCTGTGGTGTCAGTTTTTGACCACACCATCGGAATACGCTTATTTTCATCCTTTGTTCCGGAACTGTTCATGCCAATTTCTTCCCCATAATAAACAAACGGACTGCCGTTCATTGTCATCAGGAGACCTGCTGCTGTCTTAATCTTATCCGGATCATTCACCAGCGTATTGGCAATCCTTGCCATATCGTGATTGGACAAAAACGGTGCATCAATATAATCCGGATTTTTTTGGGAGAAATCATTCTGATATTTCAGCATGGAATTCACAAGGCTTACCGGATCGCCCTTTCTTACCGCATTGACCAGTGCCCCTTTTGCCGTTCCCGCATCAAAATTAAACATGCTTGGTGTTCCACTCGCATAATAATCCGCAATGACATTCTCACTCGCCCACACTTCGGATACCATATAAAACTGTGGATTTTTTTCTTTACAGTATGTGTACAGTTTATTTAAAATATCACAATTCGCATTGGTTGCATTTTCTTCATAATGCATGGCCGCATCCATCCGGAAACCATCCACACCAAGATCTATCCAGTAATCCGCAACTTCTTCAAATTCCTTCTGTACTGCCGGGCTTTTCAGGTTCAGATCCGGCATTTCCGACCAGAAGGATCCCTCATACCACCAGCTGCTGCTTCCCGGCACTGCATAGTAGGTTGTTCCCTCCTGCTTGTCAGAAAAATGATAGTAATCCACATACGGACACACCGTATCGTCCGGTTTTTCTCCTGCCTTCAGACCTGCAAGATACTCACAAGCCTGTGTAAACCATGGATGCTGGGAAGAACTGTGGTTCATTGCCACATCAATGATCAGCCGGATACCTTTTTCATGACACGCACTTGCCAGCTCTTTAAAATCATCCGCCGTACCATATGCCTCGTCCACCGCTTCGTAATCCGTTGTATCATATTTATGATAGGTTGGGGAAGGCATGATCGGCATGAGCCAGATTCCGTTGCATCCCAGATCTGAGATGTAATCCAGCTTTTCTTCCACACCCTTTAAATCCCCCATGCCGTCCCCATCACTGTCATAAAAGGAGCCGACAAAAATTTCATAGTAATTACGGTAATTATCATCAATAATATTTAATTTTGCTTCCTGTGTACCGTGCCCCGAAATACAGCCTGCAAGCACCCCTGCAAAAAGCACCAGCACAACAACCGCCGACAAAATTCTTTTTTTCATAACCTTTCCTTTCCTCATCGGATGAAAAAACCGGCGGTCAAACGACCACCGGCTTTCTATCTTTCATCATTAACCCTTTACAGCGCCTGTCAGACCATCTACATAGAATTTCTGCATAAATACGAAGAGAATAGAGATCGGAATAGACACAATAACTGCGGCTGCAGCCCATCTTGTAAACCATCCGTTTACAAACTCTTTCTCCAGCATATTGTACAGGAGAAGTGATACCGTCCAATACTTATCCTTTGGTCCAACAATGACACGTACAAATACGAAGTCAAGCCATGGAGCAAGGAATGCCGTAAGGATCGTATATACAACGATTGGTTTACTGAGCGGAAGGATGATCTTGTAAAATACCTGGAACTGATTACATCCATCCAGAATCGCTGCCTCTGAGAGAGACTTTGGTACCGTATCAAAGAATCCCTTTGCGATATAAAATCCAACACCAGATCCTGCAGAATAAATCAGAATCAGAGCGATACGAAGCCCACTTCCCTCAGTCAGTCCAACTGCTTTTAAAATAAAGTATACTGCAACCATGGACATGAATGCCGGGAACAATCCAAGGATCATGGCCAGATTCATAAATGCTTTACGCATTCTAAAGCGCAGTCTTGACATACAGTAAGATACACTCAGTACGAATGTCGTTGAAATCAAGCATGAAAAAATGGAAATGATCAGCGTATTCATAAAAGCTCTCGGGAAGTTCAACAATGTTGTCTCCGTAAAGAGTCTCTTATAGTTATTAAATGTCAGTTCTTTTGGGAAGAAGTATGCGGTATATGCACCACTTTCCCCTCGCAAACTTGTCATGATAATCCAGAAAATCGGGAATAACCAGATCACTACCAGGATGGCAAGGATTATATGTACCAATGAATTTTTTGCAATTTTCTTTGCCCGGCCAGCGGTCATAGGGCGTTTGCTTACTTTTGCACTGCTCATTACATGAATCCCTCCTCATCTTTGTATGCTTTCGTATTTCTATAGGTGACTAATGCCACAATAGAAAGAACTACGAATGTTAAGATACCAATCACGGCACCGATGTTGTAATACTGATAATCAACGGTTAACTTGTACAGCCATGTTACCAGCAAGTCTGTCTTACCTGCGGTCTCTCCGACTGGTGTAGGCTTTCCTGCAGATAACAGATAGATAACGTTAAAGTTATTGATGTTACCTGTAAACTGTGTAATGATATAAGGTCCCATAATAAACATAATATATGGCAATGTAATTTTGCGGAAAATCTGTGCGGCATTGGCACCATCAATCTTAGCTGCCTCATACAACTCTGCCGGTACATTCTGCAATACACCGGTAACCTGAAGCATGGTGTACGGAATACCAACCCAGCAGTTAATTAAAATAACCGATACACGCGCCCACATCGTATTGGTCCAGAACGGAAGCGGATTCTGGATAAGCCCCCACTCCATCAGCAGGTTGTTGATCGCCCCATGTTCCTGAAGCATCTGTCTCATAACCAGTAAAGATACAAACTGTGGTACTGCAATGGAAATAACAAAACAGGTACGCCAGAATGCTTTACACTTTGTCTCTTTGCGGTTGATGACAATCGCAAGGATCAGTCCCAGGAAGTTACATAAGAATGTTGCACATACTGCCCAGACAATGGTCCATCCTAAAACCCTCCAGAATGTCTTGCCTATCTTTCCGCCAAGTCCAAGTACCGTCTTAAAGTTCGCCAATCCAACCCAGTCAAATAAGGTCAGATGCTTGTTGATCGTAGAATAATTGGTAAATGCCATTGGAATCATGAATAACAATGGTAAAACTGTAAAAATAAGAATTCCCATCAATGGGAGAAACATTAATGTCTTGTATAAATTTTTATCAAATAAACTTTTGACATCCTTGCCAAAAGAATTGATTTCTTTCCCCTCTTTTGCGAGGCACTCTGCCATATATGCGCTTCTTAAATTTTCAGCCCACATATAAATAAATAAAAGAGTGATCGCAATCGTAGCAACACCGTATAACAACAATAATACGGAATTGTCACCCTGTACATACTCATATATCTGTTTCTGTTCATTAAATACCTCTTCCTGTTTTCTCCATCCTAATGAAGGAAGCATGGAAAGATAATATGCACCTGCATTGACCATAAACATAATATAGCCAATCTCAATTGCCAAAAAAATTAAACCTTTGATAATCTGCTTGTGGGCGATGTTTCCCAATCCCATTATAAGCGCTGATAACTTAACTGCAGCCCCGCCCTTCGTAAGCGCATTGGATACAGTGTACGGTGTAGCGAAGTCCGACTTCTTTTTGTTTGCACCTATCATACTTATCCTCCCGGCACATGTTACTCTATGCCATATTTATAGACTCATGTATTCCAAGATTCCGGGGAATCCCCAGAACCTTGGAATTGTTTCTTTTGTCTTTTCCTTTTGGAAAAAGATTACTCTGTGAGTGAGCTGTTTAACTGCTCGTTTAATGCTTCTGTCTTTTCCTTAGCATTGTCTGCTGTGATCTGTCCTTCAGCACCGTGTACGAATGCATCACCGAATGGTGTAGCTGCATCCCAGTAAGCCTGCATTGGGATGATTGGCTGAGCGATAGAGCAATTTGCTGCTACGTTTGCCAAAGCTGATGCAACTGCATCCTTGGCAACTTCTTCGTTAGAAGCAAGGTTTGTATTAACAGGAGCCTGCTTTCTTAACTCAAAATGCTTTAACTGTGCGTCTTCGCTTCCTAAGTATGCAGCAAGCTTAACAGCAACTTCCTGATTCTTGCAGTTCGGGTTAACACCAATAGCCTTAGAACCAAGGAATGCCTTCAGCTGGCAGTCTTTTCCGTCAACGTTGATTGTAGGAAGGGCTGCAACACCAACGTTCTCCTCACCAAGGTTCTTAACTACTGCATCATAGTTCCAGTTACCATTGAAGTAAGCATTTACAGATCCATCCTTTAATCCGGCAAGACCAAGGGATCCATCGTTATTGTCCATTACGAAATTCTTGTTGTTGAATAAGTCAACAATGTACTTTGTTACTGCTACAGCGTTGTCTCCGCCGAAGTCATATCCCTTAGATGCATCTGTACCATCTCCGAAGATTGTACATCCGTTTGCTGCATAGAAGGAAGCAAGATACCAGCCGTTGTCAAATGGGAAAGAAACTTTTCCTTTCTCAAGCATTGTATCAAGGCTCTTTACATCATCTTCTGAGAAGACTCTCTTATCATAATACATAAACCATGTATTTGATGTATAAGGAACACCATAAATATCTCCGTTGTATGTAACAGTTGCTGCCATAGCTTCTGAGTTAGAGCTCTTAACATATTCTGCTGCATCTCCACCAAGCTTTGTTAATGCTCCGGCATCAACCAGATCAGCAATCTGGTCATTTGCAAACATGTATACATCCGCTGCACTTGCAGGATCCTGTAATACGGTGTCTTTTGCATCAGACTCTGAACATGTTACATAATCAAATGTAATGTTCCACTCCGGATGTTCCTCGTTAAATGCCTCACACTCTGTCTTTAACCATGCCCCCTGTGCATCATCCTGATCCTCGGAAGGTCCCATAACAGTAAGTTTTACATCAACTGGTTCTGCTGACTCGGAAGTGCTTCCATTGTTTGCTGCCTGTGTTCCATCATTAGATGCTCCGTTGTCCTTGCTGCCGCATCCAGCGAACATTGTAGCTGTCATTGCTGCAACAAGCATTGCTGCTAATACTTTCTTTTTCATCGTTTTCCTCTCCTTTTTTCAAAAATGATAGTTCAAAAGTATCTATATAAAGCGCCTCTGCGCTCTATATCGTAATTTCTGCGTCATCTGCGGTATACCGCCGCAAGATTCCGTATCCACGCCCGGCGGCTTTCCGCGAGCTGTTCTTTGTTCAATCTCCACCGCCAGTTATACCCCACGGTAGACGGTGCATTCATTCTTGCCTCGTTCCCGAGTTTCAGCAAATCCTGCATCTGTATGATCGCGATATCTGCAATACTTGCGTATGCACACCGGATCAGTGCATCCGGGATTTCTTCCTGACTGCTGATGTTGAGATATTCATACAGATAAGCCAGTTCATATTCTGTCTTGTCCCTGAAATATCCTACAATCGTATCATTGTCATGCGTTCCCGCGTATACCACTGTGTGGCTTCCCGGATAATTATGTGGCAGATGTTCATTGGACGGATCTCCGTCAAATGCAAACATCAGAACTTTTGTGTCCAGCCACCCTGTCTTTGCAAGGAGTTTTTTCACTCCCGGTATCAATGCCTTGCCGCCGTAATCATCGGCGATCACTGTGGTTCCATTTAAAACGGAATTCAAAGCGTCGGTCAGTTTGCGCCCCGGTCCCTTCATCCACCGTCCGCCTGAAGCATCCGTGGCATCTTTCGGAACCATATAATTTTTGACGAACCCGATGAAATGATCCATCCGGATTACATCAAAGAGCTTTGTACTGATCTGCATTCTTCGTTTCCACCAGGAAAACCCATCCTCCTGCATGAGAGGCCAGTTATACAGTGGATTTCCCCATACCTGACCTGTTTCGGAAAACTTATCCGGAATTGCAGCTGCCACATAAGCAGCTTCGCCATTCTCATCCAGTAAAAACTGTTCCGGATGCATCCAGGTATCCACGCTGTCCTTTCCCACATAAAATGGTACATCTCCGATCAGCTGGACTCCTTTGCTGTTGGCATATTCCCTAAGTTTTCCCCACTGCTGGAAGAACTTGTATTGGCAAAACACCCAAAACATGATGTTATTATACATCTCTTTTCGGCGCTTTGCAAGCGCAACCGGTTGTTTTTTTTGAATATTTTCCGGCCAGCTCTGCCAGTTCTGGTTTCCATTGGATACTTTCAGTGCCATATACAGTCCATAATCTTCGACCCAGTCCCTGTTTTCTTCTACAAACTGCTGAAATTCCGGTTCGTGTTCGTCAAACCGACCAAATGCTTTCTGCAGAACCAGCGTCCTGTTTTCAAAGAGTGCTGCATAATCAATGGCAGATTTCTGTGTTCCCCAGTAATGGCTCCGGATTTCCTCCGGCGTCAGAAGCTTTTCTCTGGCAAGCTGATCCAGATCAATCAGATAAGGATTTCCGGCAAATGCCGACAAGCTCTGATATGGGCTATCCCCAAAACTTGTAGGTCCGACAGGAAGCACCTGCCAGTACTTTTGTTTCAAATCCACCAGCAGATCCACAAAATGGAATGCTGCATCACCCAGAGTGCCAATACCATACTCTGACGGTAGGCTTGATACTGCAAGAAGGATTCCGGAACCTCTTGCTACTTCCTGTCCTTCCAAGATTCTTCACCCCGTCTTTTAAATCACGAATTCTCCTTCGGATTATTGGAAAAACCATCTAAAAATCTTTTCGGATTGTTTCGTGTTTTTTCGTATCTGTCTTAATTTTAGTTTCTCTACGTCATTTTGTCAATGATTTTGCGTTTTCGGACACCATTTTCCCCACTTTTCACGTATTTTATATCGTGTTTTTGTATATATTCACAACATTATTGCTCTGTTTTTTCGAAACTTTTTTTGAGAAAGAATTGCACAGTTTCCCAAACTGATTTATAATCATTTAAACATAAGAAATCACAGGAGAAAATATATGGCTACAATCAAAGATATTGCCAATCGTCTTGGAGTTTCTGTAAGCACAGTCTCCAAAGGTTTAAACGGCGCAAGTGACATAAGTGATGAGCTGCGGCAGATGGTTCTCGATACCGCTGTGGAGATGGGATACAGCACCAAGCGTTCCAAGAAAGTGGAAAACCGCAAGCTTTGCATTTTCATAGAAAACATGAATTACGAAACAATTGATGAATTCGGATATGACATAGTTCTCGGTTTCAAACAGAATGCGTTCCGCCGCAAATGGGATGTTGATATTCTCCCCATCACCCCGGCATTTCAGGAAGAGGAAAAATACGATACCTTTCTGTTGAAAAACGGCTATTGCGGAGCCTTTCTGATGGGTCTTGCATTGCATGATTCCTGGATCAAGCAGCTGGAAAACACTACCATGCCAACTGTGCTTTTGGACAATTTCATCTCCGGAAATCCAAATGTCTGCTATCTTGGAACCGACAGCTACGAAGGCATCACCATGGCAGTAAATCATCTGGTTAATCTCGGGCATAAAAACATTGCATTCTTAAACGGTTCCTTATACTCACTGGTTTCTGACCAGCGGCAGGAGGCATTCGAAAGTGCTATGGCTGCTGCTTCACTTCCTGTGCAGAAGGATCTGACAGCTTATGGCTACTATGTATCCGACAGTGCCAAATATCATGTTCCCGGATTTCTTGCCGCCGGTGCCACTGCCGTGGTCTGCGGCAATGACCTGATTGCCAAAGGTGTCATTGACGAATGTACGAAGCGCGGATTCCGCGTGCCGGAAGACGTCAGTGTTGTTGGTTTTGACGACATATCCATTGCTGCCACTTTTGACCCGCCGCTTACCACAATCCGCCAGGAACGCAACGAACTTGGCCGTTGCGCTTATGATATTTTAAATTCCCTGATCCATCACATCCCGATCAGCAAAACGCTGCTACGTCCTAAACTGATCGAGCGTGAATCTACTGCGCGCTGTTCGCACCGCGACTGACAATATTTTATTATTTTATCCGCATAATCGCTTATACTTTATGCACATTCTTTTTAAGATTTTCCAACAATACCTTATTTCATTTTTTAATAATCTGCATAAAAAAAGACCGACTCAATGTCGGTCTTAAAAGAATGGGCAGAGGTGGATTCGAACCACCGAAGCAATTTGCAGCAGATTTACAGTCTGTCCCCTTTGGCCACTCGGGAATCTGCCCATTTCCATCAGAATGCGAAGCACTCTGACAATTTGGAATTATAGCATAATTTTTATTCTGTGACAAGTCTTTTTTCTTTTATTATTTATCCAGTGCCACCGGATCCCAGCCGTAATCTTTGTAATATTGGATGTCTAGATGATTCTGCTTTACATAATCACGAAGCATTTTTATACGAATTTTTTTATGTGCCTCCGCGGTATCCATCAGTTTCTGCGGATCTACCTGATATCCTTCGCAGAATTCACGAATACTTGTGCCATAGTAAGATCCGTCCCCTGCTACTTCTTTATCCTTAAAAACATAACTGCCATTTCCATACGAAACAAAATGTAACCGTGCAGGCATTTCACTTCCACTGTCACTCATCAGCGTATTTCCGTTCCGGTAGTATGTTTCCCACCAGAAATTTCCAAAAATAAACAGATCATTTCCGGTTCTGACTGTTTTCACAATGACCGGCTCCGGCACATAAATATAAATTCCACCGTTTTCCAGATATTCATACTCGTTTCTGTTTTTAATCATGTAATCACAGACAAGTTTCATAATTTCATTGTCTCCCTGATAAGCAAATTCCGGCAGTCCTGTATGCTGCGTATTCTCTTCCGTCGCAGTTTCCGTCTGTATCTCATCAGAATACGTCTGTACCAAAAGCTTTTCCTTCGAAATTTTCTCCGTGTCATCCGCCGGGCAGGAATACAGTTCATAATCATCTCCACCGATAATAACTAAAGCACTGCGGTACTGTCTGCCAGCCCTATCCGTCCATACAATACACTGCTGACTGTAAACGCCCGTTTCTTTCCCATCTTTACCGGAATTTATCAGACTGTTCCAGTAGTCCCCGTCTGCCATACCAGAAAATGTGTCCAGGGAATTTTCTGCGGAAAACGTTTTCCACTCCCGGTAAACCAGTTCCAGTTTTCGAACATCCTTCGTCACGGAAAGCGCGGATGATACATCAGTCTTTTTAAGATCATACACATACATCTGCGTTGGCTGCTGTTCCTTTTTCTCATTAAAAATATATATCGTGTCTTTCTGCAGCAGCGCACGGGTATGGATACTGTCGGTATTAAAATAATTGCAGTCCATTGCCTGCAGATCCAGTGCCGCCAGAAGCTTTTTTTCCTGCCGTCCATATACTATCAGTGCGCGTTCATTGGCAAATACCACATATTTTTCAGAACATCCTGCCAGTTCCGGTGCATACACTTCATTTTTCAGCTTCAATCCTTCGTCTGCCGCTTTCTTCTGCTGTACCGGAAGTCCGCAAAATTCCCGGATAGAATCCAATAATGCACCATCCGTTGCGGCATTGACACCTACGCCGGTCAACAGGCAGACTGCAATCACACAGGTTCCGGCCAATGCCGCTGCAAATGTTTTCCGGCCATGTGGCTGCCACCCGGATCGTATGACCTGCTTCCGCTTCTGTCCTCTTCCTGAAATTGTACTCTGAAGCCGGTTCCACATCTGCTCTTTCCGTTCCTGATCCGGTGACGTCTGATCAATCGTATATTTGAAAATTTCTTCCCATTTTTCAGGATCACTCATCATTTTATTTTCCCTCCCTTTCCCAATTTTGTGGAATCTCCCCTGCTTTTTTGAGCTCTTCTTTCAATTTCCTGCGTCCTGCAGCAAGCTGCGTCTGCAATGTACTTTCTTTTCGTTTCAGAATCGCAGTCAGTTCCCGTATGGAATAGCCTTCATAATAATACAGATACAGCAGAATCCGGTATTTTGGTTCCAACGACTCCAATGCCAGCCACACAACATTTTCCATATGGTTTTCCGATGCAATACCTGGTTCCGGCATCTCTTCGAGTGTACCGCAATGTTTCCGCTCATAACTTTTCAGTACATCTTTGCACTGATTTTTCGTTGCGGTCAGAATCCATGCCGTTTCATGATCTGTGTCCCGGAAACTTATTTTTTTCTCCCAGACTTTCAGAAATACCATCTGTACCATGTCTTCCGCATCACTTTGGCTGCCCAGCATAATCAGTGCCAGTCTATAAACACGATTCACCTGTCGGTTATATAATGCCTGAAAATCTTCCATTGGAGTGTCATTTGTTTTTTTCATGCCTGCCCTCCTGTTTCCAACTATTATATACACGATTCATCATGGGGAAATATCTTTCAGAATAAAATTTTTGAATAATTTCAGATAATAAAAAAGACAGCTTCGAACGCTGCCTTTTAGGAGAAGGTATTTTTACTATGGGGTATAGCAAAAACTATATATAATGTATTGGGGGTTTTACGAGAATTATAATATCATACTCTCTCACATAAGTGTTCACAAATGTCACAAAAATTTGCTTCTATTTTTGTGCATATTGTACATATTCTGTTTCTATTTTGAAATTATGCCACCAAAATACTTTCTCAAGAAGGCAACGTATCATTTTGAAAAACCCTGATTTTTGTTTTGATGCGCTGCAGTGCATTGTCGATCGCTTTCGGGGATTTCTTCATTTTTTCTGCGATCTGCTGGTAATTTAACCCCGACAGATAATCATCTAACACCTCACACTCCATTTTACTCAGGCTCTGGCGTACTTTTTTCAGAAACAGTTCAAAGTTTTCCTGATCGATCATGCGCTGTTCCGGATTATCCGAACGCTCCGATTCGAGATACTCTGCCAATGGCTGTCCCTCTTCACTCACCTCCGAATAAAAAGAAACATAGGAGTTTAACGGCGCATGTTTTTTCCGGTTGGAAGCCTCTATGGCACTGTAAATCTGTCTTGTGATGCACAGTTCTGCGAAGTGGAAAAACGAAGTTTCTCTCTCTTCCCGGTAATCGCGGATTGCTTTAAACAGACCGATCATCCCCTCCTGGATCAGATCATCGGTATCGCCCCCGATCAAAAACATGGCATTCGTCTTTTTCCGCACGAGTGGCTTATACTTGTCCAACACATAATCCATGATCGCGGCATCCCCAGCCCGAAGCTGCCGCAAAAGTGCTTCATCACTTAACCTGTCATAGGCTGTCTGCTCTTTTCCCGGATCATTGTCCCTATATTTTTCCATACCTGATCTCCCTGTACGAAAATTCCGTACTATATACGCTCTGCGATGCTGCCAGCTGCATACGCTCTTCCAATACTGCCAACAACATGCCTGCTCCGTGCATGCTCCACCTTCAGAAGTTACTGCAGACGCTGTCTCACGATCTCGTATGCCAGCACGCCTGCGGCTACCGATGCATTTAAGGAATCAATATCCCCTTTCATCGGAATGGATGCGATAAAATCGCAATTCTCTTTTACAAGTTTGCTGACACCTTCACCCTCGTTTCCGATGACAAGACCAATAGGTCCTTTTAAGTCAAGCTTGTACATCTCGGTTCCGCCCATGTCAGCGCAGACAAACCATAAACCTTTTTCTTTCAGCTCCTTGATGGCTGCAGTCAGATTTGTCACTTTGGCAACTGGTGTATAGTTAATGGCACCTGCAGAAGTCTTTGCAACCGTTGCGGTAAGTCCCACTGCGCGGCGTTTTGGAATGATCACGCCATGCGCTCCTGCCAGATTTGCGGTACGGATGATCGCACCAAGATTATGCGGATCCTCAATATTATCCAGAATAAAAATGAACGGTGGTTCTCCTTTTTCCTCTGCATTTTTTAAAATATCTTCCACTTCCGCATACTCATATGCGGCAGCCACTGCAATGACACCCTGATGTTTTTTTGTCTCGGATAACTGGTCTAAACGTTCTTTATCCACAAAATTGATAATCGTGTCATGTTTTCTCGCCTCTCTGACAATTGTCCGCACCGGTCCATCCTGACATCCATCCAAGACAAACAGTTTGTCTATTGTTTTTCCGGAACGGAATGCCTCTAATACCGCATTACGTCCTTCTATTTTCTGTTCTTCATATCCCATGAAATTCTTTTTCCCTTTCTCTTATCGTGATCTCATCACGCAATCATTTCGCTGCTTGCAAGATATAACTATAGTTTTAGTTTCATCTCTTCCACGCCAGTTTTGACCAGCTCGACCAAACGCTCAAATTCGTCTTTCAGATACAGATATCCCATAAGCGCCTCAAATCCGGTTGCCTTGCGGTAATCCGACATCGTGGCATTTTTTGCCATAGTAAAAGATTTGGCGTTGCGCCCCCTCTTATACACGGCTGCCTCCTCCTCTGTCAGGATCGGAAGCAGCACCTCCATCATCTCCGCCTGTGTGTGTGCCTTTACGATCTGGCTGGTGCGCTTGTGGAGTTCACTCGCTCTCGTGTTGCCTTTGGCTACTACCAGAGACCGGATCACAAGGTCGTAGATACCATCTCCGATATAAGCCAGTGTCAACGGTGAATATGTGCGGATGTCGACATCCGGGATTTCAAATTGTTCTTTTAAATAAGAATCGATTCCTTTTTCCATCTCTCTTTACTCCGCTTTATGCCATACCACACCTTCGCGGGTGTCTTTGATGACAATTCCCTTTGCAAGCAGTTCATCACGGATGGCATCTGCTTTTGCAAAATCTTTTGCTTTCTTTGCTTCTTTTCTCTCCTCGATTTTGGCAAGGACAAAGCTCTCAAGTTCAGCGTCAACACCCTCGGTTGTCTCTGTGCTCTTTGCATTTTCCAGATTCAGGGAAAGAACTTTATCAAAATCCTTAATTAACTCGTATTTTGTAATATCGTTCGTGTCTGCTTTTAACAGATCATATAATACAGTGATCGCCATGGAAGTATTCAGATCATTTGAAATCGCATCCACGAATTTTGCCTTGTACTCTGCAAATACGTTCTGATCTACCTCGCCCTCTTTTTTCAGTCCGGCAACACGTTTTACCAGTTTGTTGTAAGCGGCTTTGGTGTTATCCATGATCTCATAAGAAAACTCAAGCGGTTTTCTGTAATGAGACTGTAAGCAGAACATCCGGTATACAATCGGGTCGTACCCTTTTTCCTGTAATAAGGAAACGGTGAGGAAATCTCCTTTGGATTTACTCATTTTACCGGATTTGTCATTCAAATGCTGTACATGGAACCAGTAATTGCACCATTTGTGTCCGAGGTAGCTCTCAGACTGTGCGATCTCATTGGTGTGATGTGGGAAAATATTATCCACACCGCCACAATGGATATCCATGTACTCGCCAAGATGTTTGATACCGATGCAGGAGCACTCAATATGCCATCCCGGATAACCGACGCCCCATGGACTATCCCATTTCAATGCCTGGTCTTCAAATTTGGATTTGGTGAACCAGAGCACGAAGTCTGTCTTGTTTTTCTTATTGGTATCCTCATCGACATCATCCCTTACACCGACTAAAGTCTCAAGTTCTGCCTGTGTGGAGAAAACATAGTAATTATCCAGTTTGGACGTGTCAAAGTAAACGTTTCCGCCTGCCTGATAAGCGTAACCCCTTTCTAACAGCCCCTCGATCATTTTTATAAATTCAGGAATGCAGTTCGTTGCAGGTTCCACAACATCTGGTCTCTTAATGTTTAATTTTTTACAGTCCTCAAAAAATGCGTCTGTGTAGAACTTTGCGATCTCCATAACTGTCTTATGTTCACGCTTTGCACCCTTTAACATTTTATCTTCCCCGGTATCTGCATCGGAAGCCAGATGTCCTACATCTGTAATGTTCATAACACGTTTTACATCATATCCGACATAACGAAGTGATTTTTCCAGAACATCTTCCATGATATAACTTCTCAGGTTTCCGATATGTGCAAAATGATACACCGTAGGTCCGCAGGTGTACATTGCGATTTTGCCGTCCTCATGAGGAATCACGGTCTCGATTTTTTTTGTGAGCGTATTGTAAAATTTAAAATTATTTTCCATTTGTGTTCTCCATTTTCTTTCTATATTATTTTAACTTCTTATTATCCATCCTGTCTGACTTTCCGGTCAACCTCTTTCAACTGGCGTTCCAGATCAAGCACACGATTGACAAGCTCGGCGTTCTCTCTCTGTAAAAGAGTAATGTCCTCTTTGACCGGATCCGGCAGATGACACTGATCCATATCGCTTCGTGGAATTTTTATGTTGTCGCGTTTTACCACACGTCCCGGAACACCGACAACGGTGCAGTTTGGCGGAACTTCCTCCAAAACCACGCTTCCGGCCCCGATCTTGGAATTTTCCCCGACTGTAAAAGAACCAATGATTTTTGCGCCGGCACTGATCATGACATTGTCGCCGATCGTTGGATGACGCTTTCCGGTCTCTTTTCCGGTTCCGCCTAATGTCACACCCTGATATAAGGTAACGTTATCACCGACGATCGCGGTCTCTCCTATGATAACACCGCTTCCATGATCGATGAAAAAACCTTTTCCAATCGTTGCACCCGGATGTATCTCGATCCCTGTTTTTCTCGCCGCACGCTGGGAAAGAAATCTTGCCCAGAAATAGTGCCCTTTCAAATACAGTTTATGTGCACGTCTATAACTTAGCATAACACGAAAGCTTGGATAAAGCAAAACTTCCATCGGTGATTTGATCGCCGGGTCACGCTCTTTTATCACTTGAAACTCTTCCTTCACATGCTGGATGATTCCCATACTTCTTGCCCCTTTTCTTTTTATTAATAAATCAAAAAAACGGATTATCCCATCTCCAAGAGACGAAATAATCCGCGATTCCACTCTAATAAAAATCAATTGATTTTCCCTTAAGACACGTAACGTGTGTAACCCGAACCAGAATACTTAAGTTCTGCCATCACAGACCTCTTTTCCCCTGATCAGCTCCCGGAGGCACTTCGTGAATTCTCTTTCGCAAGACTGCTTTCAGCCGGTGACAGTCTCTCTCTTTGCGCTGCCCAAATTCCTACTCTTTCCGTTCATCGCTTTGCTATTCATTTATCCGGAACATTTTTCATTCCTAATATAGTGTATGCAGTCCGCCCGGATTTGTCAAGAATTTTTCTTATGACTGCTTTCTGCATCCGGCGCAGCCTGCGCATCCCGCCTGGGAATCTGCCACTGCCACACTGCTCTCATAAATGGTTGTCAGCGCACAGATCGCCTGGGATGAGATTCCCTGTTCTGCTCCTGTGAAACCAAGTCCCTCCTCGGTCGTTGCTTTCACATTGATCTGACTTACATCAATATGCAATGCTGCCGCAATATTCTTCTCCATCTCCTCGATGTATGGACGCATTTTCGGTTTCTGTGCAATGATCGTTGCGTCGATATTCTCCACAATATATCCTTTTTCCTCGATCAGTTTTGCAACATGCTCTAATAATCTGATACTCGAGATCCCTTTGTACTGTGGATCTGTATCCGGGAAATGTTTTCCGATATCGCCAAGTGCTGCCGCCCCAAGCAGTGCATCCATGATCGCATGCAGCAAAACATCTGCATCCGAATGTCCCAAAAGCCCCAGCGTATGTGGAATCTTTACACCTCCAAGGATCAAATCCCTTCCTTCTACTAATTTATGGACATCATATCCCATTCCTACTCGCATTCTTTTTCTCCTTCTATGACGGTTAAACTGTTTTCATTATAGCATACCCATTTTGTAGTTTCTATTACTTTCCATCAACCTTTTTGCACGACTCCATGTACCTCTTTATATTCCTTCGGTGACACCCCGAACTCCTTTTTAAACGCCCGGTAAAAACTGGAGTAATCCTTAAACCCGAACATTGTGTAAACATCGGTAATACTCGTCTCACCCAGGATTGCCGCCTTGGATGCCTGCATCCGTTTCTTCAATATATATTGGTGCACAGACAATCCCATCTGTTCTTTAAAAATATGTGCAATGTGGTATTTACTGACAAAAAACTGCCCTGCAAGCTGCTCTAAAGACAGCTCCTCATCCAGATGGTCATCAATATAATAAATAATGTTCTGATAAAGATTCTGTTCCTCTTTCTCACTCTTCGGATTCTGCTGTTCATAGACAATACGGTTCAGCTGAAGAACAAGGTCATTCACACAGAGGGAGACCTTTGCCTCTTTTCCAAAACGCTCCGACTTAATCTCCTCGATCAACTGGAAAATCCGGTACTGGATCGTATTAAACGTGATCAGGTCATTGTGAAAAATATATGTTTTCTTTACCAGAACATTCTGCATCAGATATCCGTAAGAGGAAGAAACTTCCATCAACTGGTTGCAATATTCCACACTGATCCAGAATACAAACCTCCGGTAAGGGATCTCATTTCCATGCACCATTGCCATGTGCTTTATCCCCGGTGGTATCAGCACCATATCTCCATATTTTAAAGGATACTGCTCCCCCTCGATCCAGATGGAGACATCCCCTTCCAGGAAAAAATAAAACTCATAGTAATCATGCGAATGTATGGAAACCTTTTCAGATGCCGGCTCATTATAATAGTAGATTTCAAAATCCCGGGACAGCATGTATTGTCTCGTGGAAAACTTGGTCTGAAGATTTTTTGCCATGTGTGTTTCCTTTCCTGCCTGTAAACAGCCTGCTGCTGTTTCTTATGTGTCTGCACTTTTCACTGCCTGCACACATTATATCATGTGCAAAACCAGCACATGATCAACATTCGTCGCTCGCCGAACACATGCATGTGTTCTTCTCGCTTGCACTCATTTTATCATTCAACCGCAACTTTTGCAATGTGAACAACAACTCTGTCAATTTTCTTTTTTCCTCTTTTGGATATAATAGGCTTATCAAAACAAAAACCTGCTGCCACACGGCAGCTTCACAATTTTTTCTAAGAAAGGAAACAAGAAACTATGGAAATGACATTAAGATGGTATGGTTCCAAATTCGACACTGTAACATTAGAGCAGATTCGCCAGATTCCAGGCGTAACAGGCGTTATTACAACTTTATATGATACCGCACCTGGAGATGTGTGGAGCAGAGAACGCATTCAGGAAATGAAAGCAGAGGTTGCTGCTGCAGGACTTCATGTAGCGGGTATCGAGAGCGTAAATGTTCATGATGCGATCAAGACCGGTTCCGCTGACCGTGACAAATACATCGATAACTACATCGAGACTTTAGAGAATCTTGGAAAAGAAGATATCCATCTTGTATGCTACAACTTCATGCCTGTATTCGACTGGACACGTACAGAGCTTGCACGTAAAAGACCGGACGGTTCCACAGTTTTAGCTTACACACAGGAAGCTGTAGATGCCATCAATCCAGAAGATATGTTCGCTTCTATCTCCGGCGATATGAACGGAACTGTTATGCCGGGCTGGGAGCCGGAACGTATGGCTAAGATCAAAGATCTTTTTGCAATGTACAAAGACATCGATGATGAAAAACTGTTTGAAAATTTAAAATATTTCTTAGAGAGAATCATGCCTGTATGTGACAAATATGACATCAACATGGCAATCCACCCGGATGATCCTGCATGGAGCGTATTTGGACTTCCTCGTATCATCATCAATAAGAAAAACATTCTCCGTATGATGGAAATGGTAGATAACCCACACAACGGTGTTACTTTCTGCTCCGGTTCTTACGGAACAAACCTTGAGAACGATCTTCCGGATATGATTCGTTCCTTAAAAGGACGTATCCACTTTGCACATGTCCGCAACTTAAAATTCAACAGCCCGACAGATTTCGAAGAGGCAGCACATCTTTCTTCTGATGGAACATTTGATATGTATGAGATCATGAAAGCGCTTTACGATATCGGATTTGACGGACCGATCCGTCCAGACCACGGACGTATGATCTGGGGCGAAGTTGCAATGCCGGGTTACGGTCTGTACGACAGAGCTTTAGGTGCAACATACTTAAACGGTTTATGGGAAGCAATTGAAAAAGGAGAGACAAGACATGCAGTTAAATAGAGCAGGTTTAGCAGATAAAAGTGCATGGGAAGCTAAGGGTTATGCCCTTCCTTCCTTTGATTATGAAACAGTACAAAAGAATACAAAAGAGAATCCATTCTGGGTTCACTTCGGTGTCGGCAACATCTTCCGAGCATTCCAGTGCAACGTTGTCCAGAACCTGTTAAATGCAGGTGTTCTTGACCGCGGATTGACCGTTGCAGAGGGCTATGACTACGAGATCATCGAGAAAATGAACCGTCCACACGACGATTTAAGCATTCTCGTCACTTTAAAAGCAAACGGAACCGTTGAGAAATCCGTTACCGGAAGTATCATGGAATCCCTCGCTTTAGATTCCCACGATGACACGCAGTTCTCCCGTTTAAAAGAGATTTTTGCAAAAGATTCCCTTCAGATGTGTACTTTCACCATCACAGAAAAGGGTTATAACTTAAATACTCCGGACGGAAACTTCATGGCTGCCGTTGCAGAAGATATGAAAAACGGACCGGAAAGACCAGAGAGCTACATTGGTAAAGTTGCTGCATTAGTTTACGCACGTTACGTTTCCGGTAAGAAACCGATCGCCATGGTAAGTATGGATAACTGCTCCCACAACGGAGATAAGTTAAAACTCGCCATCACTACTTTTGCAAAAGAGTGGGCAAAAAATGGTGTTGTAGAAGAAGGATTCGTTTCCTATACAGAGGACGAAAATAAAGTTTCCTTCCCATGGACTATGATCGATAAGATCACACCAAGACCAGACGCTTCCATCGAGGCATTATTGCAGAAAGATGACATCGAAGGTCTTGATCCGGTTATCACAAGCAAAAACACTTACGTTGCTCCATTCGTAAACGCTGAGGAAACAGAGTACCTTGTCATCGAAGACAAATTCCCGAACGGACGTCCTGAGTTAGAAAAAGGCGGTCTTATCTTCACAACCCGCGAGACAGTAGATAAAGTAGAGAAGATGAAAGTCTGCACCTGCTTAAATCCACTTCACACAGCACTTGCTGTATTCGGATGTTTATTAGATTATAACCTCATTTCCGCAGAGATGAAAAATGAGACTTTGGTAAAATTAGTAGAAGGTATCGGATACAAAGAAGGACTTCCGGTTGTTGTAAATCCTGGCATTCTTGATCCAAAAGAGTTTATCGACACTGTACTTAATGTACGTGTTCCAAACCCATTCATGCCGGATACACCACAGCGTATCGCAACCGATACTTCCCAGAAACTGGCAATCCGTTTTGGTGAGACGATCAAAGCTTACGCTGCTTCCCCTGAACTGAATGTTTCTGATATTAAATTAATTCCATTGGTATTTGCCGGATGGCTTCGCTACCTTATGGCAATTGATGACAACGGAAATGAATTTACCTTAAGCCCAGACCCAATGTTAGACGAAGTTCGTCCTTACGTTGCTGACATTAAACTTGGAGATTCTTTTGACGCTGATGCAAAATTAAAAGATATCCTCTCTAACGCTAAGATTTTCGGTGTTAATCTTTATGAAGCAGGACTTGCAGAACTTACCTGCCAGTACTTCACAGAAATGACCAGAAAACCTGGCGCTGTTATGGAAACATTACAGAAATATGTCGGCTGATCTTTCAAATTACTCTTTATAAATGTAAAAAACAGCCGCACCGGGATTTTTATGAATCTCGGTGCGGCTGTTTTTTTGTTTTTCTTCATTTGCATCTCCTTTTCATTCACAGCACTGTATCAATGTAACCATATCCAGCCTGTCCATATCATTATATAAAGTCTTTTCCTTTATCCATAATCTCATAGAAATTCTTGTGCCTTTTTTCAAATCTGTAAACTGAATTAGTTCATCATTAGTATTAACAATTTTTATCTGATCTGAATTATAAATTTGATAATGCTCTGTAAGCCCGCAACCATTCGTTCCATCACCCTTTACTACTATTTTTCCACTATCAGCTTCTGTGATTACTCCCTCGAATGGAATATTTTTTAATGAAACTGCTGGCGAAAAAAATAATAATTTCACATTTACCAATATACTGACTACAAACAGAACAATAAAAATGACTAAACAAATTTTTTTCTTCATAATCTCTCCTAACAATTGAATATTCAGCTTTACAGGAAGTTAAAACGATCGTTTAAGCGTGAAAACTATCTATAGTTTACATAAAACGTATTGCATTGATTCTTTTCCTTTTTCCATTTCCTTACGAAAATTTTTCACTGCATCTTCAAATTTTTGTTCAATAAGCGTTGGTTCTTTTTCCATGATAGTCTCCATATTTAGAAAGATTTTTATTATTTACCATAACATTCATTTTGTAAATACTTAATCCAAGGTAAACATCTTTCCACCTAATATGACTACACTTTCTTCGTGTATTTTATCTCTTCATTCCATTCCAATTTCTTTCTATACAAGTAAAACAATACACCCTGCGACTATAAATGCAACAATACCAACGATCCGGCAAAAACGTGTCCATTTTAAATACTTCGCGCTGTCCTCCATTTTTCTGATATTCTGTAAAAGCAGCCAATAGTAGCATAAAAAAATAATAAACGTACTCACATAAGTAATGATTCCCGCTACATAAGGTGCCCCACTCAACTCCTGCATGATAATATTGGAAATGCAAATAATATACATCCATAATGCAAATGGAGTTACGATCAATATGTTTAACTTGCTATTTGTACCCATACGCTTTCCCTCCTATTAATTGTTTCTGCATAACCGTTGACTTGTTTTCACTTTTCTTTTTAAATTCCTATATCAGACGAATAATAGGTTTCTTGAATTGGATCCCAATATATATATTTTACGCTCCAAGATAATAATGTGCCTTCCTCGTCATAATAATTAATCGTAATTCTATCTGCATATTCATCTTCTATCTGATTGTCTGCATTCAGATAATAATTTACCTTACTGTATTTCGAAATGATATTACTTTGTACTCGTCCATTCTCACATTCTACCTTACAATATGCAAACTCATCCTCCTGTGGAATATATTCAAGTTTCAAGTGATTCTCTCCATTTATATTTTCACACCAGAAATTTACACCTCCACTGACTTCCAGATAGTCAGATGTAATCCTGTTCCCTGAATACAATGTATTCTCTTGTTCTTCTATGTTGTTCTTTTCTACAACAGTTGTTGCATATATTTGCTGGTTATTATACCCTGATAATAATATGTTCACAGCAAAAGTCAGAAGGATAAGAAATATTTTCATAAATATGCCTTTCGTATTGTTCCTGCCTACTCGTATATCATCTGATTTCAGTGTATCATCATATATATTTTTTAACAATATTCAAATTATCTAATGTTCCATCTGAATTTTTATATACTTTATCCACACCGTTTATAGACACTCTTTATTTTTCTATAATCTGATAATCTGATCGTATCCATCCATATCTTCATCAATATGTGAAATTTTCATCACAATTTTTTTTCGGTCTTTCAGCAGTTCTTTCTCCAGTTCTTTCAATACCACTTTTGTTTCATCATCCAATCCTGCATCGATTTCATCTAAAATGACAAATGAAGTCGACGGATTCAAAAGCCATTTGAGCATAAGCAGTTTCTTTTTTTCTCCTCCTGAAAGAGTTGCTCCATTTTCCTCAATTTTTTTGATTTCAGGTCTCAATTTGACTTTTCTCCGCATTTGCTCAATATTGTCAGGTTTTAAATCTGCATGCGCCGCATAACGCAGATAATCTTCAACCGATTCATTCAACAGCATTTCTTCCTGCGATATATAACAAATTTCTTTATAAAATGTTTTACAATCATACGCTTCCACAGGTATTCCGTTGATATATATGATACCGCCTGTCGGCTTATAAAATCCTAAAATCATTTTTAAAAGAGAACTTTTTCCACTGCCGTTTTCTCCCTGAATCAAAATATTTTGTCCTTCCTGAACCGAAAAATTAAGATTTTTAAAAATGCTTCTTTCTTCTATTTGAAAACTTACATTCTCAAACGTTATATTTTCTACCTTTTCTAATTTTCTTCCACTTTCCAATGGAATCTCCATTAATTCCACAACATTATCGAATACCGGAATGTTTTTTATAATCACTTGTAACTGCCGCTGTACTCTCTGACTGACTTCCAACAATAAATTTGTGAGAAATAATATAGTCACTAATGTTCCCCCATTGAAATTTGTGCTCAAAAGCAGCACACCTGCCACTACAATATATATCAGTGAATGCAGACTGCTCTCTACAGTCTCACAAAAAGCGGATCGGCTCTCAGCCGTCTCGAGCAAATGTAGAAAATTATCATGAATCATTTTATTTTTCTTCAAATAATAATCTTCTAATCCGTTTGATCTGGTCACTTCAACCATATCAACCGTTTCATATATCTGGCTTGTATCTTTTTCCTGCATCACATTGCAGGTTTCATACCCCTCTAAAATCTTTTTTCCGGTAAAAAATGAAACAACCAATGTAACAAAAATACAGATTATCAATGTCATTCCAACAGGTACACTATATAGAAACACAATTACCAGAAAAGCAATCATACTTAATAAATTTGTAAAGCCTCCAATGGAATAAATGACAGCAATTGCAAATGCTGTATATGCCTGATTTGAAAGTACAAATTTAAACTTATCTTTCTTTTTCTGCACATTTTCCATGTAGCCGCTGTACCATAACACTTTATAAATTTGTTCCCGCATGTTCCATAATAGTTGATTGCCAATACGAATATATAATTTTGTATTAAGTGCTGATAAAAAACAAACGATTCCATATGCACAGGCAAATAGAAAGATTCCTCCCAAAAAAGTGACAATTCCATTTTCTACCGCAAGACCATTTATCATTTTATTCACACATACCGGGATTGTCATCTCAAGTGCAAGCAATATCACCATAACAGAAAAAGCCTCTGCTAATACTCTTTTATTACCAGAAAACATTGCTTTTACAATTTTTATATAGCTTTTCATTTTGTGTCCCCTTTATAATACCTGGTAATGGAAAGATATATGACCTTTTCATTCACAGCACTGAATCAATGTAACAATATCCAGCCTATCCATATCATTATATAAAGTCTTTTCCTTTATCCATAATCTCATAGAAATTCTTGTGCCTTTTTTCAAATCTGTAAACTGAATTAGTTCATCATTAGTATTAACAATTTTTATCTGATCTGAATTATAAATTTGATGGTTCTTTTTCCATGATAGTCTCCATATAAAATACGTATTTCTATTTAACTTCAATTTAATATATTATTGCTTTCCAATCAAGGGACAGAATTGTCCAAAAATTTATTTCAAAATTATTTATCACACTAGTACTTATTTGCATTATTCAATCAAAGCTACCTTCTCGTAACTTTGAAATTCCATTCATACAATATATAGAATCTATTGCCCCATATAATGATATTCCTAATTATCCTGAATATAAAGGTTAATCATTTTTTCTCTATATATTTTTTCGTAAAAAGGCTGTTTCACATAATGACTGATGGATATGCATTTCATTAATCCATCGGTCATTTCCATATTCCGTTTTTTTTCTTTGTTTTTCTTTTGTATTTCTTTCTCATTCCATAATATATCATATATTTTATAATGAATATCCCACACCCTTCTACACGATAAGCTTACCTTAATTGATTTTCTGTCTATTTCTTCTGCCCTCACATGTTCCCCACTATTTCCAAGTTCATTGACAGCAGCTTCAGTAACAATTTCATACACTGAAATTGCCTGTGACAATCCATTATTTAAAGCATAATTGTCATAAAGTCTAAGTATTAAATTAATAGATTCCCTTTTCTCTTTTTCCTCCATTCCTTTCCAGCTATTGCTAATACAGATTATTTCCCTTTCTGTCAGATACACGTTCTCTTTCCTATAAAGATTTTCCGCACGCAGCGTACATTCCAGAGCCTCTTTTTCCATTTTTACAAATTCTTCTCTCGTTACTTTTCCCTGTTCAAACTCTAGTAATGCCTGCTTCTCTAAAAAATATTGTTTATTCTGCGGAATATCCAGATCAATCCGTGATTTCAGGCTTTCCAATTGTTTACTTGCCACAGAAAACTTCCGGTCATTGATGTAATCTGCCAGTTCTTCTGCCATTCTTATGACTTCACGGTCACTTGTGATAAGCCGTGACCACTGCATTTGTCCTGACAGTCCCAGTCTGTTTAATAATTTTTTGAGTGTTTCCCTCTGCATATCTGTCTGTCCTTTTTCCGCCCTGCGAAGTGATTTTACAGAACAGATTCCCTCACAGAGCTGCTCCTGCGTTAATCCGAACATTTCCCTGCGGGTTCGCAGCACATCTTTCATACTAAAGATCCACTTCTGTTGGTAAAAGTAGGTGCAATCCTGTATATATGCCGGAACTTCATACTCTGCATACAATTTTTTTATCATAGACATTAATTCTTTTGCATTTATCCTATCTGTCCCATTTTTTTCTAAATACTCTGTAACTGCATCCTCTGGCATTGTCTCTAATATTTGTATTTCTATTTCCAGCAGTTCGACCAGATAATATGTCCGCCCGGCATCTCTTAATTTGTCAATAGCTTTTTCACATATCTTCAAATTTTCAGTCTGTGTTTCCACATTCCAATACTCTTTAAATAAAATCTGCTTTTTCAAATAATAATAAACAATTTTAGGATATATTTTTGCTTTCATAATTTCATCATAATATCCTGTGTCTATATACTCCATGAGCACTCTGCATTTATGCAAATAATCCATGTTGTTTCCATATATAATTGTTTCCAATAGCAGATTCATCTCCAATACCGATAATGGTCTTTTTTCGCTCCACACTTTTTCTGCATCCGGTATTGTAAGTATTACGGCTTTCCGATAACATTCAGCAATTTTTTCTTTCGAAGCCCCTTCCTGTTTCAAAACTTCTCCCCACATTGCCAAAATAAACTGATGATTTATTCTATCATTTTCCCTTAAATGTGCCTTATATTCTTTAAGCAAACGATATGCATCCTCTATTTTTTTATTCTGAATCGCAGATAAAATCTTTTTCTTATAATCCCATTCTTCGAAATCGCATAAATCTAACAGGTTTTCGTATAATTCTTTCGCTACTCCAAGTCTCTCTAATAATCTGTCTCTGATATTTTTATTAATGGGGCGCTCTCCGTTTTCAATTTTCACAAGCTGGCTGGCACTCATTAATCCCATCGCTAACTGGTCTAATGATACCTTTTCTTCTGTCCGTATATTCTTTAGTAATTTTGCAAAATCCTGATCTGCTTCTGACTGCAAATAAACTTTTGTTTCCTTCATACAATACTCTCTTTTCTCCATTTGTAAAAATGTCTACCGATATATCTTTTATGATAGTTTAAATCACAGGACTTTTCAATTTATATTTGCCCATATTGTCTCTGCTTTTGCCATCGCAGGCACAGAAACTGTCAATATCAAACACAAGCTGAAGACACTTTGTTTCCAAATAAATGATTGAAAAAATGCGATTTTGTGGTAATATAATAGAATAAAAAAGTGCGATTTTGTGGTAATATACCAAAATAAAAAACGCGATTTTGTTTGGAGGATCTATGTTTAAGCGAAAAATATACAGTAAACTACTATCCTGGAAAGAAGAATCCAACGGAAATACAGCATTGTTAATCGAAGGTGCGCGGCGAATTGGGAAATCTACGGTTGTGGAATCTTTTGCTAAGAATGAATATCAAAGCTATATATTAATTGATTTTTCAACTGTATCCAAAAGTATCAAAACTCTTTTTGAAGACATTTCCGATTTAGATTATCTTTTTTTACAGCTTCAGTTACAATACAAGGTTGATCTTCACGAAAGAAATTCTCTAATTATCTTTGATGAAGTTCAACTATGTCCACTTGCAAGACAGGCAATTAAATCATTAGTAAAAGACCACAGATATGACTATATAGAAACCGGTTCACTGATTTCCATAAAAAAGAACATACAGAACATCCTTATTCCGAGTGAAGAAAGAAAACTCTCTATGTATCCCATGGATTACGAAGAATTCTTATGGGCTTTAGGTGATCATACAACCACCGCCTTAGTAAGAAAACTCTTTGACTCCCGCCATCCAATCGGAGATAAATTACATCGGAAATTAATGAGAGACTTCAGACTGTATATGCTTGTTGGTGGAATGCCACAGGCTGTAAATGAATATCTCCAGACAAATAATTTTCGAAAAGTCGATACCATAAAACGTGATATTTTAAATCTTTATGAGGATGATTTCAAGAAAATAGACTCAACAGGAAAGCTTTCACTTCTTTTTGATGCAATTCCTGCCCAGCTAAATAAAAATGCTGCACGATATCAAGTTTCCAATGTACTGGCAAATGACCGAGCCGACAGTATATTAGAATTAATTGCCGAATTAAAAGATTCAAAAACTGTTCTTGTTTCATATCATGCCAATGATCCAAATGCTGGAATGTCAACTAATAAAGACCTTTGTAAATTTAAACTGTTCCTCTGCGACACCGGACTTTTTACTACATTGATGTTCAAGGACAAAGACTTTACAGAAAATATAATATACGAAAAACTATTAAATGATACGCTCAATACAAATCTCGGATATCTCTATGAAAATATAGTTGCCCAAATCCTTACTTGTAATGGCAATGAATTATTTTATTATACCTTTTTCAATGAAACTTCGCGGCATAATTATGAAATTGATTTTCTTCTTGCAAGTAGAAATAAAATATGTCCGATTGAAGTAAAGTCAAGCGGATACAAAACACATAAATCTCTTGATGAATTTTGCAAAAAATATTCTGATCGTATACTTGATAAGTATCTTGTGTATACCAAAGATTTGGCTAAGGACTCTGACATTCTTTGTCTGCCAGTTTATATGGTTCCTTTTCTATAAATTAGATTTGTATATAGGTGACGGCAAACTTAAAAAGAACCCCCGCAAACAGCTTCTTAAAACTGGATGCGAGGGTTTTCTCATAAAAATTTTCTACTGTCTGATATCCACATACCCAAGCTGTAAGCTTGTCTCATCATAGAAATGGCTGCCACCATAATTGCTTAAGGTGAAGTACATCTCATTTAATTTTTCTTCCGGCACTTTGAATGCCATACGCACGGTGACGGTTTCACCTGGATTTATCGTATTAATGTAGTTGTTGTGGCGTTCTCCTCCATGAACATCCGATAAATAAACTTCCTGACTAAATCCAATAGATTCTTCGTTTACGCAATCCCATATATCGCCTGTTCCCGGTTTTTCATTCATGTATGCGTCAAACTGCATGTTTTCTCCATATTCTGCCAGAAGTGCAATGCCGCCGTTAAACATTACATTGGAAAGTGCCGTCTTTCCATTATTTTTATAATCCACTGTCACTGAAACAATTTTCATTGGAATCTCTTTGGTCTCCACAACTTCATCAACTGTGTTGATACCGTCTCCGCTCTTTAAATATTCCACTTTCATTGGCAATAAATTACCGTCTGTGTCAAAAGCTGCTTTTGTATCATCCTCCAGCATATTTTCTGACAAACTGCTGATATTATCGGAAATTGTTACATCGGAAACGATTGCTGTAAGTCCCGGTGTTGCTTCAATTCCGTTCTGATCCAGAGAAATCTCACCGCCAATGAGGTGTATATTTTTCATTTTCTCTTTTGGAAATGTCATCAATGTTTCCGATTCATCCGCTTCCGGTTCTCCTTTTCCTGCCTCATTTTCCATGTCATTCCAACTGCACACCTGCATAACATTCTCTCCGCTCGTTTCTTCTGTCGGAGTAATGGAAACACCCTCTGCGATCTGGAATGCTTCTTCTTTTGTCACATCCGGGAAAATGAACATCTCAAGGAGGTAGTTGTGTTCCGCGTAAATCATATATATTTTTTTTGCACCGGTTGTATTTTCATTCGCAGTTCCTTCTGTAGAAGAATTTTCTGCTGAATCACCCTCGGCAGGAGCTGTTTCCATGTAAACTGCCGGTCTGCCACCGATGCTGGTTTCCTCGCTCACAGCAATGCCTGTATTTTCAATGTCTGCTATTGTTTTTTCCGGTGTCAGCTGGTACACGATCATGCTGACTCCACCCTGCATATAATTATCTTCAAAACTGAATTTTCCTTCCTCTGACTGCACCATACCTTTCGGCAGATAAGAGGTTTCCAGTCTGACATATTCGGCTGCTTTACCCGCTCTCTCTTCTGTCGTCTGATCTGCCATATTCTCCGTACTTTCTGCCGCTGTCTGTGGTCCTTCAATCTGTGTTTTTAAGCCATATTTTCCAACCTTCTGATTATGCATCTGGTAAGCAACACCTGCACAGACCGTTGTTGCAAGTGCCAGAGCTGCCACCATAGATGCCACCAGCATACGGTGTGCCATGTTTTTTTTCTTTCTTTTCTTATAAGTTACAACTTTTGGATTGTCATTTTCTTTCTCCTGCCCGATCTGCACTGCAACTTCCTGCTCAATCATCTGCTTCATGCTCTCCGGCATTTTCGGAAATTGTTCTCTCATATCTTCTAATCTCATACTGTTACCGCCTTTCCTGCTATCCAAACGATACGAAATTTATTATTTTTCATTCGATATCCGTGTTTTTGTATGTCTGTTCCAATGGATCATCACTATGTCTCAATCTGCCAGCGCTTCTTTTAATTTTCCCCGCGCTTTTGCCAGCCTGTTTTTTACTGCACTCTCTGTCGTATCTAACAATGCTGCGACCTCTTTCACACTGTACCCTTCCATATAATACAGTGTGACGCACAGTTTTATCTGCTCTGGCAAATGGAAAATCGCTTCATATAAATCTGAATAGTCTTTGGATTCCGTTTCCTGCTCGTTCATCTGATAATCCTGCAGGGAAATAATTTTTTTCTCTTTGCGCATGATCGCATAACACTCGTTCATCACAATGCGGATGAGCCACGTTTTTGCATACGAGTCATCCTTTAATGTATGTAATTTTGCAAATGCTTTTACAATGGCTTCCTGTATCGCATCCGCACAGTCTGCGTCATTGTAGAGCAGAGACTTTGCGATATGATACATTGTTTCCTCGGAATCAATAATCAATTGTCCTAATGTTTCTTTTGTCATTTTATTTTGCGCTGTTTCCACTGACTTGTCCGTGGAACAGCTTCCTTTCTGCCGGCTTTTCACTTATTTACATAGATTAGATGCATGAGAGGCGGATTTGGTCTCTGTGCATTTTTGCTTTTTAATAGAAAAACCTCACCAGCAGATTATACTCAGCCAGTGAGGTTTTTACTAACAATATTTTTTTGTTATGCCCCTTCAATCTCCTTGATGCTGAATCCGTTTCCTTCCAGAAGATACGTGGCACTGCTTCCACAGTGTGGACATATTTTTGCATACTGGACTGTGGAATAGGTTTTTCCACAGTCCTCACACATGGTAACACCAGGTATGATCTCGATTTTTAATTCTGAGTCTTTTAAAAGCTCTGATCTGCTTCTTGCATAGCCCCAGCAGTCTGCCATGTATTCCGGGACAACGCCGCTGACTTCCCCGATCTCACAGGTCACGGATCTGATCTCTGTGAGATTGTTCTCTGCTGCAACTTCCTCCACGGTACGCATAACATGTACAATAATTCCAAGTTCGTGCATTTTATTCCTCTCTGTAAATGATTACTTCTTCTTGGAGAATTTAATCTTAATCGCCTGCTTTGCTCCATTTGGAAGAATATATTTCAACTTATCTTCACTTGGAACCATCTTGCTGCATCCAGGCAGTTCTCTATGTAACTTGATCGCATCAAACTCACACTTCGTTGTACAGATACCACAACCGATACACTTATTCTGGTCAACAACAGAAGCTCCACATCCAAGACAACGTGCTGTCTCTGCTTTGACCTGCTCTTCTGTAAATACAAGTTTTGCATCACGGAAAGAGTGTTTTGTATCGATGGAATCATTATGTCCAGGAATCTGGCGGCTGGAGTTGTCATAATTTTCCACTTTGATATCGTTTTTGTCTAACTCAATGAAATCATTTCTGTTACGTCCGATCGTAAGGCTCGAATGTGGCTGTACAAAACGGTGGATGGAGATTGCACCCTGTTTTCCGGCTGCAATCGCATCAATTGCGAATTTAGGTCCGGTGTAAACATCTCCTCCGACGAAGATATCCGGCTCTGCAGTCTGGTAAGTAAGCGCATCTGCAACCGCTCCATTGCCGCGTCCAAGTTCCACTTTACTTCCCTTTAACAAGTCTCCCCATACGATCGACTGGCCTACTGAGAAGAATACATGCTTACATTCCACTGTCAAAAGCTGGTTCACATCATACTGTGGATTGAATCTGCCATCTGCATCTTTCACAGAAATACATTTCTTTAAAACGATTCCGCGCACTTCACCGTTCTCATCCACGAGAACTTCCTTTGGTCCCCATCCCGGATTTACAACGATTCCTTCGGACTCTGCTTCCTCGATCTCCTCCACGGAAGCCGGCATTGTCTCTCTGGATTCCAGACAGAACATGTTGACTTTTGTGCTGTCACTGCCGCATCTCTTGGAATCTCTTGCAACGTCGATCGCAACGTTACCGCCACCGATGACAACAACATCACCTTTGATGTCATATTTCTCATTTGCATTGACTTCTTTTAAGAGGTCAACTGCGGAAGAACATCCTTTTACAGTATCGTTTGGAATGCCCGGAAGTCTTCCGCCCTGGCATCCGATCGCAATGTAGAACGCTTTGTATCCCTGCGCACGGAGTTCATCTAATGTGATATCTTTTCCGACTTCCACTCCGGTTCTGATCTCAACGCCCATCTCCTTGATGATATCGATCTCTGCCTGCACAACGTCTTTCTCTAATTTGAAGGATGGGATACCGTATACCAGCATACCGCCGGCACGCTCATTCTTCTCAAAAATAGTAGGTTTGTAACCTTTTTCAGCCAGATAGAAGGCACAGGATAAACCGGCAGGACCACCTCCGATGATCGCGATCTTCTCCTCAAAATATCCTCTGACAGATGGAACGACTTTCTCTGGAATGTAACGTGTCTCAGCCTTCAGATCCTGGGCTGCGATAAATTTCTTTACCTCATCGATCGCAATTGCCTGATCGATCGTTCCTCTGGTACATGCATCCTCACAGCGGCGGTTACAGATATGTCCACAGACTGCCGGGAGCGGATTGTTTTTCTTGATCAGCGCCAACGCATCCTGATATCTTCCCTGCGCTGCCATCTTTAAATAACCCTGGACTGCAATGTGCGCCGGACAGGCTGTCTTACAAGGAGCTGTACCTGTGTCATAGCAGTTGATGCGGTTGTTATCACGGTAGTTTTCATCCCACATCTCCGGTCCCCATTTTTTCTCAGATGGAAGGACATGTTTTGGATATTCCACATCAGAACCGTCTTTTCTGCAGAGTTTCTGTCCAAGTTTTACTGCACCTGCAGGACAGTATTCCACACATCGTCCGCAGGCTACGCAGTTCTCTGTCTCAACCTTAGCAACATAGGCAGAGCGGGACATATTCGGTGTATTAAATAACTGTGAAGTACGGAGTGCATAGCAGACATTCACATTACAGTTACAGATCGCAAAAATCTTGTCCTCACCATCGATATTGGTGATCTGGTGGACAAATCCATTCTCCTCTGCCTTCTTTAGGATATCTAATGCTTCCTCTCTTGTGATGTAACGTCCGCCTTTATTCGTCTCAACAACATAATCAGCCATGTCGCCGACTGCGATGCACCAGCTCTCCGGATCATCCGCACATCCTTCTTCATACGTCTGGCGGGAGCGGCGGCAGGAACATGGGCTTGCTGCATACTTTCCTTCATACTTATCCAGCCAGTGTGAAATATGCTCAATGGAAATAGACTGGTTCTCCATAGAGATCGCTTTCTCGACCGGAATAACATGCATACCGATGCCGGCTCCTCCTTCCGGTACCATAGGTGTTACCTTTTCCAGTGGCAGACGGCTCATTCTCTCGAAGAAACGTCCTACTTCCGGATGTTCCTCTAACATCTGAAGGTTCATATTTCCAAACTCAGCACTTCCCGGTACAAACATTGGAAGTACATACTGTTTCTCATGCTGTGGATTTTCCCAATTATACTCGATCACACCATTCACAGCCATCTGCTGTAAAACCTCTTCCAAGTGCTTTTTCTCAATGCCTGTCAGCTTTACCATCTGATCTAATGTCTTTGGCTTACGAACACCCATTTTCAGTGCGATCTCTGCCATCTCATCTGTACACATTGCAGATAATCCCCAGTACTCCGGATCATACTTTGTGATCTTTTTCATTCCAAGTTTCTGCGGAACACGGTCTGTGATCATTTTAGCAAGCTTTACAATAGCTTCTCTCTCTACTTCGTTTTCAATAAATTCCGGTACAAAATTTCCCAATGGATCTGCCATTTCTTCCTCCTTATATGCAAAGCCGTCACTCTGCCGGCTCCTGTAAAAAAATATTTTATTCTGCTTTCACTTATTTCTGATATTCAGAAATCTCAGTGCGGATCCAGTCCGCCCACTCATCAAAACCTTCTCCTGTCTTCGCTGAGACAAAGAAAATCTTTGCATCTGGATTTAATTTCAAGATGCGTTCTTTCACAGCCTCTTTGCTGAAATCATCAAAAACACTTAATGTATCACATTTGTTAATGAGAACCACATCACAGATAGAAAACATTAATGGATATTTTAAAGGTTTGTCATCCCCTTCCGGCACGGAAAGGATCATGGCATTCTTTGTACTTCCGGTATCAAACTCTGCCGGACAGACCAGATTGCCTACGTTCTCAAGCACAACAAAATCAAGGTCTTTTGTTCCGAACTCCCGGATTCCCTGTCTTGTCATGTCCGCATCCAGATGGCACATTCCACCTGTATGGATCTGGATGGCACGCACACCGGTCTCACTGATCGCCTGTGCGTCCACATCAGAGTCAATATCTGCTTCCATGACACCAATCTTCATCTCGTCTTTGAGCATGGAGATCGTGCGTTTTAATGTCGTTGTCTTTCCTGCGCCCGGAGAAGACATAAGATTTAACAAAAATGTCCCCTCTGACTTTAATTCTGCGCGTAATTTGTCAGCATCCGCATTGTTGTCTTCAAAAATACTCCGTTTTACCTCAATCACTTTAAAGTCTTTCATCTGTTCTCCCTCTTCCCTTCTTCTATGTTCCGGCTATCCCATGTTTCCATGTCAGATCCCAGCGTCTGTCCTCTGGTATAACCAGATTGTTATTTATAAAACATTCTATCTATAACATACATTGCATAAGTATTATTGTCAATGATTTTGTTAAAAAATACACAATGTTTTGTCACTGGTATGTCCACAATTCATCTGCGTAAAAAAAGAAACTCCCTTCACATCAGGAAAGGAATTTCTTATTCACTGTCTCTATTCTGTTATTTTTACCCAAGAGCCACATCCAGCGACATCATCACCGTAAATCCCACTGCAAAAAAGATCGTTCCAAGGTCGGAATGTTCCCCCTGGGACATTTCCGGGATCAGTTCCTCCACAATCACATAGATCATCGCTCCGGCTGCAAAGCTTAACAGATAAGGCAGAGCCGGGACAATATATCCTGCTGCAAGGATTGTGAGCATTGCACCGACCGGTTCCACAATCCCCGAAAGCACACCGCCTGCAAAAGCTTTTGACACTTTCATCCCTTCTGCCCTGAGCGGCATGGAAATAATCGCCCCCTCCGGGAAGTTCTGTATTGCGATCCCTATTGACAATGCCATAGCTGCCGCCACTGTGATTTTTGCATTTCCAGCCAGATATCCTGCATACACAACCCCGACTGCCATCCCTTCCGGAATATTATGCAGCGTGACGGCCAGCACCATCATGGTGGTTCTCTGCAATCTGCTCTTTGGTCCCTCTGCGCTGACACTGTACCTGTGCAAATGTGGGATGATGTGATCTAACAGAAGCAGAAACAGAATGCCACCCCAAAATCCAGCTGCTGCTGGAATAAACGCAAACTTTCCCATCTCTTCCGACTGATCCATCGCCGGAATCAGTAAACTCCAGATGGATGCCGCCACCATCACCCCCGCAGCAAACCCGGTAAGAATCCGGGACAACCGTTCGCTCATATCATGTTTCATAAAAAATACGCACGCTGCACCGAGCGACGTACCCAAAAACGGAATTAAAATTCCATAAAATACTGCCTGATCCATAAGACACCTTCCTCTCTTATTATTAATAAGTAATTGCAAACTTTATTTCAGTTATTTTCTTTAAGTCCTCAATCAATTTTACAATTTCGTATTCTATTCATAATGTATGTATTTTATTGGTTAGTATCAACTAACTTTATTGTAACAATAAGAGAAAAAATGTCAATAGGTAGAAAAAGAGGTTACTACACAAAGCTGACATTCTTTCTGTAATAACCTCTTTATCCTATCCCGGTATTATAAAGCAAGTACCGCAACAACATACACCAAAATAAACAATATCGACAATAATATTCCGAATATTCCTGTAATAATCCCTGCAATCGCAAGTCCTTTGCCCGGCCGCTTCTGCACAAGACTTACAATTCCCTGTGGCAATGCGATCAGTGCAAGAATAATTCCAATATAAGGCAAAAAGCTGAATACAATCGCAAGAATTCCAAGTACCAGCGAACAGATTGCAAGGTTCTTGGTCGTTCTCTTATCCGGAACCGGTTCCCCGATCACGATCACCTGCTGTCTCGGTCTCGCCTGCTCCTCATATCCTCTGTCAAAGTTTTCTCCATAGTTTCCCTGTTCCATATGTAAACCGTCCTTTACTATGCAAGCTGAAGAAATACTACAATGACCATGATCAAAAGCTGTATTACCGTACATCCAACAAAAGCGCCGACAACATTCCCCATCTTACCTGCCAGTCCCTGTCTTACATAAACTGTTCCAAATAAAGCTCCGATCAGTAAACCCAACCATCCGCAAAGAAGAAATCCAGCGATACAACTGATCCCGATAAACACATTACACATTGTCGGTGTTTTATGCAATGGCTGATACTGCTCGCCGCTGCCCTGATATACTCCGTTCACAGCAAGATCAACTTTATTTCCGATTGCCACAACACGAATTTCCGTATCATCGATCATAATTGGATAATCCACCATCATCACCCACCAGTTCTGTGATTTCACCTTGTACGCCTGACCATTCACCAGAATCTTTGCTCCAAATCCTGCCTTGTACTCAATCACATTGTTTGTTCCATTTACCGTTACTTCCCATTTCTTTGTCATTTTCATGCTACTCCTTGTCTCCACGGTCTTTCTGCCGTATTCTTTATCATTTTACCACATAAAAGTATAAAAGAAAACCTTTTTTCGACTAAATTAGAAAAGGATTTTTATGTAACTTTGATTTCTTATTGCAAAACTGCGTTTCTATGTATCAGGAACATTTCACCGTAATTTCCTGTTACACGAAAAAAGCTTCGAGAAAATCTCAAAGCTTTTTGTTAGTAGCGAGAGGGGGAGTCGAACCCTCGACACCATGGGTATGAACCATGTGCTCTAGCCAACTGAGCTATCTCGCCATATTCAATATTTTTTTCTGCGCCATCACGCAGTGATGTGTGCATCGGCATCGCAGATGCGCCTCACATTTTCCACCTCAATCAACAATATCTTGTCAATGTCTTCTGTGGAAAATGGGACCTATAGGGCTCGAACCTATGACCCTCTGCTTGTAAGGCAGATGCTCTCCCAGCTGAGCTAAGATCCCATATACTTGCGAGTCGCTTGCGCAACTCGCTTTGCTATTATATAATGAATCACATAAAAAAGTCAACACTTATTTTTGTGTTTCTGCATTTTTTTTAGGATTGCTATTTTCATCCGCTATTCTTCCAACAGCCGATCCACCAGTTTTACGCAGTCTGCTGCATCTTTCGAGTATCCGTCCGCTCCGATCTCATCTGCAAAACTTTCATTGATCGCCGCACCACCAATAACGATCTTGCTGTCGCATCCCATTTCTTTTGCCAATTCCACAACGTCTTTCATGCGCATCATCGTTGTTGTCATAAGGGCTGACAGACCAATTACTTTTGCATGCTCTTTTAAAGCAGTCTCAACGATCAGCGAAGCCGGAACATCTTTTCCAAGGTCAATCACATTGTAGCCATAGTTTTTCAACATAAGAACAACAAGATTTTTTCCGATATCGTGAATATCTCCTTCTACTGTTGCAACTACAATTGTCGCCTTTTGTTCCGCATCATTCCGCTCTAACATTGGCTCTACGTATTCGATCGCCATCTTCATCGTGTTGGCAGAGGAGATCAGCTGTGGCAGGAAATATTTCTGTTTGTCAAACAGCACGCCAACTTCATTGATCGCCGGGATCAGATGATGGTTGATGATCTCATCCGGTTTTTCTCCGTCGGCAAGCGCCTTTTTCACCTCATCTAAAATGCCACCCTTATTTCCTTTTAAAACAGCTTCAAAAATAGCACTTCTTCCTTCCTGTGATCCAGGTTTTGCCTGATCATCCGCCGCCGCTTTTTTTACCGGGACAAGCACGCGCTCCTGACCTGCGTACTTTTCAGCGAGCATATTCATACGCTCAATATAGCGGATATCACTCTCTTCTCTTGCAAGAAGCAGATCAGACGCAAATGCGGCATTCATCAATAATTCCTGCGATGGATTTGCAATAGCCATTGTAAGCCCATGTGCGATTGCCATCGTAAGGAACGCTGTATTCACATAAGTCCGCTCCGGCAGACCAAAAGAAATATTGGAAAGTCCACAGGCTGTTGGCAGTCCAAGTTCATTTTTACAATAAGAAAAGGTTTCATAGCACTCAATGGCAGCTCTTGGATTTGCTCCGATCGTTGCAACCAGTCCGTCTACGATAATGTCCTCTTTGCTCATTCCGATCTTGATTGCCTGCTCCATAACCGTGCGGATGATCGCATGTTTTTCCTCAGAATCATTCGGAAGCCCTGCATCCGATAATGGCAGCAAAATAAACATTGCTCCGTATTTTTCTGCAATCGGAAGAAGTTTATCCATTTTCTCTTTTTCCATGGAAATCGAATTGATCAGGGCACGTCCCGGATAAATACGGAGTGCCGCCTCAATAATATCTACATGGCTGGAATCAATGCACAGCGGACAATCAACCGTAGAAGTCACTTCGTAAATCGTGTTGATCATCATTTCTTTCTCATCAATTCCGTTCATTCCCATATTAACATCAAGAATCGCAGCACCATTTTCTTCCTGGTCTAACGCCATCTGACGCACCATGTTAAGGCTGCCCTCCCGCAGCTCTGCCTGAAGTTTTTTCTTACCGGTCGGATTGATCCGCTCACCGATCACCATAAAATTACCATCCAGTGTAATTTCCACCAGTTTACGTTCAGAAGTCAGAATTCTTCTTTTTTGCGTCAAAGGTTTATGCACCGGCATATCCTTCACTGCTTCTTTCAGTGCACGGATATGCTCCGGTGTCGTGCCACAGCAGCCTCCGATAATGGACGCACCGGCCTCCACCAGTTTTTTTCCACAGGAAGCAAACTCCTCTGGTCCCGTCTTGTAGACTGTCACACCATTCTCCAGCTCCGGCAGCCCTGCATTCGGCTTTGCAAGGATTGGGATTGTGGCATACTCTGCCATTTTTTCAACCGGTTCTATCATATCCTCCGGTCCTGTTGAACAGTTGATCCCAATCGCATCAGCTCCGAGACTCTGCAGTACGACTGTCGCCGTTGCCGGATCTGTTCCATAAAGGGTTCTTCCATCCGGGTTATATGTGAGTGATACCATGATTGGAAGATCACATACTTCCCTGATCGCAATGACTGCCGCCCTGCATTCCTGAAGACTCATCATGGTCTCTACCACAAAGAGATCAGCGCCTGCATCTGCAACTACCTCTGCCTGTTCTTTGTAGACATCCACAAGATCTTCAAACATCAGGTCGCCGATCGGATATAACTGTTGTCCGGTCATCGTCATATCCGCTGCCACCAGCGCTTTTCCATGCGCCGCTTTTTGGGACAGGGCGATCAGTTCCCGGTTCATTTCTTCTAATCTGTCTGCAAGTCCATACTCTTCCAGTTTTATACGGTTTGCAGTAAATGTTGGTGCATACAAAATATCAGTTCCGGCCGCCACATAATCTTCCTGTAACTTTATCATAATATCAGGATTTTCAAGAATCCACTGTTCCGGGCACACGCCAACCGGCATGCCTGCCTTCTGCAAATTCGTTCCTGTCGCTCCATCCAGAATAACCGGTCCGTTTTCCACCAGTTTTTTAAATTCTGCTTTTGTCATTGTCTTTTGTCATTCCTTCCGCGGATTTATTCCTTTTGATTATGCCATTTCCATAAATGCGGCGCAAGTATTTTTAAATTCCTATTTACAGCAATTCTTTGAGGATTTTATTGACCATTCCAGGATTTGCCTTTCCCTTCATTGCCTTCATCGTCTGTCCAACCAGAAATCCGATTGCTTTTTCTTTTCCATTACGGTAATCTTCTACTGACTGTGGATTGTCTCTGATGACCTGTTCCACGACTGTCTGCAGCTCGCCGGCATCATTGACGGTCTTTAATCCTTTTTCCTCAACGTATTTGTCAGGATCAATATCATGTTTGAAAACTTCCTCAAACACTTCCTTTGCAACTGTGCTGTTGATCGCACCGGAATCTGCCAGATCAATGACTTTTGCAAGATTTACCGGGGAGAATTGAATGTCCTCCGGATCCATCTCATTTTCTTTTAACAGGCGGATGATCTCACCCATGATCCAGTTGGAAACCTTCTTCGGTTTGTTACAAATTTCTGTTGTTGCCTCAAAAAGATCGGCAAACTTTTTATGTCCGGTGATAATTTCCGCATCATAATCCGGCAGACCGAATTCTTTTTTATAACGTTCTAATTTTTCTGTGCGGAGTTCCGGCTGTCTTGCTTTAATTTCTGCGATCCACTCGTCGCTTATGACAATTGGAACAAGATCCGGTTCCGGGAAGTAACGGTAATCCTGTGCATCCTCCTTAGAACGCATTGCATAGGAGTACTCTTTGTTATCATCCCATCTTCTGGTCTCCTGAATGACCTTTTTTCCTTCCTCGATCAGCTCGATCTGACGGGTGCGCTCGCCTTCAATGGCTCTTGCGATCGCCTTGAAAGAGTTCAGGTTCTTCATCTCGGTACGTGTTCCAAATTCCGGTGCCCCCATCTCACGGACGGAAAGGTTGACATCGGCACGCATGGAACCTTCATTTAATTTACAGTCAGACGCACCAAGATACTGAATGATCAGTCTTAATTTTTCCAGATAGGCAATGACCTCCTCTGCGGAACGCATATCCGGCTCTGACACGATCTCGATCAACGGTACACCGGAACGGTTGTAATCGACAATTGAGCAGTCCTCCCACTCGTCATGCACCAGTTTTCCGGCATCTTCCTCCATATGGATTTCATGGATACCAACGGTTTTCTTACCCGCTGCAGTTTCGATCTCCACCCCGCCGTTCCTGCAGATTGGCAGATATAACTGGGAAATCTGGTAGTTCTGAGGATTATCCGGATAAAAATAATTTTTACGGTCAAACTTACAGTACTGCGTAATGCTGCAGTTTGTGGCAAGACCGACTGCGACCGCATACTCTACCACCTGTTTATTTAAAACAGGAAGAGAACCCGGCATACCGGTACATACCGGGCAGGTATGGCTGTTTGGCGCCCCTCCGAATGCGGTGGAGCAGCCACAGAAAATTTTTGTTTTACTTGCTAATTCAACATGGACTTCCAGTCCAATCACAGTTTCATATACTTTACTCATGACGATTCCTCCAAACTTATGCTAATGGGCTGTGTTCATATTCCCTGGTCTGCTCAAATGCATACGCAGCGCGGATAATATTTTTCTCTTTGAAACAGTCGCCGATCAGTTGTAAGCCGATTGGAAGTCCATTGGAATCTTTTCCACAAGGAAGTGAAATTCCCGGAAGTCCTGCAAGGTTTACAGAGATGGTATAAATATCCCCGAGATACATTTTAATCGGATCACTTAAGGATTCTCCCAACTTCGGTGCCGTTGTCGGGGCTGCCGGTCCTAAGATCACATCATATTTTGCAAATGCTTCATCAAATGCTTTTTTGATCAATGCCTTTGTGCGGAGTGCTTTCAGATAATAAGCATCATAATATCCACTGCTCAATACGAAGGAACCAAGCATGATTCTTCTTTTTACTTCCGTTCCAAAACCTTCCGAACGTGTCTTTTTGTACATATTATGAAGTCCCTCGTATTCTTTTGCACGATAACCATATTTTACTCCGTCAAAACGAGCAAGGTTTGAACTTGCCTCGGCACAGGCAATGACATAGTAGGCAGGAATTGCATACTCTACAAGACTCAGATCAAATTCCTCTACGACCGCACCTTTTTCTTCTAAAACCTTTGCCGCATTTAATACAGCCTCTTTTACTTCCGGATCAAGTCCCTCTCCAAAGTAGTCTCCTGGGATTCCGATTTTTAATCCTTTCACATCATCTACCAGAGCATCCGTGAATTTTAAGTCATCTCTTGCGATAGATGTGGAGTCTTTCTTATCATAAGAAGCTATCGCTTCTAAGATTGTTGCACAGTCTGTCACATCTTTTGCAATCGGTCCGATCTGATCCAGTGAGGAGCCATAAGCGATCAGTCCATAACGGGAAACGGTTCCATAAGTTGGTTTGATTCCGGTCACACCACAGAATGAACTTGGCTGACGGATGGAACCGCCGGTGTCAGAACCTAACGCATAGGAGCATTCTTCTGCTGCAACCGCTGCACAGGAACCACCGGAAGAGCCACCCGGGACATGAGCTTCATTCCATGGATTCTTAGTTGCCCCATAAGCGGACGTCTCTGTGGTACTTCCCATCGCAAACTCATCCATATTTGTTTTTCCAATGATCACCGCACCTGCTTTTTCAAGATTTTCTACCGCTTCTGCAGTGTACGTTGGTTTAAAATTATATAATATCTTTGAGGAACAGGTCGTCAGCAGATCTTTCGTGCACATATTGTCCTTGATGGCGACCGGCACTCCGGCAAGCGGGCCTGTAAGCGTTCCATCATCGATCATTTTCTGTACTTCCTCTGCACGTTTTAATGCGCCTTCACGATCTACTGTCACGAAGCTGTTCACTCTTTTCTCTTTTGCTTCAATTGCATCTAAAGCTGCTGTAACAGCCTCTGTAACCGTAACTTCTTTTGCTTTTATTTTTTTGCCTAATTCCACGGCAGTCAAACTCATTAAACTCATTTCTATCACCCTTTCTTCCTTATTCCATGCTCACATCCAACACATCCGAATGCTAACCAATCGTCTTTGGCACCTTGAATCCACTGTCTTTCATGGAAGGCGCATTAGAAAGGGTTGCTTCGCTTCCGTCTCCATTCGTGACAACGTCTTCACGAAATACATTTGTCACCGGGAAAACATGAGACATCGGCTCAACTCCTGTGGTATCTAACTCATTTAATTTATCAATATAGTCAAGCATGGCTCCCATGTCTTTTTTTGCCTGCTCTTTTTCTTCTTCATTCAATTCCAGTTTTGCAAGAATTCCTACATATTCAATGGTTTCATCTGAAATAATATTTGCCATTTTTCTTATCCTCTCTGCTTTCTTTCCGGCTATGGCTCTAATCTGCTCATATCACGTGGGAACAATGTGGTCTCTCTGACATTATCTTCACCGATCAGTTTCATCGTCAGTCGCTCCAGACCGATTCCAAGACCTCCGTGTGGCGGCATTCCGTGTTTGAATGTGTCCATGTACTGCTCCATGCCCTCGGTTGTCATGCCGCGTTTTTCAATTTTTTCCAGCAGCATGTTGTAATCGTGGATACGCTGTCCACCGGTCGTGATCTCCAGACCGTGATACAATAGATCAAAACTTAATGTAAACGTCGGATCTGCCGGATCGTCCATTGCGTAGAATGGTCTTTTCTTGGAAGGATAATGTGTGACAAACACGAAATCCGCATCACATTCCTCTTTAAAATACTGTCCGATCAAAGCCTCCTCTTCCGGTTCAAGATCATATGGGTTACGAATTTTTCTGCCGTATTTTTCAGCTACTTTTCTTTTTGCCTCGTCGAATCTGACGGTCGGGATTTTATCCACATTCGGCAGTGTCACACCAAGGATTTTCAACTCTTTTTCGTAGTCCTTTTTCAAAAGGTCAACCATATACTGTAAAAATCCGGTCTCCATTGCCATGATATCTTCGAATCCATCAATGTATCCCATCTCAAAATCAAGACTGGTATACTCATTCAAATGACGTTTTGTATTGTGTTTTTCTGCACGGAACACCGGGGCTGTCTCAAATACACGGTCAAATACGCCAACCATCATCTGTTTATAAAACTGTGGGCTCTGCGCTAAAACAGCCGGTCTGTGGAAATAGTCCATACGGAACATATTTGCACCACCCTCAGCGCCTTTTGCACCGATCTTCGGCGTGTGGATCTCGGTAAATCCCTGCTCATAAAGAAAATCACGGAATCCTCTGACGACACCTTCCTGAATCTTAAATTTTGCACGCTCTCTTATATTTCGAAGTGCAATGGAACGGTTGTTTAAGTTTGCTTCCAGAGAAGTGTTTAATTTCCACTTGGAAATTGCTAACGGCATCGGTGCAACTGGCTCAGATAATACCCGGATGCTGTCTAACCGGATTTCAAAACCATTCGGTGCCCTGTCCTCGCTTTTCACTGCACCTTCCACTTCCACGGTGGCTGCTTCTTTCAGGTCTTTTAAGTCAAACTTTGTTTTTCCCTCTTCAAATACACATTGAAGAAGTCCTTCCCTTTTTCGTAAAACGACAAATGCAACCTCTCCCATATCCCTTATGGTATGAACTGCACCGTTCACTTTTACGGTCTTTCCTTCGAAATCTCCTGCTAAGATCTCACTGATCTCTACTGTGTCTTTTTTGTTTACTCCTGTCATGAATTCCATACGTTTGTACGCTCCTTTTCTTTCCTTATTTTGGGAATTACTCGGTGCGGGACGGAATAATCATTATAATATAAAATGAAACTAAAAAAGCCCTGAAAGAACAAAATGTCCTTTCAGGGCGAGATATACAATTATCCCGCGGTACCACCCGCATTGGAAAATGATAACATTAAATTCATTTTCCCACTCAATGTGCGTAACGTGCACTAACGTACTGACCTACTTACATACCGGTCATCACAATGATCCAAATAGCTTCGGCTGTAATACCCGGTTATGGTTCAACCAGTCTGCTCCAGAGTGTTCCCTGTATCTCCTCTTTCAAACAGCGCTCTCAGTCGGTGACGCTGTATTCCTGTCGACGCCTGAAGATCAGAGTCTCTATCAACGCTTTACTGTGTTAATGTTGTAATATTTATATCACTTCAAAAACAGAAATGCAAGAAAAAATTTGATTTTTATTATAACAAATTTTAATAATTGTTATTCTTTTTGGTTAAAAAACATCAATCCCAACGATTTATCATGCCAGAAACCCGCCGGATCACCATCACTGCAAGAAGTCCGATCACCGTTCCGGAAGCAATCCCTGTGATAGCAAGAACCGGGAGATAATAAATTAAAGTTGCCGTATCAAGTGCCCACATTGCGACAAATATCTGACCTGCATTGTGCGAAATGCCGCCGAGAACGCTCACTCCGGCAGCCGAAAAAAGCTTTGATCTCTTTGCCAGATACATCACTGCAAAACTCAAAAGTCCTCCGGCAAAACTGTAAAGCATTGCTGCCATGGAACTAAACGTAAGTCCTGTGAGCAGGATACGCACCATGGAAAGTGCAAATGCTTCCTTTGTTCCAAGTGTGTACAGTGCGACCATCACCACAAGATTTGCAAGTCCAAGCTTTGCCCCGGGAATCCCCAGATTTACCGGGATCAGCGTTTCAATATAGGAAAGCACAAATGCAAGTGCCACAAGCATTCCAAGAAGTGCTGTTTTTTTTGCCATAATCATTCCCTTCTTTTCTCTAATGCTGCAAAATGTCGATTCCGGAGTCTTCTCCGTTCTCGATCGTGATAACTACCTTATCCGGGAGACAGACAATCGTCTCTTTGTTCCTGCTGATTTTATTGTGATGCACACAGATCTGATCCGGGCATGACGCTTCCGGCATATTCACATAGCCATCCAGAATCGCAAACCGGTTATAAGAGCCATCCTCAAACCGTATCGTCTCTGTATGATCCTCCGAGAGCGGATATCTTCCATATTCCACACCGTCCACTGTGACAACGGCAACTGCATTTTTTGTCGATACCTTCTGGTAATACTGTATTGCAACGTATATACCGGCTGCCGCCACAAGTAGCACAGCGATCAGGAGCCAGTCATTTTTCCGGATGTGTAACGCTTTCCCATCCTGTGCCCCTGCTTCTTTTTGAGATGGTTCTTTCATCTGAAATATTTTTTTCATCTGGGACTCTCTTTCCTCTTTGTTTTCTTTTTATCAGCAGTACCTGTTTCTTTGCCGGATCAAAAATACTTTATCATCACCTGGTGTATTCTTCAAATCCATCCGAATACCGAATGCTTCCGTCTTCTAAAATCCACATTGCCTCCACACCGTCAAGCTGATTTACAAATTCCATTCCTTCCGTAAGCGGCATATTAAAAACCGCAGTGGAATACGCATCTGCCATTCCGGAATCATCTGTGATAATGGTAACGGATGAAAAATTATCTGCCGGCATCAGGGTATCCTGATTGATAATGTGACAGTATCTTTTTCCATCAACTGTATAATAGCGTTGATAATTTCCACTCGTTACCACGCTTAAATCCTGAACTTCTACTTTTTTTATATATGCCTGATCACTCTCCACATCAGGATTCTGAATTCCGACCGCCCAGGTGCTTCCATCCGGGTGTCCGCCAATAGCACACACATTTCCCCCGACCGAAAAAAGCATGTACTGGATTCCCAGTTCATTTTTTGCATACTCTGCAACCTTTTGAACCGCATAACCTTTTCCAATACTTCCAACATCTAACGACATATCCGGGTCTGTCAGATAAACCGTAGACGCCTCCTCGTCAATGACAATATTATGGATATCTGTATGTTCTGCTGCTCTCTCCAATTCATCCATCGGCGGCAGCTCTGCGGAATCGGGATCTTCACTTCCTGCTTCCCTATAATCATGCCAGATAGACAGCACACTTCCCATTGCGATATTCATGTTCCCATCTGTTTTTTCATCCATCGTAATGCCGAGTTTCAACAGCTCGATGATTTCCTCATCCACCTTTACCGGACAGATTCCTGCATTGTCATTGATGGTCTTGATGTTATTCATCCCCTCATAGTCGTGATAAATATCATACAGATCATTATAGTATTGAAACTTGTCTTTGATCAAGGACATCTGTTCCGAAAATTGCTCATTTGATGATGCGTATCCGATAATCTGCGTCTGTGTGTCAAACACATCAAAAAAAGATGCCTCATATTTTTCCAGATCTTTCCCTGTGCTATGTCTGTAGGCGATCACGCCAATCAATGCAAGCAATATCAAAACTGCCGCAATCTGTCTCTTTTTTTCCATTCATTCTTCCTCTCGTATAAAAGAAAAAGAGGGGTTATACGCCCCTCCTGCCGTCATCCTTATTTTTTCTCATAAATGCCGAATTCATTCTGGATCAAAATATCGCCAACTTCTAATTCCAATGGCAGCTTATACTTCTGAACTTCTATGGAACCATTCTGTGTGGTCAACATCACACTTGTCTCCTTAAATGATTCAACTGTATATTCTTCTACTTCTTTTTTTCTTTTAAACATAAATTGACGCCCGTTTTCCTATTCCCAAACTCTAAAAACCAAAGAAGATTATATCAAGCCTCTGTCATTCATGCAAGATATTTTTTCGTTGTTTTTCTTCCAGATAATGGCAGCGTATTTGTAGTTTTTATTTTAATTTGCGCAATATTTTTATGATCTTCACCTCAAAGACTACCGCAACTACAAGAATCAGCCCCATAACAATCAGACTATATGCTGCATCGACCCGATATCCTAACGCATCGCAGATGCTGGTAAAAAGAAGAGACAACACAAATACCAGTTTGATCAGTTCCACCATGCGGATCGTATATTTGCGTATCGCTCCGGTACAGACCTCGCGCGGCAGTCCGTTAACGCGCTCCGGGTAAATAGCCAGCACAGTAAGCCCCATATAGACAAGAATCAGGATCAGCACATTCATGACAATACGCACTGCCCCTGCGCCGTAGACAATCCCATAATAAACCTGTAATCCCATATAAAATAATGCTGCTATCGCCGAAATAATCTCGAAAACGAGTGTCTCTGTTGACAAATGATTTTTCTTCATTCTATATCATTTCCTTTTCTGGTATTGCTATTTGCAATCTTCCCTGAATCCATATCATAGTTAGAATACAATATTTTTTTCTTTTCTAAAAGTAATTTTAGAATAATTTTAGAATTATGTGTTTTCTTTTCTTGAAAATCAGTTTCGCTGTGCTATAATTATTTAGGTTATGATTACGAATCAACACTAAAGGAGAACTTATATATATGGAAAAATTTATTATTCCAAAAGATTATCATTCAGAATTAAACCTGCATGATACACAGATTGCAATTAAAACAGTCAAAGATTTCTTTCAGAATCTTCTTTCCCAGAGACTGAATCTCTCCCGTGTATCAGCACCTTTATTTGTCGATCCTGATTCCGGATTAAACGATAACTTAAACGGTGTGGAACGCCCTGTTACATTTGATATCAAAGAACAGAACGGAAGGGAAGCTGAAGTTGTCCAGTCCCTTGCAAAATGGAAAAGATATGCTTTGAAAAAATATGGTTTTTCTTACGGCGAAGGACTTTACACGGATATGAATGCCATCCGCCGCGATGAAATCACCGACAATATCCACTCTATCTTTGTCGACCAGTGGGATTGGGAAAAAATCATCAAAAAAGATGAGCGTACCATTGCAACTTTGATGGATACCGTAAAGGTTGTATACAAATGCCTTCGTAAAACAGAAAAATATATGGCAATCCAGTATGATTATATTGAAGAAATCCTGCCTCATGACATTTTCTTTGTCACAACTCAGGAATTAGCTGACATGTTCCCGGACAACACTCCAAAGGAACGTGAGTATTACATTGCAAAAGCAAAAGGTGCTGTCTGCATTATGAAGATTGGTGATGTTCTGGAAAATGGTGAGCGCCATGACGGACGTGCTCCTGACTATGATGACTGGAGTTTAAATGCTGATATCGTTGTTTACTATCCGGTTCTTGATATCGCATTAGAGTTATCTTCCATGGGTATCCGTGTTGACAAAAAAGCGCTGCTTTCCCAGTTAAAGAAGGCTGGCTGTGAAGAAAGAAAAGATCTTCCTTTCCAGAAAGCAATCATCAACGAAGAACTTCCATACACCATCGGCGGCGGCATCGGACAGTCCCGTATCTGTATGTTCTTCCTGCGCAAAGCACACATTGGAGAAGTACAGTCCTCTCTGTGGCCAGAAGATATGATCGCACAGTGCGAGGAAAATGGAGTCCAGCTTCTGTAAATCAAAAAAATTGCTATTGATATAAAAATCAGCACCCGCTTCACATTTTGTGAATGAGTGCTGATTTTTATTTCTTCTGCAAATTTCGGTTTACATTAATTCCAATCTGCTAACTGCTGATATAATTTTTCTTTTATATAATCCATATCCAATGCCTCACTCTACGATAAACTGATCATCCACTTACGCCTCTTAAAGATAATTAACGATACAACCAATCTGAATATTTCTTCCGTGGTAAGCAGTGTATACACACCCACAATTCCCCACTTAAATACATACGCTGCAAGCAGACACAATCAGCAGTATCTTCCAAGCTCTTTTGCGCTGCCATCTACACGGTACAGTCCGGTATATATTCCCGCCAGAAGAATGAGCAATGCCGATACGGCTTCCACTCCGGCTAAGCCCTGACAGTAATTTTGCAGAAACGCAATGACCATACCGGCTTATCTCCATCTTTTCTGATGCATAAGGCAAATCCAACTGCAATAAATACAAGGTTAAACAACTGCGAAATCAGTGTCGCGATCGCAGCTCCTTTTATTCCCATACATGGGAATCCGAATTTTCCAAATATCAGCAGATAATTAAGACCTGTGTTTACAGCGACTGCCCCAAAGCTCGCCAAAAATGGTATTGTGGCATGCTCCCTGCAGCGCAGCCATGAGGAAAAAATATTGCTGACCGCCATTGGAATATAGGAAAACGCTACTATTCTGAAATAGACCGCACCAGTATTTACAATACTCACATCCCTTGTGTATAGCCCAACTATCCCATTGATAACTCCTAGGATATTGTACCACAGATTGTTTTTTTCGGAAATTACTTTCCTGTAAAAATGGGCAGAAGAAAACCTCCAAATCTTTGGGGGACTTGGAGGCTTGATTCCGGCCATTTTATTATTTATATATCTGTTTTTACCCTTGCAGCATACATCAATTTATCGTAATCACTCCTGTCGATAATTTTGACTTGAATATCACTATTCACAATATCATAGTATACTAAGCCGCATGAATAACCAAAATATAAAAAATCATATTTGTCATTATATTCATTTAAAACCTGATCAAAGCATTCCTTTAGCAACTCTATTTTTATAGGTATTGGCGGCTCATCATAGAAAATAAATAAACCTAAGGTTTTAAAACCACGACTTCTATAGAGCGAAAGTTTCTCCATTTTTTTACGAATAGCATTTTGAAAGGTTACTATTTCACTTTCACTATTTTTAACAGGATACGATAATCCAAACTTTTCTACCCTTCCTCCATTATTTTCGATTATTTGTCTTCTTCTCTCTTTCTTACTATTATCATTCTCTAGACGATATTTGACAAATTCACTTTTTATTTGTGCCTCCTCAACAGTAACTGCTTCCGTAACTTCTATACCAACCACCCGTTCTTTATCACATAAATCCGGAGAATCATATACATTGAACTTCTTGTAAAAATCTCCATAACAATACTGTAATATTTCCAATGCAAGAAACTCAACATATTTTTTTCTGAAACGTGATGTCAAAGGTTTTTCAAATAAAAGTAATCTCTCTATATAATCTCCATCATACACTTACAACATCCCCTTCTATTCAAATTTTCATTCCAGATTACTTAAGCACTTCCCAATGACCACTTCGATTCGAGCCAATCCTTAAAATTTCACCGGCACTAACCATTTCTGCCATGTTCTGCTGAATTTGTCTAAATGATACTCCCAATTTACCCACTAACTCCCTTTGTGTTACTTTGGGATTTTCATTAATTGCTTCTTTGATTTGACTCCAAAGATTGACATCACTATTGACATCACTGATGTCAATGTTTTCTACACCATAATTCAAATTAGGCATTATAACCGTAAACTGATACCTGTCAGAGCGAAAAGAAGGTTTCTTTTCTTCACTATAATTAACCTGAAATTCATATCAGGATATTATCTTTTCAAATCCACTACCTTTTCTCTCCATGTATCCCAAGCGATTAAATACATCAGCTAAGACAGGATTTCTTCTTGTTGATGGAACAGATAACGGATCTCTTTCCTGAATTAAAGAACCATCCGGCATTCCTCCCGGCGAATAAATCTCCATTCGATCATCGTAGATATCTATATGAACTTCACTACCATTTACCAGATAATCTCTATGTGCCAGTGCATTTACCAATGCCTCATGATAGCTTCGCTCAACATATTCTGGCATCTCTATTCTGGAATTTGGTGTCTTTTTCCACATCTTTTTAGCGTTTCGCTTAATAAATGCTTCTCCATTTTCCTACACTACAAGTTTTAGTCCGAATCATTCAGATTTTAAACGCGAGGCAAAAAGTGTGCCATATGTCCCAGACTCCAACCGACTTAGTTCTCCGTCATTTTTATACCTGCGATTGTAGCAGGAACATATCACGCTTTATATCCATCACAACTATAATAATTGATTTATTATCCTTTCAACCCCCTCAATATATTCATCCATTCGTTTTCTTTTATAAACGTAAATATAAGATGGATGATGAATTGGTACATAATAAGTCCCTTCATATTTTTTATAATGATATTCAAATTCATCCCATTTTTCAAAATTGATTTTTAAATGTTTTCCAACAGATGAATAAACTTTTTCTCCCAACAAAAAAACTATTTTCGGAGACATTACCTGAATTTCACCAACCAAATGTTCAAAACAACTATCGATTTCTTTTCTATTAGGATAACGCAATTTTTGTTCCTCTGTTAAAGGAAGGCATTTTACTAAATTTGTTTTATATGTGATTACCTCTCCACACAATTCCTCTATCTTTTGAATCAACATTCCTGTATTGGTTTCCGGGGACAACGGGACTTCTTCATCAGATTCCATTTTTTTTGCCGAAAGACCTACCCAAAAAACATGACATTCTTTTTCTGTATCTAATAGCGGTTTTTGGTTAAAACACAAACCGCACTTTTGACATCTACGTATTTGCTCAATCATTGTTCTTCCTCTGTAAGTTTCTGTGTTTTTATAATATATTCATTTAACATTTCATCTATCTCCGCACTATAATTCCCAAATTCAAAATTGAACTGTGATCTTCCCTCAAATTGACTTATTGATTTATTAAATTCACACCCATGAATAATTCCAGTGCTTTTTACTATTTCATTATATAACTGTGTTCCATGATATGGTCTAAATTGGAACACACTGGTTCTAAATGTTCCAGGAGTCTTAAGCGATATTTCTTTTATTTTAGAAGCCAATTCATATGTTTTTTGAAAATCTTCTTTTGTTTCTTCTGGAAAACCATAAATAAAATACCCCTTCAAGTCAATTCCATTCTCCAGAATTTCTTTTGAGACAGTTATAACATCATCTGAACTACCAAGCTTATTTATTTTCTTTCTCATTCTTTCTGAACCAGATTCGATTCCAATAAACAATTCCCTACACCTTCCATTGTGGAGATCCTTCACTTTTTCAATATTTCCAATTAGAGACAACACATGAACCATTCCTCGCCAACTCAACTGTGGAAATTTTGAAAAAATATTATTTGCCATATCTATACTTTTACCATTTCTTAAAAACAAGTCATCTAAAATTCGAATGCTTTGTATATCTGGATATGTAGATAGTATTTCTTTGATTTCCATTATAACACTTTCTTCTGTGCGAATTCTGGTTGTAACATCTTTATTTAAGCTTCTGGCCCCTCCGCAAAACGCGCAATCAAACGCACATCCTCTCGATGTAATGATTGCTATTTCTTTCTCACCATAATGATTGTCTACTATCTCGTTTCCCAAATACCTCCTATCCAAAAAGACATTTGAAATGTCCTCTGGAAAATATTCCGAATCTTTATTAACTCTATATACAAATTTTTGATTCTTTTGTTCCTCTGGAATCTGATTGCATAATCCTAAAACAAGGGCAGGTATTATAAATTCTCCCTCACCAATAATTATGTTCAATCTATTTTGGGTATCCCATTGAAGTATATCAAAATAAATACTCTTAACGGCTTGTCCTCCGATAAAACAATCACATGCGATCTCAATACTTTCAATAATAAACTTCACCATTTCATAATTTTGCGTAAAAATGTTTATTCCAATATAATCTGGATGCATTTTATTAATAAAATTCGCTATATCTGTTACAGATTTTCTTTCTTTTACGCAATCTACAATAGTAACATCTATTCCCGCTTTTTCCAAATATGTTGCTATATATCCTAATCCCAGTGGTGATAAATACTGTTCTTTCTCTTTTGTGGTATCCCAAAATATAGGAGAGTTAAATAGAATAAATTTTTTCATACCTTCCTCCAGTTATTAACTACATAAGAAACCACTTTTTCTACATTTTCTTCCAAATTGTCATTGTTATAAATATTCATAACATCGATATTATATTTCCTTAATTCTATAATCCCTCTCTCCATAAAATCAAGTTCACTTTTTGACTGATTTCCTTTTTCAAATCTAGTCAATGTATCTCGTTCTGATAATCTTTTTTGCAAAACCCTTTCATCTGCAAACACTGCCAATTGCAAATCCGGCTTTATTATTTCAGAATTTGCAGTCAACACAAAAGTAGCACTAACACCATCCATTTCTTGCAATATTAGTGATGAAAGTATATACCTATCAGAAATAACCAGTTGTCCCTCTTCTAATGCAGGTATAATTTCATTGGTCATATGCTCATATCTATCTGCCGCAACTAAACACGCCAAACTTATCCCTGAATGTTTTTCTGCAAACTCTCTTAAGTAATTTCCCAGTTTAGTATCCGTGGGCTCCCTTGTTATATATACAGCATATCCCAATACTTCCAATTTATTTTTTATAGCCTCTATTAGTGTTGACTTTCCAACACCATTAGGGCCATCTACAGCTATAAAATAACCGTCTAGTTTTTCCTTCTCTAACATATAACCACCATCTCTATTGAAAAGAAAATATGTGTATCACAGTATCAATATATTTATCATCACTTTTGTTTATAATGGGATTTTCCAAAAGATTTTACCCCTGCTACAAGGCTTCCTGTCTCTGCCTTTCTAAAATTTCTGTATATTGTTCATACGCAGCTGTTTGGAACATTTTAAGTATTTCCTCCTGCACATCTAACATTGCCGGATGAAGACGAAGTCCATCAGCATCTGAATCATATTCATACGTTTTACATATATCTATTTTTAAATCATCATATTTAAAATTAATTTCTACAACCACCTCACGCAAATCAGCTAGACTCTCAAATTTATATCCCATAGTTGTAATATAAAAATCATTTTGCAAACACTCTTGCACAAATGAATTATTCCGAATACTAGTTCCACTCAAGATAGCACTTGTAATTCCCTGTAGATTTGATAATGCAGAATCTTCCTCTTCATCTAATTCCTTAGTCTCATCGTCCTCGGATCCTTCATACCTCTTTAATTCCACCTTTGTTACTGTTTCAAATCTCCAATCTAAAAAATTTCTTTTTATAAATTCATCAAAAAATGCAACTCGATTCTCATTTGTCAAAACCTGCAAAGATATATGTCTGGTATGTACTGCCGCATCCTTTCTTGTTGCTTCCTCTAAAAATTTGTTAATTTCTTTCATTTCTGATGTAGATGCTTGTCGAACATCAATTATAGCCTTTTCTTTTGAAACTTTTGTAACAATAATATCAGTATTTTTATATTGAGTGGATATAAACTCATTTCTTCCTGGACGAATTATTGAATATCTCAATTTTACTATCAATTTATCATCATTTACCCGACTTACAGCAGAAAGTCCGTAGCGTGTCATTCCAAAAGAGGCATTCCCAAAAAAGTCTTCCAAGTCATCCATAATATTATCAGAATCCTTGATTTCCATTTCCATCACTGAAGATTTTATATAATTTGCACCATCATCTAAAGATTGACTCAATTTTTCTATATCACAGTTCCCCCACAATATAGGATATACTTGCTCTGCAATTTGTTCTGAATTAGTAGATGCAAGTATAATGCCTTGATCTTTAAGTATTTTTCTTATACGAAACGGTTTCAGTTTTCCATCCTCAATCGCCCTTTTAAGCTCTTTGTTGTCAATATATTTTGATATCATCTTCTCCACCCCGCAATTAATGATTATCTACCACATTTAATTTTCGGTTCAATAAAAACTTAATCCTAATGGATTTTGTTATATCTTGAGATATCTTTCCATCATCATAATTACTTAGGATAGACAAGAAGTTTTCATTGATATAATCATTCTCCTCTTTTGTTTCTGTCCAAAAGCATATATCAAATCCGTCATATTGATTTTCATATTGAAAAGTTCTACACATACTCCACATATATTGAAAACTATCAGCACTAATTTTATCAAAAAAGAAGATGACTAAAATTCTATTCACACGTATATCTCCATTGCGACCAATTGGCACTTGTTCTCTTGCTTCACAAAAAACATACTTTGAAAACAGATGATTTATACTCCAATACTTTTCAGAAATCGGTTGAGAATTATTAATGCTCGGATATAAAACATTCAACCCATCATGATAAGATTCTTTAATCATCCGGCTGATTGCATCCCATCTTTCAATCATATTATTCCCAGCAATAAAAATCTTATATGGATTTCTTTTATTAGGAATTTGAATACCCGATAAATACTCATCAAATTTGGTTTGATTAAATTTCCCATCATTACAATTAACCAAAAGTAATGCACAATTTTTATCGGCTCCTTCCGCATAAAATTCTTGTAATTCGCTATTATTTCTAGCACAATCAATCAGGTTAAGCTCTTCATTAACCCATCTTTCAATTTCCTTTTGATTAATTTTACTCCAAACTCTGTTTTTACATTCAATAAAAACGCCTTGCACAGAGCCTATGTATGGATCTTTATACTCCATGTATAAATCAATCCCATGTGTCTGCTTAGGTTTTCCCTCAGCATTTTTGTGTGTACTCCGAGTGCATTTTATTTCTTTATCACTCATTTTCTTATTCCATTTAAACATACCTAATAAATCAACACCCAGTTGCTCTAATTTTTTCCCTATCTTCTGTGCATTTTCTCCCACATCAATTACCTCCCGCATACAACAGCATTTTATATATACATTCCAGTTCATTATCTTTTATCATTCTGCGCGCTTTATAAATAGTAACAGTTCCTGACATATGAATAACCATTCTGATAATTGACTCTGTGCGTTTCCACCTGAAGGATATTTTTTGAATATTCTTTTTGTATTTGTCAATCGTTTCAAACGGCATTTCCTCACGGGACAAATCCAAAGTACAGTCCGCTAATAATCCATCATTTAAAACAACTTGCCGTGCTGTAACTTTTCCAACATATATACCTTCCTCTTTGCTAAGGTACTCAATCATCCGCGTAAATTTCATTTCAAGTGCTTCTATTACAATATGATTGTCAAAAGCTAATGATATGGATGTAATAATTTTTTGTGCATTTTTGGCTGTTCCCCAAATGTCCATATAGTTATTTTTCATATCAATATGGAATTCTGTAACTACATATTTCTTTCTTGTAATAACCTCAAAATTATTTATCTGAAAATTATATTCTTGTGATTTATATATTTCTGCATATATATAAATACCAAACAGAGATGTTTCTGTGTAATCTTTTACCACAATTCTTGTCTCATCCAAAATATCATTTTCAATTCTGTTTATTATTTCATCTATATGATATTCCTGTTCAAATTTAATTTTATATAGCAGTATACTACTCGATGCCATACCATCGTCCCCTTCAGTTAAAGTCTTTTGTTTATTTATTATACACCTTAATCTTCGTTTGGTCATTATATATCTTGGTCTCCTTTGTAAATATTCTCGTTACTAGCAATCAGTAACAAACTCCCAATCGGCATCTTTTCTTACTCCTCTTCATTTTTACATTCTATCTCCGTTCCGTCCAGGAATACCACTAGCAATGTTCCATCTTCAAAAACCTTGATGTGGTCCAGCGTTTTCAGCATGAAGTCCGTATCCATCTTCGTCAAAGGTTCTGCCCCATCGGTGTATTCTATGAACTTCTCTGCTCGATAACCTTCCAATAGGTTCTCGCTCTGAAGCTGCTCCGTCCACTGCTCCATGAAATCCTCTCTATTCTCCACCAGTGCGTTCCAAGCCATCAGATAAGCCTTTATCAGTGTTTCTTCCTCTACGTGACGGTTGGTGCATCCCATGACTCCTTTGACCTTGTAGCGTTCACTGCACTGCCATACCTTACGGTCAACGCCCGTGCTGCTCTGCCAGCCTTTCCGTGCAAACACCTTATTACAGTCTCCGCAAATTATCTTTGATGCAAATGGATTGCTTTCTGGCCGATGGGAATAGGAGTTTGTCCCATGCTCCTCCAGATACTTTTTCCTGCGTTTTATTTCAAGCTGTACACATTCCCATATCCGCTTTGAAATGATGGCATCATGGTCATCCTCCACATAAAACATCTGAATTTCCCCTTTGTTCTGTGTCCGTTTCTTGGTGAGGAAATCCACCGTATAACTTTTCTGCAGCAAGGCATCACCCTTGTATTTTTCATTTTCCAACATACTCATTAAGGTTGTGGACTGCCACTTCGTACCGCCATCCCAGTTTTTCACACCCTCCCGTTCAAAAATCCTCTTGATGTAATCGGTTGTTTTTCCGTCCAGGAATTCCTGATACAACCGAATTACAATCGGCTCCTGTGTCCTGTTGATTACCAGCTTCCCCGTTTCATCCGTATCGTAGCCAAGAAAACGCTTTGTACTCATTTTGTGTTTTCCTGTTTCAAATCTTCTGCGGATTCCCCATGTGCAGTTCTCTGAAATAGACCGGCTCTCATCCTGTGCCAGTGAGGAAAGAATGGTAAGCAGCACTTCTCCCTTTGCATCGAGGGTATTGATATTTTCCTTTTCAAAAATAATCCCTATCCCCAAGTCCTTCAACTCTCGCACATAGTTCAGGCAGTCCAACGTATTTCTTGCAAATCGGGAAATGGACTTTGTAATGATCATGTCTATTTTTCCCGCCCTGCAATCCGCAATCATGCGGTTGAACTCGTCCCTCTTTTTGGTATTGGTTCCCGAAATACCTTCGTCCGCATAAGTCCCTGCATATTCATAGAGAGGATTTTCACTGATATAATTTGTGTAATAATTGACCTGATTCTCATAGCTTAATAACTGTTCTTCTTGGTCGGTTGACACTCGACAGTACGCTGCCATCTTCAATTTCTGCACTGACTGTGCTGTTCCTGATTCCGCAATCGAAATCTGCTTTGCTGGTATAACAGTAATGCTTCTTGCCATTTTTAACCACCTCCTCAATCACTGTCTGTTCCGTAATGTTCAAGCCTTGCAATTCGGCATCATCAATCCTTATCCCTTTACATGTCTTGACTCCCTTTTCAATGTAGGTGCTGCAGAGCCATTGGATTTTCTTCTTGTAAACCTGTCTGCGCCGGAGTGTTTTTCCGCAGTAAGGGCAAATCAGCATTCCGCTTAAGGGATAGCGGTTTTGGAACTTCATTGTGCTGTCCTGTCCGATATTTCTGTCACGTTTTCTCTGTTCCCTGACTTCCTGCACCTTTTCCCATATCTCCGGCGATACAATTGGTTCGTGATTTTCCGAAATGTAATAACTCTGCACTTCCCCGCTGTTTTTCCTTGTATGGTTTCTTTTGTTTTCAGGGGTGTAATACTTCTGCAGATGAAAATCCCCTTTGTACTTTTCATTGCAAAGCATCCCATTGATGGTCCCGCTCTCCCATGTTGTTCCCGTCACTGTTTTCACGCCCATGTAATCAAGCAGCTCCCCAATCCTTGACGAGCCGACATTCAGTAGATAAAGATCAAAAGTCAGACTGACAATTTCCGCTTCCTTTCTGTTCACAATCAAATCTCCATATTCGTTTTTGTCATAACCAAGGAAGCGGGAGGTGGTAATCATCACTTCCCCTCTCTCAAACTTCTTCCGAATGGATCACTTATTGTTTTCACTCATGCTTCTGCTTTCTTCCTGTCTTCTGCTGTCTGTGGAAACTCTGGCATAAGCACAACCCCTTTTCTTTTGTAAGACCGAAGCTGGTCGTTTGTTAATCACTTTTACTCGCACGTTACATCACTTCCTTCAAAAAACCTTTTCTTAAACTCCTGAATCCTTCGGAAAATGGTCTGTGCATCCTCTACCTTGTCAATGCACACCACATCCACATTTTTCTTACTGCAAATCAGCATGAACTCCATAAACTGTCCCCAGTTACGGGCAATCGTAGCAGCCCTCATGGTAACCACAACATCTATCTTCTATGCTGCTCTTTCTGCTTTCAGACGATTAAATTCTTTTCTGTTCGGGTCGGCTCCTGAAGCTTCCTCAAAGAATATCTGTAAATCCCATTTCTGTTTTCCATATTCTTCTTCCAAACCCCTCATCACATCGTCCAGATATTTTTCATAGTCTCTGTCACGATGGTTGACTCTGCAGTAAAAAGCTACTCTATTTATCGTTCCTGCAATCACCATATAAATACGTACTCCTTTCGTTTTTGGTAGTATATAAATCACTCTAAACCCCTGTAAAGTCAAGCAATTCTATGGTTTCCACCCACTCTTTTTCCACTCTGTCCAAACTTGTCAGGAACCGAAAAAAGCAGCCAGACAGAAACCTATTGTCGCTGTCCAGCTTGCTTCTAAACCCTCTCGGCATAATCCAGTGAAATCCATCCATTACGATTTTTCTGATAAGATTTCAGAAGCCCCCAAAGGCTCGCACCCTTGCCTTCTGCTTCTTCCACAATAGTGAAAGCACCTTTTCCGATGTACTTACCAGTTTTATCGTAGTCTGTTCCCGGACCCTTGCGGATGTTCAAATCTTCGATGGATACTCTCACAAGATACGGTGTGAATGTAGCATTGGAATAAATCACTTTACCGGATTCATCAAATACGAAATATCTCCAACGTCAGACAGCACTCATGCATAAAAGAGGTAATTCAAACGAGTAAAGGAACCAGCTAATCCGTTGTGATTCTG
>OLOK01000024.1_pt1 | contig 106165 bp, 112 predicted proteins | sample 1672591 | NCBI WGS metagenome assembly OLOK01 (sample SAMEA3136703, study PRJEB25190) | human gut metagenome | biome: human gut; feature: human-associated habitat; material: faeces | place: Austria | collected 2013 | reverse complement strand
AAGGCGTGGGTCTGCAACACCCTGATTCACCGGTTCAAATCCGGTCTGCGCCTCTTAGAAAGTCTGGAAATGATTGTTTCCGGACTTTTTTCTTTATGTGAAAATAAGTATTTAGATACAACAAAATCCCCCATGAGAAGAAGTGAAGGTTCTGTCTTCCCATGGGGAATTTTGCGTGCAATATTATAGGGCTTATCAGTTAATAAACAAAACTTATGAATTCGCAAGTGCTGTCTGTTTTACATCCGGAATTGCAATCAAAATCGGATAAAGTACAGCAGAAAGGATCAGTCCACCGATTCCCTGGACCAGGTTCGCCGGAACGCTTGCGAATGCACCGGCTCCGTAGATAAAGTACTCGCACAGGCAGTAACCGCCGGCAACGAGAATGATATCAGCAACACCGCCGAGGATGACTGCTGTGTAACGGCTTTTGGAATTCTTACCTACTTTACGGTAAAGAAGGGCGGAGCAAAGGGATACCAGTCCTTTGATCACAAATGTGATCGGAACATAGACAAAATATCCTCCAAGCAGGTCTGCCATAGCAGATCCGATACCGCCTGCGAGGAATCCCCATGCAGGTCCGAGAACAACACCGGCAAGGATAACAATCGCATCACCCGGGTGAATATATCCGCTTGTTCCGGGAGTAGGAATCTTGATTGACATCGTAGCAACACAGGCAAGCGCTGCGAACAGTGCAGCCATGACAAGTTTCTTTAATGTTACTGTTGACTTAGAATTCATAACAAAAACCTCTTTCCTTTAAGATTTATCATACTATACAACAGAAGTGGACTATAAAAAAGAGCCACTTTTACAAAAATAAACCATACCAGTTTAAACGGGAGACAAATTTATAAAATCTTAAGAAATGTAGAGAGTATGCTTTAAGATGTTGATGAAATAATAAAAAAGGTTTAAACTAGAAACGTTTGTATCTGTATGGTAACTTTATAGATACTTTGAAAGAAAGTATAGTTTACAACATATGAAAAAGGAGAACTTCAAAGATGGGATATCATTCAATTATATATATATTCCTATTTCTTCCGGTTTGTCTGTTGGCCTATCAGCTTGCACCGGAGAAATGGAGAGGAAGAGTCTTGCTTGCATTCAGCTGGATTTTCTTTTATCTGTTAAGTGGAAAATTGCTGGTTTATCTTTTGGGGACAACGCTTCTGACCCATTGTATTGGCATCTGGCTGACTTTGCTCAAAACAGAAGAAGCAAAAGCCGTGGAAGGCATGGATCGGAAACAAAAGAAAGTAATTAAAGTAGAGTATCAGAAAAAGGGAAGAAGAGTATTAATACTGGGAATCCTGATTTTACTCGGAGTTCTTGGTTATTTAAAATATTTTGATTTCTTTACGACAAACTTGAGTTATTTATTCGGACATCCGGTTTTGGAAGGATGGAGACCGGAAAAGCTATTAATGCCAATTGGAATTTCATTTTATACATTGCAGGCAATTGGTTATATGACAGATGTGTACTGGGGAACCATCCAGGCAGAGACAGAAATCTGGAGAACCGCATTGTTTCTCGGATTCTTCCCACAGATCATGGAGGGACCAATCGCAAGATATTCAGATGTGGCAGATACTTTGTATACAGGAAAGCCATTGGAATATAGAAATGTGGTCGATGGTTATGTAAGAATCTTCTGGGGACTCTTTAAAAAGATGGTGATAGCAGACCGTATGGCACTGATGGTAAATCAGGTGTTTGACCATTATGCAGACTATCATGGAGCAGTGATTCTTGCGGCAGCGATTGGTTATGTGATTCAGCTTTATATGGAATTCTCCGGTTGTATGGATATCATTATAGGAAGTGGAAAGCTGTTTGGTATCTGCCTTCCAGAAAACTTCCGACAGCCGTTCTGTGCGAAGAATCCTTCGGAATTCTGGCGCAGATGGCATATTACACTCGGCGCGTGGTTCAAGGCATATATTTTCTATCCGGTATCGGTATCCGGATTGGTTAAGAAATGGAACCAGTATGGAAGAAAGCATTGCGGAAAGCATATTACAAGACTGGTGACTTCTGCAATCGCCCTGTTCCCAGTGTGGGTTGCGAACGGAGTCTGGCATGGCGCACAGTGGAACTATATTTTCTATGGAATGTATTATTTTGTATTGATCATGCTTGGGATTGCTGTGGAGCCGGTTCGAGACCATATTTTAGAAGCGTGTCATATTGATCCGGAGACGAAAATCTGGAGAACAATCCAGATTGCAAAGACATGGGTGATTATTGTAGTTGGAGAGTTATTTTTCCGTGCAAATGGATTGAAGGCCGGATGGTATATGTTCTGTAGTATGATAAAGAATTTTGATATGGGACAATTAACGGATGGAACACTGTATACACTTGGACTTGAGCGGGCAGATTATCTGGCAGTAATTGTAGGTTGTCTGATCGTGGGAGTGATAGGTTCTATGAAAGAGCGCGGAATCTCTGTACAGAAGAAAATGGGAGAACTGGCTGTACCGGTGCGCTGGGGATTGTATTATGCCTTAGTTATAGGGATTTTGATCTTCGCAGCGTATGGGGATGGATATCAGATTCAGGATCTGATCTATGCCGGTTTCTGAGGTGAGAAGAATGAGTAAGATAAAAAGAGGAATTCTCTTTATTGTAATACTGGCAGTATTTTTGGTGACAAGTTCTGTCGGGATGGAATATTATGTGGTGCATCAGCTGAATGGAGAAGTGACCGGAAGAAACCGCCCATTTGCGGCTCTTACAGTTGAGCCGGAAGATACATTGGATCTGCTGGTGGCCGGTGATAGTGAAAGCTATAATTCCGTGTCTACAATGCGGTTGTGGGAAGATAAGGGAATTGCAGCTTATGATTGTGGACAGGGAGCACAGAGAATTCCAGAAACTTATTATATGTTAAAACAGGGATTTAAAGGGCAGTCTCCTAAAATAGTTATGCTCGAGACAAATACCTTGTTCCGTGATATCGGTGCAGTGAAAAGTACACAGGCAATTTTAGAACAGATGGGTCAATATTATCTTCCGGTGTTTCGTTATCATAATCTATGGAAGACAGCGGTGGATGAGCCGGAAATACATACGAATTACAAGGGGTTTGTGATTCGAGATGAGGTTGCCCCATATGAAGGCAAACCGGATTATATGAAGAAAAAGAAAAAATGTGAAACAATGCCTGAGTATGTTAAAATCTATTTGGAGAAAATTGAAGAACTGTGTGAGAAGAATAACGCGCAGTTATTGCTTGTCAGTATGCCGTCACCGAAGAATTGGAATCATAAACGTCATGCGGAGATGCAGCAATACGCAGATGAAAAAGGAATTGCATATCTTGATTTGAATGAGAAGGTAGAAGAACTGGGTTTGAATTGGACTGAAGATACACAAGATAAAGGAGATCATCTGAATGTTTATGGGGCAGAGAAGGTGACTTCGTATCTTGGAAATTATTTAGAAGAGAATTATGAACTGGAAGATCATAGAAATGATCCGACGTATGAAGCATGGAATCAGCTGGCCGAACAGTATAAGCAGAACCTTGCAAGAATACAAGGAAAAATAGAAGTGGCAAAAGAAACGGGTGTGGGAAAATGATAGCAAAAGAAGAGTTGAATATTTTGTGGAGCCTGGAGCAGACAGCGGAAAAGTATGAAGACAGGGTTGCTGTTTCGGATGTAAATCAGGAGATGACTTGGAAAGGACTTGTGAAGAAAGCTCAGGTGATAGGTGCAGAATTAAGTAAAAAAGTTCAACCGGGAAATCCGATTCCGGTTCTTTTAGAGAAAAGTTCAGAAACACTGGCAGTGATGCTTGGAATCGTTTATGCAGGATGTTTTTATGTTCCGGTGAATCCGATGAACCCGGCGGAACGTCTGCGAAAGATTATGGAGAAGCTGGAGCCGGAAGTGATCATTTCTGATGAGAAGGGAAAAGAGCAGCTGGCAGTAGTCGGAGTAGGACTCGAAGAGAAAGTGATCGGACCGGAGACACTTCTACCGACAACAGGAACGGATTTGTCAGAAGAACAGCGCAGTAAACTTGAACAGATCCAGGGACAGTGGAAAGAGACAGATGCTTTGTATGGAATTTTCACTTCTGGGTCTACAGGAACTCCGAAGGCAATCGTGGTAAGTCATGGTGCTGTCAGCCGGTTTGTTCGTCATTTTACAGAAATCTTTGAGATTACATCAGAAGATGTGATTGGAAATCAGGCACCGTTTGATTTTGATGTGTCTGTGAAGGATATTTATTCCAGTATCATGACAGGGGCACAGCTTGTTTTGATACCGAAAGAATACTTCTCGACACCGCCGAGACTTCTGGATTATCTTTGCGATAAGAAAGTGACCAATCTGACATGGGCTGTTTCTGCATTGACACTTGTGTCTGCGCTGAAAGGATTAAATTACAGAGTGCCGGAATCAGTGAAAAGAGTTATGTTCAGCGGAGAAGCAATGCCGCCAAAACAGCTGCGTATCTGGCAGGAAAAGCTGCCGGATGCAAAATTTGTAAATTTATATGGACCAACTGAGATTACTTGTAACTGTACCTATTTCCCGATTGAGCGACAGTATGAGGACAGTGAGAAAATACCGGCTGGTAAGGCATTCCCGGGAAGAAGAGTAATCCTTGTAGACGAGGAAGGTAAACAGGTGACAGAACCTGGTGTACAGGGGGAAATCTGCTCGGCAGGAGAATCTCTGGCGAATGGCTATTATAAAGAACCTGAGCAGACAGCGGAGAAGTTTGTGCTGTATCCTGTAGATGGAACAGAACAGAGAATGTATCGAACCGGAGATCTTGGAAGTTATGACGAAGAAGGAAATATCGTATTTGCAGGAAGAAAAGATTTCCAGATCAAACATATGGGACACCGGATTGAGCTGGAGGAAATTGAGCGTTCCATGACAGCACTTGATGGAGTGGAGAAGAGCTGCTGTGTCTTTGATATGGAGAAAAATCGTATTATGGGATTTTATCTTGGAGAGAAAGCAGCCTCAGATGTCAGAAAACAGATGAAGGAAAAACTTCCGGTCTATATGGTTCCGACAAAATTGATTCAGGTAGATGAGATGCCGTTGAACAAGAATGGCAAGACAGACCGTAATTATTTTAAGAATTATGGAAAAAATAAAGGCTGTACATTGGGGTTTGAGAGGAGCAGCATAAGAAAGGAGAAAATATTGTGAAAAAAGAAATGCTGTTTAATGCTGCAAAAAAATATGGAACTCCGCTTTACGTGTTTGATCTGGATATCTTAAAAGAACAGACAGAGCGTATTCGTGCAGGCTTTGGTCCGGAGATCAGCCTTTGTTATGCAATGAAGGCGAATCCATTTCTGACAGGATATATGGCTCAGTGGGCAGACCGCATCGAAGTCTGCTCCATGGGAGAATTTCGGATTTGCAGGAAACTGCAAGTTCCACCGGAAAAATTATTTATTTCAGGTGTTATGAAAAAACGGGATGATATCCGGGAGATACTTTCATATTGCGGAAATAAATGTGCATATACAGTGGAATCTCCACTGCATTTCCAATATTTTGCAGAATGGAGCGAGGAACATTCGGAGGATGGTGTGCTCCGGTTATACCCGCGGCTTACGAGTGGAAATCAGTTTGGAATGGACGAAGACACTGTATTAGAAATTCTGAAAAAGGCAAAGGAACTTCCAGGAATCGAGGCAGAAGGAATTCACTATTTCTCAGGAACACAAAAGAAGAATCTGAAGCGCCATCAGAAGGAACTGGCATATCTGGATGAATTTCTAAAGAAAGCGGCAGAAGAGCAGATCGATGTGAGGTGTCTGGAATACGGCTCTGGAACGGCAGTTCCGTATTTCCGCGATAAAACGGCAGAGACCTTTGAAGAAGCTGGATTAAAGGGACTTCAGGACGCTGTGAAGGGCATGCAGTGGAAGGGACATGTAACAGTAGAGCTGGGACGCGCGCTGGCGGCGATGTGTGGCTACTATTTGACCAAAGTGGAAGATACCAAGACGAGTGACGGCATTCATTATTGCATTGTTGACGGGGGCTGTCATCAGCTCAATTATGACGGGCAAATCAAGGGAATGTATGAACCGTATGTGAAGGTACTTCCAAAGGAAGTTTCAGTGAAGGTTGCGGAAGTTTCCGAAAATAAGAATATAGAAGAAAAGACCTGGAAAGTTTGTGGATCCTTATGTACACTGAATGATGTTCTCTGCAATGAAATCACCCTGAAAGGTTTGGAAAAAGGCACCATCCTTGTATTCGAGAGAACCGGTGCGTATTCAGCAATGGAAGGAATGGCATTGTTCTTGAGCCATGAACTTCCGGGGGTTGTACTTTACAGCGAGGAAGAGGGATGGATTCAAGCAAGAGTACAGCAGGAAACATACAAATTGAACATGGTAGAATAGTTACAGATTCAAAATGATAGGAAAAGAGGAAGAAAAAATGGAAGAATTATTAGAGATTTTAAATGAGATTGATGATAGTATTGACTATGAGAACGAGACAGCTCTGATCGATGATCAGCTTCTTGATTCTTTCGCGATCATCACACTTGTATCAGACCTGGAGGATGCATTTGATATCAGCATTGAAGCCTCTGAGATGATGCCGGTGAACTTCAATTCAGCAAAGGCAATCTGGGCAATGGTACAGAGACTTCAGGAAGATTAAGATTTCAAAAGTCTGTCAATGATTCGGGAGGCTTCGCTTCTTGTCAGCGTAGCTGCATCCCAGTCAGGTATCAGTTCTTTCTGTTCCGTCAGACGTTCTAAGAGTGCAATCTGCTTTGGTGTGGCAGGCTGCACTTTTTTAATTTTATATTGAAGTTGAAGAGGCTGGAACACTTTCGGATTCTGTGACTCAAAATAGTGTGCCAGTGTCTGATAAAGCTTTGCGGTTGCGAGTGCATCATAGTATGCACGGTGAGCAGCAGGATTCTCAATATGATAATAGTCGCATAACGCACCGAGACTTTTAGACTCAAAGTCTTTATGTACTTTGCGGGCAATTTTTAAAGTATCGATCCCCATTTTTTCAAATGTAAGACCTTCTCTGACTGCACTGCATTTTACAAAGCTATAGTCAAACATGACGTTGTGTCCGATCAGCACGTCATCTTCACAAAAGGAGAGAAAATCGTGGATGACTTCTGGGCAGGATCTTGCTCCTGCAACCATATCATTTGTGATATTTGTGATGTTGGTGATCATCGGTGTGATCGGTTTGTCTGGATGGACGAATTCCATAAAACGGTCAACGACCTTTCCTTCCCGAACTTTGAGGGCACCAATCTCTATAATTTCATGTTCCTGAGGACTTAGCCCGGTTGTCTCCAGGTCAAATGCAATATATGATTTCAGCATAGAATGCTCCTTATCTGTAATGTTAATAACTTAATATCACTATACTAACATTACAGATAAGAGAAAGCAAATTTTATAAAAATGATTCTAATTCTCGTATCATTTCTTCTTCTGTTTTGATAATTTTTCTTGCCAACGCATCGGCAGATTTGTCAGCCCTGTTCAATGTATTGGCACGTTCTCCGAGTGTTTTAATTCCCATGCTGCATCCATCAATCAGAAGTTTTGCAATTTTGGAGTTATCATCATTCAGATTCAGTTTAAGTTCTGTGCTGAACCAGGAAAATGCGGAAGCCATCATTCCCGGAGTTTTAACTTCATTTCCCGAATCAATCAGGTGGTCTTTTGCATTACCGCCTAATCGAGAATGACGATCAATGTATTTTTCAATTAATTGGAATAAGGTTGTATCTTGGGTGAAATCTTTGATTTGCTGCATACTTTCGATTGCCATCTGACATCCTGTGTTGCATTCTTCATATAGTTTTCGTGTTTGTTCATCCATGATGAAATCCTCCTTTTTATGGTGTGTTATTTGTTACGAAATAATATCAAAGATGGAATACGTACATCAGTTATAAGAAAAGAATGTGGGTTTCTTTATATAGAATGTGGATAAAATACAAAATTATACGGTATTTTGTGAAAAACATAACGGTAAAGGACTTTTCTAAGAATATTTGTTGTGCTAAACTAAAAAAAGAGTTTAACAGAAAGGAAAAATGTACTCATGTTAAAGGGAAAAACTGTACTTCTTGGAGTGACAGGAAGTATTGCAGCATATAAAATTGCGTCACTTGCAAGTGCGCTGAAGAAATTGCATGCAGATGTGCATGTGCTTATGACAGAAAATGCGACAAATTTTATTAATCCGATCACATTTGAGACACTGACAGGAAATAAGTGTCTTGTAGATACATTTGACCGGAATTTTCAATATAGTGTAGAACATGTATCATTAGCGAAGAAAGCGGACGTAGTTATGTTGGCACCGGCAAGCGCGAATGTGATTGGGAAGATTGCTCATGGCATTGCGGATGACATGCTGACAACAACAATCATGGCGTGCAAATGTAAGAAGATCGTTGCTCCTGCAATGAATACGAATATGTTTGAGAATCCAATCGTTCAGGATAACCTGAAGGTACTGGAGCATTATAATTATGAAGTGATCAGCCCGGCGGTTGGTTATCTTGCCTGTGGAGATACAGGAGCAGGGAAAATGCCGGAACCGGAGCTTTTGCTTGAATATATTTTGCGGGAAATCGCAAGAGAAAAGGATATGAAAGGACTGCAAGTTCTGGTTACAGCAGGTCCTACACAGGAGTCCGTTGATCCTGTACGCTATATTACGAATCATTCTACCGGAAAGATGGGGTATGCGATTGCAAAGGTATGTATGCAGCGTGGAGCGGATGTTACACTTGTCACAGGACCGACCTCTATTGAGAAGCCACATTTTGTAAATGTTGTTCCAATCACAACGGCGAGAGAAATGTTTGAAGAAGTGACAGGACGGGCCGAAGAACAGGATATTATTATTAAGGCAGCAGCAGTTGCGGATTATAGACCTCGCTATGTCAGTGATGAAAAGGTGAAGAAAAAGGATGACGATCTGGCACTTGAAATGGAACGCACAGATGATATTCTTGCGTATCTTGGAGCGCATAAAACAAAAGATCAATTTCTCTGTGGATTTTCTATGGAAACAGAAAATATGCTCGAGAATTCCAGAAAGAAGCTGAAGAAAAAGAACCTGGACATGATTATAGCAAACAGTTTGAAAATGGAAGGCGCCGGGTTTGGCGGGAATACGAATGTGGTTACAGTGATCACAGAAGATTTTGAAAAAGAGCTCGGCAAGCTGACAAAAGAGGAAACAGCAGATCGAATCCTCGATCAGATTCTTGCACAGAGAGGGGAAGTTTAAAAGATGATACTGACAATAGACATTGGAAATACAAATATTGTATTGGGCTGTATTGATGGAGATAAAACTCTTTTTGTAGAACGTTTGTCAACTGTTCGTACGAAGACAGAGTTAGAGTATGCAATCGATATTAAGAATGTACTTGATATTTATCATATTCATAGAGATGAAATCGAAGGCGGAATCATTTCTTCTGTCGTGCCGCAGATTACAACCATCGTGAAGCTGGCGGTAGAGAAGATCCTGAAGAAGAATGTTCTTGTTGTGGGAGCCGGAATTAAGACAGGATTGAACATTCGAATCGATAACCCAGCACAGTTGGGAAGTGATCTGGTGGTCGATTCTGTTGCAGCAATTGTTGAGTATCCGGCTCCACTTCTAATCTTTGATCTTGGGACAGCAAATACAGTCTGTGTGATTGATAAAAATAAGAATTATATCGGAGGCATGATTTATCCTGGAATCGGAGTTTCTCTGGATTCTCTGACAGCTCATGCATCTCAGCTTGGCGGAATCAGTATTGAAGCACCGGAGCATATGATTGGAAAGAATACTACAGAGTGTATGAAGAGCGGTCTGATCTACAGTAGCGCTGCCGCAATGGATGGAATTATTGATCGTCTGCAGGAACAGCTTGGCGGAGAGGCAACTGTGATCGCGACAGGCGGACTGGCGAAGAAGATTGTTTCTCATTGTAGAAGAGAGATTATCCTGGACGATGATCTGCTCCTGAAAGGACTTGCAATTATTTACAAAAAGAACCGTAAGTAAAAGATGACACAAATAAAAATGTAAATCAAATTTGAGTATAAACTGAAAAACCGGAAAGTAAAAGAATTTAAATTTATCTTTTACTTTCCGGTTTTTTATGTATATGTATTAACGACACATATTTATGGAAAAATTATTTTCCTATAAGATTCTGTAAAAATGATTTTAAGCTTACAGTCTGTCACCACGTTTGATGTATCCCGGTTTATCAGGGGATGCGATAATACGCTTACCACGAATCAGGCGTGCATGTTTGTCGATCACAAGGTTTTCAGCATGAACACCTTTTCCGATAACCACGTCTGCACCGATGACACAATTCTTAACAACTGCCCCTTCTTTGATTGTACAGCCACGTCCGATAACAGAATTCTCAACAGCACCTTCAATCAGGCATCCGTTAGAAATTACGGAGGATGTTACCTTGCTGCCTTCAAAATACTGTGTCGGGCAGGAGTCATTTGTACGTGTATAAATTGGCCAGTTATCATGGAATAGATCTGTTGCTTTTTTCAGGTCGATCAGTTCAAGGTTTGCTTCATAGTAACTATTGAAGTCTGAGATTGTTGCAAAGTATCCACGATGTGGATATGCGCGAACATCAAGTTCCTCACAAGACTCATTCACGATATCAGCCAGTGTGTACATGGAGGAAAGTTTGTGTGCCTTCTGAACCAGGTCAAGGAACAGATCTTTCTTCATTACATAAGTATCCATGAAGATGTTTCTGTTCTTAGCATTCCCAAGGTTTGGCTCCATGGAGAGAACACCTTTCTGTTTGTTGATGTTCAGTGTCTGACAGTTCGGGAAATGATCCTTCGCATTGTCAACAGAGTGATACATCAGAGTGATGTCTGCACCTGATTCAATATGTGTCTTGAGAAATGCACTGTAATCAGCTGTGTAAACCATGTAGCTAGGCGCGATCACAACATACTCAGAGTTGATCTCATCGAAGCAGTCAAGGTTTTCCATGTAAGCAGCGATATCTGTGTTGTAAATACCGTTGTCAATGTTGCTCTCCTGGAAGAGAGTAATCAGTTTACCACGTTTGGAGTTGATATTGTAATGACGTCCTGTTCCGATGTGTTCTACGAGAGAACGAGGTTTTCTGCGAACATAAACCTGCATTACATCAATTCCACTGTTACTCATGTTAGAAATCGGAAAGTCGATCACACGATATCTTCCGAGGAAGGAGAAGGCACCGATCGGACGGTATGCCTGCATGTCATTTACCTGTATGTTGTTTCCTGCAAAGTTGATAATTCCAAAAGCTTTACTCATCTTATTCGTCCCCCTTTACTCGTTTTGCAACGAGCTCGATATTCTCGCTGGCTGCGTCTCCGACAACAGCGTTCTTTCCAATCTTAATGCCATCGGCAACAAGGGCACGTGTAACAACGGCACCTTCTGCAACCTCAGCACCCGGCATGAGGACACTATCAATGACTTTTGCACCGGCAGCAACTTTCGCACCAGTGAACAGAACAGAATTCTTAACTGTACCATCAACGACACATCCCTGTGTAATGAAGGCTCTTTCTACAACTGCATCAGCTCCGATATACTGTGGAAGTGCAGTTGCATCTTCTGTATAGATCTTCCAGTTTGGGTCATTCAGATCAAGCTTATTGTTCTTATCAAGAAGATCCATATTAGCTTCCCAGAGTGAATCAATTGTTCCAACATCTTTCCAATATCCTTTGAACTTGTATGCATACAGACTCTTTCCGTCATTAAGCATAGTAGGAATGATATCTTTACCAAAGTCATGGCTGGAATCTGCATTCTTCATATCTGCGAGAAGCATCTTACGAAGAAGTTTCCAGTTAAAGATATAAATACCCATAGAAGCGAGGTTGCTCTTTGGATGTTCTGGTTTCTCTTCAAATTCAACGATATGTCCTGTTTCGTCTGTATTCATAATACCAAAACGGCTTGCTTCTTTCATAGGAACTTCGATAACGGCAATCGTTGCATCTGCGTTGTTCTGTTTATGATACTCGAGCATCTTGTCGTAATTCATCTTATAGATGTGGTCTCCAGAGAGGATCAGCAGATAGTCTGGGGAGTATGTATCTATAAAGTCAATATTCTGGGAAATAGCGTCAGCTGTTCCTCTGTATACATCAAGGTTCGCATCAGCTTTCTCACGTGGTGGAAGCACATAAACTCCACTGTCCTTCGCATCAAGTCCCCATCTTCTTCCTGCTGCTGCATAGCTGTTCAGAAGTACGGATTCATACTGTGTCAGAACACCTACAATGTCAATTCCGCTGTTTGCGCAGTTACTAAGTGGGAAATCAATAATGCGGTATTTTCCGCCATATGAAACGGCTGGTTTAGCCACTTTTTTTGTCAAATCATGGAGGCGGGTTCCTCGACCTCCGGCTAAGATCATAGCCAACATGTTATCGTGTTTCATAAAAAGCCCTCTCTTTCATAATACTACTTCTTTAGTATACTCTTTTTTGTGCGATATTGCTAGGATTTTGCATAGAAAAAATAAAAAAATAGCAAAAATAATGGAAAAATTTATCGAAAATCATTTGTCATTTTTCACAAAAAAAGAAAATAAGGAAAATCAGACAGATTTTTAGGCATTATTATATACAAGTGAAAAGGAACATTAAAAAAATTCCTTTAATATAGAAAGAATTGATTGATTTTAAAGCAGGAGTGTGGCAAAATACAAATCACAGTATTCATGAAAATGGCAGGTGTGAGATGAAAGCAAATGTGAAATCAGTTTTAATGAAAAAATATTGCAGAGTATATCAGGCGGGGGCGAAGCATTTGATGGCTGCACTTCCGTGGCGTTCACCGAAAATGCTCAGTGGATCAGGAGCAGTGAAGAAGCTGCCAGAGGCGGTTCGAGATAGAGGATTTCATAAAGTATTAATTGTAACAGGACCGAAGATCCGTGCGAGGGGGCTTCTTAATGAACTGCTGGAAGAGATGAAAGAGAAGAAGTTGAAATATGTTATCTTTGACGGCATTTCTCAAAATCCTACGGATGAAGAAGTTGAAAATGGAGTAGGAATATTTCTTGGAGAAAAGTGTGACTGCATGATCGCATTTGGTGGCGGAAGTGTGATGGATTGTGCAAAAGGGATCGGAGCCAGAGTTGCGAGACCGAAGAAAGCAATTCGGAACTTACAGGGACTTTTCCGTGTGCTACGTCCGATTCCTGTAATCTTCGCCGTGCCTACAACTTCAGGCAGCGGGTCTGAGACAACGATTGCAGCGGTGATTACCGAGGTTCAGACACATCATAAAGCATCAATCAATGATTTACAATTGATGCCACGCTTTGCAGTACTTGATCCGTGCCTTACAGTAGGACTGCCACCACAGGTAACAGCACAGACAGGAATGGATGCGCTGTGTCATGCAGTGGAAGCATACACGAATGATACATATAACAGTGATTTTGAGCGTCTGATGTGTAGTAAGGCAGTGCGATTGATTCATGAAAGTCTTCTGACAGCATATGAAGACGGGACAAATCTGCAAGCGAGACAGGATATGCAGGAGGCTGCATTTCATGCGGGACGCGCATTTACAAGAGGAAGTGTGGGTTATGTTCATGCAATTGGCCATGCGCTCAGCGGGCTCTATGGAGTGCCTCACGGGCTTGTGATGGCAATTCTGCTTCCGCATGTGATGCGTGCCTATGGCTCTTCTGTGTATGATAAGCTTGCGGATTTGTGTGATATCTGTGCGATGGAAGTAGATACACCGGACGGTATGATCTCAGCCGAAGTTCGTGCCGAAACATTTCTCCAGTGGATGGAAGAGTTAAAAGAGAAACTTGGAATTCCGAAATATCCGGATATGATCCGGGAAGAAGATGTGAACCAGATTGTAAAATGGGCACAGAAAGAGGCGAATCCGGTTTATCCGGTTCCGGAGATCTGGGATGCACAGGAGATGAAAGAGTTTGTTCTGGCCATGATGGAAGGTGCGAGACTTGAAGGTGCAGAAAAGAATGAATAACCGACAAAAATCGGTGATGGATGTAATGAATTGGAGGAAATAATGACAGTATGAGTGACAATGCAACAATGAAAAACACAACGATTCATGACATGACGACCGGAAGTCCGGCCCGCCTGATCATGCAGTTTATGATACCAATGTTTTTGGGAAATATATTTCAGCAGTTTTACAACATTGCTGATTCAATCATAGCAGGACAGTTTCTTGGTGTAAGAGCACTGGCTGCAATTGGAAGTACGGGATCCTTGATGTTCTTTGTGACAGGCTGGCTGAATGGTCTGAGTAGTGGATTTGCTATTTTGGTGTCACAGTGGTTTGGCGCGAAAGAATATGAGAGGATGCGGCATTATGTGGCGATGTCTATTTATCTTTCTGCTGGATGGGCTGTGCTTATGACGATCGGTCTTGGAATTGCAAATGAGCCAATCTTACGTTTGATGAATTATAAGGATAGCATTATGCCGGACGTAAAGGCCTATATGGGAATTATTTATGCGGGTCTGATTGTAACGGCAGCGTATAATGCGCTGGCTGCATTTCTACGTGCACTGGGTGATTCGAAATCCCCATTGTATTTTTTGATTATTTCAGCGGTAATCAATGTGGGACTTGATGTGGCATTTATTATTTATGGCGGTATGGGTGTAGAAGGATGTGCCTATGCGACAGTTATCGCACAGGGAATCTCAGCAGTACTCTGCTTTATATATATCGTGAAGAAGTTCCCTATTCTGCATCTTAAAAAAGAGAATTTCAGATTTTCTCTTCCAGCTTGCGGAAAATTGATGGCTCTTGGAGTTCCGATGGCATTACAGTTTTCTATTACAGCGATCGGAACAATTATTGTACAGGGTGCTGTAAATGTTTACGGGGAAGATTATATGGCTGGTTTCTCTGCGGCAGCAAAGATTCAGAATGTAATCTGCACAGTATTCGTTGCTTTCGGTGCAACGATTGCAACTTATGTGGGACAGAACTGGGGAGCTGGAAAAGTAGACCGTGTACGACAAGGTGTGCGCTGTACACAGATTATGATTCTGGCTTACAGCGTAATTGCGATGATACTGGTATTTTTCTTTAGTAAATATCTGACCTACCTTTTTATCAGCCCATCAGAGACGAAAGTTATTGAAGTATCAGTGCTGTATTTCCATACGGTATTCTGGTGTTATCCATTCCTGGGAAGTATCTTCCTATATAGGAATACCCTGCAAGGACTTGGATATGGACTTGTGCCGATGCTCGGAGGAGTGTTTGAACTTGCGGCGAGATCTGCAATTGTAGTTCTTGTGGCAGGAAAAACAAGTTTTGCGGGAGTTTGCCTGGCGGATCCGGCAGCATGGATTTCTGCATTGATTCCACTGATCCCGTATTATATCTATGTGACACGGAAGTGGAAGAAACAAGGGAAGATAGCGATGTAAAAGTGAAAGCAAAAAACAGGCGCAGGGAATCAATTATGAAGCCCTGCGCCTGTCGCTTGTTAAGTTAAAATTATTCTGCGGCTTCTTCTTCCTCTTCATCTGAAGTAAGATCAGAAGCTTTTACGTGTACTTCTGTGATAGTAACTACTGTTGCATCAAGATCTGTCATAAGATCAACATCTTTGTCTTTGGCAATTGGAAGATCAGCAACACGAATTGTGTCCCCGATTTTCAGAGGTCCAACATCAACTTCGACTTTCTCTACCAATGCGGCAGGAAGAGCCTTGAAGGAAATCTCCTGAAGCATCTGCTGTGGTACTCCTGAAGACAGTTTCTCGAGGTTTACAAGGTGAATCTCTGCTACAGAGTGAACCTTCTCAGTGCTTACCAGTGCCTGAAAATCTATTTCATCTACATATCCCTTCAAAGGATTGTAATCAACTTCCTTGATCAGAGCGTCATAAGTCTCACCGGCAACTTCCAGCATAACCTGGCCACCTTTGTTTTCGACTTTCAGAAGTTTTTCTATTTCACCTTTATCAAATTTCAGTGGAATAGAATCTTCCAGTTCACGACCAAACAGGTTTCCTGTTACAAATCCTTCGCGTCTTAATTTTTTTGCTTTGATTGACATGTCTCTTTTTTCAGCTTTTAAAGTATTCATTTATCTTTTCCTCCAAATTACTGAATTCGCTTAGCAGCCTTCAACTTGTCAAAATAATAAGTAGGTTTTGTTAAGTGTTCTTTTTCTTTGCTACAGTTACACTATAGCACCCGGTGTCAAGGGGAAGGAAAAAGCAGGGAGAATTGTAGGGTGAAAAATTAAGGTTTTGAAGGTTTAAAAAGGTGTGATAAATGAAAAAATTAAGGTTGTATAACGGGAATATTCAGAGAATTGTTGTGAAAATGGCGGAAATGAATGTTTCGGAAGGATGCTTCAGAAGAAAAATGACGAAATTAAAAAGGAATCAAAACATGTGTAACATTATTGAAAATGCAAATCCTTTATGATAAAATTTCAAACAGAAACTACTGATATTAGTCGAAATATCGGTATAGAAATGGGGAAGAAACAATATGGATTTACAGACATTGATCGTTTTGATCATCGAGTTGATCGGAACGATCGCATTTTCAATTTCGGGGGCAATGGTTGGTATCCGGCGAAAGATGGATATTTTCGGTGTGTTGGTGCTTGGTGTGGTGACCGCAGTAGGAGGCGGAATGATGCGTGATGTGATTTTGGGGAAGACACCGAGCGCATTTGTGAAGCCGATTTATGTAGAAGTGGCAGTGATTTCTGCATTAGCGCCATTTCTCTTACTTTCTATTAATAAGAGACTGTTGCATAGCAAATACCAGGCACTCTATGCAGGACTAATGTTCCTGATGGATTCGGTCGGACTTGGGATTTTTACAGCAGTCGGAGTATCCACAGGATGGACAGCAGGATATCATGATAATATGTTTTTCTTAAGTTTCCTTGGAGTGCTGACCGGTGTTGGAGGAGGACTTCTACGAGATGTGATGGCAGGGGTTCCACCATATATTTTTGTAAAGCATGTGTATGCCTGTGCATCGATCGCGGGGGCAATCTGTTGTGTACTGGCATATAGAAGCTGGGGACAGATTCCGGCGCTTGTGATCGGAACAGTAGTTGTGCTTGTGATTCGTATCGGAGCAGCGCATTACAGATGGAATCTGCCGTGCGTGAAGCTGGAGGATGAAGAATAACGAATAGGAAAATTCAATTTGGTGACAAGACACTGATAGAAGTAGTGGTATAGTGTAATAATTTAGAGACACCCGTTATTTTATCTTGAGAAGGATGAAAATAGCGGGTGTTTTTATAGTCTTATTTATAAAAACAGTTCATTTTCTTTTCGTCCGGAACAAGCTTTTTTTAACTTCTGGGAAGCAGCAGCCAGCATTAGTGGATTCAGCTTGCGGGAATGCGTTGGACAGACGCTGATACAGCGCATACAGGAAATACATTTGTCCTTATCAGTCTGCTTAGGATTGTCAGATGGAATTGCTCCTGACGGGCATTTCGCTGCGCACAATCCACAGGAACCACAGATATGTGAAGCACCAGGGATAAGCGGAATCGTACCGTATTCGCGGTAAGGCCTGTTACCCGGAACATGTACTGGTGGAAAATCAGTTTTTAGAGTGTTGTTTGTTTTCTCTTTTATCTTCTGTGCAAAGGAAGCGAGTTCTGTAAGATCATTCTGATCAGATCTTCCAGTTGCAAACTGATGCATGATGGAATGTTCTGCGACAGCCGCAATAGCTGCCTGGCAGGTGAAGTCCTTTTCAATCAGAGTATCTTCAAGTTCGATTAATGTATCTTCATAAGCACGGTTTCCGTAAACGGTGATTAGAATCGCAGTTGCATTATTTCCGCTCAGGGCTTTGATTCTCTCTAATGCAATGGCAGGAACACGTCCACCGAAGGAAGGAACTCCGATGATACAGAGATCTTCTTCGGAAAAATCATTTGTTAGATCAGAAGTCTTTTCGCATAAATCAATGCTCTGATATTCGCCAAATTGTTCAGCTATAAATGTAACTATTTTTTCAGTTCCCCCGGTTGGACTGAAGTAAATTGCGTATATACTCATAAATTTTCTCCCTTAATTAAATGTTTTGGCAGATACAATAATTTTAGAGGTTTTAGAGTTATTTTGCAAGTGCCTGGTTGATATTAAAAGATAAAAGTGATATGATTCAAATAGATAAAATATTATCTAAAAATGCATAAAATAGTTAAAAATAGATAAAATATTATCCATAGAGTGAGGTGGATGAATGCAACAGTTAGTATGGGAAACAGCAGAAGAACTGGATCAAAAGCTTGCGCAAAGAGTGCGTAATATTAGAAAGAGACGTTCGATTTCACAGGAAAAATTAGCATCTATGAGTGGTGTGAGTTATGGTTCGATTAAAAGGTTTGAGACGACAGGAATGATTTCATTACTTTCCTTAACGAAGATTGCGATGGCATTGGATATGGCAGATGAACTTAGAGATATTTTTACAAGTGTGCCGTATAGAGATATCCAAGAAGTTATAAATGAGACATAATATCAAAGAGAAAGCAGGAGAAAATTATGAGTTACATCACAACATACACAGGAAATCATTTTGATCCGATCAATCCAGATCCGGAACTAATCAACATTGTAGATATCGCCCATGCACTTCCGATGATCTGCCGGGGGAACGGCCAGGTTAGTACGTTTTGGTCTGTGGGAGAGCATTGTATTCTGTGTGCGAAGGAAGCCGCTGCCAGAGGATACAGCAATCGTGTGATCGAGGGTGCACTTTTGCATGATGCAAGTGAGTGTTACATGTCAGACGTGCCGCGTCCGCTGAAGCAATTTATGACAGTATATAAAGAGCAGGAGAATCATTTGCTTGATGTTTTGTATACCAAGTTCCTGGGTTCACCACTTGATGAGCAGGAAGAGAAGCTGATCAAAGAGATTGATGATGCGGTATTGTGGTATGATATGAAATATTTACTGGGTGAAGACTCAGAAGGAGACAAGCCGGAGACGTGTATGGTACCTGATTATACGGTGAGAGCATTCAAGGATGTTGAGCAGGAGTACTTGGAAATATTTGAAAAATATAAGGTCTTATAAATATCAAAATGATGAAAAAGGACAGAGAGTTCTGATTGAAAAATGTCAGAAATCTCTGTCCTTTTTGTAAGTATCAGTATAGTTCGCAACTTTGTATTCTGCGGATTGTTTATCTCAGTCGAGAAGACTCCCACTTCTTCAGGTGGTGAGTAACAGAAAATGGATGAAAAAACGTAAGAAGTGTTACGGTTTTAAATGGCTCCGGTAATCTGTTGGCGAAACATTATAAAACTTTTTAAATGTACGTGAAAATGCCAGCTGGTCTTCAAATCCAAGTGAATTGGAAATAATCGAAACAGGAAGTTGTGTAGTTGCAAGTAACCTTGCAGCTTTTTTGAATTTCAGTTGAAGTAGATATTTTTTGGGTGAGATTCCAAACTTTTCATGGAAAGCCCGTGTAAGGTAATTCTGATGGATGCCGAAATAGTCAGCTACATCTTTTAACTTCAAATTCTCAGCATAATTGATATCAAAGTAAAATTTAATTTCATCGATAATTGACAGTTTATTTGTGTCTGCTTCATGAAAATCAACATCTGAAAAAAGCATGGAAATAATATGAAGCAGGATACTATTTCCTTCAAAATAATGACTGGTCAATGAGGCGTCTAATTGCATGATCCTGGAAATAGAATCGTAATATTTTCGGGTATCCAGACCATGGATCACATAAATATCTTCTGTTGAAGTCATAATCTGATAGAGATAGCTTTCCGAGCTGATGCCGATAAAGCTGATCCATGCATAAGACCAAGGGTTTGTTTTTGAGGCTTCATAATAAGTGATCTTACCTGCCGGAATGAGAAATGCATCTCCTGCTTTTAGGTAAAACACATGCTCATTAATACGAAATACTCCCTCCCCGTTGAGTACAAAATGAATTAGCTGATATGATCTCAAAGTCGGACCATAACTGTAGCCAGGTGTACATTCTTCATAACCGGCACTGTACAGAGAAAGATCACTATTGGCTTTATATACCAGAGAATGTTTGGTTTCTTTATATTCAATCATAAGTCTATCATAATACAAAAAGTTAGTTTTTTCCATATATTCTTCTGAAAATGCTATGTTCCAAAATAGAAAAATATAGTTTAATATAGTCAGGCGCCAGAAAGTAAGGACGGGAGGTCATTTAGAAATGATAAAACGGCAGAAATATCATCTGGAACCGGACAGAGGTCTGCTAAATGATCCTAATGGGTTAGTTTTTTACAAGGATATGTATCATGTGTTCTTTCAGTGGAATCGATTTGAAAAGAATCATTCTTACAAGGAATGGGGACATTTTACATCGAAAGATTTACTTCATTGGAATTGGGAAGGAAGTGCTCTTTTGCCGGACCAGTTTTATGAGCAAAATGGAGTTTACTCAGGTAGTGCATTGATAAAGGATGGTCAGCTTCGCTTATTTTATACAGGAAATAATAAGAGCGGCGGTGTGAGAAAAAGCAGCCAGTGCCTTGCAGTTACTGAGGATGGCAAGACATTTCAGAAAAAAGGCATTGTGGTATCAACACCTACGGAGTTTACCGAGCACTTCAGAGATCCGAAAGTATGGCAGGACGGCGATGACTATTATATGGTGATCGGAGCACAGATGAAAAATGGAAGAGGTTCTGTCGCACTATGCAGCTCCAAGGATGCGGAAAATTGGAAATTCGAATTAGTGCTTGCAAAATCCAAGGAGTATGAAATGGTTGAATGTCCGGATTATTTTCAGGTAGATGGACAAGGAATTTTGCTTTATTGTCCGCAGCACAGAGATAATGAAAGTGATAGTTCACTTTGTAGTTTTTCGGCTTATAAAGAGTTTGATTTTAATGACATAGTTTCAGGAAAAATAGAAGATAGCAATATGCAGAATCTGGATGAAGGGCGTAAAAAGATGGATCAGGGATTTGATTTTTATGCGCCGCAGACATTTACATCACCGGATGGAAGAAAAATTCTGTTTGCGTGGATGTCAAGAATGGAAGAGGAAGAAGAGAAGCTGTTTGGTGCAGGAGAATCCAGTATCCATTGTATGACGTTACCAAGAGAGCTTTCTTATCGAAACGGAGAACTGTGTCAGCTTCCGGTAAGAGAATTGGAAAAAAGTTTGTGCATACATAAGATTTCTGAGCAGGAAAGACAAAGTGGAGAAATAATTCTTAAGAACAGAGTATACTGTGCAAAACTATCTAATCTTCAGAATGAAACTTCTTTTGAAATAGAATTTCAGAACAGAGAAGTTATTCTAGAATACAAAAAAGTAGAAAAAATAATTTCTGTAAAGAGAAAAAATTGGGTTACAAAAGATTATGATGAGAGAAACTGTAAGATTGATTCGTTGGAAACGATAGAATGTTGGTCTGATATTTCCAGTATGGAAATTTTTGTGAATCAGGGAAGCAAAGTGTTTTCTATGAGAATGTTCACAGAAGAAGAAAATGGAAAAGTAAAAATAAGCGGACTCATGAAAGAAACAGTCGTGGAAATGTATGATTTAATGGGAGAAGGAGAGGAGAAAAATGAGTGATAAAGAATTAGCAAAAAAGATTCTTGAACTGGTTGGCGGCACGGAAAATGTTGTGTCAGTAAGACATTGTGCGACAAGACTTCGTATTGTAGTAGCTGATAAAGAAAAGATTCAGGTAAAAGAGATTGAAAATCTGGAGAAGGTAAAAGGAAGCTTTTTTAATTCCGGACAGTATCAGATTATCCTTGGAACAGGTCTGGTTAACCGAATCTATGATGAAGTTGTAAAAGTTACAGGAACAGGCGACGAAGAAAAGTCAGAGGAAAAAGAAAAGGTAGTTTATGGAAATAAATTCCAGAGAGCAATCAGAATGTTTTCTGATGTATTTGTGCCAATTATCCCGGTGCTTGTAGCTACTGGTTTGTTTATGGGACTTAGAGGGCTTCTGACTCAGGAGGCAGTACTTGCAGTATTTGGTCTGACAGCTGATAGTATTCCGCAGAATCTTCTTACATTTACACAGGTATTGACAGACACGGCATTTGCATTTCTTCCGGCTTTAGTGTGCTGGTCAACCTTCCGCAATTTTGGCGGAAGTCCGGTAATTGGAATTGTATTAGGATTGATGCTTGTAAACAGCAGCCTGCCAAGCGCTTATGCAGTTGGATCAGGAGAGGCACAGCCGTTGATTTTCTTTGGATTCTTAAAAGTAACAGGATATCAGGGATCAGTATTACCGGCATTTGTGACAGGAATTGTCGCTTCCAAGTTTGAAAAATGGCTGCGAAAGAAAGTTCCGGATGCAATCGATCTGATTGTGACACCATTCTTAACATTGTTGGTTGGATGTGTTCTGGCATTGTTCGTACTTGGACCAATCTTACATACAGTAGAGTCAGGAGTTCTGTTTGCAGTAGAACATCTTCTTTTCCTTCCAATGGGAATAGGCGGATTTTTATATGGATGTTTCGGACAGCTTCTTGGTATTTTTGGTATTCATCATATTCTGAATTTCTTAGAGATCAGTATGTTGGCGCAAGATGGATGGAATTATCTGAATCCAATCGGAACTTGCGGAAATGTTGCTCAGGCAGGAGCAGTTCTTGCAGTTGCAATCAAAGCAGCGTCTAATAAGACAAAGCAGGTGGCATATCCGGCATGTCTGTCTGCATTACTTGGAATTACAGAGCCGGCGGTATTTGGAGTCAACTTAAAATTTATGAAACCGTTTGTAATGTCAATGATCGGTGGTGGTGTTGGAGGATTTCTGGCATCAATCTTCCATCTGAGAGCAACAGGAATGTCAATTACAGGTATCCCAGGAACATTGCTGTATCTTAACGAGCAGCTGCCACTCTATATTCTGGTAAATGTAGTTGCTTTCGGTGTGGCATTCGGACTGACATGGATGTTTGGTTTTAATAAGAAAATGGAGCAGTAAGTATGAGTATTCTATTTCATAACAAAGGGCAGATCGTGCAATTAAGTAATGATACAATAAGTTATGTGATGGAAATTGTGGATGGAAAGTATCTGGTTCATCGGTATTTCGGACGAAAGATCCGAAATTACCGGGGGACCGGAAATCCCCTGTATTTTAAGAGAGGGTATAATACGGAACATGACAGCTCTGTCGAAAATGTATCCTTTGATGATTTTCCGTTTGAATATCCGGTCGGAGGACATGGAGATTTTCGTATTCCGGCTTTTGCAATCACACAAGAAGATGGAATAACATTTTGCGAACCGGTGTTTAAAAGCTGGAGTGTAGTATCCGGTAAGCCTAAATTACAAGGTATGCCGCAGATTCGTGTTAATGAAAATGAGTCGGAGACACTGGAAGTGATCTGTGAAGATGACAGAGCAGGGATCCGACTTTTTCTTTATTATACAATTTTTGAAAATCACGGAATTGTTTTACGACATCAAAAAGTAGAAAATTATGGGAAGCAGACCGTTTTTCTTCAGAATATTCAGAGTATGTCTCTGGAACTTCCGGCAGAAGAGTATGAACTTATGACATTATATGGGACACATGCTAAAGAGGCAAATATGCAGCGTTTCCCGATTCATTATGGGGTGCAGAAAACGGAGAGTATCAGGGGAAGCAGCAGTCCTCAGCATCAGCCATTTTTGGCAGCGTTAAAACCGGAGACGAATGAATGCAGCGGAGATGTCTGGGCAGCGCATCTTGTTTATAGCGGAAATTTCCTCGCACAGGTGGAAAAGGATCAGTTTGGAAATGTACGGGCACAGATTGGAATTCATCCGGACAGCTTTAAATGGGAATTGAAACCAGGAGATACATTTGCTTCTCCGGAAGCGGTATTGAATTATAGCAATACGGGGCTGAATGGAATGCGCCACAATTTTCATTGGCTGTACCAACAGCATCTAATTCCTAAACGATTTGAGGAAAAGACACGACCGGTTCTTTTAAACTCCTGGGAATCTATGTACTATGATGTAACAATGGAGAAGATTGATGAACAGGCAGACCTGGCTAAAGCTGCGGGAATTGAATTATTTGTATTGGATGACGGTTGGTTTCGTAAAGGAAATGACAGCAGATCTTCAATGGGAGACTGGATATGCAATGAACAGAAACTTCCGGGTGGAATTGCAGCAGTTGCAGATGTGATTCATAAAAAAGGTTTACAGTTTGGACTTTGGTTTGAACCGGAGGCAGTCAGCGAGGATAGTGAGTTGTTACGTCATCATCCGGACTGGGCGCTTCACATTCCGGGGTATCAATCGGTAAAAGGAAGACATGAATATCTGCTGGACCTTTCAAGAGAAGATGTCCGTGAATATTTATTTAAAACATTAGATTTTTATTTGAGAGATGGAAAAATCAATTACATAAAGTGGGATATGAATCGACCGCTGACAGATGTGAATTCTGCATGTCTGGGAGTACAGCAAAAAGAAGAGATCAGTCATCGGTATGTGCTTGGATTATATGATATTTTGGAACGCATTACAGAAAAATATCCGGATGTTCTGATTGAAGGATGTTCCAGTGGTGGTGCGCGATTTGATCCGGGAATGTTGTATTATGTGCCGCAGAATTGGACAAGTGACAATACAGATGCATTTGACCGTGCGACGATCCAAAGAGGGTATAGTCTTTTATATCCGCAGATAACAATGGGTGCTCACGTAAGTATTGTTCCGAATCATCAGACCGGAAGAAGTACTTCTCTGGATGCAAGATATCAGGTAGCAAGATTATTTAATCTGGGATATGAACTTGATCTTACAAAATGTTCCGAAGAAGAAAGAAAAGAAATTGCTGATCAGATTCAGGAATATAAAGAACAGAGAGGCTGGCTGCAAAATGGAGTGCTTAGTTATCTTGAAGTTCCGAATGAAAATTATATTGCATGGTCGGTTGTTTCTGCGACGGGAGAAGAATGCGAAGTTATTATCATGCAGAAACTGTTTGATCCGAGATATTCTCATGGAAGAATTCATCTCTGTGGTCTGAATCCGGAATGGGATTACAAAGATGAAAGTACCGGGCAGATTTTCGGTGGAGATGAACTGATGGAGATCGGAGTATCGCTACCATTAATAAAACGAGATTTCCATACATTTGCATTTCATTTTTCAAAGGTAAAGGAGAATTACGGTGATCAGATTAATTGCAAGTGATCTGGATGGGACACTTCTAAATGAGGAAGGCATGTTATCAGAGAAAACAGCGGAGTGTATAAGGAATGCACAGCAGGCAGGAATTCTGTGGGTTGCGGCAACAGGCCGTTCGCTGAAAACGGCATCTGAGCTTATGAGAACAGCGGGAGTTTCACCGGAATATCTTCTGCTAAATGGAGCTGAATTCCGAAAGAGTGATGGGACTTTGATTTTCCAAAAATCAATAGAAGAATCCTGTGCGCAGGAAATTATACAGATGCTCATGGAAAAGAAGCTTGATTTTGAAATTAATACTTCAGTAGGAGATTTTTCGACAGACTGTGAGTTTTGCGATACGGCTCGCCCAATGCCCGCAGTGGAAAAAATTTTTGATGCGCAGATTAAAATTCAAAAGATATTTATTTTCCCAGAAGAGCAGAATAAGTTGAAAAACATAAAAGAATTTCTGAAGAAGAGACAAGATATCACAGTTACTTCATCTGCAACTTGGAATATAGAAATTACAGACCGACAGGCGAATAAGGGAGCTATGCTGGAACAGATTGCAGAGTATTACGGGTGGAGTAAAGAAGAGGTATTGGTATTTGGGGATGGAAATAATGACATTTCAATGTTTGAGAAATTCCCACATTCCAGAGCAGTGAAAAATGCCGTAGAAAGTTTAAAGAAAAACGCAGAGAAAGTTATCGAATCTAATAGAGATGATGCGGTTGCACAAGAGGTATGCAGATTGTTGCAACATCTAAGTTTGTAAGCGCTTGGTTGATATCAGAAGAAAAAATGATAAAAAGGACGGAGAGTTCTGATTGAAAATGTCAGAACTCTCCGTCCTTTTATCCATTTATTTTACAACAGCTGTCGCGTTCAATCAGCTGATGCGGCACGATAATCTTTGTTGCAACAAGATTCGGATTCTCAATATGATTGATCATCTGTGATGCCGCCTCGATACCCAGCTGCTTGGAATTAATATCAATTGAAGTAAGCTGTGGAGATGTCGATCTTGCAAACAGAGAGTTGTTGAAAGAGATGATCGACAAATCATCAGGGATTGAAACATGATTCTGTAGACACACTCTTTCAAGTGAAACGGCAAGAATATCATCACTTACAACGATTGCAGTTGGCGGTTCATCCTGCAGTAACAGAGAAGAAATTGCTTCTGTGTTATCTCCTGATACATTCAGAACTTCCGCGCAGTATTCTGGACGGAAAGGGATTCCGTGTTTAGTCAATGCCATCTGGTAACCGGTTTTTCTGTCTGCGGCAAAAGTCAGTGAACTGTCGGAACCCAGATAAGCAATCTTGCGATGACCGAGCTGATAGAGATATTCGGTCGCGTCCTCTCCGGCAAGAAGATTATCATTGTCAATATATAATGTCTGATTCGTGTACTGTGTTGCTTTTCCAATCAAGATATAAAGAAGCCCTTCGCTGAAGAGATAATCAATAATCGGATCGTCCTTTCGAGAATAAAGAACGATGAACCCATCTACTTTTCCACTTCGTGACATAGACTGAATCGCTTTTAAGATCTCATCTTCATCTTGACCTGTCACAACAGTAGACATGTATTGTCTCTGGTTACAGTAGTGGCTGATGCCGCGAATTGCTTCAAGATAGAAAGCATTCTCATATACTTCACGGGCAGATGCCGGAAGGATAATCCCGATCGTGCGGGAATACTGAGAAGCAAGATTGCTGGCCTGAAAGTTTACTTCGTAACCAAGTTCGATCATCGCTTTACGAACTTTTTCTTTTGTTTCTGTGCTGATGGATGGGTTATTCTTACAAGTTCTGGAGACAGTGGAAGGTGATACACCTGCCAAAGCGGCCACATCTTTAATTGTTACTGCCATATTTTCCCTCCTGTGAGGAAATGAGGATGTCAGGAGTCTGACACCTATTTTCCTTTATTTTCACGTAACTGTTCAGAGCCAACCTCCAAAATGCTACGCATTTCGTCACCTACTATTTTAGTGAAAGAATGCAATGATGTCAAATCTGTTGCATAGTTTTTTGCATAGAAACTGTTGTGAGAATGTACAAAAACAGAGCATATAAATTGTGCAAAAGGCAGAAATAGAAAATAGATCTATAAATAGAATTGCATTTCGTACAAAACGTACATATAATTAATGCAAACGGTTGCATGGAACAATGCAACAAAAGGATTTGGATAAAGTAGCAGAGCTTGCCGCATGGAAGTCAGAGGGAGCACGTGGACTGATTAAGAAAGATAATGGAATCCAGGCTGTCTATGGGCCAAAAGCAGATGTATTAAAATCAGATATTAATGACATCTTATGATACCAGGATTGTGAGAGTGCATTGCACGAAACAATCCTTAGGTATCATAGTTGGGGGATTTTAGTTCATAACAGACAATAGACTGGAGAAGGGTATGTAGAAATTTCTCCGGTGTTTTTACAGGAGTGAGAAGAGAATGAAGTTAATGACATTAAATACGCATAGTCTTGTAGAATCATCTTACGAAGAAAAAAAAGAAAAGTTTATAGAGACGTTAATAGTTGAGCAGCCGGATGTAGTTGCTCTTCAGGAGGTGAATCAGACTGCAAGTGCCGGAGAAATTCCGGATGTAATGCTGGCCGGGTATAAGAGATGTATGGATTTCGGACTTCCTGTAAGAGAAGACAATCACGCGAAAGAAGTTGTTGAAGCACTCAGAGAAAAAGGAGTGTATTACTATTGGACCTGGCTGTCTGCAAAGATCGGATATGGAAAATACGATGAAGGAATGGCTCTTTTATCAAAGAAACCGATTATGAGAGTAAAGCAGTTCCTGATCAGCCAGACAGATGATTATGATAATTGGAAGACAAGAAAAATTTTAGGAATGCAGACAGAAGGGAACGATGACATTTTCTTTACAGTCCATATGGGCTGGTGGAACGACGAGGAAGAACCGCTGAAGAAACAGTGGGAGAAAATGGAAAAGCTGACGAAAAGTCTGGAAAAGAAAGATCGCACCAGCTGGTTGATGGGAGATTTCAACAGTCTCGATAATGTAAAACAGGAAGGATATGAACTGATCTGCGAAAGCGGATGGAAGGACAGTTACTGTCTGGCAGAACAGAAAGATTCCGGTGTTACAGTGGAAGAAGAAATCGATGGATGGCGCGATGGAGAAGGCGGTGGAGCAGTGAAAGATGCCAAACGTCTGGATTACATTTTCTGTAATACGCAGAAAAAAGTAAAGTCATCGAAAGTGGTATGTAATGGTAAGAATTACCCGGTAGTATCCGATCATTATGGAGTAATGATCGAGGTAGAAGATTAAGAGGAGGAAGATAAAATGAGCGAAAGAGCAGCAGGTATTTTAATGCCGATCAGTAGTTTGCCGTCAGAGTACGGAATTGGTTGTTTTTCAAAAAGTGCGTATGAATTTGTAGATTGGCTCAAAGGAGCAGGCCAGAGTTATTGGCAGATTCTCCCGCTTGGACCGACCAGTTATGGAGATTCTCCATATCAGTCCTTTTCTACATTTGCAGGAAATCCGTACTTTATCAGTCTTGATGAACTGATCGAGGAAGGTGTTCTGACACGTGCAGAATGTGAGAAAGTAAACTGGGGAAAAGCAAAGGGTTCTATTGATTACGAGAAGATTTATAAAGGACGCTATCCACTGCTTCGAAAGGCTTATGAGAGAAGTAAGATCAGTGAGAATCCGGAGTATCAGAAATTCGTGAATGAGAATAGCTGGTGGCTGTCAGATTATGCACTGTTCATGGCTGTAAAAGGAAGATTTGACAATGTAGAGTGGACAAAATGGGCAGAAGATATCCGTCTCCGTTGGAAATGGGCAATGGATTATTACAGAGAGGAACTGTATTATGATATTGAATTCCAGCAGTACATGCAGTTTAAATTCCACGAGCAATGGATGAAATTAAAGGCATATGCAAATGAAAATGGAATCAAGATCATTGGAGATATCCCGATCTATGTTGCAATGGACAGTGCGGATACCTGGGCGCATCCGGAACTGTTTCAGTTAGATGAGGAAAATGTTCCGACAGCTGTAGCCGGATGCCCGCCGGATGGATTCTCTGCGACAGGACAGCTGTGGGGAAATCCGCTGTACCGTTGGGACTATCATAGAGAGACAGGATATTCATGGTGGATTTCAAGACTGCATTATGTATTCCAGATGTATGATGTTGTCAGAATCGATCATTTCCGTGGATTTGATGAATACTTTTCAATTCCGTATGGGGCAGAGAATGCGATCGGAGGACATTGGGAGAAAGGTCCTGGAATCGATCTGTTCCGCAAAGTGGAACAGGCACTTGGATGGAAGCAGGTTATTGCCGAAGATCTTGGTTATGTGACAGATTCTGTTCGTGAGCTGGTCCGCGAGAGTGGTTTTCCGGGAATGAAGGTTCTGGAATTTGCATTTGATTCCCGTGACTCAGGTTGTGCGAATGATTATCTTCCACATAACTACCCGGTGAACAGTGTGGCTTATACAGGAACTCATGACAACGAAACAATCGTTGGATGGTGGAGCAGTATCACAAAAGAGGAGCAAAAACTGGCGAGAGATTACATGTGTGACCAGTACACACCGGAAAGTGAACTGTATAAATCTCTGATCAGCCTGATTATGCGAAGCAGTGCAAAGCTGTGTGTTATTCCGATGCAGGACTATTTAGGACTTGGAAATAATTGTCGTATCAACACTCCGTCTACGGTAGGAAAGAACTGGAAATGGAGAGTGAATACGAGACAGTTATCATTGAAATTGCAGAAGGAAATCCAGGAGATGACACTCAGATATGGAAGAATGAACTGGGAGACAGTCGAGTAGGATTCTAAAAAATAAGATTTTATGAAAAAGAGACGGAGGTTTCTGATTACAAAATGTCAGAAACCTCTGTCTTTTAATTCTCTTTAAGTAGTTGTTTTTAAGCTACAGTTTTTTCCTCAACGTCCAAAGTGCAACAATCAGTGTCAATATCTCAGCTGCCGGAACTGCCAGCCAGATTCCATTTAATTCCAAGAACCTCGGAAGAACTGTCAGGAAAAGAAGCAGCAGAGCAAAGGAACGAAGGAAAGTAATCATACCTGAGATATATCCTTTGCCATATGTCATCATACGGATTGCTGCGAAGATATTGATTCCTGAAAATAAGAATCCGAGTCCATATAAGCGCATTCCGGAAACTGCCATGTTAAAGACTGTGCTGCCGGGAGATGCAAAGAAACGCACTCCAATTGGTGTCAGCAGATAAGTGCATCCGTAGAGAATGATCGGTGCAATCGCAAAGAAGCGATAAGCGTACTTTTCTAAAACACGACAGACAGAGAAATTTCTGTCTCCGTAAGCATATCCTAGTGGCGTTGATAGTCCCATAGAAAATCCAAAATAAATTCCGATACATAAGAACTGTAAATACATGATGATTGAAACAGCAGCAACGCCGTCTTCTCCGGCGAAAAGTAGGGCACTTCGGTTAAAGATAACGGTTGTGATCGCAATCGCAAGCTGGTTTACGAATTCAGAAGTTCCGTTGACCATGCTATGAAATGCTTCCTTTATAGATAATCCGTGGAATGTAAAATGAAGGAAGTTCGGATGTGTTACAAAGTAAACCACTCCCATTACAAAAGAAAGCAGCAGGCCGAGGAAAGTTGCAAGTGCGGCACCTGTAATTCCCATATGGAGCTGTCCGATAAAAATGTAATCGAAAACAATATTAAAAATCCCTCCGGAAAGTGCTGTCAGAAAACTGTACGTCGGAGAACCGTCAACACGGATGAAATAAGTGAACATCTCTTTTCCAACCACGATCGGAGCACCGAACAGCCACCAGTAGATATAAGCTTTACAATCTTCCATCAACAGTGAGGTTGCACCAAGCATCTGCAGGATGAGTGGCAACCGGAAAAGAATAAGCGCAGAGACAAGAGCGCCAATGACAATGGCAGCAGCCATGCTTACCGAGAAAGTCCGGCTGGCTTCGTCATTTTTCTTTCCACCGATATGAAGAGCAGCAAGCGCACTTCCGCCTGTCGCAAAGGCAAGTGCGATACCGTACAGAATATTTACAAGCGGATAGACAACGTTGATCGCAGCGAGTGCATTTGTTCCAACATAAGCAGAAACAAAGATTCCATCAACGATCGTATAAACTGTAGTAAATAATGAGGTCAGATAAGTTGGAATGATAAAGCGTAATAATTTCTTTAATCGAATCTCATCTACCGAACGAAATATAAGAGTTTTTTCCATAAGGAAGCCTCCTTGTTAAAAAAATATCTTAGTATAGGATAAACCTTAAAGGTACTTGAAGGTCAATAAAAAGATTGCTAAAATACCAGTAGCAAGATGTCGGTATCTTCATGAACGATGAAGAGAAAAAGATCATCTAATCATCAAGAGGAGGCGGAAAATATAGCTTTGGAATTTCAAATAGGAGAGATATCCCATTTCTTTGACATTCCCGCATCTACATTGCGCTATTGGGAAGAGATGCAGGTTCTATCACCGAACAAAGGGGAGACAAGTCATTATCGGGAGTATGCGGTAGAAGATCTGATGACAATTTCTGATGTGATCTTTTATAAAAATCTCGGATTTCAGTTAAAGCAGATCCGAGAGATGAAATCCAATACACCGAAACAACAGGCAAATCTGTTTGAACAGAAGTTATCGGAGCTTGAACAGGAACAGGAACTGCTAAAACTTCGAATGAAAAAACTGCAAAGGCATATTGAGGCGGTGAAGACGTTGGAAAAATTGAGACAGACGCCTTATCAGGAAACAGAGATCGATACGGAGTGCATTGTCTCTTTTGAGTTGATTGAGCAGGAGAAGTTACTTCAATATATTGAAGATCCGTATCTTTATTCCCGCGTACAGCATACGGACACGCTGCAGCAGGAACAACGTGGTCTGACTGTCTTGCCGGACGCGAGCAATGTGTTTGACGAGTCACATATTATCTGGCGTAAGCATGGCGGCAGATATATGACATTTCTTATGAAAGAAGAAGTTGCCGAGAATTATCCAAATGACTTGCAGAAACATATAGAATATCTACAGCAATATCATAAAACAGGGGATGTGATCAGTCGCTTTCTACTCTGCGCACAGGAAGACGGTAAGGTATATGATTTCTATAAGACCTTTGCAGAGATTTGCTGATCATTATGAATAAGAAGAAACGATACTAGCGTGGAAAAATATGCAAAACATAGAATTCACAAATAAATCAAAAAATGGGATTGAAATTCGCAGAAACAGTGACTATAATTTTTTAGTTAGTAAGAGAAGTAATGAGTGGATGAAAGACGTCTAAGGAGGAGTTAGATATGAGCAATCAGGAGAATGTATTTGAAACAATTTTAGCACCTATGACCGGTACAGCAGTAGCAATCACAGAAGTGCCGGATCCTATTTTTATAGAGAAGATTCTTGGAGATGGAATCGCAATCGTTCCGACAGAAGGTAAGGTTGTAAGCCCGGTTGACGGAACTGTATCAAAAGTAGCAGAGACAGGTCACATTTATGCTGTTACTTCCGATAACGGAGTAGAAGTTGTGATACATGTCGGACTTGAGACAGTCGCACTGAATGGAAAATGTTTCCAGATCCATGTGAAAGAAGGAGACAAGGTAAAAGCAGGAGATCTTCTTGCAGATGCAGACCTTGAGTTTATCAAAGAAACAGGACGTAATTCCATCACACCGATCGTCATCGGTTCAAGCCTTGAAGGGAAAGAGCTTGTATGTGAAGAGGGAGAAGTTCAGGCTGGAAAAACTGTTATTATGGAAATCAAGCAGAAATAAGAAGTCTGAAGATATTGTTCCAGAATCGATTTAGCTTAGAAGGAAGGTTATAGTATGAAAGAAGAAAGATACTCAATCATATTCAGCAGCAAAACAGGAAATACAGCAGAGCTGGCAAATGCGATTCGTGATGCATTGCCGCAGGAGAATTGTGATTATTTCGGAACAAGCGAAATCGAAGAACCGGTATCGGAAATGCTTTACATTGGTTTCTGGACAGACCAGGGAAATGCAGATAAATCCGCATTGGAGTTATTGCAAAGAATAAAGAATAAGAAAGTCTTTCTGTTTGGAACAGCCGGGTTTGGTGAGAATGAGGCATATTTTCAGAAGGTTCTGAATAATGTTAAGAGTTCTATGGATGAAAGCAATCAGGTAGTTGGTGAGTATATGTGTCAGGGAAAGATGCCGCAAGCGGTGAGAGACCGTTATGTGAAAATGAAAGAGCAGCCGGATCATATGCCGAATCTTGATCTGCTGATCGCAAATTTTGACCGTGCTTTATCACATCCGGATAAGAAAGATCTGGATAAGTTGAGAGAGCTGGTTAGAGGATAGAAAAGTAAAGAAAATTTTGTTTGACTTTTAATAAAACAGGAAATATAATAACTACAAACGAGTAGCATGTAAGCGTAAATCCAGTTTACCGGCTGCTCGTTTTCTTATTAAAATAGAAGTAACTGTTCAGAGGCAACCTCCAAAATGCTACGCATTTCGTCGGTGTGGCGTATCCGCCAAATAAAATTTCAAAAACAGTCTTAAAAATGCAAGCATTTTACACCTGTTTTATGAAATTTTGCTTGGCTCTGAACAGTTACAAATAGAATATCGCCATGAAAAAGTGTGTAGCCTGTCAGCGTAAGTCCAGCTTATAAGACAAGGTGCGCACTTTTTTTGTGCGGAAAAGAGAGGAGTTAAAACAAAATGGTGGAAAGTAACAAAATGAAGGATATGCCGGTGAATAAGCTGATGGTCCAGATGGGAATCCCGATGATCTTATCCATGGCATTGCAGGCGGTTTACAATATTGTAGACAGTGCATTTGTAGGAAATATGAGAGTGGGCAGTGAGGCAGCATTAAATGCATTGACACTGGTATTCCCGGTTCAGATGCTTATGGTAGCAGTGGGAATCGGAACAGGTGTCGGAACCAATGCACTTCTGGCAAGAACGCTTGGCCAGGGGAATAGTAAAAAAGCAGCAAAGGTGGCCGGAAACAGTCTGTTCCTGGGAGTGATCATTTATGTGGTTTGTTTATTGTTTGGCATCTTTGGAGTGAAAGCATACATTTCATCCCAGACAGTAGATGCAGAAGTTTTTCAGATGGGTGTCAGTTATCTGCGGATATGCTGCGTGATCTCTTTTGGAATTATTTTCTTTTCTTTATTCGAAAAGTTATTACAGGCAACTGGACGATCCCTTTATTCCACGATCGGTCAGGTGGTCGGAGCAGTTGTAAATATTATTCTTGATCCGATCATGATTTATGGTATTGGACCTTGCCCGGAAATGGGAGTGAAAGGCGCGGCCTATGCAACGGTAATTGGTCAGGTAGCGTCCGCAGTATTGCTGTTCATTTTCCATATAAAATTGAATAAAGAGTTTGAGCATGGAGCGAAATATATGAAGCCAGATGCAGGTGTTATAAAAGAAATCTATGCAATTGGACTTCCGGCGATCATTGCACAGGCATTGATGTCGATTATGGTTTATGTAATGAATCTGATCCTGAAGTTCAATCCGTCAGCACAGACAGCATATGGTTTGTTCTATAAGGTGCAGCAGTTTGTTCTCTTCCTTGCATTTGGTCTGCGTGACGCGATCACTCCGATCCTTGCATTTGCTTATGGAATGAGAAGTAAGAAGAGAATAAAGGATGGAATCAAATATGGTCTGATCTATACGATTGCATTAATGATTCTTGGAATTGCCATTACAGAGATTTTCCCTGGGGCGTTCGCGACACTGTTTAATGCAGGACAGTCAAGAGAATATTTTATCGGAGCAATGAGGGTAATCTCAGTCAGCTTTCTGTTTGCCGGAATCAATGTTGCTTATCAGGGTATTTATCAGGCATTGGACGGTGGTGTGGAATCATTGGTAATTTCGCTTTTGAGACAGCTTATCATTATTCTGCCACTGGCCGGAATTTTTTCGATATTTGTCAGAAATGGTCAGATGGGCGTTACATTGATCTGGTGGGCATTTCCAATTACTGAAATAGTTTCATGTTTTGTGGGATATGTGTTCTTAAAGAAAATCAGAAAAAATAAAGTTGATGTTTTAAGTTAAGGAGGAAGCGGAGATGACAAAAAGAATCATTACAATCAGCAGAGAATTTGGAAGTGGCGGACGCTTTATCGGAGAAGAAGTAGCAAAGAAACTTGGAATTGCTTATTATGATAAAAATATCATTAATGAGATTGCAGAAAAGTCTGGTTTATCTCCGGAATATATTCAGGAAAATGCAGAATTATCGCCGAAAAAAGGATTATTCGCATATGCATTTGCCGGACGTGACATCACAGGAAAATCAGTAGAAGACCTGGTGTATGAGGCACAGAGGAAAGTTATTTTAGAGCTGGCTGAAAAGGAGTCTTGCGTGATCATTGGAAGAAATGCAGATTATATTCTGAAAGACCGGGATGATGTGCTGAATGTGTTTATTCATGGAGACACACCGGAAAAAATACAGCGTATCACTCGCTTATACAATGTAGAAGAACAGAAAGCTGTCAAAATGATGGTAGATATAGATAAAAGACGTATGGCAAATTACAATTTTTATACAAACCAGAAGTGGGGAAAAGCTGACAATTATACGCTGTGTTTGAACAGTTCCCAGCTCGGGTATGACAGATGTGAGAAGATAATTATGGAATGTATATGACTGTGAAAATACATTTTATGAAATATAAAAATGACATTGCATATTTTGTGATAAGATGTGTTCAGTAAAGAAAATATAACATAATGATACAAGGAGATGATAGGAATAAAACAGGATTAAATAAATTAAGGGGCGTGAATCGACAGTAGATTCACGCCCTTGATTTATTGTGAGATTGTTTTTAGTAATCTATGTGACATACAATAACTGTAAATACATGCAATAATTTCTGCAATCCAGAATGCATACCAGCCATGTGAAATGCCAGAGATTTTTATAAAAATCCAAAGGCATGGAACCAGTAAAATAAGCTGACGGATGGCAGCACCAACCATGTTAATGATACCATTTCCAAGGCCGGAGGAAAAGTATCCGCAAAGAATCGTAATTGCAGACATCACAAAGGAAATGGAAATAATCCTCAGTGCCGGAATGCCGAGCAGCAGCATTTCTGAACTTGCAGAAAATAATTGCAGCAACTGTTCGGGAAAACACCAGAATATGACAGTTCCGCATAAGGTAATGATCACTCCGGTAGGAAGTAAAATCTTCCATGTCTGTTGTACACGTTGGTAGTTTTTATCGCCGTAATTATATCCTACAATAGGTATGGCAGCCTGTCCCAGTCCATTGATCGGCATCATCAGGAAATTTTGTAGTTTGTAGTAGATACCAAAAAAGGCAACTGCTGTTGCGGAAACATCAAGAAGAATACGGTTTACTACAAATGTCATAATGCTTCCGATTGCCTGCATAATGATTGTTGGAAGCCCCACCCGGTAGATATCAGCAACATCCTGCCACATGAAATGATAGTTCTTCAGACGGACGTGGATGATCGGATTTCGGAAACGGTTAAACAATAAGGCAGCGATAGCACCGGCTGTTTGGCCAATGACAGTTGCGATCGCTGCACCACGGACTTCCATTGCAGGACAGCCAAGCAGACCGAAAATCATAATAGGATCAAGAATAATATTCAAAACAGCACCAATGATCAGAGACAGCATAGATAATACAGTATCTCCAACCGCCTGTAACAGTCGCTGAGCATAAGTTTGCAGAAAGATTCCCCAGCAATATACAAGATTGATGGAAAGATATTGTTTGCAGAGTTCCTGAAGTTCTGAATCAGCAGCCAGTTTAGTGGCAATCGTATCGGACAGAAAAATCCCGATTATTGAAAAGATAAGAGACGTAAAAATCATCAGGAAAAGTCCGGTTGTGGCAGCACGACATGCTTCCTCCGGCTTATGTTCCCCAATTTTTCTGGAAAGCAGAGCATTCAGACCTACTGCAGTTCCGACACCTACGGCAATCATTAAGAACTGAATGGAATAAACCAAAGATGCAGCGGTCAGCGCCGTTTCAGACAGTCTGGCGACAAAGATACTGTCAACAATGTTATAGAGTGACTGTACGAGTAAAGACAGCATTAAGGGAACAGCCATCGTGTACAGTAAAGGACGGATTGGCATTTCTGCCAGTTTGTTTCTGGAATTCATAAAACCTCCTTATAGCATTGCAAAAAAATAAGCATGAAATCTGTAAGGACAAGCAAATCCTCATGATTTCACGCTTTTACAAGCCGGCTTCTGTTACAATTATTTTTCTTCGGACTTATTATAAACGAAAGAGAAGAGGAAATGCAAGAAAAAAATTAAAGTAGCTTGTATCACTCAGACATTGTGTTTTTCCAATCATGACGGAGAAACGACAGAGTATGCAAAAAAAGCGATTGTACAAGAGTATGAGAAGTATAAAGCACAGTTGGAAAAGGGTGGTACAAAGTACAAAATTTTATCAGAAAAAACAAATGAAGATGGATCTATTGTGATTGAGATCAAGAAACAGTATAATTCTTCTCCGGTTGGTGAATATCTGAATTAAAAAAAAGAATTTCACGCATTTTTTTGAAAACATATATGTGAAAAGTTGTAAAAACAAGAAGTTTTTAAGGCTAAACCAGAAAAACTTCTTGTTTTTTTATGCATAATCTGGATATGATAATAAAAAAAGAAGGAAGTAGGAACGATGTCATTAGAAAAAGCAAAGAAGTATTTAACAGAACAAGGTTATGCAGATCATGTCATTGAACTGGAAGAATCAAGTGCAACGGTCCAACTTGCAGCAGAAGCACTGGATGTAGAACCTGGGATGATTGCGAAGACGATGTCATTTCTGACAGAGGATGGTCCAATTCTGATTCTTACGGAAGGAACAGCAAAGATTGCGAATCGTAAATATAAAGATTATTTTCATGAGAAAGTTAAAATGATTCCTTTTGATGAAGTAGAAGATTATATCGGACATGCTCCAGGTGGCGTATGTCCATTTGGAATTAGAGACGGAGTCAAAGTATATCTGGATGAATCATTAAAAAGATACGATACTGTCTATCCGGCAGCCGGCAACGACCATAGCGCAGTAAAACTGACAATTGTGGAACTGGAGGAAGTTGCAGGAGCAAGTGGATGGATTGATGTATGTAAATAGATACCGATAGACGGAAACATTACTCACGAAAGGAGATGTTTTATATGGCTACAAAATCAGTAAATTTATATGCAAGGATTGAAATTACAATATGCATGGCTCGTAACGTTCACACAATCTTCACAAAATAATTAGCACTCACCTCTTGACTTGGCTAAAAACTGCGTGCTATATAATAAGTAGAACAAAGGAAGACAGAGAAAAAGAAAAGAAATGAACTTCTGAATCCTCCAAATGTTCTGACAACAACTGCGAAAGCAGCTTATATAAATTGTGAGATCTTCTCACAAAAGGCAACAAAGTTAGTTAGCATTGAAAGGAGAAATGACTTATGATGATGCCTAGTATTTTTGGAGAAAACTTATTTGATGATGATTGGATGAACTTCCCATTTGAGCAGGATTTTTGGGGAAAGAAGAATCCGTTATACGGTAAACACGCTAAGAACTTGATGAAGACAGATATCCGTGAGCATGACGCAGGATATGAAGTAGATATCGATCTTCCTGGATTCAAGAAAGATGAGATCAGCATTGAGCTTGAGAATGGTTATTTGACCGTATCAGCTGCTAAGGGTCTTGATAAGGATGAGGAAGACAAGAAAGGTAAATACATCCGTAAGGAGCGTTATGCCGGAGCAATGCAGAGAAGCTTCTATGTAGGTGAGAACCTTACACAGGAAGATATCAAAGCAAAATACGAGAATGGTATTCTGAGACTGTCAGTGCCGAAGAAAGAGGCAAAACCAGTTGAGACAAAGAAAACAATCGCAATTGAAGGATGATTTGAACACTGATGTGAGTCAGGTGTCAAATGTCGAAGGGGCTTATGTAAGCCCCTTCTTTTTGTATATAAATAAGATAAATATGAATCATAAACGCACAAAAAATCAGCCGTAAATATTTACGACTGATTTTTTGACTTTATAATACATTTGTAATTTATTCAGTTTCCGCTTTGATTCCCTGATCGAAGATTTCAACAGCTTTTTTATTTGGTTCAGCAGTAAGCTTTGCTACAATAACAGCAATCAGAAAACTTGCAAAGAATCCAGGGACAATCTCGAAGATACCTGTGGCATCTGTCATTCCTGTGAGCAGCCATCCGAGATCTACAACGAATCCGGAGATTACACCTGCTACAGCACCCTGGTAATTAAAGCGTTTCCAGAACAGTGACAGCAGGATTGTAGGTCCGAAAGAAGCACCGAAAGCGCCCCATGCATTTTCAACCATATCCATGATAGCCTGAGCACCGCTTCCCTTGGAGTTTGCGATACCAAAAGCAATCAGGGAGAGAATCAGTACGAGGATACGTCCAACCATTAGTGTCTCTTTCTCAGAAGCTTCTTTTCTGAAGAAAGGTTTGTACAGATCTGCTGTGAAGGAGCTGGATGCTACCAACAGCTGGGAATCTGCAGTGGAAATCGAAGCGGCGATAATCGCTGCAAGCAGAAGTCCACAGATGCCTGCCGGGAAGAATCTTCGCGCCATAGCAATGAATACAAGTTTCTGATTTCCCTGAGTGAGCAGTTCAGCGCCCATAACCATTCTGCCTAAGTAAGCAATCAGGACAGCAGAGAACAGTGAGATGATTACCCATACAATTGCTACGATAGAAGATTTCTTGATCATGGATGGTTTCTCGATAGACATAAAACGCACCAGAATATGTGGCATACCGAAGTATCCTAATCCCCAGCCAAGTCCGCTGACGATATCCTGCCAGCTGGCATCAAAGATACCGCCTCCGAAAGCACACTGTGTTACAGCGCCTGTAGCAGCATCAGTATACTCATATACTGTAGTAAGAGCAGCAGGATCCAACAGATCACTGTGACCGATGCAGACTACGAGAGGTACAAGCATCAGTGCAAGCATCATCAGTAATCCCTGGAAAAAGTCTGTCCAGCAAACTGCCGCAAAGCCACCAAAGAATGTGTAGGCAACAATGATCAGCAAGAATGCGAACATAGCAATCTTAGGAGAAACTGTCGGGAACAGTGTTGTGAATACAGAAGTACCGGCTACCAGTGCAGATGCTACATAAATTGTATAAGCAAACAGGAAGATCAGTGCACATGTCAACTGCAGTGATCTGGAGTCTGTTGCAAAACGATTTGTCAGATACTGTGGTAATGTGATTGCATCATCTGCAGCTTTAGAGAATGTACGCAGACGTTTTGCGCACAGAATCCAGTTAGCAGCTGTTCCTAATGCAAGACCGATACCAATCCACATCTGTCCGAAACCGAAAGCTAAGATCGATCCCGGAAGTCCCATCAGCAGCCACGCAGACATATCGGACGCCTGTGCGGACAGTGCTGTTACCCATGGTCCCATAGATCTTCCACCAAGGAAGAAGTCCTCGGAGTTCTTATTGGTACCGTTAAAGTAAAATACTAATGCTACGCCAAGCAAAATGACGAAATACGCAATAAAAGTAATGATTTCCCAATTCATATTCTTTTATCCTTTCCTTATATTATTTTATATGATGATATCAGGCAGGATTGTAAGAAGGCATAGCATTTGTACAATCCATAGGTATCAAAATCATAATTGAAGGCATTTTTAACCCACAATAACATTTAATTTACCGCAATTAGGCGGATATTGTCAATAGTTTGGGGGAAACTACTATTGTTTCAGGTGTTTCTTATAGTTCTGCGGTTAGTAGAAACGGACAGAGATTTTTTCATAAATTATGAAATATTGATGGAATCTTACCTTGTATTGTGAGATAATAGAAAAGTAAGAGTTCTATTGCTGCTCGCAGGCAACTGCGAACAGTAATATATCCGTATCTGTTCAGTATCTTCACAGATACCAGTATTCTAAAAAGTAGAAAACGAGGTAGAACAACATGAAACTGATCAAGGAGAAGAAGATTTATACTGGGGACGGTGTAATCGAAAATGGCTATATCCGCTTTGATGAGAAGATTGAAGAAGTCGGTGATATGGCGGGGTTCGAGCCGAAAGAAGGGGATCTTGAGGTAAGTTGTGCAGGAACAATGGTTGTTCCTGGATTTATTGACATTCATAGTCATGGTGGTTATGGGAAAGATAACATGGATGCTACACCGGATGAGATTGATGAGATGGTTAAGCAGATGACAAAGCAGGAGGGAATCACAACTTATTTCTGTACAACTATGACTCAGACCTATGAGAACATCGAGAAAGCAATGCAGAATATTCATGATGCGGCACAGAAGAACCCGGTGATCAAAGGAATTCACTTAGAGGGACCATTTATTTCAACGGTGTTCAAGGGGGCACAAGATCCTTCTTATATTAAGAAGCCAGATGAAAAAACACTGGCAAAATGGAATGAGATCAGCGGCGGTCTCCTGCGCATTGTTACTTATGCGCCGGAAGAGGCAGATCCATCATTTGAGACATGGTGCAAGGAAAATGGAGTTGTCTTAAGTGCAGGACATTCGAATGCATTATACGGGGAATTGAATGCAAGCGGAGCAACACATGTGACTCATCTTTACAATGCACAGAGAGGACTGAACCACAGAGAGCCTGGTGTGACAGGATATGGTATGTTGGCAGAAGGGGTACATGCAGAGCTAATCTGTGATGGAAAGCATATCGTACCGGATATGGTGAAACTCGCATGCAAAGTAAGAGGGTATGATGGAATCGAGCTGATCACAGATTCCATGCGTGCGAAAGGAATGCCGGAAGGAAAGAGCGAACTGGGCGGACAGGTCGTAATCGTAAAAGATGGTATGGCAAAACTGGAAGACGGAACGATCGCAGGAAGTATCCTTACATACATTCAGGCATTTAAAAATGTTATGGAATTTACAGGTGCTACAGTTGAAGATGCAGTAAAGATGACCTCTGGAAATCAGGCGAAAGAGTTCGGACTTGATTCTAAGGGGGCTATTGCAGCAGGAAAAGATGCAGACATGGTTGTATTAAATGATGCGTTTGATTTAGTACAGACGATTAGCTACGGTAAACTCGCATAAGGAATAAGAAGTTATAAAATATATCTACAGAAGCAGGAAGCAAATAGATTTGATCTATGAAAATATGGGGTGGCTTCCAAAGCACTCGATATAAATATAATGAAATGAGAGGGTATTAAACATGGAAGTAATTGTAAAGAAGAATTATGAAGAGATGAGCAAGGCAGCAGCAACACTGTTTGCAGCAGAGATTATGGAGAATCCGAAAACAATCCTTGGTATGGCAACAGGATCTACACCGGTTGGTCTGTACAAAGAGCTTGTTAAAATGTATGAGGCTGGAGATCTTGATTTCTCTCAGGTTACTACATTCAACCTTGACGAGTATATTGGACTGGCACCGGAGCATGATCAGAGCTATCATTATTTCATGAATGACAATCTTTTCAATCATGTAAATATCAACAAAGAGAATGTACATGTACCGGATGGGGTTGGATTTGAAGTTGGAGAGGCAGGAAAAGCTTACGAAGAACTGATGGCAAAGACAGGACAGGTAGAAATCCAGCTGCTTGGACTTGGATGCAATGGACATATCGGATTCAACGAGCCGGCAGATGAGTTTACAAAAGTAACAGGTGAGATCGACCTGACAGACAGCACAATTGAAGCGAATAAGCGTTTCTTTGAGAAGAAAGAAGATGTGCCGAGAAAAGCTGTTTCTATGGGAATCGGAACAATTATGCGTGCAAAGAAGATCGTACTTCTTGTAAACGGAGAGAATAAAGCAGAGATCCTGAAAGAAGTAGTAAACGGACCGGTTACACCAAAGGTACCTGGAAGTATCTTACAGTTCCATCCACATGTAACAGTGATCTGTGATGAAGAGGCAGCAAAGTATCTGTAAAATGCCTGCAAGAGGTCATCAACTGACATACGGTTAAAGCTTATAGTAGCTTGTGTTCAGAGAGACTTCTTAGTAAACGATAAGAACCATGAAGAAGCTGCCAACGGCAGCTTCTTCTAATATATAAAATTCTTGTAACTATTCAGAGCCAACCTCCAAAATGCTATGCATTTCGGAGGTGTGGCGTATCCGCCAAATAAAATTTCAAAAACAGTCTAAAAAATGCAAGCATTTTACACCTTTTTTTGAAATTTTGCTTGGCTCTGAACAGTTACAAATTCTTAATTATTAAAGGAAAATAGAACATATGAAAACAATAATATTAGAAGCATGCACAGATTGTGTACAGTCAGCGATCAATGCGCAGAAAGGTGGCGCAGACCGAATCGAATTATGCAGCAATCTTGTGATCGGAGGACTTACTCCGGGGAAGGCATTATTTGATCTTGTCAAGAAATATACAGACATCAAGACGAGAGTTCTTCTTCGTCCGAGATATGGAGATTATTGCTATAACCAATATGAATTTGAACAGCTAAAAGAGGAAGTTCAGATGTACTGTGAGATGGGAGCTGATGGAGTTGTCATCGGAATGCTCAATCCGGATGGTACATTGGATACAGAGCGAATGGCAGAACTTATTAAGGTAGCAGGAAATAAAGAGAAAGCGCTTCACCGTGCATTTGATGTCTGTATAGATCCGATGAAAGCACTCGAAGAAGCGATTGATCTTGGGTTCGATACGATTCTGACAAGTGGACAGAAAGAAACTGCGTGGGAAGGGAAAGAGATGCTGAAAGCACTTCAGGAGAAAAGTGCAGGAAGGATTGAGATCCTTGCGGCAAGCGGAATTGGTGCGGAATCAATAGAAAAATTACTTCCGTATACAGGAATTACTTCTTATCATATGTCTGGAAAGATTGTAGTGGACAGTATGATGAAATATAGAAAAGAAGGAATCGGACTTGGATTGTCGGAACGTGGAGATTATGCGCTTTGGCAGACTTCGGAAGAAGAAATCGTGAAAGCAGTAAAGGTTTTAAAAACAACAGGTTAACTTCAACAGACGTGTCTTGCACAGCTTCACAAAAACAGTTATACTCATAGGCAAAGGTAAAAAATATATTTATAAGACAAGAAAATTTTAATAGGAGAAAGCGGATTATGATCAAAGTAATAGCAAGTGATATGGATGGAACACTTCTTGGAGACAATCATAAAGTAGCACCGGAGACAGTAGAAGCAATCCGTGAAGCACAGGCGGCGGGAATCCGCTTTATGATAGCAACCGGAAGAAGTTATAATGGAGCAATGGAAGAATTAAAAGGTCTGGATCTTGGCTGTGATTTCATTGTGGGTTCAGGCGCAGAGATACGCAACCCAAAGGGTGAAATTCTAAAAAGCATAGGATTTACATATGAGGTCTGCAATGAGGTGGCAAAGGTATTGGAAGAATATCCAATCTCGGTATTGTATTGCGCCGGACCTTATGAGTATCGTGTGGGAACACCGGAGGAAGTAGAGGAGAGTATTGTTCGTCAGATTCAGCTGTTCCATTTATCTGAGTGCAGAGACCAAATAGAGCAGTCAGAACTTTATAAGCGAGTGAAGGCAAGTTCAAGACGAATCGATTCTGTGGACGAATTAGAGAAACAGGGAATTATAATCCATAAGATTTTCCTTTTTACAGGCGATTTGGAGATGCTTGATAAGATCAAGCGCAGACTGATGCAGAATCCGGAACTCGCAGTTGCGTCTTCCTTCTATAATAATTTGGAAATCACGGTAAAAGGAGCGGAGAAAGGACCTGCGATTCAGGAATATATTGAATCTTTAGGTTATACAAAAGAGGAAGTGATGGTGTTTGGAGACAGCCTGAACGATTACTCTATGTTGTCTATGGATTTTGGAGCAACTGTCGCGATGGAAAATGCAGATGAGGAAGTGAAGCGGGTTTCAAAATATGTTACAAAGTCAAATGAAGACTTAGGGGTGGCATATACCATTCATGAACTGTTGAAAAAGCAGGGGAAAATCAATTCAAATTGTGAATAACTTTTCAAAAAATGAAAATGTATGTTGACAACACAAAATAAAAGCGAGGCAATTAAGATGGATGTAAGACAGAAAAGAAACAAAGTACTTGGAGAACGTGTAGTGAAGGCACTTGAATCCAGAAATATGGATGCTTATTATGCTGAAACGAAGGAAGAAGCAGTAAAGAAAGCACTGGAGTGGATTCCGGAAGGAAGCACGATCAATATGGGAGGTGCCTCTTCCGTACATGAATGTGGTCTGATCGATGCGATAAAATCCGGAAACTATAATTTCTGTGACAGAGATAAAGCATCTACACCGGAAGAAAAACAGGAAATCGCGAGAGCAGCTTTTTCCTGCGACTGGTTCCTCGGAAGCGTGAATGCGATGAGTGAGGACGGTGTCTTCATTAATATTGATGGAAATGCAAACCGTGTGGCAGCATATGCATTTGGACCAAAGAATGTACTTCTGATCGTTGGTATGAACAAAGTTGTGAAGACACAGGAAGATGCCATGAGCAGAGCAAGAAATGAAGCTGCACCTGTAAATGCACAGCGTTTTGGAATTGATACACCATGTTCCAAGGCTGGAAGCTGCTTTGACTGCAAGAGCCCGGAATGTATCTGTTGTCAGATTCTGGTAACAAGATTCAGCCGTCAGAAAGGTCGTTTCAAAATTATTCTTGTAGATGAGAATCTTGGTTTCTAGTAGCTGGAGAAGGGAAAAAGAATGGGAAGAAATAGAAAGAAGCCGGTGCGCCGCAGATTAGAAAAGCGACAGAAACGAAGCAGGCAAAAGAAAAAAAGCGGTTTATTTGACAAAGTAACAATGGTGATCCTGGTTGTGGCAGTCTGTGTTTTTGCATTTTCGCTTTATCAGCTGGTACGCACAATGGTGCCATATTATTCTGGTGGAAAAGAGTATGATAAGCTCAAAAATAAAGCAATCACTGTACAGGAGCAAACAGATGATCCGGGAGATGTATCGGGAGACACATTTAAAGTAGATTTTGATGTGCTTTTGCAGGAAAATCCAGATACGGTAGCCTGGATCCGGTTTGATGAACCATCAATCATCAGTTATCCGGTTGTAAAAAGTGCAGATAACAAAGAATATCTGACAAAGACGTTTTCCGCAAATGATAATAAACTGGGTGCAATTTTCATGGACATGAAAAATAAGAGTGATTTTTCAGATAGAAATACAATGATTTATGGACATAACCTGAAAGTTGGCGGAGAAATGTTTTCGCAGCTGAAAGAGTATGAGGAAGAATCTTTCTATAAAGAACATCCGAATTTCTATATTTATACACCGGATGGAAAAACAAGGACTTATACCGTGTTTTCAGCAGCTGTCGTGAAGGATACTGCAGATCAGTATAATCTGACTTATGCGACAGACGAAGCGTTTGAGAGTTATTTGAAAATGTGTAAAGAAGATTCAGCATATGACACAGGAACAGAAGTGAATGCGCAGTCTCAGATTGTCAGTCTTTCAACTTGTACCAATGTAAGAGAAGATGAGAGATTCCTTTTGCAGGGAGTATTGACGGCGACAGACGGAGGAGAAAATTAGAATGGCAGACAGATTTGATGTAGGCGACATTATTAAGATGAAGAAACCGCATCCATGCGGAAGTCAGGAGTGGGAGATTCTCCGGGTCGGAGCGGATTTCCGTCTCAAATGTATGGGCTGCGGGCACCAGATTATGGTGCCAAGAAAATTGGTAGAAAAAAATACAAGACAAATTACAAAAAAGGCTTGAAACAATAAATTCTTTATGGTATTATAAGAAACTGTGACATGCTGATGGAACAATTCCAATCAGTCATTCAATTTCCTTGTTCCCGGGAGGAACCGGGGGCCAAGAGACCATAAGGAGGTAAAATAAGATGAATAAGTATGAATTAGCTGTTGTTGTAAGCGCAAAACTCGAAGACGAAGCAAGAGCAGAAGTAATCGAGAAAGTGAAAGCAATGATCACTCGTTTCGGCGGTAATGTAACAGACGTTGATGAGTGGGGCAAGAGAAGATTCGCTTACGAGATCCAGAAAATGAAAGAAGGATTTTATTACTTCATCCACTTCGAGGCTGAAAGTACAGTTCCAGCTGAAGTAGAGCAGCGTATCCGCATTATGGACAATGTACTCAGATATTTATGCGTGAAACAGGAAGCATAAGCGGAAAGAGGTATATATGAATAAAGTAGTTTTAGTAGGACGGTTAACAAGAGACCCAGAAGTGAGATATTCACAGGGAGACAATGCTACAGCGGTTGCAAGATATACACTTGCTGTAGATCGCAGATTCAGAAGAGACGGTGAGCCGACAGCGGATTTTATTCCGTGTGTTATATTCGGACGTTCCGCAGAGTTTGCTGAGAAGTATTTCCATCAGGGAATGCGTGTCTCTATTTCCGGACGTATCCAGACAGGAAGCTACACGAACAAAGATGGTGTGAAAGTATACACAACAGAAGTGATCGTGGAAGAGCAGGAGTTTGCAGAGAGCAGAGCCGAGGCAGAAGCTAACAGAGCAAGTTTCCAGCGTCAGTCTGCACCGAGTCCGGCGCCTAGCGCAGATGCAGGTGATGGCTTCATGAATATCCCGGATGGTATCGATGAGGAGTTACCGTTTAACTAAGTCGGAAAGGAGATAACCATCATGGCTTACGAAAAAGGAAGCAGACCAGAGGGTGGATTCAAAAGAAGAGGCCCAGCTCGTAGAAGAAAAAAAGTTTGCGTGTTCTGTGGTAAAGAGAACAACGAAATCGATTACAAGGACGTTGCAAAATTAAAAAAATATGTTTCTGAAAGAGGAAAAATTCTTCCTAGAAGAATTACAGGAAACTGTGCTAAGCACCAGAGAGCTCTTACAGTAGCAATCAAGAGAGCTAGACACATTTCTCTTATGCCTTACGTTCAGGACTAATTGAGATAATTAGCTAATAGCAAGATCGAATTTTTGGAGAAATTCAGAAATTCGATCTTTTTGCTTTTTCTAATTCATTTTTGCGTGTTTTTTTGCATAATACAACCTATAGCATCTTAGGGGAAAAGATGCTATAATAGATTAGCTATATTGTAATTAGTCACAGATGATGGTGATTGATAGTAGTCCCAGGTGAGGTATTAGTTATGAAAAGGAATAAAATGCAGCTGAAGGGACAGCTCAGAATGTACATGCGATGGCCGCTGATCATGACACTTCTCTTGATTGGCATGGATGTATGGATGTACATGGTGGACAAGAAAGCCGGACTTTTGATGTCAGTGATCATAATTATATATGTAGGAATCGCTTTTTCGCTGTATTTCTATAACAGGTCTTTGATCCTGGCAGATCTGATTCAGTTTTCAGTACAGTATAAAGGTATTGAAAACCGGTTACTCAAAGAACTGGCAATTCCCTATGCGATTGCGCTGGAGGATGGGAGGATTCTGTGGAAGAATGATTGCTTTTTGAATCTGACAGAGGGTCAGAGAAAAGAACGTTATCTGAACCGTATGATTCCAGAATTACATCCGGGTGTGTTTCCAAAAAATGATGTGGATCATGTAGAATTGGAAGTAACTTATCGTGAAAGAAGTTATCAGGCAGAGCTTCGAAAAGTATCATTGGAGGGATTCAGTGAGAAGGAAGAGTTGCTTCAGATTCCGGAAGAGCAGGAATATTTTGTTGCAGTTTCTTTAAGAGATGTAACAGAACTGAATGCCTACATCCGAGAGAACGAAGATCAGCGAATGATTGCCGGATTGATTTATATTGATAACTATGATGAAGTTATGGAGAGTGTTGAGGAAGTCAGACAATCCCTTCTTGTGGCATTGATCGACCGTAAGATCAATAAGTATATCGGAGATGTAGATGGTATCGTAAAGAAACTGGAGAAGGATAAATACTTTATCGTACTTCGAAAGGATGCCTATAAAAAGCTGAAAGAAGACAAGTTTTCTCTTCTGGAAGAGGTAAAACAGGTTAATATCGGTAATTCAAGGTCAGCAACACTGAGTATTGGTTTGGGATTGAATACGGCAACGTATGCGTTGAGCTACCAGTATGCGCGTGTGGCAATCGATCTTGCACTTGCCAGAGGCGGAGATCAGGCAGTTATTAAGGATTGTAACGGAATAACTTATTTTGGTGGTAAGAAGGAGCAGACAGCGAAGAATACACGAGTGAAGGCGCGTGTTAAGGCTGAGGCACTTCGAGAGTTTATTGTGACCAGAGACAAAGTTATTGTTATGGGTCATAAGATTGCTGATCCGGATTCTTTTGGTGCATGTATGGGTATTTACCGTGCTGCAGTAAGTCTGGAGAAAAAGGCACATATTGTGATCAATGAAGTTACAGGATCTGTTCGTCCGTTGTATGATGAGATTTTGGAGAGCCCTGCATATGAGGATGATATTTTTATTACGTCAGAACAGGCATTGGATTATGTGGATGACAATGCAATGGTCATTGTAGTAGATACGAACAAGCCACAGATGACAGAGTGTCCGGAACTCTTGAAGAAATCAAAGATGATTGCAGTGCTGGATCATCACAGGCAGAGTAGTAATATTATTGAGAACGCGGTACTTTCTTATGTGGAGCCGTATTCTTCTTCCACTTGCGAGATGATCGCAGAAGTTCTACAGTATATGGTAGATGACATCAAATTCCCGGCACTTGAAGCAGAGTGCATGTATGCCGGAATTATGATCGATACGAGAAACTTTATGAACCGTACAGGTGTGAGAACCTTTGAAGCAGCAGCATTTTTGAGAAGATGCGGTGCAGATATTACACGAGTACGTAAGATGTTCCGTGATGATATGGCATCTTATCAGGCAAAGGCTGAGGCAGTCCGCAATGCAGAAGTTTATCGTAAGGAGTATGCGATTGCAGTATGTCCAAGCGATATTGACAGTCCTACAGTGCTTGCAGCACAAGCGGCGAATGAATTGCTGGATATTAGCGGAATAAAGGCTTCTTTTGTATTGACAGAATATGAAAATAAGATTTATATGAGTGCGCGTTCCATTGATGAAGTGAATGTTCAGATTATCGCGGAGAAGCTCGGTGGAGGCGGTCATATTAATTCTGCGGGAGCACAGTTTGACCACACGAATATGCATGAAGCAGTCAGTGCATTGAAAGAGACCATTGATAAAATGATAGAAGAAGGAGATATTTGACAATGAAAGTTATTTTATTACAGGATGTAAAATCTCTTGGAAAAAAAGGAGAGATCGTAAACGTAAATGATGGATATGCAAGAAACTTTATCCTTCCAAAGAAGCTTGGACTGGAAGCAACAGGAAAGAATCTGAATGATCTGAAGCTTCAGAAGAATAACGAGAAAAAAGTTGCGGAGGAGAACCTGGAGGCAGCGAAAGAACTTGCAGCTAAGATCGCAGAAGCTAAAATTGTAACACACATCAAAGTTGGAGAAGGCGGAAGAACTTTCGGTTCTGTATCAAGCAAAGAGATTGCAGAGGAAGTAAAAGCACAGTTGAATCTTAATGTTGATAAAAAGAAGATCCAGTTAAAAGAAGCGATCAAGACACTCGGAACACACAACGTGTCTGTAAAGCTTCATCCACAGGTTACAGCAGAACTGAAAGTAGTTGTACAGGAAGAAGCATAAGGAGACGAAATCTTTATGGATATGGAAGCAGCAATGAAACGAATTCCTCCGCACAGTGCGGAGGCAGAGCAGGCAGTGCTCGGTGCGATGCTGATGAACAAGGAGGCCATTACGGTGGCCTCCGAGATATTATCAGGGGATGATTTTTATCAGACAGCATATGGAATCTTGTTTAATTCTATGGTGGAACTGTTTCATGCGGGAAAACCGGTCGATCTGATCACCTTGCAGGAATATCTGAAAGAAAAAGATGTCCCGCCAGAGATCAGCAGCATGGAGTTTGCAAGAGATTTGCTAATGGGAACACAGACTTCTGCGAATATCAAGAGCTATGCTGAAATTGTACGTGAAAAATCAATCATGCGTCGCCTGATCAAAGTAAATGAAGAGACGGCAAATGCCTGTTATCTGCAGAATCAGCCATTAGAGGAGATTCTGGAAGATGCACAGAAGCAGGTTTTTGCACTTGCAGAGACTGGGAATTCAGAAGAGTATGTACCGATCAAGCAGGTTGTACTCAATGCATTGGATGTAATCGAGCGTGCGTCTAAGACAAAAGGAACAGTAACAGGAATTCCGACAGGATTCATTGATCTTGATTATAAGTTGTCCGGTCTGCAGCGCTCAGACCTTGTACTGATCGCAGCCCGTCCTTCTATGGGTAAGACCGCGTTTGTATTGAATATCGCACAGCATGTGGCATTTCGTCAGAATAAAGCAGTAGCAATCTTCAGCCTCGAGATGTCCAAAGAGCAGTTGGTAAACCGTCTGTTCTCATTGGAGTCTCATGTGGATGCACAGATACTAAGAACCGGTAATCTGTCAGATACGGATTGGGAGAAGTTGATCGAAGGAGCCGGAACAATAGGATCATCAAGAATGATCATTGATGATACGTCAGGTATTACGATTTCAGAGATGCGCTCAAAGTGTAGAAAATACAAGCTGGAGATGGGACTTGACCTGATCATTATCGACTACTTACAGTTGATGAGCGGAAGCAATTCAAGAAAGAATGAGAGCCGTCAGCAGGAGATTTCTGAGATCTCACGTTCTTTGAAAGGTCTTGCCAGAGAATTGAATGTGCCGGTGCTTGCACTGTCACAGCTGAGCCGTGCGGTTGAGCAGAGAACAGATAAGCGTCCGATGCTTTCAGATCTCCGAGAGTCCGGAGCAATCGAGCAGGATGCCGATGTCTGTATGTTTATCTATCGTGATGATTATTATAATCCTGACACGGAAGATAAGAACATTGCAGAAATTATTATCGCAAAACAAAGAAACGGCCCGATCGGTACAGTGCGTCTTGCGTGGATGCCACAGTACACTCGTTTTGGAAACGAGCTGCGTCAGCAGGATCAGGAGATATAAAAAAGAAAAGGACAGGCACTTGTTGGAGCGCGCCTGTCCTTTTTCGGTACACAAATCCAATAAATCTACCGGTATGTGCAGTGTGCAATTAGAAATCGCAGAAATGCTATGTAAATCTTTTTTTGAATCTCAGCACCGGACTATTCTTCACACTTTCTCTTCGGGTCGCCTGTTGCTGGCGGATCAGGCTGTCCAGTTTACGGAAATGTTCTTCTTCCTGCCGTTCTTTCGCCTGGAAAAGAAAATCCATCTCACGTATGACATCTGCGGTGACCTGAGTGCTGATTTCTTTTTCTAATGCTTTGTTATTTTCAGTAACGACTTCAGTCAGCACTTCTCCGATGAGTGAACGTACATGTTCCAGCTGGGTTTCTGTGATGACTTCGACCGGAGCAGCGGTGGTGGCCGGTTTGCACTCAGATGCCAGATCAGGTGCAGGTGTTTTGGCAATGGCATTCTTATCCTTGTTTTCAGTGTGTCTCATTATCTGACGTGTAGATTTCAATTCTGGGATCAATGGCTTCAGATCGCGAAGCAGAACCCCTTCATTCTTAAGTTTCTTAATACAGCAAAAGAGCTGGATATCATCCTGGGTATAATATCGATGTCCCATCTCTGTGCGGCCGATCGGAATATGAAGTTCCTCTTCCCAGTATCTTAAGACATGGGATTCTACCTGAACTTTCTTGGCGGCTTCAGAAATCATAAATCTGACTTCACCCATTGATTTTCTATCCTCCTGTTAGAATCATTGCGATTACTGTTCTGATTTCGCTACATTTATTATAGCATAGAGAAATTATGAAAGAAGTGCTAATCGTTCGTCAAATTATGGCAAAAAATGGTAATTGAAGAAAGGTATGGAATACAAGGAAAAAAGTTGTAAAAAAAGAAATCCTGCCACATCTGAATCAATCAGACGGGCAGGACTTCTGCGTTTTGTGATCACTTAGCGCTTATAAATTATGCTTCAGAGATAGCGCCTGTAGGACAAGCAGCCTCACAAGCTCCGCAATCTACACAAGCATCAGCATCGATCTCATATTTGCCATCTCCTTCAGAAATAGCGCCTACTGGACATTCGCCTTCGCAAGTACCACAGCTTACACATTCATCACTAATTACGTGTGCCATTGTATGTACCCTCCTTTTTTGGATTACGATAGGTTTTTCCCTTTTCGTTATCCTCATTTTAATACAAGACGGGGAAATATACAAGAGTTCCTGATGTATTTATTTGAGTAATTTATAAGTTAGTCTTATAGAACTTATGAGCGTGGAAAATAGAAGATTTCTATCATAAATTAGTAAAAAAACGAAAATTCACGAGATTTTAAGAAATTATCTCTTCCATTTTTCAAGGATTCGTGTATCATAATGGATTGAGAGTTAAAAAGTAGAAAACATAGAGATAAAATTGTGTAAATGAAAAGAAGGAGAAAGTTATGCGGAAACGAAATGTAAGAGCAGCGATTGCGGCAGCACTTTGTATGACGGTACTTGCAGCCGGCTGCGGAAAGAAGGTAGATGATCCGGTTTTTACAGGGGATAAGACAGAAGCACCGGTATATCAGGCGAATCTGGATGCAATTAAATCTTCTGCATATGCATCGGCAGACAATCTGGATCTGGAACCTGGAACTTATATTTCTGTAATCGGAAGGGGATCTTCAACACCATATTGGAATCAGGTAAAGGCAGGGGTAGAGCAGGCAGCAACTGACTTGAATACAGCACTTGGCTATTCCGGAAATGATAAGGTGAAAGTATTATACAGTGCACCGGATGAGAATGACAATATTGATCAGCAGGTGAATATTCTGGATGAAGAGCTTGCGCGTTATCCGGATGTGATCGCAATTTCCAGTGTAGATGCAAGCGCATGCTCCGTCCAGTTTGATCTTGCGATTGAGAATGGAATTCCGATCGTAGCATTTGATTCAGGAAACAGCTATCAGAATATCCAAAGTACTTGCAAAACGAATAATATAGAAGCGGCAACAACAGGAACAAAGAATTTCTGTGAGAAGATCGGTGACAGTGGGGAGATTCTGTTGCTTGTGCATGATACAGTATCAGATACGGCGAAAGAGCGTGAGGCAGGAATCAAAAATGAACTTGCAGCAAATCATCCGAATGTGACTGTTACAGAGACAATTTATCTGGATCAGCTGGAAATGTTGAAGAAACAGATTGTAGCTGAACAGGTCGGGGTAACACCAGAAGAACTGGCAGCTGCAGAAGCAGGAGAAAAGAAGGAAGAGACAACAGGAACAGGTGATGCTTCCGAGACAATTGCAGATGCAGCATCGAATGCGGATTCTTCATCAGCAGACGAAAGTGCGAATGAGACAGCACAGGAAGCGGACAATGAATTGTCCGAGAAGATGCAGCAGGTCAACGATGGCGCGGCAAAGATGAGTGATGAAGATGCAATTCGATATTATATGGAGAAACATCCTGATTTAAAAGGATGTATTGCTACGAACGAGACAGTAACCCAGCTTGCAATTAAGACGATGGATCAGCTTGATGCAGAAAAACATATTACATTAGTGGGGTTTGATGCAGGAAAAGAGCAGGTTAATGCATTGAAAGATGGAAAGGTGGATGGACTTATTGTGCAGAATCCTTTTGGAATGGGATATGCGACAGTAGTTGCAGCGGCACGTACAGTTCTTGAGATTGGAAATGAAGCTGAGGTCAACACAGGATATGTGTGGGTGACAGCAGACAATATGAATGACGATACGATAACACCGTTCCTTTACGAATAAGTTGAAAATAAGTCGAACAATTTCATAAAGGAAAAGAGCTTGTCAAAATAAAAACATCAGGATTTTATTACTTCTATATTTCTGAATTTCAGAATGAAGTATAAATCCTGATGTTTTTTATTTTATTCACGTTGTCCTTTAAGCTTTGCTTAAAGAAAAAATAAATTCGGTGCCAACCCCTTCTGTACTGATCACATTGATATGTTCATCGTGAGCCTGTATGATTTCTTTTACGATCGAAAGTCCAAGTCCGGTTCCTTTCTTATCCTTTCCACGGGAAAGATCTGATTTGTAGAAACGCTCCCAAATCTTATTGATTTCCTTTCTTGAGATTCCGATTCCATGATCTTTTACGGAAACAAAGATTTTATCATTTTTCGTTGTTACTTCTACTGTAATAGAAGAGTCATTCTCACTGAATTTAATCGCATTATCCAGAAGATTATAAAGAACCTGTTGGATTTTGCGGCGGTCCGCCATTACATTGATCTGTTCAGACAGTAGAAAGAGCTTAATGGATATATGCTTCTGAGTACAGACACCCTCGAAAGACTGGGCAGTATGTTTGATCATCTCCTGAATATCAAAGGAAGTCTTATTGAGCAGGAGCTCTTTTGTATCAAATTCGTTCAAAGTAAGAAGATCCGTTGTCAGGTCAGTCAGTCGTTCCGTTTCGAAGAGAATGATATTTAAGTATTTCTCATGAAGCTCTGGTGGGATTGTTCCGTCTGTCATTGCTTCTACATACCCCCTGATTGAAGTCAACGGGGAACGGAAATCGTGGGATACATTTGCTACGATCTTTTTCTGATAATCATCAGAGTCCTTCAGTTGTGTAGCCATATAATTCAGTGATGCGGATAAATATCCGATCTCATCATGCCTGTTTACCGGAATCTCGTAATCCAGATTGCCCATGGCATATTGCTTCGCAGCTTCTGTGATCAGCAACAATGGTCGATGGACGAAGAAATGGAACCCGAGCAGGAAGATGAAGGACAACAGGAAAATAACTCCAAGAGAAATATAAACCGGAACCATCAGCGTGCGGCATCTTTCGTTGATCAGAGAGACCGGGCTGTGAATGATCAGATATCCCTTTGTATAAAATCCCTGTGTGACAGGAGCCATTACAGTAATCATATCTTCCTGAAAATAATTATGGTAGGTTCCGATCATGTACTGGTTGCTCCCGATTTCGGCCGGATCAAAATTATTGACGGATTGTGGCGCAGTAGTATCCTTCAGGTTGGCAGAGGTGATCATTGTACCATCTTTTTCAACAAACCACAGAGAAGAATTAAGATACGTCTTCATAGCAGATAACTGAGAATGAACAGCCCAGCTGGAAGATTCGTTTGAAAAATAGGAAGGCAGATAATTATCCGCAATCATGGTTGCTTCTCTGTATAATGTCTGCGAAGTATCTTTTTCCAGACGTTCGGTGATCAGTTCTGTGGTTAATGTTGCTGTTGTGAAAACACATAAAAACCCGAAAATAATATAAAGTACAATAAATTTTAAATGCAGAACTGCTTTCATAATTTCTCCCTAAGTACTCATCGGCCACCAGATGCTGTTTACAGTATCCAGGACCGATGATTTAAATCTATTTTGTCTCAAATTTGTAACCAATTCCCCATACAGTACTGATATTCCAGTGAGGGTGGTCTTTAATCTTTTCGCGCAGACGTTTAATATGAACATCAACGGTACGAGTGTCTCCGATATATTCATAGCCCCAGATACGGTCTAAGAGCTGCTCTCTTGTGAATACCTGATTCGGTGATGCAGCAAGACAATAAAGGAGTTCTAATTCTTTTGGTGGCATATCAACAGGATGTCCGTCACACACAACAGAGTAGTTTGTAAGATTGATCGTCAATCCGTCAAACTCTGCACACTTTGTTTTTTCAACAGAAGTATCATTCTGTTGTCCAACCTGATATCTTCTCAGGACAGCTCTTACGCGGGCAACCATTTCCTTAGGGTCAAATGGCTTCATGATATAATCATCCGCTCCGAGTTCCAGTCCGAGAACTTTGTCAAATACTTCACTTTTTGCAGAAAGCATGATGATCGGTGTGGCAGCTTTGGAACGAATCTCACGACAAACCTGATACCCGTCAATTCCCGGAAGCATCAGATCAAGAAGAATCAGATTTGGTTGATAGCTGTCAAAAGCTGCAAGCGCATCTTCTCCATCATATACTAATTTTGTATCAAAACATTCTTTTGTGAGATAAAGAGAAATCAGTTCAGCGATATTCTCATCATCATCTACGATTAGGATTTTCTGTTTTCCAAACATTCTTTTTCCCCCATTAACCATGATAAGGTAGTTGGTAACTGTTTAAAATAATTAGCCAAGTTCTACAATTGTTACACCTGCGTCACCTTCACCAAATTCGGCAAGGTGATAGGATTTTACATGTTTCTGACGACGCAGATATTCATGAATTCCCTTTCTGAGTGCTCCGGTTCCCTTTCCGTGAACTACACGGACAGTATTCAGGTGAGCGAGGATTGCGTCATCCAGGTATTTATCCAGCTCAGCAACGGCTTCATCAACAGTACGTCCGAGCAGATTGATCTCAGGCCGGACAGAAAGAGATTTTCCCATTTTGATTTTGCCTTTTGAAGTACGGTTCATTTTCTTCGGTGCATATGGAGAGACTTCCTCGATAATCTCCAGATCAGAAATGTTGACCTGGGAACTGAGGATTCCCATACGTACGGTAAGATTCCCTTTGGCATCAGGTAGAGAGCTTACGGTTCCTGTCAGGTTCATACTGAGAACTTTGACAGATTCTCCGAGCTTGAAGTCAGATGCTTTATGCTCTTTCTTTGGTTTCTGTGCTTTCATTGCAGACGCAGATGCTGTATCTTTGATCTTCTTACGCAGCTTCTCGCGTTCCTTTTCCATCTCGGCAGCAGAAATGTTTTCCTTGCCGAATTTACGGAAATCCTTGATCGTCTTGTCTGCAATTTCTTTTGCTTCACGCAGAATGGCGTTTGCTTTTTCATTTGCCTCGCGTAAAATGCGGTCGCGCTGATCATCTAATTTCTCCTGGCGCTGTTTCGCCTGGGCTTTCAGGTCTTCTGCTTCTTTCTTCAATCGTGCGATTTCTTCCTGTTCCTTTTCAATCGTCCGTTTGCTTGTCTCAAGATCAGTAAGAAGATCTTCAAAGGAAACGTCCTGTTCACTGAGCCGTTTCTTTGCATCTTCAATAATATAATCCGGCAGACCTAATTTCCCGGAGATTGCAAATGCATTACTTTTACCAGGAATACCGATCAGCAGACGGTAAGTCGGACGAAGACTTTCTACATCGAATTCACAACAGGCATTCTCCACACCCGGAGTGGAAAGTGCATAGACTTTTAACTCGCTGTAGTGTGTGGTAGCCATTGTACGGATTCCTCTCTGGTGAAGATGGGACAGAATAGAAATTGCAAGTGCGGCACCTTCCGTCGGATCTGTACCGGCTCCAAGTTCATCAAAGAGAACCAGCGAACGTTCATCTACTTTCTTAAGGAAAGAGACAATATTGGTCATATGAGAAGAGAATGTACTAAGGCTCTGCTCAATACTCTGTTCATCTCCGATATCTGCATAAATCTGATGAAATACAGCCAGTTCACTGCGGTCTCCGGCAGGAATGTGAAGTCCGGACTGTCCCATCAGACAGAACAAGCCGACCGTTTTTAAAGAAACAGTTTTACCGCCGGTATTTGGTCCGGTGATGATTAGCAGTGTGAAGTCTTCCCCAAGTGTCACGGTGATCGGAACAACTTTTTTCGGATCGAGCAGTGGGTGACGTCCCTCACGGATACGGATGCGTCCCTCTTCATTCAGAAGCGGCCGGCTGGCGCGCATGGACATTGCCAGAGCACCTCGTGCAAAAATGAAGTCAAGATCCGTCAGAGAACGGTAATCCGCACGGATTTCCTCGATATATTGTGCGGCTTCTTCACTTAGATTCGCAAGAATCACCTGAATCTCTTCCTGCTCCTTTGCATAAAGTTCTTTTAAGTCATTGTTCAGTTTTACGATTGCCATAGGTTCAATAAAAAGAGTAGAACCTGTTGAAGACTGATCGTGAATGAGTCCCTGTACCTGTCCACGATATTCCGCTTTAACAGGTACACAATAGCGGTCTCCACGCATGGTAATGATTGCATCCTGCAGATAAGTGCGAAGGGAACCGTTGACCAGTGTAGTTAAAGTGGCGTGTACTTTGTCATTGATGTTATTAATGCTTCGACGAATTTGCTTCAGTGTGGAACTGGCATCATCACTGTATTCATCTTCGCCGATAATACAGCGGTCGATTTCATTTGAAAGTGGTGTCAGTGGTTCAAGCAGGTTAAAATATTCATCCAGGCAGTCGCAAGCGTCCTCTTGTGTATCATGTCTTCCGTAGGCCTTTACCCTGGCTGCATTTACAAGCAGGCGGGAAATACGGAGAAGTTCTGTGCTGCTGAGTGAGCCACCAATCTCCAGACGCTTCATGGACTCTTCAACCGGTGCAGCGTCACCAAACGAGATACGTCCTTTTTGCACGATTCGTGTATAAGCGGCAGCAGTCTGTTCCTGATAAGTGTTGATCTTATGAAGGTCTGTCATTGGCTTCAAACGACGGCAGAGCTGTCCTCCGCGAAAAGATGTCGCTTCTTTTTCAAGAAGAGCAATGATCTTATCATATTCCAGTTTAAATAATGTTTTTTGATTCATTTATTTTCCTCTGTCATTTCAACTTAATACTAATTTTTTAATCATGTAGCTGTTCACAATACATGTGAACAATAACTATTTCCGAGTCTTATTGTACCTTATTATTTCATTAAATAAAAGGCTTTTATAGATATTGAACAATCTATATGAATCAGTTATACTAAGTAATGGAAATGTCCGTGTCGGTTGATTTTGTAGTTGACACGGAAGTGAACAGTCACGAATGAGGTTCATGTCAATGTCAGAAAAGAAAAGTAATGGTCAGGTTCCGGAAGAGGGTCCTGACGGGAAAAATTTAGAACAGTCAGAAAAAAAGGAATCTTTTGCATTTCTCGAAGAGACGATAAAACCAAAGAAGATCAGCAGACAGCAAGGAATGAAACAGCTCATCCGGATTGCAATATGCGGACTGGTTTTAGGAGGCTCTGCGTGCCTGGGATTCTTTGCATTGCGCCCGCTTGCACAGCATTTATTTCCTGAAAAGACACAAGTTGTGACAATCCAGGAGGACAATCAATCAGAGGAAGATTTAGCAGAAGGTGACGACACGACAGAGCAGAATGACGCGCAGAATCAGCAGGAGATCAGTTATGTACAGATGATGTCCAAAGCATATGAGAAAGCACTGACAGCGAAGAAGAGTGTGGTATCTGTTACGAAAGGAGCAGAACAGGAGAACTGGAATGCAGAAGCAACCGGAATTGATGAGAGCGTATCTGGTGTGATCGTTGCGGATAACGGACCGGAGATACTGATTTTGTCCTATGCTTCGATCTGCGAAGATGCAAAAGAGTGGTGCGTTACATTTTCAGATAAATCAGAATATAAGGCAAGCCTGAAAAAAAAGGATAAAAATAGTGGATTTGCAATATTTGCGGTAGATAAAAAAAGCCTTTCAGATGCCACATGGAGTGCTTCAAGTGTAGCATCACTTGGCAATTCGAATCTGACAGAACAGGGTGATGTTATATTCGCACTGGGAAATATTTTCGGTTATGCCGGAGGAAGCGGTTACGGAATTGTCAGTTCGTCAAACTATAAAGAAATCGGACGCGACGGAGAGTATAGTGTGATTGCGACTGATATGAGCAGTGCATCCGAAGGAACAGGTATTTTATTCAATCTGGATGGAGAAGTGATCGGAATGATTTCTTCTGATATTTGGAAAGACCGGGGAGTACGTACCGCAAATGCTTATGCGATTTCAGATCTGAAGTTGGTTATCCAGCTGTTAGCGAACGGTGCAAGTGTACCATATATCGGTGTGTCAGGAACAGCAGTGACAAGTGGAATTCAGAAAGAAGAGGGCATGCCGTCAGGAATCTATGTGATTGACGTGGCAGCAGATTCACCTGCAATGGCAGCGGGTATACAGAGTGGAGATGTGATCTGTTCTGTGAATGGAGAGAAAATTGTAAGCATGAGTGCTTACCGTAAACTGATGCTGACATGGAAAGTAGGAGATCAGATCAAAGTGGAAGGGAAACGCCGAGGATCTGAAGGATATGTAGATATTAAATTTGATGTTACGATTGAAAGTAAAGAATAACAAGTGAAAGAGGCAGAAAATGAGATTTATAGATGGATTATGCGAGGGAGAAACAATCAGGAATGTATATCTTTGTAAAGGAAAACGTTCCGCAGAGACAAGAAATGGAAAGCCGTATGATAATCTGATTCTTCAGGATAAAACAGGAACATTAGATGGAAAAGTATGGGATCCGAACTCCCAGGGAATCGCAGATTATGATGAGAAGGACTTTATCGAAGTTTTTGGAGATGTGATCAATTATAACGGAAATCTTCAGTTGAACATCCGCCAGATCAGAAAGGCGGAAGAAGGAGAATACAATCCGGCAGACTATATGCCGACAACAGATAAGAGTGTAGACGGAATGTACGAGGAACTGACAGCTTATATTCGTCAGATCTCTAACAAATATTTAAGACAGGTGTTGGAATTCTACTATATAAAAGATGAAGCATTTATCAAAAAATTCAAGGCACATTCCGCAGCGAAGACAGTACATCACGGATTTTCCGGAGGATTGCTTGAGCATACACTCAGTGTAACTCGTATGTGTGATTATTTTGCAACAAGCTACTCTATTTTGAATAGAGATCTGCTCCTTAGCTCTGCAATCCTTCATGATATCGGAAAAGTGAAAGAACTTTCTGATTTTCCGGACAATGATTATACAGATGAGGGACAGCTGATCGGACATATCGTGATCGGTGTCGAGATGATCGATGATGCGATTCGTTCTATCCCGGACTTTCCGGTGAAGCTTGCTCATGAACTCAAGCATTGTATCGTGGCACATCACGGTGAACTGGAATACGGTTCTCCAAAGAAACCGGCACTGGCAGAGGCAGTGGCACTGAATATGGCAGATTCAACAGATGCAAAGCTTCAGACATTGACAGAACTGTTCAAAGGAAAAACAGGAACAGAATGGCTTGGATATAACCGTTTGTTTGAGTCTAATTTAAGAAGAGCATCCGAGGATTAAATCTAACAATGAGAACAACAAGTGTCACTGTTTGCAGAATCTATGTGAGCAGTGGCTATTTGTATGATACAAGGGTCAAAAGGTCATGCGTTTCTTGCTTGCATGAAAAAGCATGACTTATTGACCCGCAAAACACCGAAAAGTAGCCATTTTTCGTAGAAAAATGAGCGGATTTGAGGTGTTTTAGGATTGCGAGAGCATGAAATGCGAAGCAATCCGTGTATCATAGGGGTCAAAATACCTTTTGCCCCCAACATCTTTGTATAATTAAGAGTAAAATAGAAGAGAGAAAAGAATGAACAAGAATGATATTGTAACAGTTGAAATAACAGATATCGGAGTGAGCGGGGAAGGAATTGGCCATGTGGATGGCTACACGCTCTTTATCAAAGACGCAGTGATCGGTGATGTGGTTGAAGCGAAAGTCATGAAGGCAAAGAAGAATTACGGCTATGCCAGATTGATGAAAGTTATCACACCGTCAGAATATCGCGTAGAACCAAAGTGTGCATTTGCCAGAAGATGCGGAGGCTGCCAGATCCAGGAAATGTCTTATGATCGTCAGCTTGTGTTTAAAGACCAGAAGATTCGTGGCAATCTGGAACGAATCGGTGGGTTCACAAAAGACCAGATCGATACAGTGATGCAGCCGGTTGTTGGAATGGAGCATCCGTTTGGTTATCGTAATAAAGCACAGTTCCCGTTCGGAACGGACAAAGAAGCCAATCCGATCACGGGATTCTATGCCGGAAGAACACATGATATCATTGCAAACACAGATTGCGCTCTTGGCGTAGAGCAGAACAAAGAGATTCTCGAGATTATTTTACAATATATGCGTGAAAACAAGATCAAATCGTATGACGAGAAGACTGGAAAAGGTCTGATCCGGCATGCATTGATCCGCTATGGATTCAAGACAAAAGAAATTATGGTCTGTCTTGTGGTCAACGGAAAGAAACTTCCGAAAGCAGAGCGTCTGATTGAAAAGCTTATTCAGATTGAGGGCATGACAAGTATCACGATCAGTCCGAATACACGAAGAGATAATGTGATTATGGGAGATTCTTATGAAATTCTCTGGGGACAGGGATATATTACAGATTATATCGGAAATGTAAAATATCAGATTTCCCCATTATCATTCTATCAGGTAAATCCGGTACAAACAGAGAAACTATACGGACTTGCACTTGAGTATGCAGACCTCAAAGGTGATGAAACCGTGTGGGATCTGTACTGCGGAATCGGAACGATTTCCCTCTTCCTTGCTCAGAAGGCAAAACAGGTTTACGGAGTTGAGATTGTGCCGCAGGCAATCGATGATGCCAAAGAAAATGCAAAGATCAATGCGATTGATAACGCAGAATTTTTCGTTGGGAAGGCAGAAGAAGTTCTGCCGGAATATTATGCAGAGTATGAGCGAGAGCATAATGGCGAGACAGCTCATGCAGATGTGATCGTTGTGGATCCACCGAGAAAGGGCTGTGACGAGACACTGCTGGAGACGATCGTGAAGATGCAGCCGGAGAAGGTTGTGTATGTAAGCTGTGACAGTGCGACATTGGCGAGAGATCTGAAGTATCTGTGTGCGAATGGATATGAGATCAAGATGTGTAGAGGTGTTGATCAGTTCCCGCAAAGTGTGCATGTGGAAACAGTCTGTTTATTATCACGTAAATAAGCGGTTTTACAGGCTTTTATGAGTGAGTTCAGTCTATTTGCCACCCATTTGCCACCGTAATTTTTAAAATCATCACTGAACAAAGAAAAGGGAGTGAACACGCTGAACAATTAGCGGATTCACTCCCAATATTTTTATTTATGACGTTTTTGCTTGTGTGATTTTTTCAAAGAGATCAACAGAACGTTCAGCCATCTTTTCAGTATCATGCACGTAGGTCTGCAATGTGGTTTCTATGTTGGTGTGTCCTAATCGTGTCTGAACATTCTTAACATCAGCACCGGATTCAATCAACAGTGTCGCGTGTGTATGCCTTAAGCTGTGATAATCAAAGGCAAGATGCATTTCATGGTGTATAACCCTACTGCAATACTTAAATGAATCAGTGGAAGTATACTGACCGTTTTCATCAACACACACCAATCTGATACGCTGTAGTGGACTTTCAACACATTTTTGAATAGGTACAACCCTGATCATGTCATTACCTTTTTCATCAGTTTCAATCTTTTTAACATGAATCGTGTAATATTCCCCATACTTCATTTCATTCTTGAGTTGTTCAGCTTTTTCCTGTTTCAATGCCTGATATAGTGTTTCACCAAAAGGGACTTCACGAATGGAAGTAAAAGTTTTTGGTGTAGTAAAGTACCAAGATGAACGCTGTTCTTTCTTACCCTTCTTTTCAACAACCTTTCTTACATCTGCCCCAAAGTTACGTTTTACAATCTGCTTATTTACAGATATTTTTCTTTTATCAAAATCAATATCATCCCAAGTAAGACCAAAGGTTTCTGATATTCTTAAGCCTGTATAAAATCCGATCATTAAAGGTATGTAGTACCGGGTATTTTGAAATCTGTCACGAATCTTACACCATTCATCTAAAGTCAGTACAATTCGTTCACGTGGTTTTTTCTCAACCTTTGGAAATTTCACATACTGCATGGGGTTAGACTGTAAATAGTGCATTGGCTCAACTGCATAATTCAGTGCTGCACTGAATACAGATAAAATACCAACTAAATGACTTTTTGAATTACCGTTCATTTTTAATTCAACAGCGTACTCCTGTAATACTGCCGGAGTGATTGCTTTTAGGCGGTATACACCGAACTTTGGAATTAAATGCCCTTGAATGATCCTCAAATATCCGACTTGGGTGTTATATTTCAGGTTGGTCTTACAGTACAGATCAAACCACTGATTCAGGTAATCAGCAACCGTTATTTCTGTCGGTTCAAATACAGTCCCGGCATTATTGTATTCATTCATAGCAGCAGTCAACGCCTGTTCAGCTTCTTTCTTGGTTCTGAATCCACCCTTTTCTTTTTTCTTCCTTTTACCGTCAATTTTTCCAAGGTCAAAATAATATGACCATGTTGTACCTCTTTTTCTTACTCCACCTTGCATAAATAGCACTTCCTTTCATTGAAACCATAAGGAATGAATGCTATAATGGTTTTTGCATAGCCCAAATCATTTCATTCCTTTGGTTTGGTTTTGCTGACCCTGACCGCTGCAACGGTTGGGGTCTTTTTTTTTGAGTATCTGTTAAGTAACTGTTGGTAACTGTTTGAGTATCTGTTAAAATGCAGTATTTTCAACATTGTAACTATTGGTAGCTGTTGAAAGTAAATTCTTTGTATTACAAAAAAGTTATATAGTTAAGAGTAAAAAATTAAAGAAAAGTAAAAATATAAGTATATAGAATTAACTGCTACCAGTTACCAACAGTTACCGCAAAACTACAATTGAACTGTTATTTTATACGATCTACCTGACTTTTCTCTGTTGATTTTTCCGTTTTTATCCCATTCGTACAATAATGACTGAATTTCAGATTTTACTACAGGTCTGAAATGTTTATATACATCCAATTGTAGAATACCGTTGTTATCCTTAAGAAAATCCATCAAATCACTTGGAAGTGTAGAAAGTAACTTTTGTTTGAGTTCATACTCTTTTTGCATTTCAACCCACTTTGTTGATAAATCTTCTAATTCTTCTTTACGTATGTTGAAATATTCATCCTTTATCAGTATCGTATTACACCAACATTTGAAAGTTTCACCTTTAGATGAACACAGTTTTTTGACATCTTCCATGTAACGAACAAATGAATTTAAAGCAGAATATAATTCTTTTGGTGATTTATTTCTTGCATCAATCCAGTTGTTCATAAAGTACGAAAATTCTTTTTCTATCGGTTCTATAAATTCTTTATTGTGTGTAACCCAACCGAAAGGGAGATCAGTATCATCCTCTGTGGTATCAGATTCAGGTGTGTCTCCTACCTCTTCCCATTCAATCTGTAGCGATGGTGGTGTGTGTTCTGGTTTTTTCTTAGGTTTGTCTTTTTTGAATAAATTTAAAAATCCCATTTCAAAAACCTCTCTTATAATTTTCTTGATATCTGGGAACAATAACCCTATGAAGATATTATTGTCACAGATCATGTATGAAAGGAATCTATCTGTAAGACAACTGTCAATTATGTCAGGTGTTCCGAAATCGACCATATATGAGAATATGGGCGAAGAGTCGAACCCTAAGATTAAGACACTGGAACAACTGGCATATGGACTTAATTGCCACGTCACGGACCTGTTTGATTCCCCTATAAAATAAAATGTCCGGTAAACCGGACGATTTTCCATATATTGCCCCTTTTCCACGTTAAATCGTTATAATGAGTATAACGAAAAACGAACAGCAATAGAACGAATGTTCGATAAAATATTGATTTCATTTAAGTGATGATGTATCATGTACTTAGGGAATTTCGAAGTGTTCTTTGCTGGGAACGGAGGGCTTACATATGGATTACAAAAAACTCATTATTGAACTTATGAATGAACTGGATGATACACGATTAAGACATGTGTATTTCTTCATTCGTGGGATGTTAGGACTGAAATAATTCAGTCCTTTTTTATTTGTATTGAATCAAGAAAATCTTCTAATACTTTCCATCCATTTTCGTCCAATGTAGCCAGTCCTGAGATCAGTCTTTTCTTAAATGAATCATCTTCTTCTGTCATTAACTGCCCGACAAACTGTGCAATCTCATCAGAATAAGATAGCTCGATGAACATATCACCTTCACCAGTTCGTAACCAGTTCTCATTGACGTTGAATTCTTTGCAAATTGAGATAATGATTGCATCAATTGGTGTATTTCTACCAGTTTCATAATTAGCAAAAGAATTTCGTTTAACTCCGATTCTATCAGCAAATTCTTGCTGAGTCAGATCTAACGCTTTTCTTAATTTCTTTAGACGTTCGTTCAATTTTCTCACCTCACTTTCTGTTACTAATTATACATTATTTCTATAAGAAAGACAATATAAAAATGTGCTGTCAGCAACAAAAAGTGCTAAAAACAACAAAAATATATTGACAAACGCTTTTTTAGCACATATAATAGTCTCAACAGCAACAAAGCAAGTAGGAAATACAGGGTAAGCGTAAGGGGCTACATTGTGAAGGTTGGTGACCTGCCGTGATGAACTGAAAAAGATTCAAAGTAGCGGTTTGAGCGATGTGTATAGACAGTAACCCGGTAAAATGTACTGAAAATAGGGATAAGAGTTGAACAGGTGCAAAGTGAATAAGTAAATTGTGAAAGTTCAGGGTTGACCAACAACCACACCAAGATTATTAACTTATCAAATGAACAGGTACTAAACGAGATGACACAGCACTTTGTTGTTGAATCCGTTCCCGGTTACTCACCCATCCATGATGACCGGGAACGAATAAAAGAACCTGTTGCAGCAGGTAAAAGCCAAAGGAATGAAAGGAAGGTTTGGACTATGAAATTAAATAAAGAAAAATTTTTGAAGTCAGAACTTGGTGGAAATTTACAGGAATGTGTGATCGCTTGGGATCACTGGTTGACAGAACTTAGAAAATTTAACATTGATACCGTTGGTCAGGAATATAGAGAAACAAGAAAAGCTGCTGATTGGTGTCAGGCACAGTGGGAAGTATTTCAGATGGTAATGCGTCAGTTTTACAATATCGAGTATCATTTCAGCAGAACAGACGAATATTTTGGTGTATGTACCGAGGATGAAACCGATTGGCTGTTTAAGGTAGAAAGAGAGGTATAAGACATGAAGAAGTCAGAAATATTGGAATATGGAAAAACATGTAATTTTGAATTAGACAAAGAGGTCAAAGACCTTTCGGGTAACACATTCTTTTCATTACGAAACCCGACCACAGACTTAACCCCTATATACAGAGATCAGAAAGATAACAATTTCTTTTTAATGGGGCTTTATCCATTTGGAAAAACTGACAAGCTGATGGAATTATTAAAAAACAGAAAATAAATAGCCGAAACGGTCAGCAATGACCGTCTACCGGAAATGACCACCCGGTACTGATGATGGTAGGTTAGAAAGGATGTGTGAAACATATGTCGGAAGAACAGAAAAAAATTATCAGAGATCTTGCTGAGAAGTTACCAGTAATGACAGAAAGAGAAAGAGGTTATCTTGAGGGAACAATTGCAACAGCAGCTGCAATGAGTAAGAAAGGAGAAAAAAATGGAGATTCAGGGGACAGAGATACAGATTAAAGATTACAAAGGTAAAAGGGTTGTGACATTTAAGGATATTTTGATAACACCAGACGAGTCAGAAAGCTATAAAACCCCATAAGAAGTACCAGTTCTTACAGGGCATAGAAAAAAATGTTTCAGCTACATAGTAGCAGAAAGTGAGTGGAAATGCAATGAAAAAGATTTTAGAAGCATGGATTGAGCAGAAAATCCAGTTTGACAGCAAGACGGAGTGGCTGACGTTCTACCATGATCTGAAAAACGGAAAGAAAGCTTATGAAGTAGTAAGTGAAGAAAAGCGTTCAGATGGTTCAGTAGTTGTTCACTTGCTGAGACAGTATAACAATAATAAGTTTCCGAAAGCAGGTGAGTAGATGACATTCAGTGAAAAGTTAAAACAGGCTATGCAAGAATTACACCTGAATCAGCGTCAGGTGTGCGGTATGACTGGAAAAAGTAAAGGTTCTGTCAGTCAGTACCTTTCAGGTAAACAGATACCGTCAGAAGATGTTCAAAGTGCTATTGCAGTAGCACTTGGACTTGAATCAGATTACTTTTCAAAATCTGATGAACAGGTGGTTTTACTTCCAACTGCTGAGTTAAGAAATGGGGTAATTCCCCGGTTAGATGTGGAAAAGGCTGCAAAGCTGTTACAGATGAACCACAACACAGTTCGTAAGGGCTTACAGCAAGGGGTTTTTCCTTGGGGTTACGGTATTCATACATCTGACAACAGATGGGTGTACTTCATCAACGCAAAACGTTTTGCAGAGATAGAGGGGGTCAAAGTGTAATGCCGAAAATTCAGTATAAAGAAATCAATTTCAGAGGTAAAAGCCTTGAATTGATTAACTTGGTAAATCAGGTAATCAATGAATATAAAAATCAGGGATATGAGTTGACACTTAGACAGACTTACTATCAGTTGGTTGCACGTGGTTATATACCGAACAATGAAAGAAGTTATAAAAATATAGGCAATCTTATCAACGATGGTAGACTGGCAGGTTTGATTGACTGGCACAGCATTGTTGATAGAACGAGAAACTTAAGAGGAAACGGTCATTGGGACAAACCGGAAGATGTTATTGCATCAGCAAGATACAGTTATCTGCTGAATAAGTGGGATGGTCAACCAAACTATGTTGAAGTGTGGGTTGAAAAAGATGCACTTGTTGATATTGTCGGTCAGGCTTGTATACCACTTGATACACCTTATTTTTCATGTAGAGGTTATACATCACAGTCAGAAATGTGGTCAGCAGCACAACGATTTATAGATCAGAGTTACAGGGATAATCGTTACATTATACATCTTGGAGATCATGACCCAAGCGGTATTGATATGACAAGGGATATTCAGGAACGCTTGCGGATGTTCGGTGCAGATGTGTATGTGAAGCGTGTAGCACTGACCATGAATCAGATTGAAACATACAACCCACCACCGAACCCGGCAAAACTTTCTGATTCACGATGTGGGAAATACATTGATGAATACGGTGATGAATCATGGGAACTTGATGCACTTGAACCAAGTGTGATCACAAATCTTATCACAAATGAGGTTACCGCTTTTAGGGATGATGAAATTTATCAGGCGGTATGTGATTTAGAAAAACGTGGAAAAGAAGAACTTAAAATGATTGAACGTAACTACGATAGAGCAGTTGCATTTTTAGAAAGTGAGGTTTAATAACATGAAAAAATTTGAATTTACAGGAGAAACCAAGACAATAAGTTTATTTTTTAGAACAGCTACACTTCACAGAATCAGAGCGGTAGCAGAATTTGGTCTTGTCAAAATTGGTGATCTTGGCGGTTGGATTGAGAAAGAAGAAAACCTTTCACATGAAGGAAAGGCTTGGGTTTGGGGCAATGCCAAGGTTTGGGGCAATGCCAAGGTTTGGGGCAATGCCAAGGTTTGCGGTGATGCCGAGGTTTGCGGTGATGCCGAGGTTTGCGGTGATGCCGAGGTTTGGGGCAATGCCAAGGTTTGCGGTGATGCCAAGGTCTTTTCTGCAAGTCATGTGTTAGTGATCGGTGCTATTGGTAGCCGGGACGATTTCACAACATTCTTTAGAGATAAAGACAATGAAATTACTGTCAAGTGTGGTTGCTTCCTTGGTAAGATTGATAAATTTCTTGAAAAGGTCACACAGACACATGGTGATTCTAAGTATGCATTAGTTTACAGAGCAGCAGTTGAGGTCGCAAGATTACAGATTGACCTTTTAGGTGAAGCACCAAAGGACGCTGATGAATAATGAATGATCTTCAATTCATGCCCCATCAGGAAGAAGTGCTGAACCTGACTGATGATAAAAACAGGTGCGCTTATTACTTAGATATGGGACTTGGTAAAACTTTTGTAGGTGCTGAAAAAATGTATTTGCTGAACAATACTGTAAATTTGATTGTATGCCAAAAATCAAAAATTGATGATTGGGTTGATCACATGAAAACGTATTACCCTGAATACAGGGTTATGGACTTGACCAAGAAAAGTGAAGGTGTGAACTTCCGTACACTGGTTGAAACCAAAGACCTGTATGATCAGAACATTCAGATTGTTGGTGTAATCAATTATGATTTGGTATTCAGACGTAAGTATATAGCCCATATAACCGACTTTACATTGTTACTTGATGAATCAAGCCTTATATGCAATGAAAACGCTAAACGGTCAAAATTCATATTGAAGTTACAACCGGAAAGCGTGATCTTGCTGTCAGGTACACCAACAGCAGGAAAGTATGAACGGTTGTGGTCACAGCTTAAGTTGTTGGGTTGGGATATTAACAAGAAAGCCTTTTATGCTTCCTATGTTCAGACAGAATGGATTGAAAATGGTGATGGATACAAGAAAGAAGTAATCACAGGATATAAGCACGTTGAGCATTTAAAGAAAAGACTTACACAGTTTGGTGCAGTGTTCATGAAAACAGAAGAAGTGATTGAACTGCCTGAACAGACTGAACAGAAAATTTTCTTGAAGATCACAAATGAATATAAGTTTTTCATCAAACACAATTACTTGGAACTTGATACAAGGAACTTAGTCAGATTCAAAGATGATTCAGATTTTGAAGGTGAAGATGTGACACCAAGGGTTGAGTTGATCGGTGATAATAGCCTGACCAAAACATTATATTGCAGACAGTTGTGCGGTCAATGGCATAAGGAAAAACTGGAAGCATTCAGGGACTTACTGGAATCAACTGAAGATCGGTTGATTGTGTTTTATAACTTCAATGAAGAACTGACAAGACTTAGAAAAATATGTGAATCACTCAACAGGGAAGTCAGTTTTGTAAATGGTTCAGGACGTTCAATGTATGCATATGAATGTGTAGATAACAGTGTCACGTTTGTTCAGTATCAAGCCGGAGCAATGGGTGGTAACTATCAGAAAGCAAATAAGATTGTGTATTTTACACTGCCACTTGGAAAAGGGTCTTGTGATCTTTGGGAACAATCAAAGAAACGTATACACAGAATCGGTCAGAACAGACCATGTTTCTACTATTACCTACTGGTAAAGGGAAGTTTTGAAGAAAGGAATCTTGCAGCATTGCAGGAAGGAAAGGAACTAACTGATGAATTGTTCACATAATTGTATGATGTGCCGGGTATGGAAGTACATCAAAAAACATTTTAAGAATTTTGTTATTAAGACAATTATCTTTTTTAACATGTTAAGTCTCATGTACTGGATTGTATACATTGATTACATCATATCATGGCAACCATATGCAATTATGGCATTCAATCTTTTGGTACTGTTACTGATCGGATATGCAAATAAAGACAATGGAGTTGATTTTTTATAGCAGCAGAAAAGAATTTTGAAAACATGGTTAAAAAATACCTTGATGAATACGGTTGTTGGTGGCTTAAATACTGGGGTGGTGCAGCTTACACAAAAAGAGGTATTCCTGATTTACTGGTAAGTTCAGATGGTTGTTTTTTAGGGGTTGAAGTAAAAGCACCAGATGGTGAACCGTCATTACTACAGCTTATAAATTTAAGGAAAATAAGGAAATCCGGTGGATATGGTATTTTACTTTTCCCAAAGGACTTTGAAAAGTTCAAAGTGTTCAATGAACATAAAACAAAATCTAACGCTTGGTATCTTTCCAATATTGAAGAGCAGAAGCGGTGGAAAATAAAGTTAGAAGAAAAGGAGATTTAACAATGACAAGAGAAAAACAGATTGAGTACTTCAAAGGTTGCCTAATGGCAACAGGTCGTGAGGGTGTGGAAGATTTACTTGACTTCATCGAAGAACTTGGTTTTTATGATGCCCCTGCATCTGGTGGAAATCACTGCTGTAAAGATGGTGGACTGTTAGAGCATACAGTGAACGTCATGCAGTACGCTGAAAAGATCGGTCTTACACTGCTTGGAAGTGAAGCATATAACAAGATTCACAGCAGCGTGATCATTGCATCAGCATTACACGACCTTGGTAAGTGTGGACGTTATGGAAGTCCTTATTATGTTGAAAACATGGTGCAGGATGGTAGACCGACCAAAAAAAATCCTGAACAGAAGTATAAGAGATCAGAAAGTAAACCGTACAAGATCAGTTCTGATTTGTGCCATATTGACCACCCTTTAAGATCGGTTGAACTGGCAGCACGTTACATTGATCTGACAGAGGAAGAAGAACACGCTATTTTCTATCATGATGGTGCTTATGGTAGTCTTGCGTATGATCTGAAAGGTCATGAAGAACCATTGCAGGTGATCATTCATTTTGCAGATTTTTGGTCAGCACAGTTTCTTGAGGTCGGAAAACTTGACAGATTCAATGATCAGAGTACACCGGAAGAAACAACAGATGAAGTAAAAGAGGAAGGTGAAAATAATGAAGAAGAATAAAAACAGTTATGAGGAAGTTCTTGAAGCAGAAGTTGCAAAGCTGAAAGAAGAAAATAGACATTTGAAAGACGAGCGTGATGAACTGAAATATATGCTGAATGATATGCATAGTGTTGTTGATGCTGCAAATGATGACTTTTTCAGTGAAATGTCAAGATTGTGTGGTTGTATTGAAATCGAAGGTACAAGAATTACATCAGCATATCAGGATTTAGTAGGAATCCTGTTGGCAAACGGTTATACAGTAGAGGTTACACCGCTGCATAATAATACAAGATTACAGGTTGTTATCAAAGAAAGTGAGGATGAAATCAATGAGTAGTGCAAAGAAACACAAACAGAGAAGTCACAGAAGTTACAGAAACAGTGTTGCAACCGCTGAACATTTTCAGAACAGACAGATTTTGAAGGTGTCACAGCAGAAAGCAATGAAAGAAAAGAGCAATCTTTTCACTAAGTTAATGGGCTTATTCAAGAAAGGGGATAAATAATCATGGCACAGAAAGTTTTAATTATGGGTGAATCCGGTACAGGTAAAAGTACAAGCCTTAGAAATTGTGACCCGGCAACAACAGCGGTTATCAATCCAGTAGGTAAACCGCTACCGTTCAAGAACCACTTTGAAATGCTGAACAATGAAACAGATGCAAGAAAAATTGTGAAGTACATGAAAGAACAGTGTGCAGCAGGTAAGAAGCTGTTGGTGGTTGATGACTTCCAGTACATTCTTGCAGTACCGTACATGAACCGTATCAAAGAAACCGGGTGGGACAAGTACAATGATTTTGGTGCGAACTACTTTGAAATCATTGACTGTTGCAAAGACTTACCTGATGATGTTGTAGTCGTTTATATGACCCATTTGGAAACTTTAGATAACGGTCTTACAACTGTTAAGCTGATTGGTAAACTGTTGCGTGAGAAGATCACCATTGAAGGACTGTTTACCGTTGTACTTAGAACTGGTGTGAATGAAGCCAAGTATTATTTTTACACACAGAACAGCGGAAAAGATACAGTAAAATCACCGCTTGGAATGTTCACCGCATACGCTATTGACAATGATCTGAATTATGTTGTTGACAAGATCAGAAATTATTATGAACTTGGTGATTACAAGTCAGATGATGAAATGAATGCTGCTGATCAGGCGGTTGCATCTGATCTTGAAAAACCTGACAGCAAAGGCAGAAGAACAAGAGGTAAAAAAGCTGAATCTGCAACACCAACAGATGCATCGGAAGAAAAGACTGGAAGAACACGTAAGAGTAGGGCAGAAGTTCAGGCAGAAAATGAACAGAAGATTGCTGATCACATGGATGAAGTTGACAAGGCTATTGATCAGGCTTTTCCGGGACAGGAAGAAGTACCGTTTGATGAAGCAATGGATGTTGCCGATAAAGTACAGAAACCGGATTTACAGAAACCACCAAGAAGAACACGTAAGGAAAGAAATGCTGAAAAGTCCGAACCTGTTCAGGACGGTACAACGAACACTGATTCTGAATCTGTCACACTGGAAGCAGATACATATTTCTACGTTCCTTCTGATGATAACTATGTGATGAAACATAAGGGTGATACGGTTGACCTGATCGTTGATGGTGTTGAGGTTATGAAGGTAATCACAAGAGAAGAATTTAATGCAGGAATCAAAAGACTTGCACAGGAAAACAACCCTGTACCTGCTGACGCACAGACCCCGGCTGAACCTTTAGACGGTGCTATGAACCCACCTGAACATCATGTCAGAGGTCAAAGACGAAGAAGAACAAGATCATGATTGCATTAAATATTTTTCTTGCAGTTATGGCAGCATTCTTTGGATTCGGTTCAGTGGGTGACAGGATTCAGGAAAATAGAGAGAATTACACAAGGGTTTGTATTGCTTGTATCATAGCAATTATAATCATAAATTTATTTTAAGAAAGGTTAAATGGTGAAAAATTATGGCAGTAGATTTTAGTGCATTCGATGAACAGGTTGATCTTAACGCATTACAGAAAGAGGTTCAGGAAGCAGACGATTCACAGTTTGAAGATGTACCAGATGGGGATTATGATGTAAGTTTTGATAAAATGGAGATCAAGCCAACAAAGAAAGGTGACAAGCTGATGTTTTCTGTACAGTGTAGCATCTTGGAAGGTAATCAGAAGGGTAGAAAGATTTTCTTCAACCGTACTATTTCCGGAAACACTTCACAGAAGTGGACTAATGGCATGGCAATCAAATCTGTTTGCACATGGCTTGATAAACTGGAAACAGATACAGTACCGGAATTTATCAACTACCGTGATTTTGCTGATTGTGTTCTTGATATTTTTCAGGAAGTACAGGGTAAAGTTGGTGCAGCAGTTACTTATAAAGCTGATAACTTCAATCCAATTACTATCAATGAAGCGTTTGATATGTAAGAACTGGAAAGCCGGGGTGGATTCATTCTCCCGGCTTTCATAAAAGTGGGTGATTTAGTAAATGATATTCTACGATTTTGAGGTTTTTGAAAAGGATTGGCTTGCTGTATTCATTGATGTGACGAATAAAAAAGAACACGTGATAATCAATAGCCCTGATAAACTAAAAGCCTTATATGAAGCAAATAGAAAAGATATATGGGTAGGATTTAACAACCGTCACTATGATCAGTACATCATGAAAGGTATTCTGCTTGGTATGAATCCTAAAAAGATCAATGACTGGATTATCGTTGACAATAAAGAAGGTTGGCAATATTCAAGAGCATTCAATAAATTACCCATGATCAACTATGATGTAATGCCAAGCAATGATGAAACCATGAAAACGGTCGGACTGAAAACAATGGAAGGTTTTCTTGGTTCAAACATCAAGGAAACTGATGTTGATTTCCGTATCAAAAGGAAACTGACACAGGAAGAAATAGAACAGACGGTTAAATACTGTAGGCATGACGTGGAACAGACAATCAAGGTATTTCTTGAAAAGGTCAGTGAGTTTAATGCAGTTCATGGAATTATACAGGCATTCCCGAATGAAACATCTTTATATGACATTGGAGATAGTGAAGCCCGGATAACAGCAAAGGTTCTTGGGTGTTCAAAAACTCATTTTGGTGATGAATTTGATTTCTTTTTTCTTCCATGCCTGAAACTGAAAAAATACAAATACGTTCAGGAATGGTTTGCAGAGAAAAGAAAAGAAGCCCTTGAAATGGGGTTACAAGATTTTGACAAAAAAGATAAAAAGACTTGGTACAAGTCACAGAACTTTGAAACGATTGTTGCAGGAATACCACACACATTTGGTTTTGGCGGTCTGCATGGTGCATCTGATAAGCCGATACATCGGAAAGGTCAGATTCTTCATGTAGACGTAAATAATTACTATCCGTCAATGCTGATTGCATGGGGACTTGTAACAAGGGCAGCAACCAATAACAACTTCAAACTGGTGTATGACACAAGAAAAGCTATGAAAAAGAAACAGGTTGCAGCAGCTAAAGCCGGAAGAAAGGCAGAAGCAAAGCAATGGAAAAAAGCACAGTTGCCATATAAGAAGATGCTGAATGCACTTTCAGGGGCAATGAAAGATGAAACCAATGCTGCATACGATCCACGTAATAACAACTGTATGTGTATCAACGGTCAGTTGATGTTGCTTGATCTGATTGAGCATTTGGAAGTTGTGCCGGGACTTGAACTGATTCAGTCAAACACTGACGGTCTGATCATTTGGATTCCTGACACCGATGAAGCCTTTGAAATGGTTGATGATATTTGTTGGGAGTGGGAACAGCGTTGTTCAACTGAACAATGTTCAATATTACTTGAACTTGACAATATATCAGAAATCTATCAGAAGGACGTAAACAATTACCTTTGGATTGGTACTGATGGCGGTGTTGAAAGAATTGGTGCTTACGTCAAAGAACTTTCTGCTATTGATAATGACTTACCAATACTGAATAAAGCGTTGGTTGACTACATGGTGAAAAAGATACCTGTTGAACAGACAATCAATCAGTGTGATGACTTGATTATGTTCCAAAAAATAGTGAAGCTGTCAAACAATTATAACTGGGTTGAGCATGAACAGGGAACTGGTCAGATCATTAAGACAACAAAACACCGGGACGGTACACGAACAGAAGTGTGGTCATATCCTACCACACAAAAATATACTTATAAATCTTATCGTGTGTTTGCTTCCAATCGTGTTACAGACGGTAGGTTGTTAAGACGTAAGGTTGTAAAACCAAAGGGTGAAAAATTTGGAAACACACCTGATCACAGTTTCATTTATAACGATTCTGTAATTGGGGTTAAAGTACCACCGGAATTAGATAAGCAGTGGTACATAGATTTAGCAAGAAAAAGACTGAAACAATTTGGTATTGCAGCATAATACCGGAAAGGTGGGAACATGACAGACATTACAATCAAATATGATCATGGTCAGATGCTTATTCATCTTGAAGAATTTCTTTCATGTAGAAGTATCTCAAAGGTTCGTAAGCTGATTAAGTTAATCAATCGAAGTGATAACCCTGACATTGTGAATCAGATCAAAGATCACATTCAGTACAGAATGGAAGGGTTGGACAATATTACAATGATTACCGAAAACAGGATTGACCGAAATAAGGAAGAAGTGAAAGATGCTGAAATGAATGTGCAGCACTGGTTATATTTGCGGTCACAGCATAAGAAAGGTAGTAACAGTTACAAGCATTACATGACAAATGTGAAAGAAAGTCGGGACACATTGAAAGAGAAAAAGGCAGATTTGAGATCAGCCGAAAAGGAATATAAGGACAGCATCAGGGACAAAGAATTTTTCAGTAAATTGCTGTCAGAAGTATTTAGTTAAAGGATGGTGAAACAGGATGTTGTACAAAGGGTACATAAAGACAAAAGGCAAGAAAGCAATCGAAGCATTCAAAGACCGGACAAAATACCGCACTTATGACGAAGTGAAGAATCTTGAAGGGTTCGGTGGTGTTCTTGCTGATGATACTATCCTGATAGATATTGACGATGCTGAACAGTCTGAAATTTTAATGAACATTGTGGAAGAATATCAGCTTGATTGCCGGGTGTATTGTACAAGCCGGGGCAGACATTTTTTATTTAAGAATCATAGTATTACAAGGAACAGGACACACGTACCGCTTGCGGTTGGTCTGACAGCAGATATAAAACTTGGTACACGTTCATCATATGAAGTAATCAAGATTGACGGTGAAGAACGCTTTATTGAGTGGGACATTGAAGAAGGTGGAACATATCAGGAAGTTCCAAAATGGTTGTTCCCGGTTCGTACAGCGGTTGACTTTCTTGATATGGATGCAGGTGACGGACGCAATCAAGCATTATTCAATTATATCCTGACACTTACATCAAATGATTTTAGTGTTGATGATACAAGAGAATGTATCAGGATTCTGAACAGATTTGTACTGAAAGAACCGTTATCTGATGATGAACTGGAAGTGATTCTTAGGGATGAAGCATTTCAAAAACCTGTATTCTTTTGTGATAAGACGTTCCTGTTTGACCGTTTTGCAACATGGCTTAAGAACAATGAAAATGTAGTCAGTATAAGTAATCAGTTACATATCTATCAAGATGGGATTTATCAGGTTGGGTACAAGGCTATTGAAACAGCTATGATCAATCAGATACCTAACCTGAAAAAGACACAGCGAAGAGAAGTATTAGAGTATATGGAACTTATAGCTGATGAAAAAGCACAGGCAGATGCACGTTATATAGCATTCAGGAACGGTGTGTTGGATATTGTGACCGGACAGATGCAACCATTCAGCCCTGATTTGGTTATTACCAATCAAATACCTTGGGACTATAACCCGGAAGCCTACAGTGAACTTGCTGATGATACACTGAACAAATTAGCTTGCGGTGATCAACCGATCAGGGCATTACTAGAAGAATGCATTGGCTATTGCTTTTACCGCAGGAATGAACTTGGTAAGGCATTCATCCTGACAGGTGACAAGTCCAATGGTAAGAGTACATTCCTTGATTGTGTCAAAGCAATTCTTGGTGATGGGAATATATCAGCACTTGACCTTAAGGAATTAGGGGACAGGTTCAGCACATCAATGATGTTCGGAAAACTGGCAAATATCGGTGATGATATTGGTGATGACTTCCTGCAAGGTTCACAGGTAGCAACATTCAAGAAAGTAGTTACAGGTAACAGAATCAAAGCAGAAAGAAAAGGGCAAGACCCTTTTGAGTTTAACCCTTATGTGAAGCTGCTGTTTTCAGCAAATGATATACCAAGAATGAAAGATAAGACAGGGGCAGTTCTTAGACGTTTGGTGATTATTCCATTCAATGCAAGATTTACAAAGTATTTACCAAGTGGTGAGATTGACCCGGATTACAACCCTTATATCAAGTATCAGTTGGTTGAACAAAGTTCAGTCGAGTATCTGATCAGAGTAGGTGTGGAAGGACTGAAAAGAATCATTGAAAACAATGAGTTCACCAAGTCTGAAAAAGTAACTGAACAGATTGATGAATATGAAAACGAAAATAACCCAATCAAAGCATTTATTGATGATTGTGGTGTTGAAATGATCGAAAACGAACCAACCGCAGATGTTTATAAACGGTATCAGGTATTCTGTGCTGAAAATATGATGCAGCCAATGGCACATACAACATTTAGTAAGCAGATCAATAAACGATTGGGGTTTTCGGTTATACAAAAAAAGATTGATAAGAAAAATTATAAAATATTTGTGAAAGGATAAATGTGACTATATGGAAAAGTTAGTATTAACAGGTACGGTTTGTTTTTGCGTTGGTCTTACGGTTGGGTTAATCCTTGGTGCTGTAGTAATGGCATTAGCTGTTGCAGCGAAAAAGTACAAACCAGAGACGAAGGAGATTGATGATTGTTGGGGGTGTTTCGGTGCTGCAAATGGTGATTGTGATCACTGCCCAGTAATGAACGGTGACAGTGGAAAGGATGATGTAAATGTACAAAAATAGTGAAGGATATGTTGATCCAACAGCAGGTGCAGCAATGGCAACGGTTAAGCGTGAAGAAAATGCAGAACTGAATGACCGTAACCACAGACTGATTCAGGTGATCAGGAACATTGTTGACATTGCCGGATTTGAAATTGTTGGAAGGGTAACACTGAAACATAAGAAATCAGGTAAGGTGTTTCATTAGTTCGATGCACCAATCAGTGCTATGGTGGTAGCGGTTTGGTAACTGCTAAGTAGCGGTTAGTGGTAGCTGTTAAAATCCTTTATTTATGCGGTTGGTAGCTGTAGTAACTGTTAAAGGTAAATTATTTATTAAAAATAATATTGTGTAAAAAAAGTAAGTAATAAAAATAAATATATAGAATAGAGTGAAAGTTTTAACCGTTACTAACTGTTAGCAAAACGCTCGAAAGACTTGATTTTACTATATTTTTGAGGGTAGCGGTTGAAAAAATGTAAACAGTTACCAAACAGTTACTAACCGATACCGTAACCGGAGTAGAAAGTGAGGTAAAAATGAGTGATCAGAAGAAATTAAGTGCAAGGGAATATCTGAAACAGCTTGAAGTGTTAGACATGCAGATAAATGATGATATTGCCACGCTGTCAGATATGAAAATGAATGTATGCAGTGCAGGCGGTATTGATTACAGCCGGGACAAAGTGCAGACTTCACCTGTAGGTGATAAGTTATGCAAGGACGTAGTGAGGTATACCATGTTTGACCAACACATCAATGAAGAAATAGATCAGTTTGTTGATGCAAAGAAGCAGATAATTAAGGAAATCCGGGGATTGCGTGACAAGAATATGATTCAGATTCTTACAAAAGTGTATGTGCAGTTTAAAACAGTCAAGGTTGCTTCACAGGAAATGAAAAAATCTTATTCATATACCGTAGAACTGCATAATAAGGCACTTTCAGCGTTTGAAGATACCTATAAAAACCTTACATATCTGACATAAAACCAATTATTTCATATTTGACAAATACAAGCTGACCTTTTATAGTGTATGCTGTACAAAAATTTTTGCAGGTAATTTATTACCTGCAATTTTTATTTGCAATAAAATATGCTTATTGTCTTATGTGCTGCAAGGTATGCCTTCCTCTCACCTTGCAGCACTTTTTGTTATACAAATGATAGAAAGGCGGTGTTGTTATGGCAAAAAAAGGCAAATTAACTGAAAAGCAGCAACGTTTTGTTGATGAATACCTGATTGACCTGAATGCAACACAGGCAGCTATTAGGGCAGGTTATTCAGTAAAAACAGCGGATGCAATCGGATGTGAAAACCTCACGAAACCTAATATTCAACAGGCTATTGCTGAACACATGGCAGAACGGTCACGAAGAACCGGAGTGAATCAGGATAGGGTTGTATTAGAGCTTGCCAAGATTGCATTTGTCAGAATGACAGACGTTGTTGACAGTAACGGAAGAATCAAACAGGATGCATCTGCTGATGATCTGTCTTGTATTGAATCAATCAAATATAAGGAATCTGACAATGAGTTTGGTGGAAGTGTTGAAAGAGAAGTCAAGATTGCTTCCAAGATGAAAGCCCTTGAACTGCTTGGTAAACATTTAGGTATGTGGAATGATAAGTTAGATGTGAATGTGACAGCCCCTATTGTTATTTCAGGAGCGGACGCACTTGAGGACTAAATACAGGCAGCCATCAAGTCAATATGTATTTGGTTATCAGAAGTTCATTCTGATGCCGGAAGATCACAAGGCTACAAAGTCCGGTAAGGTTAATGTGAAATTACCGGAAGTAGTCGGTAAGGGTTACGGTACATTTTGGCGGTGGAAAGGTAGATACAGGGCAGTCAAAGGTTCACGTGCATCTAAGAAGTCAAAGACTACAGCATTATGGTACATCACCAATATGATGAAGTACCCTGATGCAAACACCTTAGTTGTTAGAAAAACTTACAGAACACTAAAGGATTCCTGTTTTACTGAACTTAAATGGGCTATACATCGACTTGGTGTTGATACTTTTTGGGATATAAAAGAATCACCACTCGAAATGACGTATAAGCCAACAGGTCAAAAGATTTATTTCAGGGGTCTTGATGACCCACTGAAAGTAACATCAATCACTGTTGATCAGGGTGTATTGTGTTGGATGTGGATTGAAGAAGCATATGAAATTAGTTCAGAGGATGATTTCAATATGCTTGATGAATCTATTCGTGGTGCAATACCGGAAGGTTCAGACCTGTTCAAGCAGATCACCGTAACATTCAACCCTTGGAATGAACACCATTGGTTGAAGAAACGGTTTTTTGATAACCCTGATGATGAAACCCTTGCACTTACAACCAATTACAAGTGCAATGAATGGTTAGATAAAGCCGATCTTAAGGTTTTTGAAACCATGCGAAAGCAGAACCCAAGACGTTACGCAGTGGCAGGTCTTGGGGACTGGGGTATTGTTGATGGTCTTGTGTATGAGAATTGGCACGAAGAAGCCTTTACACTGGAACAGATCAGACAGCAATACAAGATTGATTCAGCCTTTGGTCTTGACTTTGGTTATACAAATGACCCATCTGCATTATTTTGTGGATTCATTGACACGAAGAACAAAAAGATATTCGTGTATGATGAAATGTATGCAGCAGGTCTTTCCAATGAGCGAATATATCAGAATATCACTGATATGGGCTATGCAAAGGAAAGAATCACAGCAGATTCAGCAGAACCAAAGTCTATTGATCAGTTAAAGGGCTATGGTCTTAGAGTCAAAGGTGCTGAAAAAGGCAAGGACAGTATCAACAGCGGTATTCAGTTTATTCAGGACTTTGAAATCATCATACACCCAAGATGTGTGAATTTCTTGACGGAGATTAGCAACTACACTTGGGACAAGGACAAGTTCGGTAATAAACTGAACCGCCCTATTGATGACTTCAATCATTTGATGGATGCAATGCGATATGCATTAGAAAAATATATCAAGAAAGGTAACGGCTGGCTATTCTAGCCAATTTGGTGTGCAAAATGGAAATCTTAGGTACAAAGTATGAGTTGATTAAAAATGATCATGTCTGATAGAAGTAAATATTGACGGAGAGTGTAAGACTTATGCGAAGGTTATCAGAATCAGACCACTACAGGATATGCTTTACGGTGAAGCAACAGAAGATGAGAGAAAGAAAAGACACAGCGAAGTAATGCGGCATGAAGTAATTCATGCTTTTTTTAATGAGAGTGGTCTTAGTGACTATTCGAACAATGAGGAACTGGTTGATTGGCTTGCAATGCAGTTTCCGAAAATGTTCAAGGTGTTTCAGGAGCTTGGTTGTACAGAGTAAGTAGAGAGAAAGGGGTGATAAATTGCTTACGATCGAAGAGATAAAGATGTTTATTGATGAAGATGCAGCATCAGTGAAAAAACACTTTGCAAGAATTGGTGAACGCTATTTCGATGGCGATCACGACATTAAAAGTTACAGAATGTTCTACTTCAACAATGACGGTCAGCTTGTGGAAGATACAAGCAGGGCAAATGTAAGGATCCCACACCCATTTTTCAAGGAACTGACAGAACAGGGTACACAGTACACCCTTTCAGGTTCAGATGGGTTTGTATTCAGCGATGTGCCTGAACTACAGAGTGAACTTGATGCAAGATTCAATAACAATGATGATTTTATTGATGAACTGTCGGAAACACTTACGGACTGTCAGACAAAGGGTTTTGCTTATATGTATGCTATGAAAGACAGCACTGACAAGCTGAAATTCACGTGTGCTGACAGTATCGGTGTTGTAGAAGTAGAAGCACGATTTGCAGAGGACGGAAAAGACCATGCAATCTATTGGTACGTTGACCGGGTTGACAAGGAAGGTCACAGAATCAAGAAAATCATGGACTGGGATGATGAACAGGTTGTTTATTATGTTCAGACAGATGAAGGGGAAATACAGCTTGACGATAAACCCAAAGTGAATCCAAGACCGCATATACTGTATAAGGTTGATGGTGATGATAATACTTATATTGATTCACTTGGTTTCTTGCCATTCTTCCGGTTGGATAATAACAAGAAACAGTTCAGTAACCTGAAAGCAGTAAAAGATTTGATTGACGATTATGACCTTATGGCATCCAGTCTTTCCAATAACCTGATTGACTTTGACCATCCATTATATGCAGTTAAAGGGTTTGAAGGTGATAACCTTGATGAATTGCAGCAGAATCTTAAGACAAAAAAGATTGTTGGTGTCGGTTCAGATGGCGGTATTGAAGTACATACAGTAGATGTGCCGTATGAAGCACGAAAGGTTAAGTTGGAACTGGATGAAAAGAACATCTATCGTTTTGGTATGGGACTGAATCTGTCAGGTCTGAAAGATACATCAGCAACAACCAATATTGCAATCAAGGCAGCCTATTCACTGCTTGATCTTAGATGTAAACACCTTGAAAGGAATATCAAGCGGTTCTTGCGTAAGATCGTGGCGGTGTGCATTGATGAAATTAATCAGCAGAACGGTACAGATTATCAGATCACAGATGTTTATTTTGAGTTCACCCACGAAGTAATGAGTAATGAACAGGAAAATGAACAGAATGAACTTACAGAAGCACAGAAACAACAGGTGCAAATCAACACACTGATGTCACTTGCAAACGTTTTTGGTGATGATCTGATTATTCAGTATATTTGTGATGTTCTTGATATTGATTATGAAGATGTGAAGGACAAGTTGCCGGATAATGAAGCTAATAAGGTGCAGCAGGTGCAAGATGATCTTGATTCTATTATACCGGATGATGAAGGCGGTGGAATAGGTGAACAAGGCACAGAAGGAAGTACAACAGGCACAGCTTAATGATGAAAAGAAAGTAATCAAGCTGTTAGAAAGAGTATATGAACAGGCGAAAAAGGATTGTGAACAAAAAATTAGGGAACTGTCAGCAAGGACAGACCTTGAAAATCTGCAAAGCATCATATACCAAAAAGAATATCAGCAGATTATGGTTGATCAGATTGAATCAATCTTGTATGACCTGCATGAAGGACAGTTTACAACAATAGCTGATTATTTACAGCAATCGTACATAAACGGTTATGTTGGTATGTACTATGACCTGCATCTTAGTGGTATACCTTTGGTTGTTCCAATCAACCAAGATCAGGTTGTCAAGGCAGTTCGTACAGACAGTAAATTGTCAAGCGGTCTGTACACCAAACTTGGTGAAGATGTTGGTTACCTTAAGCGGTCAATTCGTGCTGAACTTTCAAGAGGGATTGCAAGCGGTTCAACGTGGAATGAAATGGCATTAAGAATTGCCAAGGGTATGAACAGCCCATTTAATAAAGCAATTAATAATGCAATACGGATTGCCCGGACAGAAGGTCATAGAATACAGAATGAAGCAGCTCTTGACGGTCAGCATGAGGCAAAGAAAAAAGGTGCAGATATAGTCAAACAGTGGGATGCTACACTTGACAGTAGGACAAGACCGGAACACCGGGAATGTGACGGACAGATCAGGGAAATAGATGAACCGTTTGATGTTGGCGGTGAGAAAATGCAAGCACCTGGTGTTGGCGGTTCTGCAAAGAACGTTTGTAACTGTCGGTGCTGTCTGCTGCAACGTGCAAAATGGGCTTTAGACGATGATGAACTAAAGACCTTACAAGAACGTGCAGCATTCTTTGGATTGGATAAAACACAGTCGTTCAACGACTTCAAACAGAAATATTTGAAGTTGCCTGAAAAGGCTGATACAATGAATGTGAAAGAATATGATGTATTGGAACACACCAAAAAGCTAAAGGGTGCAATGAGTAGTTCAGACTATGATGAATACATGAAGATTCTGACTGAACACAGTAATACGTCACTTCAAAAATTGTATGCAAAGTATGCTGATAAAATCAACGGTGTAGCATACGGAAAAAACGGATATTATACACCACGTGACAATAAACTTGTGTTTTCATATCCAGCGAAGAAATATATTGATGGTGGAAAAAGCAAATATGGAACATTAGCACATGAGTATGGTCATTATTTTGACGCAAAAGCTAATTACGATAATACACATTTTTCAGAACTTGATCTTATTAACGGAAAAGTTAAATGGTGTAAGCTGTCAAAGGTTGCAAGTTCATCTGATGAATTTCTTGTTGCTGTAAGAAAAGATAGGGATTTTTTAAAATCAATTTTAACTGATGAAGTGAAAGAAGATTTTAGAAATAATCATGCAAGTGTAGGTGTTCAAGATGCTATTGACGGATTACTTGGAGAACGTATAGCATGGGGGCATGGAGATAAATATTATAATCGTCAATATAGTTCGATGAAACGTCTTAAGGAACATAAAGGTTTACAGGCAGCATATAAAGAACTTGGTATTGATGCCAGTAATCTTAGCAAGGTAGCGAATGAATGTAGGGTTTATGAATCTGCATCTGAAATGTGGGCTAACATCATGGGTGCAGAAGTCAATGGTGGCTCTGAACTGGAATATGTGAAGAAGTATCTACCGAACAGCTATGAAGCATTCATTGAAATTCTGAAAGGGGTAAAATAATATGAGTGAAAAATTACAGAAAGCACTTGAACGGTATAAGGAAAAATTCAATGATGATTTTCCAACTATTCCGTTTGAAAGTCAGGAAGATGAAGAAATTATTGACATTATTGATGAATGTATTGAAGAAAACAAAGACGTTTATGATCTTGGGTACTTGTCACTTGATGATATAATGTATTAAAAAGCAAAGGTATACAATTCTGCACCTTTGCTTTTTTATTACCTATATGACCGCTATATAAGGTCAGAAAGGGGGATAAAAGGAACATGAAAGCGTTGCACACTCACTTGGTATTGTAGAAAGGTATGGTGATCCTGATTATCTCCCAACTATGGGTTAAATAGTATTTTAAGGCATCCGCAAGGGTGTCTTTTCTTTTGTCCGAAAAAGGCTTATGACGTTTAAACTGCTGCTGAAATGACCCCTGCAACATGGGATATAAACTGTTGACCGTTCCCGGTGACACCGGATATAAAAACATGACGGAGAAAGGAAGAAGAACATGGAATTTTTAAAAGCATTTTTTGGTGATAAGGCTATCACCTATGATGAACTGGTACAGGCAATCAATGCCTATAACGGTGATGAAAAGAACAAAGAGAAGCTGATCAAGATGGTCAACCTTACTGATGGTGGTTATGTGTCTAAGGACAAATACACCAACCTTGAAACTGACCTTTCCGGTAAGACTACAGAACTGACCAAGGCAAACAACCTGATTGAAGAACTGAAAAAGTCAGCCGGGAAAGATGAAGAAACACAGCAGAAAATCACTGCATATGAAACAGAGATTGCAGACCTTAAGAAAGAGAATGCAGAACTGAAAACAGAAAATGCATTGAAATTTGCGTTGGTTGCAGCAGGTGCGGTTGATGTTGATTATCTTGTATTCAAGGCAAAGGAAAAAGGTGAAATCAAACTTGGTGATGATGGAAAAATCAAGGGTGAAGATGATCTGATTTCAGGTCTTAAAACACAGCATCCTACCATGTTTGAAGCATCCAATGGCAATCAGCAGCAGAATGGTAACAGAAGAGTTCTTGAAAACAACCTGCCGGGTGGGGATAAAGACAAGACAGTTACCAAAGAGCAGTTCCTTAAGATGGGTTACAACGAAAGAATGAAACTCAAAGAGGAAAACCCGGAATTATTCAAACAGTTAAATGTACACTAAGAAAGGTTAAAATGGTGAATTAAATGGCAAGAACAGGAAATTTTGGCGGTTTTGCTTTTGATGAAGAAGTATTTACCGGAATGATGCAGGAAGCCGACTATTGGACTACACCAATTATTGCTTCCGGTATCGTGCAGCAGGACAGTTCTATTATGGATTTAATCGGTGAGCATGGAAATGTGGCAACAATTCCAATCTATAAACCAATTGACGCAAACGAAAGTGGTATGGAAGCACTGAACAACGATGGTGAAACAAACAATACACCTGTTGAAATCAGCGGTGACAAACAGACTTGTATGCTTATCCAGAGAATGAAAGCATTCAAGGCTAAAGACTTTACAAAGGAATTAACTGGTGCTGACCCTATGACACTGATCAGAAATAAGATCGCAGGTTATTATGGTCAGGTTTGGGAAAAAGAACTGATGAACATTGCACAGGCAGTATTGGCAGTTGCAGCACTTAGTGATCATGTACTTGATCTTACTAAAAATACTAAGACAAACATTGAAGCAGGTACAATTTACGATGCAGAACAGGCAGCACTTGGTGATATGGCAGGTGGTCTTGGTCTGATGGTTATGCATTCCATGATCTTCAAAGAGTACAAGAAAATGGAAATGGTTGACTATGATAAGTATGTTGTCAACGGTGTGATTCAGAAAGAAATTACACTGCCAACTATCGCAGGTAAACACGTACTTGTCACTGACAGATTTACAGCTACAGGAGCAGGTGCAGATGCGGTTTACAACACATATCTGTTTGGCGAAGGTGCATTTTTATCTTGTGATAAGAACAACTATGAAAATCAGTACACAACCAACTATGACCCGGAAGCATCCGCAGGTATTGACAAGTTCTATACAAAGCAGGGTAAGGTGCTGCATCCGAACGGTCTTTCTTTAGCAGTTGATCAGATTGCAAAAGAATCACCGACTTATGCAGAACTTGGTAAGTCTGCAAACTACAGCCTTAAGTTCAATACAAAGAACGTCAAGATGGGGCTTATCAAGTCCAAGGTTGGTACAGCAGTTGTCTAAGAAAGGGTGATTTGATGGTTATTGCAGTCGATGAAGTGATGTCTTTACCGGAATTTGTAGGGCAGAATGTGAACGTTGTGTCAAATCTACTGGAATCAGCAGAGCTATTGGTTAGAGCGTATACACACAACAATTTTCAGAACAGATTCGTAAGATTTACGGCAGACAGTCGTGGCGATCGACTGCTTGCGACATCGGATTATCTGAAAGTAGGTGATACAGTCCAGATATCACAGTCAATGGTAAATGATGGGCTGTACACCGTGACCGAGATTGGTGATGATTTTGTCAGAGTTGATAAGGAATTGTATAAAAGTGTCAACCTGGTCACAAAGGTTGAATATCCTGCTGATATTAAGAATGGTGTGCTGAATCTTATAAAATGGGATATTAAGAATCGTGATAAGACTGGTATTAAATCAGAAACCCTGTCACGATACAGTGTCACCTACTTTGATCAAGACTCGGACAATCAGGTAATGGGATATCCAGTCTCATTACTGGGATTCTTAAGACCTTATATGAAAGCGAGGTTCTGAGATGATTGGTGGAAATGTTACAGCAGTCTTGCAGATAAAAGACGATGGTTTGAAAAATGCGATTGGAGAAATAGAACATGTATGGATGGATGTTACAGGTCTGAAAGGATTCTTAGATCTATCCACTGGTGACTCAAAGCATACCACTTTCTATTCCAAAATTCAGGAGAGTACACATATTTTCTTGTGTGATCATAAGAATCTGAAACAACTATCAACCGGGTGGTTGTGGGACCCGTTCAGTTTTAAGGACGGGGTGATTAAGTTGGAGAAATCAGAAGACTGGGAGTGGAATCCATTTAGTTTTATATCGGGTAATATCCGAAACTATGAAAAGCGTAGGAAAGTGGATGTGACTAGTAGGAATGCAAGAATGGTTGTGAATGGTGAAGTGTATGAAATCCTTCTGATTGATGATCCTATGAATATGCACGATCATTTAGAAATCTATTTAAGATTTATAGGGGGTCAGTAGTATGTCAGTTGAATTTAAAGATAATACAGCAAAAATTAAAGCTGCATTATCGGAAGTGGTTATTGGATTCCTTCACGAAGCAGGTGGTGAAATACAGGCACAGACCCAAAGAAATAGCCGGGTTGATACCGGACAAACAAAGGGGTCTTACAAATATATGGTTGATGAAGGAAAAGATGAATCAACTGTTGCTGTAGGTTCAGACCTTGAAAATGCGATTTGGGAAGAATTTGGTACTGGTGAATATGCAATGCATGGTGATGGAAGAAAAGGCGGTTGGGTTTATAAGAGTAAGAAAGACGGTAAATTTTACCATACTTACGGAAAAACACCACGACAACCACTCACGAAAGCATTTCAGAGTGTAGCCCCAAAGATAAAGAAACAGCTTGTAAATGTCATTAAACAGAATTTAGGGGGTTAATTATGGTTGATATGCTTGGTTTTATTTCTGATCAGCTTGGTCAACTTGGTATTCCCTATGAATTTGGTGAATGGACAGGTGAAATTAGCTATCCTTACTTTGTCGGTTCGTTCAATGAAATTGAACACAGATTAGAGGACGGATATACAGGCGGTGTATTTACACTTGACGGTTGGTCAAGGGGGTCAAAATTACCGCTTGCAGAAATAAATGACAAACTAAAAAAAGCATTTGAAGATTTAAGGGCGGTTCAGGAAGGAACTGCTTTTTTTATTACCTATTGGAACGGTTTAATGATTCCAACAGGTGAAGAAGATCTTTTTAGAATTACGATAACACTTAACACAAATGAGTGGAAAGGAGCATAAAAGAATGGGCTTAAAAAAGCATGGTATTACATCTGAAACTATCAAGAATATGATCTTGGGTGCAGGTGTCATTTACAAAAATCTTAAGTATGAAAAATCAGCCAATGGTTGGACTGGTACACCACTTGGTGCAACTTCCGGTGGTCTTAAGTTCAATTATGAAGCACAGTGGTTAGATGTTGAGGTGGACGGTGCAACTGTACTGATCAAGGGTGTCAGCAAGCAGAAGGTTGGTGAATCTGCCACACTTGAAGGTCAGATGACAGAACTTACAGAAGATATTCTTGTGAGTGCATTACACCTTGTAAAATCCACTTCCGAAGATACAACTTATGTCAAGTATGTATCTAAGGAAAATATCACAGAAGCAGATTATCTTGAAAATGTTGCATATGTCGGAACACTTTCAAGTGGTAAGAATGTAATCATTATTTTACCGAATGCGCTTTGTACAGAAGCGTTTGAGTTAGAAACAAAGAACGCTACACAGACAACATTTGCTGTCAAGTTTGAGTGTACAGCAGACCTTGAAAATGACAGCTTAAATAAGTTGAATATTGAAATTTATTACCCAACTTCTGTTGTGTAGGGGGTGTGAATTATGCGAGTTGTAGTAGTAAGAGAATATACAGACAAGTACACAGGTGAAGGTCATGTGATCGGTGAAAAACTGGATATGACAGAAGAAAGATTTGCAGAAATTCAGGACAAAGGAACGTTTGTGGTTGATATTTCTGATGAAGTAGTGCAGCAGGAAACACCTGCTGTATCTACTGAACAGGTAGAAGATCAGGAACAGGAAACAGCAAGTGAACAGACTGAACCTGTTGAACAAAAAGAAACATCTGCACCAAAACAGGATAAACCTGCAAGAGGTGGCAGAAGAAACAGAGCGAAAAAAGAAAGTGAGGATAAATAATCATGGCAGATTTCAGATTTAAGGATTTAACAGTTGATAACGCATTTGACTTTTGTGAGGTTCTTGCAGTTATCGGAGTAGAACAGGTTATTGGAGCATTCGACAAAGACGAGATTCAGCAGTTGCAGGAATCCGGTACAGATATGAAAGAAGTTGGTATTGTCATTGCTATGAAAGTATGTGGCATTCTGATTAAGAACATTTCCAAAGCAAGAAATGAAATCTGTAAGTTTTTTGCTAACTGTATGGAGTGGGACAACGGTACAGCGGTTACTGCTGATGATGTAAAGAAATTCAAGCTGAAACAGTTTGCTGTTATGGTGAAAGATTTTGCTAAGAAAGATGATCTTATGGATTTTTTCGAGGGTGTTGCCGAATTAGTGGGTACGGAACAGAACGATTCGATGAATGCTGCAACCGTAGATATGGTAACCCCTACAGCTATTTAGATAAAGCAATCAGCCGGGGGAAGTTAGACGCTACTGTTAGAACAGTTCTGAAACAGGACAACGAAGATAAACAGTGGGATTTATACTGTGCAATCACAGCAAACCCACTTGCTGATGATGTTGGAAATTTTGAAGAATTTAAACAGCGGTTTATGAGTACAGCACCGAAAGGTAATAACACTGAACAAACTGAACCAACAATGAACAACGCACAGATTAAGTTACAGGTGGAAAAAGCAAATAAAATTCTGAATGGATTCGTGCCACCGTTGAAAGGGGGTGGCTAATCGTTGGATATTTTCTCGTTGGTCGGAAAAATAACGATCAATTACGCTGATGCAGTGAACAACATTGAAAAGGTTTCAAAGTCTGCAAAGGACACCGCTGAAACACTGGAAAATGTTGACAAAAAGGCAGATAGTGCAGGTGACTCAGTAGAAGATGCCGGACAAGCTGCCAAAAATGCAGACAGTGGATTTACAACATGGAAAGCCACGCTTGCGAATTTAGCATCTACAGCAATCACAAAAGTAATTTCAGGATGTACACAGTTAGCTGAAAAAATGGCAGATGTGACAAAATCAGCGGTTGGTCACTATGCAGAATATGAACAGTTAGTTGGTGGTGTTGAAACACTATTCAAAGACAGTTCCGGTAAACTGATTGATTATGCTGAAAAGGCATATAAGACAGCCGGGGTGAGTTCAAATCAGTACATGAATACAGCAACGTCATTTGCTGCTTCACTGATTCAGGGTCTTGGCGGTGATACTGCAAAAGCGGTTGAACTGACCAACCTTGCTATCACTGATATGTCAGATAATGCTAACAAGATGGGTACTGACATAGGTTCTATACAGGACGCTTATCAGGGTTTTGCAAAGCAAAATTACACGATGTTGGATAACCTGAAACTCGGTTATGGTGGTACACAGTCTGAAATGATCAGATTGATAAATGATTCAGGTGTACTTGGTGAAAAGATTGAAAGTTTGGATAACGTAACGTTCGACCAAATGATTGAAGCTATTCACAAGATTCAGGATAACTTAGGTATAACCGGAACAACAGCACTTGAAGCAGGTACTACAATATCAGGTTCATGGAGTTCAGTACAGGCATTGTTTGAAAATATCCTTACAAAAGTAGGTTCAAAACTTGCACCTACTGTTATGGGATTTTTACAGCAGTTGTCAGACTGGATGGAAACCATTGATTGGGATGCGTTTGCAACGTCTGTCGGTGATGCCCTACAAAGGGTATTTGACTGGATTCAAAAGATTGATTTTACAACATTCTTTGAAAAAGGAATGGATGGTGTTGAAAACTTCCTTGAAAAACTAGGGGGTCTTATTGAAGATGTGCCTAAGATTATCCAAACGTTCAAGGATTGGTCACCACTGATAGCCGGAGTTGCTGCCGGATTCGTAACCTTAAAGGTTGCTATGGCAATATCATCACTGATTAGTGCAGTGAGTACAGCAATTGGAATTTTAACAGGTGTGGAAGAAACTGCAACAGTAGCACAAACCGGATTGAATACAGCCATGCTTGCAAATCCCGCTGTATTTATTATATCAATTATAGCCGGACTTGTGGTTGCCTTGATCACATTGTGGAACACCAATGATGGATTCAGAGAAGCAGTCACAAATGCTTGGGAATCTGTAAAAGAAGCAGTAAGTACTGCCATTGAAGCAATCAAAGGATTCTTCACAGGTTTAGTTGATTCAATCAAACAGGCTTGGGAGAACATCAAAACGGCAATATCTGAAAAGATAGATATCATAAAAGAAACAGTAACCAATGTGTTTACTGCAATAGCTGATACTGTAAGTGCAGTGTGGGAAACAATCAAGAATGCAGTGCAGGTTGCTATCATGTTTATTGGTGAAATCATCAGTGCTGCATTTCAGATCATCACAATGCCTTGGATGTTTATATGGGAAAACTGCAAGGAATATATCATTGCAGCTTGGGAGTTTATCAAGAACGCTGTATCAACAGCACTTGATGCAATTTCAACTACCGTCAGCAATATTTGGAATGCTATTGTTGGATTCCTGACCCCAATTTTGGAAGGCATTAAGAATACATTTACAACTGTATGGAATGCGATAAAATCAACCATTTCTACAGCGCTGAACGCAATTCAGACTACGATTTCAAGTATACTGAACAGCATTAAATCAACCTTTACAAGTGTTTGGAACAGTATCAAGTCAACGGTATCTAATGTGATCAACGGTGTGAAGTCCACTATTTCAAGTGGTCTGAATGCTGCTAAATCAACGGTGAGCGGTGTACTGAATAGCATTAAGGCGGCTTTTTCAAATGTGTGGAATGGGTGCAAATCTGTTGTATCGAATGCGATTAATCACATAAAATCAATCATGCATTTTTCGTGGTCATTGCCAAAACTCAAATTACCACATATTTCAATTAGCGGCTCTTTCAGCCTGACACCGCCAAGTGTACCGCACTTTGGTATTGAATGGTATAAGAAAGCAATGGATGACGGCATGGTTATGAATCAGCCGACCGTGTTTGGTTACAATGCTAAAACAGGTCAGCTTATGGCTGGCGGTGAAGCTGGAAGCGAAACAGTTGTTGGTACACAGAATCTGATGAACATGATCAAAACAGCAGTTAGTGAGTCTAGTGAAAGTAATGACCATACAGATGAAGTATTAGAAGCAATCTACTATTGGTTATCCAATGGTGGGTTGGAGAAACTGCTTATTGATATTTTGACACAGAAAGTAAAACTTAGGTGGGAAAACAGAGAAATTGCAAGGTTGGTGAAAGAGTATGCTTGAGGAATTAACATTTTGTAATCATAAAGGTGAAAAATTACAGACTGGAATAGGTGGCATCTTTGCCAACAGTAACGATCTGAGAGATTATGACTGGGACTATACAACACAGTCAGGTAAAATCACAGGATTCAGTAAAGGGATAGTCAAAAAGACTATCCCTTTACTATTTATTGGAAAAACCGAAGCTGATGGTGTGAAAATCAAGAATCAGCTTTTAGATCTTGCAGAAAAAGATATTATAGAGAAATCACCGGGTAAGATTATTATCGGTGATTATTACATGACAGGTTACGTGATCGGGAGTAAAAAGAGTGACTATCTACTTAGTAGACGATACCTGAACAATGAACTGACGTGGGTGACAGAAAAACCGTACTGGATAAAAGAATCTGTATATACCTACAGCCGGATCACAAGCAGTGATACAGATTATGAGTATTTAGATTTCCCATATGATTTTCCATACGATTACTGTCCCGGAAACACAGCAATGTATCTTGAAAATAAAGAGATTACTCCGGCAGATTTCAAGGCGGTGATCATGGGTCCTTGTACAAATCCGGTGTTTGCTATTGCCGGGAATAATTACAAGATTGTCACTGATATATCCAGCTATGAGTATGTCGTACTGAATACGGAGAAGAGGACAGTGTACAAAGTATCAAGAACAGGTCTTGTGACCAATATCTGGAACAGCTTGGAAAAGGAATATGACAATTTCGCACAGATACCATCCGGTATGCAGGCAGTACAGTATGATCAGAGTTACAACCTACAGATTACACTCTATCAGAAAAGGAGTGAACCGAAATGGACTTGATTATAACTAACCCTCAGTGGGAAGAAAAAGGATATCTTGAGTGCGATTCCGTTGATATCGAAAATGGAGATCAGAACGATTTTGAGATTCAGTTGAAAAAATCGGAATACAATGCTGAAATCCATCGTGATGGCAGTCTGATTTACGTCCCCGACACTGAATGGGGTGGAATCATCAAGACAATTCACCCGTCAGGGGATACGTTATACTTAGGCGGTCCCACATGGCGTGGGAGACTGGAAAAGTCAATCGTACAGCCTGACTCTGGAAAAGACTATTACACAGTATCAGGGGATGCCAACACAGTCATCGGCACGATCCTGAAAAGACAGGGACTCACAGAATTATTTCAGGCATCTTCAAAATCAAGTGGAATACAGATATCATCCTACAACTTTCCACGTTACTACAGTGTGTATACAGGATTGCAAACGATGCTTGATAAAGTCGGGGCAAAGCTTAAGATCGCATATCGCAGAGGTAAGGCGAATGGTGTTGGGTATGTAGAAGTCAGTGCTGTCAAAGTGACAGACTATTCCGCTCAGATCGAGATCAACAACGATATGGAAATCTCATACAACATTAAAGTGAACAAGTTCACACCAAACCACCTGATCTGCCTTGGTCGGGGTGAATTGAAAGATAGAACGGTCTTACATTTTTACGCTGACGGTAAAGGTAAGATTGTTGATAAGCAGGTATTCACGGGACTTGATGAAATTGTAGAAGTCTACGAACTCAGCAATGAGGAAGATAATGATAAACTGGAATCTGATGCAAAAAAAAAGTTTAAAGAACTATTGCAAGACGGCACCACCACAAGGGCAACTCTTGATACAGACCGAATTAATATAGATATTGGTGATATCGTAGGTGGTCGGGAACGTATTACTGGTGTAACAGTACAGTCATCAGTAGTTAGGAAGATTCTGAAAATCTCTGATGGAGAGATTTCAGTTGAGTATAAATTGAAAGGAGAATGATGCATGTTATTTTTGACAGATGGGTACAAAGGTGAAGCACATGTCAGAGCAGACCATATCGGATACTATAACCTAGGCATGGTCGGCTATGATAATGGTTACTTTCCAAGTGATTATGTTGGCAGCTTTGAAACTGAGATACTGAGTAGCAACAAAGTGAGAATTAAACAGGGCGTTGGACTGATCGGTGGTCGAAGATTCGCCATTGATTCCTATGAGGATGTAACAATTGAAAATGGAGCAACAGGAGAAAAGAGAATTGATGTGATCTATTTTGTTCATACACAGGCAGATGATGGAAAAGAGAGCATTGCATTGGAAGTGGTAAAAGGTACACCTACATCCGGCACACCGTCATATACGGATTCCGGTTCTTCTGGTCCGATACCAAACATAGCACAGAAATATTACGCTACAGCATTCCTTGTGTATCTTGAGGGTGTGAATATCACTAAAGTTGAGATGAGTCCAACATTTCGAAATCTCCGCAGCATCCGAAATGTGTATGAATATGCCGTTTATTATGTCAATGACTTCAAGAAATCTATCGAATCATTAAAACAGTCAGCATCAGATCTGAAATCCCTTGTGGACGGAGCGGTGAAGTCATGGGATCCGGTGCTCTATAGTTGCGAAAGTAATGGTGTAAATGATACAGAGTATTATGCAGGAGGATATGCTGTCAGAAAGGCAACACGAAAGATTATTGCAAAGCGTTGCTTCCTAGACATCTGGTTAACGATCAACGCCCTTGGGAATATTGGGACTGGGGAACGGATTATGAGAATTAGATCCGCAGCATCAGCAGATATTCCGACATCAGGTGCAGGCATCTATTCCGCAGCTATTGGATATGTAAGTGGTATGGTGCAGTCAGGTCAGAGAATTACCGCAAGCGTTGCGCCGGGATCACAGTATATTTCCTTGTTCCTCAACGAAGGATTCCTCAAGGCAAAAGACATTACCAGTGATTTTCAGATCAGATTGTCGCTGTCGTATGACATGCAGTAAGGAGTGATTACATGACAACAGAAGAAATCAGTGCAGTATTAAAAAATTTAAAGCTTAATATATCAGCAGATAAGGTGATCGTGGTTGATCCAGAGACAAGAACAATGACGATTCCTGAATCAGTAGAAAGGCTGGGTACACAGTCTGATGAAAAAACTGAACGAAAGTATTTTATCTGCCCGAAAATTGTTGGAGATGATTTTGACCTGTCAGTAGCAAAAATCTATGTGAACTATCAGAATGCATCTGGAAGCATCGATGGAAAAGACAGACATCCAGTGAATGATGTACAGGTGTCAGGAGATTACATCTTTTTTTCATGGGTTCTTGATAGAAAAGTTACTTTGTACAACGGGACAGTCAGATTTTCAATGTGTGCGACTTCTGCTGATACAGGAGACAAGAGAGAATGGAATACTACTATTGCAGAGGGAAAAGTACTGGAAGGGTTGGAGCTTGTCACAGCAGAGGAACAGGAGACAAGAGGTTCTGAATACATCCAGATTCTCACATCCGATGCAACGGCGGTCGCTGGAAACATTGAACAGGGAAAGACAGCTTATATTGCTGGTGAAAGAGTAGAAGGTACACTCCCAGTCAACGACACAATGACTGTAGCATCTGGTACGGTCAGTTATGCGACTGCTAAGATTCTGGGTTCTGATTATCCCATTTTTCGGATTGCGTCAGCATTTGAACCTAAAAATGATGCAAAAAAGATGATATTTGATGGAAAGAGAACATTGGAAGCGAATGCTCTTGGTTATCAGTTTGGAGATGCAAAACCGGAGCATGTACTGAAAGGTAAGACGTTCTCATCTAATAACGGGCTGAAAGTAACAGGAACAATGGAACCGTTTGAGGGGAAACATGGAGCAAGTGGAATTGTGACGGGGAAGGGAACTAATCTTGTAGTGATTGATACCGGATTAGATAGTGTGGATATATTCGTCTTATATTACGCTTCTTTTCCAGCGACTAATAGACTTCTGTTTGTATTCAAAAACTTTGAAACGGATGAAGAGTTCAACTTTGGGGCAAGCCCTGGATCATATATGACCTCATTAGTCAATAATACCGCCAATAATCTGGGAGAATTGTCGGTTAGCGGTGGAACAGTAACATATAATCCGGGTTCAAATTCGTTTGCAGGTCTAGCAAGCGGAGCAACTTATAACTGGATTGCAGTAGGACAATAGAGGAAGGGGTAAGATAATGGCAAATATTAAGCCGTATTTGGACAATATCGCAAATGCTGAATATGGGGAAGATGTAAGAGGGTCCCTGATCAACGCATTGATTAAAGTTAATGATGATAATGACTCTTACAATGATTTGAAAGAAGAAGTAATTGCTGCAAGAGATGACATCAATGATCAGGTAGATCAGTTTGATGAGAAGATGGAAGCTGCATCTGAAATATCAAAGAAACTTGAAGAGGATACAGCGTCAGGCAATCAGACTCATTCAGATCTGACAAATTCAATTACCATAGCACAGAATGAGAGAAGCAAATTAGAATCTGCTTATGAGAATGTTGGAAAGGTTGTAGAATCGGCAAATAAGAAAAAGGATGCTCTTGACGCATCTATATCCTCAGCTAATACAGCGAAGGCAAATCTTGATGACTCTGTGACTACAGCAACCACAACAAAGAAGAGTCTTGATGAAACCATTCAGACAAGTGAACAGAGGAAGAAAAATCTTGATTCTTCTGTAACATCCGCTAATAAGATTTTTTCTAATCTTAATGATGCAATCACAAGTGCTAATAATGCAAAAAGTAATCTGACTCAGGTAACTGATTCCGCAGATAGTGCTAAGACTGCTCTGAGTGAAGTTATAGACAGTGCAACAGCTACTAAGTCAATCATGGATGCATCGGTAAAATCTGCAACCACAGCTAATACAAACCTCAGTGAGAGTATTAAAAATGCGATTACAGCAAAAAATACGCTGCAAGGGGTAATAGATTCAGCGAGTGAAATTAAAGGACAGTTGGATAGTTCCAACGCTACAGCAGTAACATCAAAGAAAAATCTTGATGCATCTGTTGCTACAGCTAACAATGTATTACAGTCACTAAGTGCGGAAAACGCAAGTGCTGCAAGTAATATTGATGAACTGAAAAGTGAAAACTTTAATAGTCAAGAAATTCTTTCAGGTGTGGCAGATATTCGTGCCTATTTGGGTATCACTGCTGATGATATTGTTGGTATTCAGGTCGATTACAAAAATAAAACATTCAAAAGACTTGCCGTAGCAGCCAACCTTTCAAAAGGTTCTGATTTTGACAAGTTCACAATGTTTGGTGGTCGTAAACGCTGTAATGTTGCTGATGATGGTTCTATCGTGGCATGGTACGGTGATGCAGATTATAAAGAAGATGGTTCAATGGGTCAGGTTATGGTATATCAGCCAAAGTTCTATTATTTGGTGTGTCCTGTAGAGTATGACCCTATTGATACAGGTATTGGTTACCACTTAAGAAAGGCAAACTATTATGTGTCAGAAAAGCCACGTGCAGGTTTCAGACTTCACCCGGCATTCTACGATGCATCAGGAAATGAAATTGATTATTTCCTTACAAGTGCTTACGAAGGTAGTATTTACGATGCATCAGCAAGTGCATATCTGTTGAATGATGAACAGGTTATGAACACTGGTGAAGATAAGTTTTCATCAATCGCAGGTGCAAGACCTGCATCCGGTTCTTCACAGAACCTTACAAGACCGAATATTGAAGCAATGGCGCAGAATCGTGGAACAAACTGGCATGGTGATCTGATTAAACAGGTATCTGCTGAACAGATGCTTATGATCGTTGAAATGGGTGTGATGAACTTACAGACCGCTATTGCACAGGGTATTGTTTCCTTACATTGGACTACAGGAAGTGACACAACAAGTTCATATGCAGCTGCAACCGGAAGTACAGCAAGCCTTGGAAATGGTACAGGTAGGGCAGAGAAAACAACCACTTATGAGGGTGGTGTTGCTAAAGAATACACTGTTGACGGTAAGACTTCTGTATGTTGGAGAGGTAAAGAAAACTTTTGGGGCAACCTTTGGAAATTTGTCTATGGTATCAATATTTGGGGCAACGGAAAAATGGGCGGTGGTCAGCCTTATATTTGTTCTGATTTCAGTTTTGCAGAATCAAAGAACAGTGGAAACTATGAACCTGCCGGATTTATAGTAACAAACGCAAACGGTTATATATCAGCAATGGGATATTCAACAGCTTGTGACTGGTTGTTTATTGCGTCAGAATGCCTTGGTAACAGTTCATTACCTGTTGGTGATTACACATATGTCACTACCAACTTGAACGATTACCGTATTGCTCAGTTGGGCGGTAGTTGGTATAGTTGGGGTAGTGCGGGCGGTTTCTATTGGAATCTGGGTAACGGTGTTGGTGGTCGTGCTCGGGATATCGGGGGTCGCTTGGTATATATTCCAACACGTGATTCTGCTACTTATACCGCTGCAATCGAAGCATGGAAGCAGAAAATGGCAGCTTAAAATGTAACTTAAAAATCAAATATAAGGTTGAAAGAATCTCTGATATTGTTTGTTATTACCTGTAATGAACACCATGAAAAACAAATATATTGCTCAATTAGGCAGTAATTGGAATAATTGGGATAATGCAGGCAGTTTCTATTGGAATCTGAATAACAGTGTTGGTAATCGTAATCGGAATATCAGGGGTCACTTAATAATTGCAAAATATAGCCGGATGGAAACATCCGGCTATTTCTATAAATTGTGTGTATTCTTTCAACCGTGCCACTCGGCAAAACATATAAATAAGCGGTGCAAGACAACCCTTTAAGGGAATACCGCTTTACTTATCACAAAATAAGGAAAGGTCAACCGTATTTACCGGGCAGTAATGCCGACTGAAATTCGGATAATGCAAATACCAAGGAATGAAACGCTATGATCACTTATATGAAAAGATTTATGACCTTGAAAATTTAAGAAAAGCACACCAACACGCAAAGAAAGGAAAAGGTTGGTACAAAGAGGTTCAGGAGATTGACAAAGATCCTGACAAGTACCTGAAACAGATTCAGGAAATGCTTATCAACCACACTTACAAAACATCTGACTATGAGGTGTTTTATAAACAGGACGGTAAGAAGTTAAGGAAAATTTACAAACTGCCTTATTTCCCTGACAGAATTTGTCAGTGGGCTATCTTACAGGTTATTGAACCTTGTATCATCAATAACTTAACTGCTGACACCTATTCAGCAATACCAAACAGAGGTATACACAAGGGTCTGACAAAATTACAATCTGCAATGTGGAATGACCCGGAAGAATGCAGATATTGCTTAAAATTGGACGCAAGACACTATTATCAGTCAATCAACCACGATCTTCTGAAAGAGAAGTATTCAAGAATGTTCAATGATAATGAACTATTGTGGTTGTTAAATGAAATCATTGACAGTATTGAAACAGCAGAGATTGAGGACTTAGCAGCAATCTATCTGTTGGAAGAAGATATTGACCCTGAAACTGGTATACCGATAGGCAACTACTTGTCACAGTATTCAGGTAACTATTATTTTTCAAGTTTTGATCACTGGATAAAAGAACAGAAGCACGTTAAATACTACTTCCGTTATATGGATGATATGGTTATCTTTGGCAAGACAAAAGAAGAACTGTTTGCCTTGAAGAAAGAGATTGATATTTATTTCAGGAATGAACTGAAATTGAACATAAAAGAAAACTGGCAGGTGTTCCCATCGTACATAAGAGGTGTTGACTTCTTAGGGTACAGAACATTTTACAAGTATACATTACTTAGAAAAAGCACCTGTTTGGAAATGGAAAAGAAAATGACCGCTATCAGGAACAAAGTGGAAGCCGGGAACATGATGAACTATTCAGAGTGGTGTTCAATCAATTCTTACAAAGGTTGGTTGAAATATGCTGATACCTTCCGGCTATATCAAAAGTATGTTGTACCGCTGTTACCTTATGCGGATGATTATTATATACGCAACATAAAACCAAACACAAAGAAAGGATTGAATGCAGCATGATTGATTATGGAAAACAGAAAAGTACAGTCAGACCGGAAGAACTGGAACTGACGGAAACAAAAGTATTTGTCAGTTCCAATATCACAGAAGTGAATGAAGATGAAACTGACGGACAGCCGGGATTTACCGGATATGAATTTGACCTTATCGAGTATGACAAGGACGAATACATTAAAATTCAGGCAGAAAAGAATGCTGATCTTGAAAATGAAATTACACAGGCACAGATTGCTATGTGTGAAATCTATGAAATGATGGGATAAGAAAGAAGGTGTGAAGTATGGCAAAGATTTATGCATCACTAATCATTAAAGGTGTTAAAACACTGGACGATGTACCGGACAGACTGAAAGAAGCTGTCAAGGCTATTTTAGATGGTGATAACTGATGATACGTCAGTTGATCATAAAAATTCTATTCAGAAAGGATGTGCAGACTATGGCAATTATCTATGCAACCCTGATCATTAAGGGTAAGAAAACATTTGCTGATGTTCCTGATCGTATCAAGGACAAAGTAAAGGAAGTTTTGGTTGATCTTGATTGTCCTGAATTAGCAGAATAATCAACAGACAAGGAAATTATCACATACACAGAAACAACCGCCATATGACGATTATATAACGTCAGAAGCGGTTGTTTTTGCGTACAGAAAGGACAACAGACCATTGGAACAGTTTATTTATTCAACATACACGATTGTGTTACCGATCATTGTCACTGCCCTTATGGGATATGTGGTTTGGTTGCTGAAAAATCAAAAGAAAGACAGGGATGCAAACAGTAAAGGCACGATGCTTTTACTTAGAGTCCAGTTGATTGAATACCATGATAAGTATATGAGGCTTGGCTCAATCCCATCGTATGCTTACGATAATTTCTGCGAGATGTACAACGCATACCACAAACTCGGTGGCAATGGAATGATTACAAAAATGATGCACGAAATTGAAGAATTGCATCTAAGAGAAAAAGGAGAATAATACTATGGAGCAGATTATCAACTATGTGAAACCGGAACTTATTGTTGTAGCTATTGTACTGTACTTTATCGGCATGGAAATTAAGCAGTCTGAAACTATCGCAGACAAGTACATTCCTAGCATCTTGGGAATTGCTGGAATCGTGATCTGCGGTATCTACGTGATTGCAACTTGTACTCTTGGAACTGGACAGGATATCGCAATGGCACTGTTTACTGCAATCGTACAGGGAATCTTAGTGGCTGGATTAAGTAACTATGTCAACCAGTTAATCAAGCAGAGTGGAAAGGAAGAGTAATTATGACAGAGCAGACAGTAAAAGAAATTATCAAGAGTTTCGCCTACGGATTATCCGAAGAGGAAATCTCAGACAATGAAGGAACTTCATTGGAAACAATGCAGAAATTTGCAGAAGAACACGCAGCGGAGATCGAGCAGAAGAAAGCAGAACTGAAAGAAGGTGGCTGGTATGAGTAGACTTATTATTGATGTCAGCTACCATAACGGAGTTATTAACTGGGAGAAGGTTAAGGCATCTGGTTGTGCCGGAGCTATCCTTAGATGTGGATATGGAGATGATATCGCATCACAGGACGATAAGCAGTGGATCCGTAACCTTGCTGAGTGTGAAAGACTTGGAATCCCAGTAGGAGTCTATCTGTACAGCTATGCTACTTGTGACAGACAGGCGCAGAGCGAGCTTGCTCATATCTTAAGATTGATTAAAGGTCACACCTTCCAGTTACCTATCTTCATTGATGTGGAAGAGCCGGGAACGCAGAACTATGCTCCTAGATGTTGTGAGATTGTCTGTGAAGGACTTAAAGCAGCTGGATATACTCCGGGAATCTACGCTTCACTGAGTTGGTTCAACAACTACCTTGGCAGTGTTCGTGGAAAGTATGTTGAATGGATGGCAAGATACAAGAATCTCCCGGAAGATACATACAATGGTCAGTATGCTATTTGGCAGTATTCTTCTGATGGACAGGTGGATGGAGTCAGTGGAAGAGTAGATGTCAACCATTGTTATATGGGATTTGGTGGCAGTGCTACACCAGTAACACCGTCAGCACCATCCAAGCCAGCAGAAAAGAAAGACTTAGGACAAGTCGATATTACATATCAGGCTTATACTACTAAGTGGTGGAGTCCAGTAACCAATAAAGCGGATTGGGCTGGAAAAGGTGACGATGTGCCAATCAAGTGGCTTGCCATTAAAGTAAGCAAAGGAAGTATTCGCTGTCGAGTATACACAAGAAAGAATGGTTGGCTTCCGTACCTTACATTCGGTAACAGCTATAACCTGAATGACAAGGTAAATGGAATCCTCGGAGATGGTTCAGAGATTCTTGCCGTAGAACTGTACTACATCACACCGGACGGATATAAGTATAAGATGGTTCACTACAGAGTTTCTGTACAGAATAACAAGAACTTCTACGCAGATCAGGTCGATACGCTGAAAGCAAGTGGTATGGACGGATACGCAGGAGATAAGTACAGATTTGTTGATAAATTCCAAACATGGATTGAGTAAATGTTTAAAGGCTACGTGTAAAAGCGTAGTCTTTTTTTTTATTGCAGAAAATGTTCATATCTATTATAATCATGTTCGTATAAGAATAATTGGAAGGAATAATAAAAATAAGTGAATATGGTGAATTGACCGCCTGAAAGCAGCAGGTTACAGTCCTACAGCTGTACAGAAAAGGGTCAACGAATTAGTATAACAGATGGTTCAGTGGTGGCAATGCCACCGACTTGCCACCATTGCAGACATACAACACAAGAACGCACAAGGCGATAAAGTCTGAACTATTAAAAAATACTTGATTTTATAGGCTATTTGAGAATGTACAAAGCTGTACAAGGATTTAAAAATAGAACACTTAACAAAGTGTGCATGTGGAGACGGTTGTTCTTTTGTCCCAACAAAAACCAGATGACACGATAGAGATCGACTTAGACCTGGACGAGCTGGATGCC